>Ga0310039_10000108_pt1 | contig 84402 bp, 82 predicted proteins | sample Sb_taG_4_FD_200460 | JGI IMG/M metagenome (GOLD analysis project Ga0310039, IMG submission 200460) | Peat soil microbial communities from Weissenstadt, Germany - Sb_50d_6_BS metaG (v2) (version 2) | ecosystem: Environmental > Terrestrial > Soil > Wetlands > Peat | place: Germany: Weissenstadt...
CCGCTTGCGGGGCAGACCCAAAGCGTGCCGCCAGATCCACTGCTGTTCGAGTACAGGCTCCCGCCGGGGCACGGAGCGTTCGGATTCGGTGCGCTGGTCCCGCTCACCCAGGTGGCCGCGTTTGGGCTGGTGGTGTAGCGGGAGTAGCCGCCGCTGGCCTGTTCGCCCAGGGCGTAGATGGCTACAGACGTGTCGGTAAGTTTAGTTGGTCCGGTCAGCTCGTCCTGGATGGTGATGGTTCCGGAGCTGCCTCCCGCGTTGTTGGCGCCCATGATGCTGATATCGGAGACGGCATGGCTCGAGCTGGTTATGTGAACGACGATGATCGGGGTGTTGCCTCCCACGCCAGTGGGATTGGTATCGCCAATGATGTTCACCAGGACGTTGCTTTTCGCGTCCGCGTTCGCCCCCACGCGGATGCCATCGTAGAAGCCCGCAATTCTCACATCTTCCAGCGAGTTGTTGGACGAGTCCAGCAGAATCGCCGCTGCCGCGTCGTTGGTTTCTGAGATGCAGGTCAGGTTGTGGAATCCGCGGGTGCCGCTTTGGCCGTTAATATTCACGCATGGCCCCACCGCCGCGAAGCTGCCAGAGTCGAAGATGATATTGGAATACGGCCCGGAGTCGGAGGCGCTGCCTTCCAGCAACAGACCGGTGCCGAGGATCTGGTACAGCCGGACGTGGTCCACATGGCTGCCGGTCTGCGCGTTGGTGTTCACAATGCCGTTGAGGGACTGTCCGAGCCCGTCCAGGGCCAGATGCTCGACCGAAATACTGTTACATCCTCCGCCACAAATGGGCGACGAGCCCAGGTCGATCATGTCGCTGCCGGTGAACGAGCACTGGTTTACCGTTTGCTTGCACGCCTGCAGCGTGGTCGCGAAGGTCGGCGGGGACTGCGGCGTCCCTAAGTAAAGGTCGTCTCCCTCGCCGATCAAGGTGGTGTTGTTGGGCAAGACCCAGGTAGAGGGAATGACGATGGTCCCGGCGGGCAGCAGGATCACCGAGGGCGGCGGGTTGGTGATTCCCGCCCACGGACTGGGATTAGTGGTCGTGCAGGTCATGCTTGTGCTCATGGCACCGGGGAGCCCGCGTGCATCAATGACCGCGCCAGAAGGATAGTTCGGAGCTTTGTCGACGTTCTGAAGGACGAAGTTCAGCACCGCACAGATGTTATTGGTCGTGCTGCCAGTAAACATGCTGGCATCAATAAAGGCAAATGACCCGACGCAGCAGGTGCCGGACGCGGGGTAAACAGCATTCTGACCCTGGCCACCTTGTGCGTTGGCTGGGAGCGGAAGAGCCGAAAACCAGCCTACAAGAACAACCACAATTGCGAAGAAAATCCAGCCGGATGTGAATCTAGTTGTGGCTTCCATGTGTCCTTCTCCTTGGATCAACAATCCTAAATGCTCTTGGCCCCGTGTGCGGGCGACGTTCGCCTCTCTAGGGCCAGACCTCGAACACCGTCCCGTAGCCCGCTGAAGTGCCGCCGCCCTGCGTCGTGCTGTACAGCTTGCCATTCTTGTCAAAGATCAAATTGGCGGCGGGCTGCGCCCCGTCCGGGCTGCCTGTAAAGCCATAGAGGACGTCGAAACTCCACGCCCCGCCCTTCGTATGGAGTGGCCGCAACCTGAATACGCTACCGTAGCGGGATCCATTGTTGCCGTATTCTGCTGCGCCATAGAGGTTGCCACTCGTGTCGAAGATGAAGGCGCCTTTGGGGCCGTATGCGTCCTGAGTGAAGCTATACAAGATCGTTTCCTTCCAGCGACTGGATTTCGGGGGCGGAGGGGTCAATCGAAATACCGTTCCCACAGTGGAGCCGTAAAGGTTGCCCTTTCCATCCATGACGAATCCCGCCGAGGGAACCCCACTATCCGAGGTGTTCCGGTTGAAGCGATGAAGTACGTTCTCCGCCCACGCTCCGCCTTTCGTGGTCGGCGGCTTGAGCTCGAAAGCCGTGCCGCAACCGCCGCTGCCGCACTGCCCGCTCTCGTTGCCGCCTCCGAACGTCGTCCCGTAGACATTGCCTTTACTGTCGAGTATTAACCCGCCATTGGGATTGGCTCCATCCGTGCCGCCCTTGAAGCCGTGAAGCACTTTCTCCGTCCACTTGCCACCCTTGGCCTTGGGCGGACTCAGCTCGAATACTGCGCCGCAGTATTGATAGAACGGGTCGCAAGTCGTCCCATAGCCGCCGCCGAATAGCGTTGCTCCGTAAAGATTCCCCGCGCTGTCGAAGGCCAGATCCCCTTGGGGTAGAAAGCCCTGCTTGGGCGTGGGAAAGCTGTACAACACAGTCTCGGTCCACTTGCCGCCCTTCTGTTTCGGCGGCGACATCTCGAACACCGTCCCGCAGCCCATCAAGGTTCCCAGCACCACGCAGTTGCCGGTGCCGCCGTAGGCCGTGGTGCCATACAGATTGCCCGCACTGTCGATCACCAGGCCACCCGCCGGAGTTGCACCATCGTTCGAGGTGTTGCCCTTAAACACGTGCAGCACGGTCTCGGTCCAGCGACCACCTTGCTTGGCCGGGGGCGCGAGCTGATACACCGTGCCGCACTGCTGCACCGAACGGCAGGAGGAGGAGCCGCCTTCCGCGGTAGCTCCGTACAGATTCCCTTGCTGGTCGAAGACCACCGCGCCCACGGGCAGGGAGCCATCCGGAAGGCCTTGAAAGCTGTACAGCACTTTCTCCTTCCAGCTCGCGGAGGCGACCGAAACCGTCGCCAAAAGGATTGCGAAGCAGACCAACACGCGCATTGCGGGATGAGGGCACTGGTTGAGGGTCATAGCAAGGGACGATCTCCTAACCAAAGATTCCAGCGCCGCCCGGAGGATGGCGTAGCAGCGCGGCTTCCCGCGATATTACGCCCGATCCTACTCGCTGTCCATTTCCTGCTCATGGCTCGGATCGCTCCCACCGTAACTAACGACTAGCCCGCGGCCCTGTCGGACTACTTGATCCCTTTCCATCCGCTGCTGCCCTGGCAACCCCACAACGTGGAAGGGCAATTGCCAGCGTTTGTGCAGCTATAAAGGCTTCCGGCCGCGCACGGGGTTGAGGGGTGCGTAGACCCGACTAACCAGGTGGCCGCACCTGCGCTGTTGCTGGTAGTGAACTGCGAATACCCGATCGAGTTGGAGCCTCCTTGTACTGGTTCGCCAACAACATACATACCCAGGTTCGCGTCCGTCAGGGTCGTGATCGGCGACGTGAGGTCGTTCTCGATGCTGTTGGTTCCACCCGAACGAGTAAGCCCTAGAATGGTGACATCGCAGACGTTATAAAGGGTTCGGACGCCGTTGATAAACCCGGGTGGGCAGGTGCCAGAACCATTTGATTTGTTGCTGATATGCACAACGTCGTTTAAGTTAACACCGCTGATGTTAAACAGAACATTGTTCGGGGCAGGGCCTTGAGACCCGATGAGAATTCCATCCTGGGATTTGGTTGAGTTGCCGCTGATGTAGACATCTTCGAGGCTATTGTTAGGCGCGTCCAGGTAGATCGCGGGAGTGCTCCCAGATCCGCTCATGATGCACGTCAGCCCGTGGATGCCACGGGTCTGCCTGATGGTGGCGCCGCCACCAGTGTCGAAGATTTGCGCGCACGTGCCGCTACCGGAGTAGGAGATATTGGTGTACGGCCCGGAGTTGTCGCTGTGGGTGCTCAGCAACAGGCCAGTTTCGCCAGTGAAGTTGCTGAACACGACGTCGTTGACGTAGCTTAACTCCTGCGAATAGGTGTTGACGATTCCGTTCAGGGATTGGCCGTTTGCGTCCAGCGTCAAATGTTCGATGACCACTCCAGTGCAATCGGTTTGGTTGCCGGTGACGCAAATCGTGGAATTCCCCATGTCGATCATGTCCGGGGTTGGGCTGGTTGGAAAATTGCTTATGGCTTGAAGAGTGGTCAAACCAGAACCTGCGCCGACGAGCTTAGTGTTGCTTGGCATGACCAACTTTTGGAAAACCTGGATGGTGCCGGCTGGAAGCAAGATCACGTTGGAGAAGTGGGATGAAGGAACGAAGTTGCTCGGCCAGGGATTCGTTCTGCACGTTAGCTGCGTATTCGGCAGGGGGAATCCACGAGCATCAATTACAATTCCGTTGGAATCGCTAGGATTATAGGCGTTTGTGGTGTTTGTAAAAATGTTATTGATCGCTCCGCAGAGGTCTGTGCCGAACTGGGTCGCGTCGACCATGGCGAAGCCAGCCTGTCGGTGCTGAGGATCTTGGGGGCAGTTGCCAAACAGCGCATTGAACCCTTGGGCCGCGGTTGCCGTGTTGCACTGTGCTGGCGCCGCCGTTGGCGACAGCAAACACAAGGCGATGCAAGTCAGGACCGCAAGAAATGGCCAACTGCTCCAGATTGAAACATTCGCGATTTTCATCGAAATCTCCTAGCCTGAATGTTTTTCCAGGTTTGCCCAAGCTGTCTTGCCAAGGATCAGGCGATCGGCTTCCAACCGCTTGTAGTGCACACGTAGACCGAAGTCATCGTGCCGCCTGCAGTATTCGAATACAGGGCTCCGGGTGTGGCGCACGTGCCGCTGGCTTGCCCGCTTCCAACACCCCAGGCTGGAGCGGCTGATTGGGCCCCCGTACTAACGGTAGCGCTCGGGCTGGTACTAAAGCGTGAATATCCGCCGCTAATTGTCTCGCCCAATATGTACATGCCTGTAAAGAATGTCGTTGCCACTGGTATCGATGTTCCGGTCGCGTCATCCTGAACGCTCGTTGCGCCAAGCGGAAAGCTAGGGGTGGTATAGCCGCTCTGAAGTACCGAGACGTCCTGCACGGTTCCGCTGGACCGACAGAGGGCCTCGTTTGAGCCAGTGGATACCGAGCCGCAGATGTGAACAATGTTCTGTATTGGCGAAGGCGGTTTGATGCCGTCTTCACCACCTGCGGCATTCGACACAACCACGTTGGCGACGATTTTGCCGGAGGAATTACCAATCTGCACACCATCCCAAAAATGTTCGATGTGGACGTCCTCGACGGTGTTGTTGCTGGCATTCACGTAAATAGCGGCACCGGGCGCTCCTGATGACCCCGCGCCAGTGCAAGTAACACCGTGAACGCCCTGAGTCTGGGTCTCAATGTCGATACACAATGGGTACGAGAGGTTCGGGTTGCCCGAACAGCTGTTATCGACGGGGGTAAGGAACTGGATGTTGGTGTAGGGACCAGAATTCGCGGCCTCAGACGACAATCCTCCGATCTCACCGATGACTAGCCCAGCGCACGCGATGCCTTGGAAGGTCACATCATTGACGTAGCTTGAGGTTCCTGCGTAGTTATTAACGATTCCGTTTAGTTGGGGATTGCTATTAGTGTTGATCTGCAGGTGCTCGACGGCTATCCCCGAACATGGAGTCGAACATAGCGAGAGAGAGCCCATGTCAATCATGTCCGGAACGGTAAAGGTAACGTTTGCTTGCGGACTAATCACTGTGTTCTGTTCTTCGCCGACAATCTTCATGTTGTTCGGCAGGACCCAGGTCTGCGGAATCGGGATCTTAGTGGCTGGCAGCAAAATCGTGGTTGGCGGCGGCGAGGTCGATTGTTGAAAGTTGGCAAATGGGGTTCCGGTGCAAGTAATTGGGCCTATTGAAGGGGGTAAGGCGGGGTTCAGGTACAGGCCGCGTGCGTCAATTACGGCTCCATTGGGGTACAAGCTGACGTAACTGGCCTTTAGAATATTGTCTCTAATGATCTTGCAGAGGTCGGGAGAGTTGCCCATGGCCGTGGTCCAGAAGGCGCTGGCGTCAATCCAGACCTGCGATGGAGCGGGAACTGGAGGAACGCTAGAGTTATATACAGCCTTGTCGCCATATTGAGCGCTCGCGGCTTTCGGGGTGACCACAACCAGACCTGTCAGCAAGAAGGCAACTGGGAAGAAGTATCCACATCTTCTAGGCATGAGATTTCACCTCGTATCACAAAAGTCTTGAAGACTACACCATCCAAGTCGCGTTGACAGCTCGGCGAATTTTCCACCGATAAGCACACTTCTCCTAGCGCTCACGGCCCGATTTCGAATTCCCTGGGAAAACAGCAACTGCTTTTGAGGAGAGACGGTATAACTCTTTTCAGCTACGGTGCCGCAGAGCTTACTGCCGATTAATCGGCAATGTCAAGAGAAAAATGCGGGCTTGATTAAGTGCGGCAGAGTATCCTGGCACGTGAGCCAATCGCCGTAGCGCTCTAAGTACCGGTGTAAAGCTGAAACGGCGCCCAGTAGAATGGCTTGCGGAAGACGCCGTCGGAGTGGAGTAAGGAAAGCTTGGCGGAACGAAGGGCCACTTCCGGGCTTCGACCCTGCTTGAGTTCGCCATAGAGTTGGTCCATCAGGAGGGGGGTTGATGTATCGCTGACATCCCACAGGGCGCCGATCACGTTGTGCGCGCCGGCACGCAGAAATGCCCACGAGAGTCCCACTAGTCCCTCACCCGTATACGCGCGGGAACCGGCGCCGTAGCAGGTCGAAATCGTCACCAGTTCGGCACGCAAGGGGTGGGGAATGATGTCTCGTGCGTACAGCTTGAAAGAGTCTGCTTGCGCGGAAGCTTTTGACAAGATGACGGCGGAGTCCAACGGACTCAGGCGGCTGGCGGTGCCGTGGGCAACGAAATGGATATACGCGAACTGTTCCGGGGCGCTCCCCAGGTACGCCGGGGCTGTCGCTTCCACGCGGGTGTAAACCTGGCGCTCGGCGGGAGCGAAATGCTTTTCGATATTGGTTATCTCTTGCGCGGCTTCCGGTAACTCGCCATATTCGGGATCGGCAGCGACCGCATCACCGATCAGCAGGAGCTTTCCCGCTTTCGTGCTTGGCGAGCTATGCGCCGCGGCTAGAAGTCTCAGCGAACTGGCATTGATGACGGTTACGTCTTCGATCCAGTAGTGCAGTTTTGGCTCGGGCACTAACAAGGTCTCGAAATTCAGGCTATTCAGGCTGCCGTCGGGGATAATGACTACCCGCGAATTGGGGGCGATGGCCTGCTTAGCAGGAGCCACCAGGATATCGAAGAGTTTAGTGCCTTCCGGGTTCGCGGTTTGCAGCACGTCCCGCGGACCCAGAAGAGCCTTGCGATAACTTTGCACCGCAGCGTCAATCTCGGATGCCGGCGGAAGTTGAAATAGCCTGATCTGTTCCTGCGTCACTACCCAGAGACAGGACTGTTTTGGACCCAGCCAGTAGAAGAGGATCGTGGCCTCCGCCAGCCGGGCCACCTGCTGAGGGTTTAACGTTGCGGATGTAACGGATGACGTTTTTCGCAATACGCCGAGTCCTTCAGCCAAAGTCCGCGCCCGGCTGTAATCGGCTTGCTGCAGAGCTTCGGAGGTCTTTCCCTGCTCTACCAGAAAGTGAATGTAATCGTCGTAGAGCTGGGTCGCATTGGTCATGAAGGGCAGTTGGAAATCTTCGTGGTGGAGCGAAGAACGTGCGGCTTCGAATGAATTAAGAGCCGTGCGATAGACTTTCGCTGCGTCGGGGAAACGATGTTCCTCTTCGTAAACACCCGCCAGTTGGTGCTGCGCCTCCCATTGCAGGGAGGGATCTACTTTCTGATCCGACGCAATTTCCCGAAACGTCTGTTCGGCTTGACTAAAATCCCTGACCCGGAGGGCTACTTGTCCCTTCGCGAGCATGGGATAGAGTTCATCGACGCGATTCCCATCCGCACGAGCTGACGCAATCGCGTCCTCACTGTATTGTCTCGCCAGATCCAGCTGCCCTGTCTGAACCGTGACAAGGGCAAGCGCGACCAGGGCATTGAGTATATCTTCTCTGCCGTCGATTTTGCGCGCTAAACCGAGTGCCCTCTGATAATAGTCTTCGGCTACGCTGAACTTGCCGGCATCGAGATAGACATAGCCGGTATTCGTAAGCCATTTGACCTCGTCGAACAAATCACCCAGTTCATTTGCGTGCTTATATGCCTCAACATAGACGCTCGACGAACGCTCGGAATCGCCCATCTTGTGGTAGGCCCAGCCAAGGTTTCCCTCAACAATTTCCATAATCAGCCTGGCATCCAGCGCTCGGGCAGCGCTATACGCGGCGTTGGACCAGTCGATAGCTTCCTCGAAGTGTTCCTGCTGCAAGGCCGTATTGCTTAACTTCAGCAATGCAACTGCCTCCGAGAAACGGTTGCTGCGCTGGCGGGCGAACTGAAGGCTCTTTTCGAAAAGTGCTTGGGCGCGATTGTACTCTCCTCGCTCCACTTGAAGCATGCCAAGCGCTATGAGCACTTGGCCAATCACATCACTTCCTGAAGTTGAGCAGTTTCGCTCCAGTTCGGTCAATACTGTTTCCGCCTCTGCAAGCTTGTGCATGCCGATATAGGCGATCCCCAACTGTGCTCGCCTTTGGAAATCAAGGTCACTGTTCTTGAGAGGGCCGGGAAATTCAGCATTCAGAACCGGGAAGACATCGCCGTACATTCCGCGCCAGGTCAGGACTTTAGCGTCGAGAACGCGGAACTCCCACGCCCGCAGTGGGTCACGCCCGGAATAGTACCGCCAACCGCCTTCAGCTTGGTTTTGCGCCCTGATAAGGTCACCGCGCAAAAAGACTTGCTGCGCTTGGTCGAACTCCACGTGTGGATTTCGTGCACGACAACATGCAAGAAAGACTAGCGATAGCGCAAGTGAACTTCTACCTAACCACCGCCCCCACCGCCGCTGCCGTTGGCCTTGGCGGTTGCGGCGCTCATACACGCTTCCGTCGGACTTCCCAACTCCAACCTTGCCATGATGAGTTGAAAAGAGGCGTAGTCCACAATCAGCTCGCCCAGGAAGATCTTGCCAAAATCGGGTATTTCGATGATGTTGTGATAGTGCTTTCCCAGAAACTTTCCACGAATTTCTTTGACGATCGAACATAGGACATGGCCTTTTTCGCGCAGCGAGGCTTCGGAATCATCCCACTGATATCGATTTCTGACCCAATCCGGAACCGTCCTGTCTTCAATCCAATCTGGCATGCTTGCCGGGTCGTTGATGCGGCGGTACTGTTCCCCAACTTTCTCCAGAAACTGTCGATCATGCATGCAACGCTGGTTGGGGTACGCACCCTCATTGCTGTGGCGGCATATGTCAAGGTCAAGAATGATCTCCACGCGATCGCCACCGATCCGGACATTCTCAAACTGTGTTCCAATCAGGTTCACCGTCGGAATGTAACCCTTACGCGGATGGTCGAGGGACATTTGGGCAACCATGCGGTCCGCGGTAAAGATGTCCAGCACGTTAAGCTTTTCTACCGTCGCACTGACCTGGGTGGTAAAAGCCCCATTCTCCTTGCTCGCGCTGCCTGAAACGTGGGTGTACGCCGCCTCGAAGCCAACGATGCGCCTGACTTTGAAGTGCTTGCGCCCACGCGCGTCGGCATATCCCCCGACCGGAGGCAACGACACAGGCGCCTGCACTTGAATCGGCCGATCGAACGGTCGCCGAATATGCCCGCCCAGCGCAGTGGCGTCCGCATGGTAGTAATGAACTCTTTTGCTATTTGTGTCCATCGATCTCTCCTGGCATTCCGAAACCCGGATTGGAGTCTAGTTTCGGATCTGCAACTCAAACGGATAGCGGCCGATTTCAAAACTCTTCCCGCCGGAGGAGTCTACACCGCGCACCACGAGAGTGTACATGCCGGCTGCATGATGGTCCGCGGGCACGCGGATCGGCACCATGTCCTTGGTCGTTTCCGCAGGAATCGTGAGTGACCATTCAGCACTTCCGCCAGGCCCGTCCAATTCAGCCACATAGGAAGTAAACTTGGTTTCCGTTGGAATATCCAGAAACAGAAGGAACGGCTCACCTTGTCGGGCCGACACCACCGTTCTGCCAGCTCCGCGCGTATTCGCATTAATCAATGAAGCGGAAGCAAGAATCTGGGGTTGGTTGACCATAGCAACCTCACCCTTGAGCTTGGGATACGTCACTAGATTCTGATATCCCATCACCGCCAGCAGAGCCAGAAGCGGCACGGCAAAGGCGGGACGCAACCACGCGAACCAGCCCGGTCTCGCTGGAGCCGGTGCTGCCTCCCTCGCCGGAGCTACGGCGACCGGCTCCGACAAAACCACCTTACTGTGTTCCACCAACGCAGCCCCCGCCCGAACATCCAGAGCGCACTCCTGGCAACCGAAAAAGTGCTCCTCGAACTGATCGCGCGCCTCAGGCGTAAGCTCTCCGAGCAGGTACTTCTCGGCAGCCATCAGTCGGATTGATTCGCTATGGTCCATGTCCGCAAATACCTCTCGCGTATGGATAGTGAAAAAACAGGACAAATCGTTACATAGTGTTAGTCAGCCGCCGTACCCTTCATGCCGGCCGGCATGTTCTTCAAATAGACGGCCTTGAAGGCCTGTTTGGCGCGATGCAGCAACACTCTCAGATAGTCCCGGTCCACGCCAAAGTCGCGACATACCGCGTCTTTGTTACGCTCTTCCAGGAATATCTCCCGCAACAGGCGCCGATCCCGCTCCGACAATTCTTCCAGAACCTGACGGACCCTTTGCTCCATCTCCTTGTGCGACAAGATCGCTACCACGTCCAGCGATGGATCGGGAACATTCGCGCTTTCTTCGTCTTCCATCGCATTCTCCTTAGAAGACGAGCGATAGTGCTCCAGTAACACATTATTGCAAACAGAATTCACAAAGGCTCCTAACCGTTCCGGTTGTCTTAATCTTCCCTCGCTACGCAAAGCAGCGAAGACTCGTACAAAAGTTTCTTGTCGCAAGTCTTCGACAGCATGAGAAGAATTTACCCGAGAACGCAGCTTCAATTGGATCAGTTCACTGAAATAGGCAACAAAATGGCTTTCCGTCCGGAAATCGCCTGAACATAGCCGTTCTAAGTAAGACTCGTCGAATTTATGGAATTGCAAGACACTAGCCTCAAAGTGCTCCCAAGTGGCAGCTATTCTACACCCATGCCCAGGGGAACAAGGGCGAGCCGCATTAACTTCGAGCCTATGCCGACGAATTCTCTTGCCCGGACTGGTTCGCATGAAACGAAATTCGCTCTCGATGCACCATTCCATTGAGCATCGAAACGTCCCAGCTTTCTTGCTCGTGTGTGCACCCGGGAAGCAAACCGCTTCCCCGGGTACTCGCATCCCGACAGAGAACGTCGCCAGGGGGAGGCGTCGTTCTTCGGCTTGGCCGGAGCCGTTTGGTGACGGCTCCGGCGGCATTCGGGACACTCGTGCATAACAGAAAGGCTGTTCGCCAACTGTTCGCCATGAAAGCCAGGCAGCCAGTAAGCCATATGTCCACTTCAACTATGATCGAACCGCTCCAGGTAAAGTGCATGCAGCACCACCTATTGGCCGACCAACCGAACATTCCATCAGGAATAATGCAGGCCGTGCTGATGCACGCCTTGCAGCTACGGCGGAATTGCCGGGAAGTGTTTTTGCTCTGCGATATCCAACGACACAGCGTTTCAGAAGCCGCCGTGATTCTCGGAATTAGCCGGACCGCCGCAAACCGGAGGCTGCAACTGGCTCGCCGCAGAATGGATCAAGTGATCGAACGTCTGTGCGGGGAAACGGAGCAAGGCGCGCGCCTGAGATCAAGTGAACGACCTAGACACGAGTTGTAAATCTGGGGCGGAAGGGTCGATTTGAAAAGCCCCTCAACCCATCCTCAACAACTTGCCGAGGGGCGGGACGCTCTGTCTAGCAGGCAAGAATCTGTCACTTCAATTCGACAAAGCGCTGGACGGCCTTTCACCCGCCCTACAACTGCTGGGACAGGTAGCTGGCGATGCCCATTTCCTTGATGGAATGAAGTTGAGCCTCCAAGAAGTCCGCGTGACGCTCTTCGTCCTGAATCATGCGGTCGAATAAAGCCTTGGAGCCTTCGTCCCTCGCCTCGGCACAAATCTTAACGGCTTGGTTGTACTGGCGCACCGCATCCTGCTCGTCTTTGAGGTTAATCTCCATTTGCTGCTGCACTTTGCTGCCCAGTTGAGGCTTCAATCCGATATCGACAGTGGGTGTGCCGTCCAAGAAAATAATGCGCTCAATCAGCCCTTCCGCGTGCTTCATCTCCTCGATGGCACGCACCTTCGTGCCCTCGCCTAGCCGTTTGTAGCCCCAGTTCTGGCACATCTCCGACTGCGTCATGTACTGCACGATAGCCGTCAATTCCGAGCTTAGAGCCGCGTTCAACTGCTCAATGACCTTCTCGTCGCCATGCATAGTTTTGCCCTCCGTCCTTCCCATTGTGCGACCTTGGGCAACAGGGAGGCTGTGACCCAGAGCACATCGACCCGGTTTGTTTCGCACAGAGGGGCTCGCCCGACCTTAAGAACTGCGTCACTTGTTGAAAAGTGATTGCCGTCACTGCGTGCTGCATGAGTTGTACGAGCAGCGCAGCAGGTCAATAGATTTGCCTTGGACGACTGGCTGCAAGCCGAATCAGAAATTCGCGGAACGACTTTGCGAATGGTTCCCGACGACAGCTGCGCTGTATCATGGCAGCGTTCATTACGGTAATAAAAGGGTCGCCGATATGGGACGTTCGTTGGTCTGGATAGAGGATGCGAACGGAGGCTGGGCCTGTTCGAGTTGTCGATGGAGATTCCCCGTCCCCACCTTGCTTAGCGAAGAAGACGCTAAACGTGCTTACGACCGCCTAGCCGCTGTTAAGTTTCGTGAGCACAAGTGCGAGGCCGAGACCAGCCTTCCTGCGGTGAAACAGGAAATAAGACGGGATGCTGACCCCACGTTCGCAGAGCGTGCCCGGAAACTCATACAGCGAGGATACAAACCCAAGGACGCCGTGGAACTTGTACTGCAAGAGACGGAACTCGAACATCGCAACGAGCCGAGGATCCTAGAGAAGGCGCATGCTGATGCCGAGGATTTCCTTCTGAAAGTCCGCAGGGGCCTCATCTGAACTCCCTGAAATCTGGTGCGGAAGGGGGGATTTGAACCCCCACGCCTTTCGGCGCCACCCCCTCAAGATGGTGTGTCTGCCAGTTCCACCACTTCCGCACTGCCCTAAGAGGAAACTTTCGAAAACTCGCGCTGGCGACCGCGGGCGCACTTTTGTATACGTTCTGCGTCCGGGCATGCGCGCAGTCAGCCATCCGAATCGATCTTGATTTTATCACGGGCTAGCTTTTACCAGAGCCGCCCACCCTCTTGATTGTGGTGGGAAGGCGCCATAAATATCTGGAAAGACTAAGCCATGACCTGCGAGTGGAGGGACCCTGGGGATACGAGTTGTGGTATTCTTCCTCGCCATGGTCTCCGCAGTGCTGCACACAGCGCGGCGCACCTACACCATCATGTTACTTCTACCCAATTTTACGCACCCTGCTGGAATCGACACCGTGCCGGCCGGATAACTCCGAAACTCGGCGGATGGGAACGAACCTTGGAACCACAGTGCGCTAACGTTGGCTTAATTGGCTTCGGTTTTGCTGGGCGCACCTTCCACGCGCCTGTGATCCGCGCGGTTACTGGACTGCGGCTTGCCGCCGTCCTGCAGCGGACGGGAAATGATGCGGCGAATGCCTACCCCGACGTTCGCATCGCGCGCACTCTTGAGGAATTGCTCGCGTCCGATTCCATTCAGTTGGTGGTGATCGCCACCCCCAATACCTCCCATTTCGATCTGGCCCGGCAATGCTTGCTGGCCCGACGCCATGTTGTGATCGACAAGCCATTTGCAACCACTTACGCCGAGGCTGCGGAACTGGTTGCGCTGGCGGAAAAATGCGGTCGTCTGCTTTCGGTTTATCAGAATCGCCGCTTCGACGGCGACTTTAAGACATTGAGCAACCTTGTTGCGTCTGAGGCTCTTGGCCGGATTGTGCTGTACGAATCGCATTATGATCGCTATCGTCTGCAACTCCGCCCTGGGGCATGGCGGGAACAAGCGGGCGCGGGAAGCGGCGTTTTGTTTGATCTTGGGCCCCACCTGATCGATCAGGCGCTCGCACTGTTCGGAACGCCCGAAGCGGTCAGCGCGGACGTGCGCATGGAACGCGACGGAGCCGCAGTGGACGATGCGTTCGACATTACTTTGCTGTATCGCCGCCTACGAGTTTTACTGCGTGCGACCATGCTCGCGTGTAAGCCAGCACCGCATTTTCTGCTTCACGGAACCAAGGGCTCTTACGTTAAGTATGGGCTCGATCCCCAGGAGAATGCGTTAAAGCGGGGCGAAATTCCGGGGGGACTGGCGTGGGGCGAAGAACCACCGGAAGCGTGGGGCATCCTTTCACAGGCGGAAGGGGAGAAGGTCACGGAGCGCGCAGTTCCGACGGAGGCAGGTGATTATCGCGGGTACTATGAAAATGTTCGCGACGCGATTCTGGGAAAGGCAGCACTCACCGTCACTCCGCAGGTGGCGCTAAGCGTGATGCGCGTGCTCGAGTTGGCCCAGCAAAGCAGCCGCGAAAGACGCGTGATCCAATACGCGTAAAGTGAGAAACCAGCCTAGAGCAGCGGCTGAAGATTCTTGAAACTGATGCGCAGTTCCTCGAGCGGCGGCAGATCCCCTGAGTCCTGCTCGACAAACATGTGGGCAACGCCTTTTTGTTGGGCGGCGGCAAGTATATCCTTCCACTGGATAGTGCCGGTACCGACCGGGGTCATGTGCTCGGCGTGCTTGTTCATTTCTTGCGAAGTAGGGAACCCCGCTCTACGGTCCTTCAAATGGAGTAACTGGATGCGATCGCCCAAAGTCTTGAGCATCTGTAGTGGGTCCTGACCGGCCTGCGTGATCCAGTAGCAATCCATTTCGAGGCACATCAGATTCGGGTCGGTGCGCGAGAGCAGCACGTCGAAGCCCGTCGTTTCACCGAAGCGGCGGAATTCGTAGTTGTGATTGTGGAAACCGAAGCGCATGCCCATGCGTTTTATTTTCTCACCCCATTCATTGAATTGATCGGCGGCCTTCCTGAAGCCATCCAGTGAGGTCCACATCGCCTTCGGCAGCATGGGACAGATGACGTAATCCACTCCGAGGGTGGCTGCGTAGTCGAGTTTGCCCTCGATTCCATCGTAGTTGAAATGGCCGCTGGGGACGCGAAGACCGTGGTCATTGATCATGCGCTTCAGTTCGGCAGCGGGATGCGAATAAACGTTCCAGTAGGTCTCAACCTCCTCGTAACCAATCTGCTGAATTGCGGCCAGCATGTCTGGCAGGTGATGCTCGGCCTTCTTGCGCACGGTGTAAAGCTGAACCCCCAGCGGGCGCTTCTTCGAATCGGCAAAGCTCTTGGTTGCTGCATACCCCAACAGCCCGATGGAGGAAAAGACAAATTCGCGACGGTTGATCATGAGTTCATTCCGATTTTAGGTTCAGACTAAAAAGCTTAGCTCTTGAACCACGATAGAAGGCATGTACCGCGATCCTACGGCAGCAATTCATAGCTGACAAAAGCGAACTTCCTGGAATCGGGCGACCAAGAGTTAACGTTGATGGTTCCCTGCCCGCCAAAGAACTGCGTCAGAACTTGAATGGAGCCGGCATCGCTCCGCTCCACGTGCGCAGCTCTTTGTGGCATAGGCATCATGCGAAGCTGAACGTTGGTTTTCACGTCGTGCCCTGGGGTGCCCTTCGGGAAAGACAAAAAGACGAGCCATTTGCCGTCCGGCGAAGGATGCGGGAACCAATCCTCCAGTTCATCGCTGGTGACGCGCTCGGCCTTGCCATCGCCTGGCCCAGCGCCCTCGGCAGGAAATCGCCAGATATCCCAACTGCCGGAACGGTTGGAATTGATATAGATCCACTTGCCATCTGGCGAGTAGTCGGGACCGTCATCATACACAGCACTGGAGGTGAGCCGCTGTTCGCTTCCGCCGCCCACCGGAATACGAAAGATATTGAAGTGGCCGCCACGCTCGGCCACAAATGCCAACCACTTCCCGTCGGGAGACCAACCGTGGAAATAACTCGGATGGTTCGGAGTGAGCAATCGGGGTTTCGCGCCGTCGGAAGAAGCCACGAATGCCTGCGATTCTTGAGAAGAACCATATTTCGCGGAAAACGCCAGCCGTTTGCCGTCGGGCGAGAGGCCGTGGTCGTTGTTGCACTCATATGCAGCGTCGAGGGCCAGCTTCTCCGGTTGCGCCTTTCCGTTGGCATCCAGCACGAACCGGTAGAGCGCGCCGCCGGAGTTGGCCAGTAGATACTTGCCATCGGGAGACCAATTCGGCGCCTCCCAAAGTTTGTCCGCCGCATAAACGACGCGAACGCTCTTGCTCGCCAGATCATAGATCGAAATCTTGCTGCGGACCTTGCTTGGATTTTGGTTCTGCGCCGCAGTCATGAGTTTTTCGACGGAAACGGAGAGCATCAAAATCGCTAGCCCAAGAAGGAAACGGTTAAGCGTAGATGATCCGAAGTTCATGGTAGTTGTAGGCACCAGCCCGTCACACGATTTGCGGCATAGCATACTCGCAACCGCAACGGCAGTCCAGATTGCAGCTTATGCGATACTGGAATCTCTTTTCGCATGGGGACGCATACACCAGAAGCGACGAAGAAAACGGCGGACGCCAAAGTAATGGGAAAGTCGAAAGCAGGTGGAGGCGGATCGTCAAGCCATCAGAGTAAACGATTTTCCCATGAGGTAATCGATTCCCCTCCCGAGAGGAAAAACCGGGTGCAGTTTTAAGTCTCGATGTTATGATGCTGAAACGCTAGTCAGGGTCTGGGAGTGATGGCGAGCCCTGCAGCGGAGCGAGCAGCGATCCGATGGCAATTGCGAACGTTAACAGTCCTACCTCGGCGGTTGCACCTTCCTCAACTTATAAGGGCGCGCTAGCAGTGATGACCACACTCTTCTTCATGTGGGGTTTCGTCACCGTGCTGAACGACGTGCTGGTCCCTCACCTGAAATCCATCTTTGACCTGAACTACGCCAGGGTCATGCTGATCCAATTTTCTTTCTTTTCGGCGTATTTCATTTTTTCTATTCCCTCGGCCAAGCTGATCGATTGGATCGGTTATCACAAGACGATGGTAGTGGGCCTTTTCACCATGGGTCTGGGAGCTCTGCTTTTCATACCGGCCGCGAGCGTGGCATCGTATCCGCTTTTTCTGACAGCACTCATGATTCTGGCTGCGGGAATTACCGCTTTGCAGGTAGCGGCCAATCCGTACGTTGCTGTGCTGGGTCCCGCGGCGACCGCCTCGAGCCGCTTGAATCTGGCACAAGCATTCAATTCGCTCGGAACGACCATTGGACCCTACCTGGGCGGCGCGCTTATTCTGACCGCCGTCCCCCTGAGCATGGAGAACGTGCGACTGCTGTCGCCCGAAGCACTGCAGTCCTATCGTATCCACGAGGCCTCCTCGGTCAAGTTGCCTTACATTGTTATTGGCCTTACTCTCTTCGTGCTGGGAATCGCCATTGCGTTGTTCAAGCTCCCAGCCATGCCGCAAGCAGAACGCCACGGGGCTGCAGGTCCACAAAAGAGTGTATGGAAACATCGCAATCTGGTGCTGGGGATGGTCGGGATTTTCGTCTATGTGGGAGGCGAAGTAGCGATCGGTAGTTTCCTAATCAACTACCTCAGCCAGCCCAATATCGGCAATGTTTCCGTGTTGGTTGCTGCTCGCTATGTTTCTTATTATTGGGGAGGCGCCATGGTGGGCAGGTTTGTCGGCTCGGCGATCCTGCAAAAAGTTCGTACTGGCACGGTGTTGGGTATCGCAGCGGCTACGGCCTTCCTGCTAGTTTGTATTTCCATGCTTACCCTGGGCCATGTGGCAATGTGGAGCATTCTTCTTATCGGCTTTTTCAACTCGATAATGTTCCCCAGCATCTTTACCCTCGGGATTGCTGAACTCGGTCCGCTGACCGGAGATGGCTCTGGCCTGCTGGTGATGGCGATCGTTGGAGGCGCGATCATTCCCGTCATGCAGGGTGCCCTGGCGGATCGAGTGGGGATTCACCATGCTTTCATCCTTCCAGCCTTCTGCTACCTCTATATCGTGTACTACGCCATTAGAGGATCGAAACCTGTCGTGATGGCTTGAGCGTTCGAGCGCTCCACCGACCGCGTTCGTGATTGCCGGCAATATTGGCGGCACGACATGCGATCCAAGAAGGCCTGAGGACTGAAAGAAAAACCACGTGAGAGCGAGCACGCTAATCTTTTTCGCCGTCATCTTGTTGCGTTCAACTCCGGCCTTGTTCGCGCAGGATGCGGCACTGGCCAGCACCCCGCCGATGGGATGGAATAGCTGGAACAAGTTCGCCTGCAACGTCAGCGAAGACCTGATCCGGCAAATCGCTGATGCCATGGTGAAATCCGGCATGAAAGATGCCGGTTATCAGTACGTCGTAATCGACGATTGCTGGCAGGTTGCGCGCGATAAAGACGGCAACATCGTCGCCGACCCGCAGCGCTTCCCTTCCGGGATCAAGGCACTCGCCGACTACATTCATTCCGCGGGCTTGAAGTTCGGAATTTATTCAGACGTAGGAACCAAAACTTGCGCCGGACGCCCGGGCAGTCTCGGACACGAGTTTCAGGATGCGCGCCAGTATGCTGCCTGGACTGTGGACTACTTGAAATACGACTGGTGCAACACCATCACGCAAGATGCCCGCGCCAGTTATGCGCTGATGCGCCAAGCCCTTGACGCCTCGGGCCGGGCAATCGTCCTGAGCATCTGCGAGTGGGGCAAGCATCAACCCTGGCTCTGGGGAAAAGACGCTGGCGGCAACCTGTGGCGCACGACCGACGACATCCAGGACAGATGGGAAGGCCGCGTTAAGTGGCCCAACGGCGATTGTTGTTCGAATGGCGTGGTGGATATCGTCGATCAGCAGAACGGCCTGGATAGTTTTGCCGGACCCGGCCACTGGAATGATCCCGATATGCTTGAGGTCGGCAACGGCGGCATGACCGACACGGAATACCGTTCCCACTTCAGCCTGTGGGCCATCCTTGCCGCCCCGCTGATCGCGGGCAATGATTTGCGCGACATGCGACCGGAGATTCGCGACATCCTCACTAACAAGGAAGTGATCGCTGTGGATCAGGACCCGCTAGGCAGCGAAGGCAAACGCGTGCGGAAGAATGGTGACTTGGAAGTGTGGGCCAAGCAAATGAAAGATGGCAGCCGTGCCGTGGTTCTCTTCAATCGGGGGAGCGCGGATCATGAGATCAGCGTGAACTGGGAGGATCTCGGTTATCCCAATCATTTGGAAGCGGCGGTCCGCGATTTGTGGCGGAAGAAGGATGTCGGCCGATTTACCGGGAGGTTTTCTGCTTCGGTTGTCTCCCACGGCGTGGTGATGGTCACGGTCAAACCTTAGCCCCAAATTCTTTTGTCATATAAACTCCAATCGGGACATCTTTGTGTCCCTCGTGGTTCTAGCATTTGCACTTCACCAACCACAAAGGACAAGAAGGCAGACAAAGGAAGGATGTCATTAGAACTGCGCGCGCGACGACCGCTTCTATGAAAGGAATCGACACATCGAGGGTTGATACGGTTGCTCCCACCAAGTGCCTAGGTGCCGCGGAGGTGGGAGAGCTGAGGGCTTTATTCGCCGAATTGTACGGCGGCCTTCCCACGATTTACCGAGCACCCGGAAGAGTGAATCTCATTGGCGAGCACACCGATTACAACGATGGCTTCGTCATGCCTGCCGCTCTCAACTTGTACACATACGTAGCCGCCGGGCCGCGCCAGGACCGGCGACTGCGAGTCTATTCCCAGAACATGGGTGAGATGTGCGATCTCGATCTGGATCTGATCCGCCCAGGAAAGTCTGGTCGCTGGAGCGATTACGTGCGCGGCGTGGCCGGAGTGCTCGAGTCCTCGGAATACCAATTGCGCGGGGCTGACCTGGCGATCATGAGCCAGGTGCCATTAGGATCCGGCCTGAGTTCGTCAGCTGCTCTTGAAGTCGCAACTGCATCCGCGCTGCTCGGCAACTCCGAGATTAGTGTCGATCCCACCACGGTCGCAAAGCTATGTCAGAAGGCTGAGCATGTTTACGCCGAGATGAGATGCGGAATCATGGACCAGTTCATCTCCTGCCACGGTCGCGCGGGACACGCTCTGATGTTGGATTGCCGCTCTCTGGAGTTCAAGTTCCTCCCCGTTCCAAGCCATGTGCGGCTGATGGTATGCAACACGATGGTGAAGCATGAGCATGCGAGTGGCGGGTATAACACGCGACGGCGCGAGTGCGAAGAGGGCTGGCGTGCTCTGGCCCAGGTTCTACCGGGAATCCATGCTCTTCGTGACGTGACTCTGGCTGAATTGGAACAAAATCTGGACCGCTTGAGTCCTGTCATCTATAAACGTGTCCGTCACGTAGTGACTGAGAATGACCGCGTAAAGAAGGCGGCCAACGCACTAGAAACCGGAGACATTGCAGAGTTCGGTCGGCTTATGGCCAATTCCCATCACAGCCTTCGCGACGATTATGAAGTCAGTACGACAGAGCTTAATCTGATGGTTGAGTTGGCGACCAGCCAAGAGGGCGTGTACGGCGCGCGCATGACGGGCGGGGGTTTTGGAGGATGTACGATTAGCCTCGTAGATGCTGCTCATGCAGAGAAAGTCCAGCAAAGACTCGAACAGAATTACAAAGCAAGAACTGGGCTGAAGCCCACGATCTTGATCTGCGAAGCTTCAGATGGCGCCGGAGCAGTTGCGGAAAAGTGACAAGAAAGCAAGGGTGGGCAACGCTTGAGGCGAACCCATTGCTTGCCCCGAAAGGCTGCAGTGAATGAATTCTCGGCTGGAATCCGACCTTACCAACGAGATAATGCAGACTTCTCCGCATCGACGATTTAATCCGCTCACGCGGGAGTGGGTATTTGTCTCGCCCCATCGGACCGAGCGCCCGTGGCAAGGCCAAACCGAGCCCCGGGAACCGGAATCCACCCAGCCCTACGATCCAAATTGTTATCTCTGCCCCGGAAACATCCGCGCCGGGGGTGCGCGGAATCCGGCTTATTCCCGAACATTTGTGTTCGACAACGATTTCGCCGCGTTGCAACCCGACGTCCCAACCGCGGAATTGAATGTCGGAGGACGGGGCATTCTTGTTGCACAGACCGAAAGCGGCATCTGCCGGGTTGTGTGTTTCTCCCCGCGCCACGATCTTACTCTTTCCCGAATGTCGCCCCCGGAAATCCGTGCCTTGATCGATGTCTGGGTAGAGGAGGTCCAAAGTTTGGGTCGACAACCCGGCGTCAACTATGTGCAGATTTTCGAAAATCGCGGAATGATGATGGGATGCAGCAATCCTCATCCCCATGGCCAGATCTGGGCGACCTCGACGATTCCAAACGAGCCGCGCAAAGAGCAAGAAGCGTTCGCCGAATACCAAAAGGTGCACGGCACTTGCCTCTTGTGTGACTACGTCACCCTAGAGGAAGCTTCCGGCGACCGCTTGGTTTGCGGCAATGAGGATTTTCTCGCCGTCGTGCCTTTCTGGGCGGTCTGGCCTTATGAAATCTTGCTGGTCTCCAAGCGACACACGGGCAACATGAGCGGCCTTGATGCCGAAGCGCGATCCGCGCTGGCCGGGATTCTGAATCGTGTCGCCAGCCGATACGACAGTTTGTTCCAAGTGTCTTGCCCATATTCGATGGGATTCCACCAGCAACCGACCGACGAAATGGAACATCCGGAATGGCATTTCCATGCCCACTTTTTCCCGCCACTTCTCAGGTCCGCCAGCGTCCGGAAGTTTATGGTGGGTTTCGAAATGCTGGGATCGCCGCAGCGCGATATCACGCCAGAATATGCCGCCGAGAAGCTGCGTCACGCTAAGGACAAAGCACCACTAAGTAATCCCACTTGAGCAGAAGCGTCGCACGCCCCAACGCACTACTATGGTTGCTCGGGAACAGTCCCCGACGCAGAGGCCGTAGCACTCCCCACGGAGAATCGATTCGGTTGAGGACGATACCCGTTCCGCGTGCGGATGTGATACTTCTTCAGATGCTCGCCTACCAGTTTCACCGTGATGCCGCGCCAGCCCCGGTTGGGATTCGCCTGCGGATAGTAGCTGAGCGAGTAGAGATGGGCCAAGTCATCTCGGATCGAGGCGAACGCGCGTTGTTCGTCTCTCCAGTTCTTGGCGAAATACGCTTTGCCTCCCGTGGCCGCGGTCATGCGTTCAAAAACTGCAGTGGAGACAGGCTCCAGTTTAGCCAGCTGAGTGCTGATCATGTAGATGGCCGTCCCCGTCGATTGGGCCAACTCGGCCACGTCCTCGGGAGGCACCATGCTGGAGTTGTCGGGACCGTTGGAGAAAACCACTACCACCTTTCTTCCTGTGAAGTGGGCCGCATCCTTTATGGTTAGTAACAGGCAGTTATAGAGCGCGGCATCGTCGCCGGCCACGGTCGCCCGCACACCACGCAAAACCTGCGCCCGGTCGGGGGTCAGGGTGGCTGATCGGGAAAGGTCGCGGCTATAAGAATAGAAGGCCACCTTGTCCGCGCTTTCCAGGGAGCGCACGAAGTCAGCGATGGCATCCTGCGCAAAGACAAAGCCGCGGTACATGTAGTTGCTGGTGTCAAAGAGGAGGAAAACATTGGCGCCTGACACCATCGAACCGAGGGTCTGAGGCGGATCATCCCCGAGCTTTTGATCCGCTGGATGCTGCTGTCCCGCGGCTTGGGCCGATGTTCTTCCATCCGGCGACGCGGTGTCTGCCACTCTGTAAGCGGGTTCGTTGCCTTCTCCAAAAGTGGCGAGTTTTTGCGGAATGTTGTCCTCGACGATGGCGAAGTCCGAGGGCCGAAGGCCCGTAATGTAGTTTCCCTTGTTATCCGTCACTGCCACGTTCAACTGCACCATGTCAACCACCACGCGAATGTTGGGTTCGCTTTCCTGAGCAACCATCCGCGTTCCGGGGCTGGAGAAGAGGGTTAGAACTAGCACTAGAAGTAGCAAGTAATTCTTTGTCATATATTCCTGTCTGCCTACCGGCCGCATTTTGACCGGTACAAACGTAGCTAGCTACGTCTCTACCGCGTCTGGTTCAAAACTGGGTCTTAGCGCCAATCGTCGATGACGAAGCAATCTTACCCTGCCGAAATTCTTCCCCTGTCTCTCGCATGGCCCGAAGCATGGCCGGCCAATCTTCGAAGTCGCTGGCAAAAATCTTCTCGACCATGCGATGAGTCAGTTCAGGAACCAGACGGTTCAGCGTCACCGGGGAGTAGCCCTTCTCATCGGCCAAGCGGGCCCAGTACAAATTGCTGGAATCCCAACTCTCGGCCAGCAAGCGGCTGGAATAGCCCTCGAAGGCGGGAAACGGTTTCAGATTCAGCAGTTCGCGGGCGTAGCTCTGCGCCAGAATCGGATGCGGCACGCCGAAGTCTTGAGACAGTCGCTCCCAATTGGTCTCTGCTGGATTCTGACGGCACAGGCTTTCCAATTCCTGACCGGCAGGTCCCCAAGAATCGGTCTCTCCAGAAAGCCTTCGTCGAAACTCCGCCGCCAGGTAGAACGTATCGGCCGGCGTCATTTGAGAATCTATGCCATCCAGGCGTCCCGCAATCAAAGCCCACTCCACGCGCTGCGAAACTTCCGGATCCATGCGCTCCGACAAGATCTTCATCACCTTACTGCGCAGTTGTTGGTCTCCCACCGAAGCCGTCAAAAGCTCCTCTCCAGATCGCTGATAAAGGGTGATGGCATGAAGTTCAGCCTGGCTCACGTCCCACCAGCGCGGCAAGGTTGCGTTGATCAAAAGGCCGGGCACCAACTCCCTCCAGATCAGGGCCTGGACGTTTTCCGGAGCGATGAAATCCTGTTCCACCTCCGCCAGGACGTAGGGCAAGTCGGCGAGCGAGCCGACGAGATGGGCTCCACCGCCCGCCGGAGAGCCTTCCCCAAACAACTGGGAAGCTTGCCAGACCTGTTCGACGCCCGCGACTGTATCGCCTGAAAAGTCATGGGAGCGGACGAACAGCGGATTGTTGTGCAAAACCTGAGCCCCCGGTGGTTCGTAGTACGCATAGTTCAAACCCACCAGAGTATCTCTTAGGAACGGAGCGAGTTGGCCGCGAGCCTCGGCCACCTGCTCGCGAGAGCCAGGAGACTTAATCACCCTGGTCAAATCCGTGCGCATCTGCAATTCGGTGTGACGATTGTTGTAAATTCCAGTTGCCCATTGCGTTCTCTCGCCGCTGCTGAAGATCGGACGCGGCATCTCGAATTCCCGGAGCTCTCCAGCCAGCGGGATCAAGCCATCGCCCACAGCCGCACCTCGTGCCATCGCATCCAAACCATCGCCCAGCTCCAAGATCGTGTTCAAAGAAACTAAGCGCTGGCCGTCCAATACCGAACGAATTCCGCTGGCCATTTCCTGGTGCATCCGTTGGCCTTCGGCACTAACTTGCTTGGGACCCGCGAGCAAATCGATGATTTCATCCTGGGAACCGTTTCGCTGGCCCGTGGCCGCCAGCAGCACCTCACCCAGCGAGTCGCGGCCCGCGTCGAAGAGCTGGGCCGAGGAAACGACCTTGCCAAAAGGTTTAATCACTTTCTGCCAGGAATCGTTCAGCCCAGTGCTCTTGATCTGTCCCTGACGAGCCAGGATTTGCCAGATCCCGACGTTGGCCTGAAAGATCCCCATGGCGTTGCCTCGCAGTGTGTGGTTGGGAATCTTGCCCAGGCCCTCGGCCACATTCAGAAAGTGTGTGATGGAGGTGTCACTCAGCTCCGGGAACTCGGAGAAGATCAAATATTGATTGCTGAACTGTGCGAACCTGCCCGCCAGCAGGAGGGCGGTTTGCGGACTCAAGCGATTCTGCGGAGACCGCCTGCTGTCCAGTTCACTCAGCATGAGATAGATTTGCAGCGGCCCGGTCTCGGTCTCCACCCGACAAAGCCCGAACATTGCTTCCGCCAGTTGTTCGGGATGGTTAAAGTGGCTGGCGCGCTTGCCCCAGTCGCGGACAATTTTGGAATCACTTTTCTGACGAAGGATCTCTTTCCATATTTCCAGATTTCCAGGGACGTAGGGTTCGCCGTTAAGCTGCCACTGCATGCGGGTCAGCAGAAGCAAGAGCGCTGGGGCCGGTCGAAACGCCGGCCTGGCGGCATCGGGAGAAACCGCCTGCCCGCGAAAAACTTCATAGAAACGCCGCAGCCGGGCTTCGGTAAAGTGCGCCTGCTGAGTTTGACTGACCCGCGACAAAGCGTCAAAGTAAGCCGCCAGCCAGCCATTATCCTTCGCCAGCAAGCGGGCAACAAACTCTTTTGGCGACTCGGGGCTCGCCCCCACCAAATCCTTCCAGGCAGACTCCGCACCGGTTCCACCGGGTACGATCACCCGTCCAGACCGAATGCATATGTGACTTCCATAAAAATCGAGGACGGCGGCCGACGAAAGCAGTCTGCCTAACCCCACCGATTGCCGCAAGGCTACTCTTGTTTCCGCATCGCTTCGAGCCAGTGCCCAGTAAAGACGGGCCAAGACGGGATCGCGCAGAAGAGTCTCCACCAAGTCGCCGGAATTTTTTCTGCTTTCGTTGCTCAGTGTTGTCCAATCACTCTCCGCAAACAGCACGGGAACCCGAGAGGCGGGGAATGCGTAAGTGAAGGGCTTCCCCCCTTGTAGCGTCTCTTCGAGCTGAGGCAAAGGGAAGCCCGAGTCGATGGTGAGGAAGGCTCTTTCCGGATCGGCGGTCACCAGGGAGGTGTTGCTTAATCCACAATCTTGGCGGACCCGGTAGCCGAGGATGTGCAGCAAGGGCTTTGCCTCATCACAATTCGAAACCTTAATCGTGCCATCAGGACCAACCAGAACCGCCAACTCCCTCGCCTGATGGACATACCGGCTCAGAAGGATCAGAAACTCCGTTGGTCGGCCCCCGTCTCTCGAGCCTTCATAACCCTGTGTGTACACGTTGTGAGCCAGCAGGGGCACGACTTCTTCAAGCGAGATCTTCTGACTGATGCCGGCCATCCGCAAGAAAGAACGCAGAGGACCGGGAATGATGACACTTGCCTCTCCGGAAGGCGGTGCGGCTGGGTCCCCTGACGGAGTGGATCCAGACGCAGCCCCACCCCATGCGTCGGCAGAGAAACAACAGGTGCACAGATACATCGCTATAAGAAACGTGGGCAGGCAACGAGGAAATTTCATGGCTGGAGTCCCTCTCCGAACCTCGGAGACATTTTTCACCTAAGTCTTGACGACACCAGGGAACCAAGATCGTTGCCTCCCGTGAGCAGTTCGGCTGACGGATCCTGTTCCCCGCATTCGTGTCGGCCACGATAAACCATCCGCCGCCGTAATCCAAGGTCTTTTCGCGGATTCAGCACAAGAAAATATGGTCGACTGGTAATTCGGGAATATTTTGGGGCTGATCTTCTCCCTCACTAGCGCCCCTACCGACCACGCAGGCTCCGTCGAGTTTAGCGTTAAACCTTCAGCTTTCAACAGTTATGGCTGCCCATGTCGTCGGGAAATCAAAGGTACGACCAAAACGCTGCCCCATCAACCGGCTCGACTTGAATATGAGCAGTCAGCCCCATTTTTCGATTGCTTTACGTTCCATTCAGTGGAATTGTTACCAGGAAACTTCGAGTTCCGCTCTCACGGACCCAGGAGCAGAGGCATTGGGATCCGTGCATTGCATCATGACACTACTCGGGAGGAGCGCATGAACTGCAGATTCCGCGTTACGGCGTGGCTGTCTCTCTCGCTGACACTTATATCCCTGCCGGGGTTCCTCGGTTGTGGCGCATCCCATGCAAATCAGCCGGGCGTTCCGCCCGGCACGATTCAGTTTCAGGGCAGCCAATATTCATATGCTGTTTTTGTCCCCTCTACCTATGACCACGTACACGCCCTGCCAGCTATTCTCCTAATCCACGGCGGAGGTGGGAATGGCCCTGATTTCCTAAAGATCTGGCAGGACTTCGCGGAGAAGAATGGGATTATCCTCGTAGCGCCGACTCTGCCCCTGGGCGCGGCAGTGGAGGTGCAAGTGCCACAACTGTTCCCGGCTCTGATGGAGTTAGTGAAAACCCAATGGCAGGTGGACTCGCGGCGCATCTATCTTTTTGGGTATTCCGCGGGCGGCTATTCCACCTTTGATGCGGCGATGCTCGACTCCACCTACTTCGCGGCCGCCGGCGTATTCGCTGCCATCATTACTCCGGACTACTACTGGATCGTGCAGAAGGCGCAACGAAAAACCCCGATCGCCATCTATATCGGCGACCACGACCAATTCTTCTCACTCGCCCAGACCCGAGCAACGCGTGCCCTTCTGGCCGCCATGGGATTCACGGTGCACTACGTGGAAATTCCAAACCAGGACCACAACTACCCGGCAATTGCCGGATGGGTCAACCAGGACGTCTGGACCTTCATGAGCCAGTACTCGCTCCCGCAATGAGTTCTGGCGTGCAGAGTAGAGGAAGGATCAGGAGCACTGGCGATTTGGGAACGGATCGAGATTGGCTGAAGGCTGGCTTGAACTGACGAAGCAAGTACGGGCAGGACAGCGTCGCTGTGGTCTTAACTGCCAACCCAGTCTTAGTACAATCGCAAGAGATTGTTGGCCACAAAACCGCCCTCGACCGCGAGCATGGTTCGCACCGCAACGCGCTCGGCCTTGTAATGATGAGTCCTATGCAGCAAATACGCGGTCCCAACGCCAAACCCAAAACCGAGGGCCGAGGCAGCCGCCTCACCCGCCACCCCCCTGGTAACCAACGGACCCAGCACTGGGTTGGTTTCCCTGAAACCGTTGTTCAGGCCGCGCTGAGTCGTGATGGCGTCGACGGTGATCTGTCCAGCGAGAATCGAGAAATCAATCTTGTTTTCCATGCCCCAGAATTTCTGTGGGTTTGGAGCATCCGGCACCGGGTTCGCCGTAAAGTTTTGTTGCGCCTGAACTGCGCCAACCAATAGTAAGACGGTCAAGACTGCTGATTTCATGCTGTCTCCAAGGCGATTGGGAAAACCTGCACTGCAAGCAACTCAGACCCAGGCAGCGCAACAACTAACACAAGACTAGCCGGTGTGCTCCCGAAAGTACATGGCCTAAACGTGGCTCTCGCACTCCCTTTGGTAATCCCGATAGTAACGTCAAAACTGGTTACCCGGCCGCACCCTGCATGAGGTTTTTTGCGAACTCAAAGGGAGTTCAGTCGCGGAAGCGACGGCATTCATTAGCCCGCCACGTCAGTGGCGGGAAAGCCAAAATTGGGGGAACATGAGTCCCGACAGGGACGGCACGGAGTTTCGTAACGGCTCTTCAAAATGTTCCCGGGCTGTCCAAGGAGCACTGCGGCTACGGCACAGGTGAGAGAACAGAGGGGCACGTTGGGAGTGACGCCTGCAACATAACCCGTAGATGCAAAGTTAAGGCGCCACGGGGTTTGGCTAGGTCGGCTGCTTCAGCCCGCGAATTGCAACCGCAGCCAGCGCCGCGACCGCCAACAGCATCGCCGCCCAAAGCACGCCTTGGTGGCGGTCGGACCAGGGGCGTGCGTCCGGACGACCCGAGTAGGCGTCGTTGTGCGCGCCTCGACCTAGTTGGGCCGGTGCGGCCGACTCGTCCAAGTGGAAGAACTTGGCATAGTCATAGATGGGCGGGGGAAGTTTCTCGTCCCCGTAGTACAGCTTCAGCGCGGTCTTGCCCTGCGGATCGAAGTAGACGCGGCGCTCCACGGAGAGTAGCTGCACGCCGGTTAGGATCAGAGGCGGATTATCGCCATTGTCGAGGGTAAGCGTGAGCCGGCCGGAAGAAGACTTGTCAAGAACTCTCACTGCTAGGTCTTCCGAGGTCGCGAGCAGACCCGCGCGATTGATGCGCACCCGGCTTATCTCCCCACTACCGGTCTGCAGACCCTTCGCATCGACGATGCTGACTCCGCGCCGGAAATTCACTTGGCTTGAGGCCACCTGGAACACAACGCGATCCAGCGGCACTTTTTGGTGCACCTCGCAAGTGATCACGGTAGAGCGACCCTTCTGTTCGGGGACCGTGCAGGATCCCACGTTGATCCAGCTCGCCTGTTGTTCGTGCAAGTTGGAAACGGTAGCACCTTTGACCTGTTGAGGACGAATTCCCGGAGACAACCTGAAGTGCAGATAGCGAAAGCTGGAAGGCGGCAACTTGACCATGGAATTGGAACCGAGGGCCTCATGCGTGAAGTCGTACAGCGTGGAAGATCCCAGCTGGGTGATGGCTTTTTGGCCAAGCGCATTGGTTCCAGCCACCGACGCCGTCGCGACGAAGTCTTTTGCATCGAGCCGCAGTCGCACCCTGTCGTAATCAGCAATTCCTCCCATGTCGATGTCGAACTCGCTGTGCCCGGCAATGCTTCCTAGGTTGAGGACCTTCGCTTCCTGCTCCTCGCTAGAGACTCCGCCATTCTGTTCGGACAGCACATATTGCACCTGGGCCTCGCCGTCATATAAGCGGAGATCAGCGAGGTCGGGCCGGGCGTGGTTCCAAATCTCTTCGTCTACCACGAGGTAATTCTGGCGATCGGGCTGAGCAATCTGCACGTCTCGGACATTGGTGAAATACGGAATCGCGGGCTCGGGAGCGGCGGGCGCGGCCAAAGCCGCAAGCAGCAGAAACGCAATCGAGTTGCATTTCATGCGCGAGCCGAATTCCCTTCCGGATTCTTTTTTGCCGAGAGCTGCAGCCAGTTCCGCTGGTACACGAACGAAATCGCAAGCAATAGCATACCCAGAACAATGAAACTCAGAATGCGGTAGGCGCGGTCGAGTTCGGAGACGTCGTAAACGAACACTTTGACAATCGTGACAGCGATCAAAACCAGCGCCTGCCAACGCACAAACGCAGAACGTCGCCATAGGCCCACCATCATCAGCATTGCGCCATAAGCCATCCCCAAGGCGGAGTAGGTGAAGTCTCTCGCAATCTCCACGCGTCTGACTTCTGCCCAATAAGCGGGGTTCCAGCGGCCCCGTATCGGACGAACTTCGGTCATTTGTCGCGCGTAGTAGTCCGCGATCTCGTGGCCGAGGCCGATCAGCGCTAAAAGGTTAAGCGCAACCACGGCGGCTGCGGCAGCACTCCGTCCCAGTTCATCGGAGCGAAGACGGCCATACCAGGCGAGGATTCCCAGAACCGCAATCGCTACTGCGTATGTGGCCATGCGCGTGTTGAAGATCAAAGTGGTGGAATAAAAGTTATCAATCAGCAGCAGGCGAACCACTCCGAGAACCAGAGCGCCAATGGCAAAAGCATTCAGGAAATCCGAATGAATGCGTTCAGCCACCCAGAGAAGTACTGCCGCCTCCACAAACCAGCCGATGGTGATCCAGTGCGCATCGAGACGGATGGGGATGGCTATAGTGATGAAACCGATGGCGAGCGCGAGATGCAAGAATTGCAAGGTCTGCGCCGCTCCCGGATCACTCTGCCTGACACGAACCTGACGGCTCAGGAGAATATAAATTGCTGCCAGGGCCACCGCGAACCACGCCGTCCCGGCCTTGCTGACGTCGGAGAGCATGCCGTAGATCTCAAGGAAGTACGCACCTGCGTTCACGAATGCCAGAAAGGGGAGAACCGACGAAAACAAAGTCGCTACGCTCGCGTCCGCCCGCTCTACTAGCGGTGCGACGGCAAAGATGGCAAAGAACAGGGTGGCAAATCCCGTCGTCAAGGAAAGTTGGCTGCGACTGTAGAAGGTCCAATACCAGCCAATGTAGAGCAACAAAGTTCCGGCATAGGCCAAGAGCAGCAAGCGCCGCCAAGGTTTGAAGACCACCAGCGCGAGGGCGGCAAGATCGAGAAGAGCAACATAAGAAAAAAGCGCGAGTTCGCGGTTCTGCCCGGTCGAGAGCAAAAAAGGTGTAGTAAAACCGCCGCTCAGGGCGAATGCGGCCAGTATCTCCGCGTCCTGGGTAACAGCCATCACGCCGGTGGCCGAGGTTACTGCCAGCATCGCGACGAAGGCAACTCCGCCGGGGATCAAGCTGTAAATCTGAAACGCTGCCCAGAGCGAAAGGTAGAGTGTCCCAATCCCGACCGCTTTCAATGAGTAGGAGAATATGCGGTAGCCGCGGCTGCGGAAGCGCTCGCTCCACACGACCACGGCAACACCTGCGAGCAGGCCGATGGTCACCCGTCCGGCTGGCCCGATCCAGTTGTTCTCGAAGGCAAACTTCAGAAAGTAGGAGACGCCGATGAGCAGAGCGGCAATGCCAATCCGGTTCAGCCAGTGAGAGCCGATGCGGGACTCCAGATCGGTCTCCGCACCGGCCGAGACCGCGGTGGCAGGACGTGGCGGAATCTGCGGGCGTTTGGGTTCCGAGGCGGGTTCTTGCCGAGTCGGCGACGCGGCGGGCGTGCCAGTCGGCGCTGGCTGCCCGACCGTAGACACAGACTCGCGAGCTTTCATCGGCTCAGGCGAAGCGGTTGCGTCCTGCAGTCCGAGCGTGCGCTCGATGCGATAGACGCGGCGAGTGAGCTCGCTGAGCAACTCCCTGATCGCTTCCAGATCACTGTGGGACGTGTCCATGGCTTGCAGGAGGCATTATCTGCGAAACTGATCCAGCCGGCACGCCAATTTCAACCAATCCAGTTACTTCGGTTAGAATTCACGCTCCAACCGAGTCTCAAAAATGATCGCGATCCGGCGTTGTAACTTCTCATCGCGTTCCGCTTACGCTAATGCGCCGGGCCTGTTCTTTCCCAGAGCCGATTCGCGCGCCGACAGGACGGCTCCAACCAACTCACGAGCGGATTGCGTGATCTTCGCCAGGTTCCCCTCTCGCAGAGCCGCGGCATCCACTAGGTCGGCGCCCACCCCGAGAGCAAAGGCTCCAGCAGCAATGAACTCGCCGGCGTTTGAGGCATTCACTCCTCCCGTCGGAATCAGAGCCGCGTCGGGGAAAGGAGCTTTCAGGGACTTCAGATACTTAGCCCCGCCCACGTTTCCGCAAGGGAAAATCTTGATCAGCTGGGCTCCGTTTTGCTGGGCGTTCATAAGTTCAGTCGGCGTCAGCGCTCCCGGGATCGCCAGTTTCCCGCAAGCTTGGGCGGCCGACAACACCGGAACCGACAATCCCGGACTCACGATGAATTCCGCCCCAGCACCAATGCACAGCTCGGCCTGATTCGCCGTGATGACCGTCCCGGCCCCAATGAGCACGTCTCTTCCGTATTGACTTGCGACCTGGCGAATCACCGTGATCGCGTCGGGAACGGTCATCGTTATTTCGACAATTGGAATGCCGCCAGCACAGATTGCCTCGACAGCCCGGGTTGCCTCATCAACGGTCGCAGCCCGCACCACCGGCACGATGCCGATGTCTCCGATCCTGCGAATCACCTCATCGATGGTCATGTGGTCATCAGCACTTCTATCGAAGTCTCCTCAGCGTACAATCCGCGTGGTCTGCGCTTTCATCACCTGTAAAACTTCCTCCAGCGTTGCCATGGTTGCATCGCCTGGCGTTGTCATCGCAAGTGCGCCATGCGCTGCCCCACATTCGACCGCCCACTGCGGGTCTTTCCCTGACAAAAGTCCATAAGCTAATCCGGAAGCAAAAGAATCTCCACCCCCGACGCGATCGAAGATCTCCAGATTTTCCCGCATGGGCGCTCGGTAGAAATGGCCATCGGCGTAGCACATGGCTCCCCAATCGTTGAGGGTTGCAGTCTTTGCATGCCGCAAAGTAGTTGCAACCACTGCGAGCTTCGGGAATTGCTGAATTACCTTCTCAATCATTCGTTCGAAGTTTGCTGGGTCGAGGTTGGAGTGGTGCGCGTCCAGACCAGCGACCGGGAAACCAAGTGCTGCCGTGAAATCCTCTTCATTCCCGATCATCACATCGACCAGTGGCGCGAGGCTGCGATTGATTTCTTGAGCTTTCGCTTTCCCCCCAATTGCCTTCCACAACGACGGACGGTAGTTGAGATCGTAAGAAACGATCGTGCCGGCTCGCTTGGCTGCTTCCATGGCTTCTCGGGCGACCAGTGCGGTGGTCTCCGAAAGTGCGCAGAAGATTCCGCCAGTATGAAACCAGCGCGCTCCATCCTGAGAGAAAACTTTGTCCCAGTCGATGTCTCCGGGTTTCATTTGCGAGATAGCGGTATGCCCACGATCCGAGCAACCGAGCGCGGCGCGAATGCCAAAACCTCGTTCCGTAAAATTCAGCCCGTTGCGCACGCTTCTCCCGACCCCGTCATAAGGCACCCAGCGCACGTATTTCTGGCCCACGCCTCCTTGCAACATGAGGTCCTCGACAAGACGCCCGACGGGATTGTCCGCGAGGGCGGTCACGACTGCCGTGTCCATGCCAAAACAGCGCTTGAGCCCGCGGGCGACGTTGTATTCGCCTCCGCCTTCCCATGCACGAAAATGACGTGTCGTCGATATGCGCTCATCTCCCGGATCGAGTCGCAGCATGACCTCTCCAAGACTCACCAAGTCCCACGTACATTCGTGTTTCGGTCTGATGTTCAATTTCGCCATGGTTTCACCGGCTAGCAGAGGTTACGCGCCAAGCGGGTACTCGCGGATTCGCGCCCCACTCCCACATAACAACGCATCGCAAAATCTGATTGGTAGTTGTTCCTGGTGCGACGTTGTGATACGTTGGCCGTCACGACCCTCACCATGAAGTTAGTCCTCAACCTGAGAAGCTTATGTCTAAGCTGGAGGGATGGCAAATTGTCCGCTCGCACCGCAGCTTACGGCCGGGTTCGCAAGCGAAGAGTTACCAAAGTAGCAGGCGGAGTCCGCCATAGGTCAGGGCTGTGCGACCTCTAGACGGATCGGGAGATCTGTCCGGATAATTGTTACGTGGAGAATGGATCCAGCCTATTCCGGCTGCGCCCTCTAGGCTGCCTTTTGGCGGTGCCCGTAATTCTTGCGCTTGTCGGCTGTCAGGGCGTTTCCTCGTCCTCGAAACAAACCACGGTCAGCAATCCGGTTGCCGGTCAACTCGCGGTAACGCCCACCACCATGAGTTTCGGGAACGTGGCTGTAGGGGGCAACTCGGTAAAGCAAGGAACGTTAACGGCAGGCAGTTCCGACATTGAAGTTACCACCGCGGCTTGGAACGGTCAGGGATATTCGCTCAGCGGAATCAGTTTCCCCGCTACAGTACCGGCTGGACAAAGCATCCCCTTCAGCGTCACCTTCGCTCCCCAGACTGCCGGCAGTACGCCTGGCAGCATCGCGTTTCACAGTAATGCGACAAACTCCCCCACCATGGAAACTCTGACCGGGAGCGGCACGCAACAGTCGCAACCGTCCCAGCACAGCGTGGCGCTTTCCTGGGACCCGAGCACTTCACAAGTAATCGGCTACAATGTCTATCGCCGCATCGGATCAAGCGGCTCCTATACCAAGCTCAATACCTCGGTAAACGCGACCACCAGCTTTACGGACAACTCAGTCCAAAGCGGACAGACCTACGATTACGTGACCACCGCCGTCGATTCGAGTAACGTCGAGAGCGCGTACTCGAACCAGGCGACCGCTACAATTCCCTAGCCAGATCGCTGGCTTGGACACGACGAGAGGAATGGCACGGAAAGCGATCCGCCCGCCGGTCGCAACGTTTCTACTCGAACGTCTCAGCTTCTCGAAACCGTAAGCCGAGTGTCCTTTGAAAGAGCCCGGCTTCAGCCGGGCCGCTACGAGCTGCATAAACACCGGGCTTTAGCCCGAGGGAACACCCGTCTATTCTGAAACGGGTTTATGAAACATGCTCTAGCAATACCATGTCAGCTCTCTTCTTTCCTTGACCGTCAAAACACTTTTTCTGTCAACAATTGCAGCAAATAAGCGCCATACCGATTATTCTTCATCGAAGATGCCGTCGCCTCCAGTTGCTCGGCGCCGATGTATCCCAGACGATAAGCAATCTCCTCCGGACACGAAACCATCAGCCCCTGCCGAGTTTCGATAGTCTGGATAAACAAAGACGCCTCCAGCATCGACTCATGCGTCCCAGTATCCAACCAAGCCATGCCGCGGCCCATTACCACCACATCCAATTGCTTCTGTTTCATGTATTGCTTGTTGACGTCCGTGATTTCCAGTTCGCCGCGGGCAGAGGGCTTCAGCGCCTTTGCGATTTCGACCACCTGGTTGTCGTAAAAATAAAGTCCGGTGACGGCATAGCGCGACTTCGGGGCTTTTGGTTTCTCCTCCAGGCTCAGCGCTTTGCCCTCGGAGTCGAACTCGACCACTCCATAGCGCTCAGGATCCTGCACCGGGTAGGCAAACACCCGCGCGCCTACAGTCTTCTTCCCTGCTTCCTGCAGACACTTCACCAGATCGTGCCCATAAAAAATGTTGTCCCCCAGAACCAGGCCACAGCTGGCGGAACCGATAAACTCCCTACCCACCAGGAACGCCTGTGCGATGCCCTCCGGCCGCGGCTGCACCACGTATTGAAAATTCAGGCCGAAGCGTGATCCGTCGCCCAGAAACTGCTGGAACCGCGGCACGTCTTCCGGCGTGGAGATGAGCAAGATGTCCCGTATCCCCGCCAACATCAACGTGGACAGCGGGTAGTAAATCATGGGCTTGTCGTAAATCGGCAGCAGGCTCTTACAAACCGCATGGGTGACGGGATAAAGCCGCGTGCCCGATCCCCCCGCCAAAATGATGCCCTTGTAACGAGTACTTCGCGTGGAATTGTGTGTTGGCATTCGTCGTCGCTATGGGTCTTTAGCAGGCTGCGAAACAGCTCTGGTTTTGGGTGGCGCAGCGCTTTCAGCGCTGCGGTAAATGCTTTATCAGTAAAGGCTTTAGCCGCTGAGGTAACAGAATCGAGTTTTTCATCAGCCTGCCAGCAGTTTAAGTCAGAAACATCACACCGAGTATTGGGTTGCAATCCACTCGCGGTAATGTCCGCTGGTCACTTCTCGAATCCATGCTTCGTTGGCCAGATACCATTCGACCGTCTTGCGGATCCCGGTTTCAAACGTCTCCCGCGGCTGCCAATTCAACTCGCGCTCAATCTTGTGCGTATCCATGGCATAACGCCGGTCATGACCGGGGCGATCTTGGACGTATGTAATCAGCTTGCTGTGCGGGACAACCGGATCAGCGGGCCGCAGTTCATCGAGAATCGAACAGATCGTGCGCACAATCTCAAGATTCGGCTTCTCATTTCGTCCGCCCACATTGTAGGTCTCGCCGATTTTCCCCCGGGCCAGCACGGTGCGGATCGCGTCGCAGTGATCCGCCACAAACAACCAGTCGCGAACATTCTGCCCGTCGCCATAAACCGGGATCGACTTGCCATTCATGGCATTGAGGATCGTCAGAGGGATTAGTTTTTCCGGAAATTGATACGGCCCATAGTTGTTCGAGCAGTTGGTGGTCAGGACGGGCATACCGTAAGTGTGATGATAGGCGCGGACCAAGTGGTCAGATGCCGCCTTGGTCGCCGAGTACGGGCTATTGGGCGAGTAAGGAGTCGTCTCCGAGAACGGTGAATCATTCGGCCCCAGCGATCCGTAGACTTCATCGGTCGAGACATGAAGGAAGCGAAACCCTTCCCTTTCTTCCCTCCCCAATTCCGTCCAATAAGCGCGCGCTTCCTCCAGCAGGCTGAACGTACCATTCACGTTGGTGCGCACGAAATCATCCGGCCCGTGGATGGAGCGGTCCACGTGACTCTCCGCCGCAAAGTGCACAGTGGCGCGCGGACGGCAGCGCCCCAAAAGATCGCTAACCAGTTTTCGGTCGGCAATATCCCCATGTACAAAGCTGTAGCGCGGATCCGCCGAAATCCTTTCCAGATTACCGAGATTCCCGGCGTAGGTAAGCTTGTCCAGATTCACCACCGGAGTGCTTTCCGCCGCGAGCCATTGCAAGATGAAATTGCAACCGATAAAACCGGCTCCTCCAGTCACCAGAACAGGTTGAGTGTGCACTTATGAATCCTAAAGTTGAGCGGCCCTATCCTAGAGTACAAACCGGTGGCCAGAGAGCGGCCTCAGATTGGTGACAGTCTCCCAGTTCTTGTCATCCCGAGCGCAGCGAGGGATCTCGGTTCTTCTTGCACCCGGAGAAAACCCAGATTCTTCGTCGCTCAGCTCCTCGGATTGACAATGAGGGAGAGTCTGTCAGGAATTCGTGCCGCTCCACCAGTCGCTTAAATACAAAGAGGCGCTAGCCAGCAACCTCTTCCAGCAATTTCTGATCGATATCGAAGTTGGCGTGCACGTTCTGCACGTCGTCATGTTCTTCAAACGCTTCCATCAGCCGGATCATGGTGCTGGCAGCCGGCCCTTCCAGCTTGATGTAGTTTTGCGGAATCATGGTCACGCTCGAGGATGTAGGCTCGATGCCGGCCTTCTTCACCGCTTCCAGAACGGCCTCGTAAGCGGAAGGCGCGCACAGGACTTCCCAGTTCTCGCCATCGTCGCGCAAGTCCTCGGCGCCAGCATCGAGTACCAGAGCCATCAAGTCATCTTCTTTCACCGCCGACTTGGGGACTACGATTTCGCCCTTCTTATGAAACATGTAGGACACCGCCCCCGCGTCCGCCATATTGCCACCGTTCTTGCCAAACACGTGGCGGATCTCGCTGACCGTCCGATTGCGGTTGTCGGTATTGATGTCAAGCAGAATCGCCACTCCCCCCGGGCCGTAACCTTCAAGCGAGAACTCTTCGTAGGTCGCACCCGGCAATTCCCCGGTGCCGCGCTGGATCGCCCGCTTGATGTTGTCCTGGGGCATGTTTTCCGCCTTGGCAGCCAGGATAGCGCCGCGCAGACGCGGGTTGGTGTCAGGATCTCCGCCGCCATTTTTGGCGGCAATGCCAATTTCCTTGATCAGACGAGTGAAAATCTTGCCGCGCTTGGCGTCGAGCGCGCCCTTCTTATGCTTAATGGTGGCCCATTTTGAGTGGCCGGACATGGAAATACCTCGTGTTCAATAAACTTTGATTGCCCTGATCTTGATTACGACGACCTTGATGACGCTGATTCTCGCTGTAAAGGACGCGCCCGTAGAGGAGATCACACAATTACCCTCGGGATTGCCTCGAAACCAACGCAGGCGACTTAAAAGTATAGCACGGCGCATCTCGCAACCTAACTCTTTCAGGGCCGGGTGCCCCAGGTCTCGCGCCTTTCGAGACCTGGGCTGGGGACTGAAGCCATCTCAACAAACCCGCCAGCTACATTTCATCACCTTCGGCTACTATCATCGCGATCGCCTGCCGGGCACCGAGCAAGCGCGCAATACATTCGTCAGCGCATTGGGAAGAGTGCGAATGCTATGGCTTCTACGTGGTCGGCATGTGGTGATGCCGGCCAGACAAACCCGAGGCACTTGCGAAAAGGAAGGCCTTAGCTGGAGAGCAGTTTTCGCCAGCGTTTCTGGAATCTGCAGATCGGAGACCCGCTGACAGAAGCAATATCTTGGCTTTAGACCTCTTGTTCGAGATCGGAGGACTTAATCTTCCGCCTTGCGCCGTGGCGGATGTGCAGCACTTCCACGCGCTTCTGTTTCTCCAAGACGTGATATATCACACGATAGATATGAGGTTTGGAGCCGTAAAGCAAGTGCCTGAGCTTGTCACTCTCGCGCGTCAGCGGGCAGCGATTCGGATGCTCTTCCAGGCTGAGAATGGCCTCTTTGAGTCCCCGGTACCATTTCAGGGCTGCGCCGGAATACTCTGCATTGATTTGCCTGTACAGGCCGGCAAGGTCGCGCTCGGCGCGGGGAGTGATATTAACGAGGTATGCCATGCGTGGCTTCGAACTCGTCGAAAAACTCCCTCGCCGGCCGTGTCCGTCCTTTTTTCACATCCTCCAGGCCCTGACGGATGCCTTCCTCGGCGTCGGCGCTGGCGGCAATGTCGAGCAGGCGCTGATAGGCTTCGGCATCCTGCACGATAGCCGCTGCTTTCCCCTTCACCGTAAGCACGACGGGGCGCTTACTCTTCTTGAGCTGTTTCATGAACTCGCCGGAACGTCGGCGGAAAGTAGTTAGCGATTGGATGTCCTCGGTGATGTCCAGCATGGGCCTGCTCCTGTTACAGCACCTTTCTAGGTGCTATCAGAATACTCTACCCCTGTAAAGCAGAAAAGGCCTCCTCCGGGCTCTAATCCCCTTGCCGGGCGCCCCAGGTCTCGCGCCTTTCGAGACCTGGGCTGGCGGATGGCCCAGCCTTTCGCGTTCGCGAAGGCCAAGGCTGTTCAGCGGTCACAGCCAATACGCGGGACTACTCGCCGTTAGGTTCAAACAGATGGTGTTTGTGCCGACAATGTCGTTGGTGTCAAAAGTAATATTGGTGTAAGGGCCTGATCCCTGTGTGTTGCCGCTTATCGAGAGGCCAGTGCCCACAATCTGAAACAGGGTGACGTTCTTCACATAGCTGGAGGCCGCTGCGGAAGCGCTCGATGCGGCGTTGGCGTTCGCGATGCCGTTGATTGCCTGCCCCTGGCCATCCAGGCTCAGGTTCTCCACTGAGACGCTAATGCAGGGGCTATTACACATGGTGATGACGGTATCGCCGCTAGCGAATGGCGACGAACATCCCGTTTGGCCACTCTTGCACGCTTGAATAATGGTGCCCGAGACGACAGTTCCAGCGCCGGTGGCAACGTCGTCATTTCCTACGCCAACAAGACGCGTGTTCGGTGGCAGGGTCCAACCAGGGTGCTGAATTACAATCGTCCCCGCAGGCAATAAGATGGTTGCGGGAGGTGGGTTGGTGATTCCCGCCCACGGGCTAGCTGTGCAGGTCATACTGGTAGGCGGAGTGCTACTAAGGAGGCCGCGCGCGTCGATCACTGCTCCGGCGGCGGGATAGCTCCTGCTAGACAGGACAGATTTCAGCACTCCGCAAAAGTCTACCCCCGAAGTCGCAAACATGCTGGCGTCGATGAAGGCTGGGGAAGCTGCGCACGGGCTGCAATTCCCGTTTGAGTCATATACGCCGTTTTGTCCAGCGCTTTGGCCTGCCGCGACGACTGGGGAAGCTGAAAATAAACCGACGAGGACAATAACGATTGCCAAGAACACCCATCCGCTGCATACCAATCTCACCGCACTCTGCATATCTGTCTCCTTGATTTCCGAGGGTTTTCAAACCTCGTCAGCACCTCTGACTACGCCCGCCCGTTTTCCTCACCGCGAGACTTCAAATACCGTGCCACAAGCGCCGCTGCCACAACGTGTTCCGGTGCCTCCGTACGGGCTTGTGCCGTAAAGGTTTCCCGCGCCATCGAAGACTAGTCCGGCTGTCGGCTGTGCAGCGTCAAGGCTGCCATGGAAGCCGTACAAAACGCTGAAAACCCAAGGTCCCCGTTTTCTGCCTGGCGGCTTCAGCCGAAAGAGTTCACCGTATTGCGACCCGCCTTCTCCGCGGCTTGTCGCGCCATACATGTCGCCGCGTACGTCGAGAACAAGTCCTGCCGCAGGATTGGCGCCGTCATTCCCGTTGCTGAAACGGTAGAGCACGGTTTCTTTCCAGAGTCCGTGACCTCCCTTTGGGGCGGCTAAGTTGAACACCGCGCCATTCCCATTGGTGGCTCCGGCGTAGACCGTGCCGTAGAGGTTACCATTCCCGCCGAAAACGACGCCAGCCTCTGGGTTGGCGCCATCCTGTCCACTAAAGCGATAGAACGTCTCCTCGGTCCAGGCACCGCCTTTCTTTGACGGTGGCTTGAGTGTGAAAACCGTGCCGCAGCCCAAGGAACCGCACTCTCCGTTCTCGTTGCCGCCTCCGAACGTCGTTCCGTAGATGGGGCCCCTGCTATCAAGAACCAGACCGCCGTTAGGGTTCGCTCCGTCGGTGCCGCTCTTGAAACGGTGTAGTATCTTCTCCGTCCATTCGCCGCCCTTCTGTTTGGGCGGACTCAGCTTGAACACCGTCCCGCATTGGCCGCCGTAGATGATGTTGCAAGTCGTGCCCTTGCCGCCACCAAACTGGGTTGCCCCGTAAATGTTGCCTTGTTTGTCGAAGACCAAGTTGCCCCAGGGGAAATACCCGTCACTTCCACCCTGAAAATTGTAGAGAATCGTGTAAGTCCACTGCCCACCCTTTTGCGCCGGAGGGGACAACTCATAGACGATTCCGCAACCGGCGTGGGTGCCCAGCAAGATGCAAGGCCCGTCGCCGCCATAGGCTGTCGTGCCGTAGAGGTTGCCTTGCCCATCGATGATCAGCCCACCCGCGGGAGTGAAGCCGTCGGTTGCACCGTTCAGAACGCCTCGGAACGCATAGATTGATGCTTCGGTCCATGCCCCGCCCTTCTGAGCGGGCGGCGAAAGCTGGAATACCATGCCGCAACCCTGGTTGGGGCAGCCTCCTGAGCCGCCGTCTGTCGTGGCCCCGTAGAGGTTGCCAGCCTTGTCGAATACCACCCCGCCCGCTGGGATGGAGCCGTCCCTGGGGCCGCCCTGGAAGCTGTAGAGTACTTCCTCCTTCCACTCCGCCGAGGCGACGGAGGCGAACGCAAGAACAACCATGACCGAGAACAGCAGACGAAGAGAGGGACGAGACTGCGATTTCTGAGTCATAACCGGCGGGCTTCTCCTAACGGAATTTCGGGCGGTGCCGGAGGGAGGACGCGAACCGCACAGCTTCCCGCCATGTTACGCCCGGTTCCAGCCGCTGTCCATGGCAACTCTTTCTTGGAGAACGGACCATCGACTTGGCTAATTTGGTTGCAATAGAGCTAAGGACACTCTGAATAAGCGCTCATCCTAAGTCGACTAACAAGCAGTGTTCAGGAAGCCGCGCTGCCGATTCGGTCTCGGATGCCGGAACTGGTCAGCCGCGCCGTTGCAACCGCGCCTGCAGGGCGAAGCCGGACGAGCCTACACTCCGGCGAGCAGTTTCCTGCGGCTCATAAACAGATTCACCAGCGCACAGGTCACGAACAGCCGTTGCGCGTTCTTCTTCAGCCCACGATAGCGTACTTTCACGAATCCGAACTTCAACTTCATCACTTGAAACACGTGCTCCACCTTCGCCCGCACCTTCGACTTGGTCCGGTTCTTCGCCCACGCCACTTTATCCACGATCTGGCCCTGGTAGCGACAGCGCCGCTGGGTGAAATCCCGTGCTCGTGGCGCACACTCGCGGATCACCTCGGTTTGCCCCTGATACGCTCCGTCGCCCCACACCCGCGTTTCTTCGCCATGCAACAGGTCCGGCAATATGGACACATCGGAAACATTGGCGGCCGTCGCCACCGCCGTGTGAATGATCTTGGTCTTGCTGTCCACGCCCACGTGCGCTTTCATCCCGAAGTACCAGTTCTTTCCCTTCCTGGTCTGATGCATCTCCGGGTCCCGGCTCTGCTCGCGGTTCTTGGTCGAGCTGGGCGCATGAATGATGGTGGCGTCTACAATCGTGCCGGTCGTGATCCGCACGCCCTTGGCTTGCAAATGCAGGTTCACCGTCCCAGAATCTCTTCCCCCAAATTGTGCTCTTCCAACAGGTGCCGGAACTTACACACCGTGGTCTCGTCCGGCACCGGCTCGGCTCCCAAATCAATGCCCACGAACTGCCGCAGGCTCGCCGAGTCGTACAGCGCCTCTTCCACCGCCGGGTCCGCCAGATTGAACCACTGCTGCAGAAAACAAATCCGCAGCATCTGCTCCAGTTCTTTCGGCCGTCGCCCGTTGCCCGGCTTGGGATAGTGCGGCTCGATCCGCGCACACAGCTTCGCCCATGGCACCACCTGCTCCATCTCTTCCAGAAACATTGCCCGCCGAGTCTTCTTCGTGTACCGCTCGAATCCCGTCATCATCGCCAGTGTCCTCTGCTTGCTGAGAGTGTTCATCCTGGCTCGACTTTATCTATACTCCCTGTGGAAAGGGAGCACTTAATCAGAGTCTCCCTAAAGTTTGTTCCTAGTGCACTGCGACCGAAACCCACTTGCTAGGCGGGGGCTGGCCCAGCCTTTCCAGCGAGACTTTGATCTTCGGGTGCCCCAGCCCTTCGCGTTCTGTTCGAAAGGGCGAATGTCAGCAGCATCACAACCCTACAAGCACGTTAAACCGGCAACTTTTGCTTCTCGTGCCACGCTTTGTAGGCATACACGATCGCCAAGAGCGGCGGCGCCAGCAGCACTCCCCAGAACGGAATCAGCATCCCCAGCATGATCGGAGTCAACAAAGAAGCCCACATCGGCACTTTCGCCACACGCTTCATGATATAAGGCTGCAACAAAAAGCCATCCACCACTGCGATCCCGGCGTAAAGCATCAGAACGTAAAGCGGATGCTCCCAATCTCCCCAGCGCAAGGTCGCGGCTAGGGCAGGCCCAATCAGTCCAAGTACCGGTCCCAAGTGCGGGACAATCTGCAGGCACGCGGCCAGCAGTGCCCACAGCGGAGCCCACGGCACCTTAAGCGCATAGAGGCCGATCAGCCACAAGACTCCGACCGCCAGCGAGTCCTGCACCTGCGCGATGAACCAGTTCTTAAGCGCACCGCCGGTCACGCGAACATGGTCGCCTAAATTCATGGTATTTCCTACGCCGTGCGCCCCAGGTCTGGCGGTTGTTGGGGGATTGGGACGTTTCCCGAACCCTCAGTCCCGCAGCGTGCTTTATTGTTGACAGCATGCTTTCAAATCAGATAATCTACTACAACATACGTTATCTACAAGATAATGGCGCTCTTTGACAACCCGATTCAGACCGTGGCACGGCTTCCAGATCCGCCCCATTTGCCGACCCACCCCGGTTCCAAAATGGAACGCAACGGCCGTCGCGCCCATCGTAACTCCAATGTTGTCTAGATTTTGCCTATAACTCCTGCAAAGTCAAAGATCTAGCACATAGTCATAATTTAGATCCTTTGTTTTCTAGATTTTGCACGCGAAGGGGGAGGGGGGGTACCCGGTACTAAACAGTAAACATCCTTCCCAATGTGGGAAACGACTACTCCCAACCCTGCGAGTATTCTGACGTGAACATGGTGGCCCAAATTAATGTTACCGCCCACGCTCCGTGACCAGTCCGATTCCCACATAACCTTAGAAACTCGCCCTTCTTTTCGCCATGTTAGACTCAGAATTTAACCCCCTCAACGAGGAAACCCGGATGAAATTCGGCGTCATCATTTTCCCCGGATCGAACAGCGATCACGACGCGTATTGGACCATCCAGCAGGTGGCCAAGCAGCCGGTCACCTTCCTGTGGCACGAGTCGCATGACCTCGAAAACTGCGACGCCGTCATTGTTCCTGGGGGTTTCGCCTACGGCGATTACTTGCGCACAGGCGCCATCGCCAAGTTTTCACCTGTGATGGAATCGGTTCGGAAGTTTGCCGACGCTGGCGGGCTGGTGCTGGGCATTTGCAATGGCTTCCAGATTTTGTGCGAGTCCGGGCTGCTGCCCGGAGCGCTGATGCGCAACATAGGCTTGAAGTATGTTTGCAAGCCAATCCACGTAAGGGTAGAGAACGCCGATACTCCGTTCACCCACACCTGCCACCAGGGCGAAGTGCTTACCATCCCCATCGGCCACATGGAGGGCAACTACTTCTGCGACCAAACCACTCTGGCCGAGTTGCAGCGGGACCAGCGGATCGTTTTTCGCTATTCCAGCCCCGAAGGCGAGATTACTTTGGATGCCAATCCTAACGGCTCGTTGAACAATATCGCGGGTATCTGCAGTCCAGGCCGGAACGTGCTGGGCATGATGCCCCATCCTGAGCGCGCGAGCGAGCCAGAGCTTGGGGGTACCGACGGATTCAAGATCTTCGAGTCTCTGGTCGGCGCGATGGCGGAAAAGTAACCCGAGCGCCAATTCAAACCGGTTTTCCTCAACATTCGACTCCCTACTCTTAATTAACTATTCCCTTACGCATTTCTTTCTGCTACGCTGCAGTCCCCTTCGCTTCCCGGACTGCCCGGTTATGCATTTGTGTCTCTGCTCCGGGAGGGTCCAATGACAGCACGAGAGATGATGGATAGTCTCTCCGGCACCTTGTTGTGCGATGAGCGCATTCTCAGCGTGCCCGAGAGAGAGTTGCTTGCCAATTTGCTGCAGCGTACAAGAACCCAGTCGAGTGCTCCGGAAAATGCGGTAGCCGAGGCAATCACCCGCACCGTAGGAGAAATCATCGCCGAACGAGCCCTCGGAGTCCTGGGGGAAAGCCTGACCCAGCAACTGCTCCAGCAGCAGTCAGCGTCAGACTTGAGTTTTCCAAATCGCCGTGTGCCCGTGATTCACGCGGGCTCCCCTCCGGTTCCGCCGCCAGGCCCCGTCCCAGGCGGTGGTCCACGCCCGCCCGGCACAAGCCCGCCGCCGATCAGCGCCAATTCCCCAGGAGTCACGCCGCCGGGCCCCGTCCCAGGCGGTGGTCCACGTCCGCCCGGCACAAGCCCGCCGCCGATCAGCGCCAATTCCCCAGGAGTCACGCCGCCGGGCCCCGTCCCAGGCGGTGGTCCACGTCCGCCCGGCACAAGCCCGCCGCCGATCTCGTTCGCGACCACAACCTCGCAACCGAAAACGGCGGGAGTCGCGGTCTTGGAAGCATCCGATTACATATCCGCCGAGTGCGTGGTTCTCGACGAGTTCCTGACCTCGGTCGAGCTGAACACACTGAGGCAATATGTGCTTCAACAGGAAATGCGGTTTCAGATCAGCGAAGTGCTTTCGCCCGGCGTCACCGGGGGAGCAATTGACTACGATCAGCGCCGGTCTCGTGTGCTGATGGACATGGATGGGCACGAAAGAGCGATCGTGGATCGTCTTTTGACCTGCCTACCCCGGGTTCTGCAGAAATGGGGACGCGAACCGTTTCCGATTTCCCGCGTCGAAACCCAAACTACTGCCAGCAACCACGGCGACTTCTTCCACTGCCACAGCGACAACGCGGCGGAAGTAGTCGCGACTCGAGAAATTACCTTTGTCTACTTCTTCCATCGTGAGCCCAAACAGTTCAGCGGCGGCGAGCTGCGCATCTACGACTCGCGACGGGAAAACGACAACTACGTGCCCACGCCAAACTATCGCACCATTGTTCCCGAGCAGAACCAACTGGTCCTGTTCGCCAGTGGGCTCTCCCACGAAATCACCCCGGTCGACTGTCCCTCCGGGCAATTCGCCGATAGCCGTTTCACCGTCAATGGATGGATTCACAAATGAAAGATGCAGCTTGGCTGGCGTGGATTGAGCAGCTCGCAGTCGCACCTGCGGGCCACGATCGGGGAAACGAACTTCCCCGATCGCTTTTCCACTGCCGCCTGGACGATCAGCCGGACCATCTGGCCCCAGCACGTCTCCTCCGGTCAGACTGGGAGGGTCTGTCTGATCGTCCGCTTTTCTTGAATCCCAATTGCTTCTTCACTCCACACGGAGAATTGCCGGCCGACGCCCCAACCGCTGGCTTTGCCAACCAGAGTCAAATAGCTTGGATCAGAGATCCGGGAAACGACGCTTTGCAGCCCTTCTGGCTGGGCCCCGAACTCTGCACCATACTGTCCGGAGCGAAACCCGGCGATCCCGCTCGGTCGTCGCTTTCGCCACACGCACGCCGCACCCTGGTCATAGCAAACCTCCTGGTGCCGGATGACTACGCTTCCCATCGGTGCCAGCAATGGGCTGAAATTGTTTCTGTCACTGGCCCGCAGTTCCAGTCGCAGGGCTACGCTCCCGTTGGTCGACTCATTCATCCTTTCCACATCGCCGCGCTCCGGCGCTACTACCGTCACCAGCTCCGCACCGGAAAACTTCGTCTCGGAGACGGCCAGAGCCCGCGCCGTTACTTCTCTTATAACGATCCGGTAGCCCGCTTCTTTCATCAACAGTTAGCCTCAGCCATGACCGCTTTTGCCGGTGAACCGCTGAAAGCGTCCTACGTTTATCTGGCTTCTTACCAACCAGGGGCCATCCTGGAGAAGCACACCGACCGTGAGCAGTGCGATTTCAGCGTCAGCTTGTGCCTTGATTACTCGCCCGAACCTCGCAACGCAACTCCGTGGCCGCTTCACCTTCACAAGAAATCAGGGAAGGTTACGGTCTTCCAGGCCATCGGTGATGCCCTGCTCTACCGCGGCTGCCAACTGGCCCACTCCCGCGACCCGCTACCCGATGGACACACCTCGACCTCCATCTTCTTCCACTACGTGCGGCAAGACTTTACCGGCAACTTGGATTGAAGCATTTTCGCAGCTCGCCAGCACCGCTCAGCTATTTCAGGTTCCCGTACTCGGCCCGGGCTTGCTTCAGTATGGGGATGTCCGCGTCGGCACTTGTCCAGAGGGTAAAGAAATCCTGATAAGCGGCGCGCGCCTCGACGGTTTTTCCCTGCAAGCGATCGGCGTGCGCCAAGCCGAGGTGAGCCAGCGCACCGAGCGGGCAATTAATCGAGATGCTCCGATGATCCAGATATTTTTGAAACTCGGCCGCAGCCTCTTTCCCCTGCCCCAGAGCCAGATAGGCCTCACCCCGCAGGTAAATTGGGTAAAGGTATGAACCCGTTCCTGGCGACGGGTCGGGAGTACCCAGTTCGTAGGGAACTGCGGCCTGCAGAGCGTCGATCGCCTTCGCAGGTTTCTTACGATTGATTTCAATCGCGGCGCGAATGCTCGGCAGCCAGAAGCCGTTGATGGTGGTGTTGAGCGGGTTTTGCTTCTCCAACGCGTCCGCCATCTTCTGTGCGCGCACGGTATCTCCAGCCCTGGCCAGGGCGAGCGCTGCCAGGATGTTCAGATCCCGGCTCGAAGCAATGGCAAGAGCTGAGGCAACGTCATTGCGAGCCACTGCCGCATTGCCGAACTCCGCTTCGCGCAGGGCTTCGTTCATCTCATCCAGAGCAGCCATCTCTTTTTCATCGGCTTGCTGAGAGGATTCGATGGCGCGGCGAGAAAAATCCCGCGCCCTCCCGAGATGTCCCCAAAAAGCTTCCGTGTCGGAATGAAAACCAAGCAGGGGGCCTTCGGCTCCTGGCCTGCCGCTGCCCCAGGCCAAGTGGCGCTCCATCTCTGCTCTGTCACCATCAAGAAAGGCGATGCTGTATCCGATGTAGTGCAGGTACGCAATGTCGATCTTGCGTGCCAGGGCCTGCTGGTAAGCGGCCTTGGCCTCGTCCATGCGATTCAGGTTAACGTAGTGAAGGATCAGGTTGCCACGGATCGTAGGACTGTCTGGGTTCAAGCGAAAACCGGCAAGCGTTTCGTCCGCCGCTTTTTCGTATTGCCCCATGTACGTATAATTTTCTCCCAAATTGTTGTGCGGTGTGTCATCCCGCGGATAAGCCTGGGCCCACAGGCCATAGGCCTGGTTGGCCTTGCCCAACTCCCCGGTCACTTCGCTGTAGTAGTCGGACTCGATGCGGTAGCGCTCTCGCTCGCTCACCCGATTGCGCAGATCGTAGGCCCTTTGAAAGTTGGCGTTGGCCAAACCGTTTTGCTCCGTGTTGACGTAGAGCGTGCCTATCAAGTCGTAGGCCGATGCGAAATTGGGGTCGAGTTCGGTCGCGCGCTGGAAAAACACAATCGCATCTGTATTCTGATGATTAAAGGCTTTCATGCCCAACGAGAATGCCTTCAGCGCATCGAGCGAGGGAGTAGTGGCTTCGATGATCGGCGTGTCATACTTCTGAACCGTACTGAGCGATTCGCCGAGTTTTTCCCTTAGCTTTGAGGTAGCATCGTCCAGCACACCGAGCACTTCCTCTTTCTTTTCCGCCCGCACCTCTTGCCGTACTAATGAGTCTCCGGTCTGGCAGTTCACCGCGTTGAGCCCGAGCACATACTGGCTGCCCAGGCTGGCAATCGAACTCTCAATCACGGCGTTGCTTCCCGTGCGTTGGCACACTTCGGGAGCCACATCCGGCGTCAACCGCTGGTCGGGCGAGCGGCCCATCTCCTTAAGCGTCTGGCGGGCTCTTCGCTCGGACAAAATATTCAGAAAGGGCGACTGTTGCAACTTGGCCGCCATCGCCTGCTTGAGCGTATCGTCGAAGACCGCATCGCCGGTGGTATTGCTGAAGTCGGCCAGCACGATGGTGTCTTTATCGGTGAGGATCGTGGTACGGCGCGAGCTCAAATAACCTGCTATCAGCGCCGCGCCAACGACCACGACCGCGATCACAGCGATCGAACTCAGTATCAGTCGCCGCTTGGCGTCCACCGGCTTCGTCCTCACCACCGTCGCCGAGTGGCTCGAGTCCGATTCTCGCTTCAGTTGCTGCAGATCAGAGTGAATTTCCGCCGCGCGCTGATAACGGAGATCTCGATCTTTCTCCAACGCCCTGTCGATGACGGCTTCGATTTGCGGCGGAAGCTGTGGATTGAGCTGCGACGCGGGCCGCGGCTTCTGGTGCAGAATCGCACCGCAGATCTCTCCCGCGCTGGAGCCCTGGAACGGCATTTTGCCGCTCGCCATCTCATACAACACCGCGCCGAAGGAGAACAAGTCGCTGCGCGCATCCAGGTCTTTTGCACGCACTTGCTCAGGCGACATGTAGGCCACGGTGCCCAGCATGGCTCCCGGACTGGTCAGATGCTGCTCGTCGATCGTGGCCGTCAGGGTGTTCCCCGCTGCAATCTGGCTCGATGACATGCCCGTGGGCGCGACCTTGGCCAGCCCGAAATCCAATATTTTGGCATGGCCTCGTTTAGTGATGAAGATGTTTGAAGGCTTGATGTCGCGATGCACGATGTTTTGCCCATGCGCGGCATCCAGTGCGTCGGCAATCTCCATCGCCAACCCCAGCAGAACATCCGTCTCCACCGGCGCGGCCGCGATGCGATGCTTCAGCGTCATGCCCTCCAGAAACTCCATGGCGATGAAGGTCTGCCCATCCTGCTCGCCAATGTCGTAAATCGTGCAAATATTGGGATGGCTCAGCGCGGAAGCGGCCTCGGCTTCGCGTTGAAAACGGGCCAGGGTCTGCGGGTCGCGGGCAACCTCTTCGGGCAGAAACTTGAGGGCGACGAAGCGGTGCAGCCGTGTATCCTCAGCCTTATAAACCACGCCCATTCCGCCGCCACCCACTTTTTCGACGATGCGATAATGTGAAATGATCTGGCCGATCATTCGAAAGCTGCCTGCATTATTGGGTGGCCTAATCTTAATGACGCGCCAGCAGCCAGTCAACGAGTCCCGATGTAGAGCGGACACTCCTGTCCGCTGATTTTGCCCTCGAATCGTGTGGCGCGGCGCCCCCGCCCGCCAACGCGCGCATCGGCACAGCAGGCGAGGGACAGCCGCCCCGGGGCTCGCAAACAAACTTTGCGAAGTGGAATGCCTCCCAGGAGGCCGCCGGTTGTCGGGCGTACGAACTTTGAGATTTTCATGGCCCCGGATGACCCCCGGGGTCCGGAGCGACCGCTGGACGGGCGGGGACGCCCGTCCTCCATTGTCCCTACGAGGCATTTTAGAAGCAAAGATCTATTATTATCTTGTAGATAATGTGTCTTATTAAGGTTGTCCAATTTGAAGAACATGCTCAAGCAGAGGAACCAGCCGTGCGCCGGCACGGCGGGGAGGAACAGGGGAATCCCAAGGCAAGCAGGATAACGAAAAACCAGTTGTCAGTTGTCAGTTCTCGGTTCTCAGTTTGTTCCTCAGAAGAAGAAAGCCATGAGGACACGCAGATTGGACTTTGGGATGAGAGTCGCGGCCGCCTTCGATCAGGTCATTGAGGTTGGCCCGGCCCGGTTTAATGGCGACGAGTTAGTCGAACCTTTGTCACTTTCTCGACTCCTATTTCCCAGGAGGAGATCGCTGGTACCGGATCACAGGGTTGCAAGAGCGTATTTGTCGGGCTGCTTGTCGAATGTCTGCTTGCAGCCGGCGCAGCAAAAGTAGAACGAGTTCCCTTGAAATTCCGATTTGTACTTTCCTGCGCTCACATCCACCATCATTCCGCAAATCGGGTCTTTGGCTTCATGCTTCAGCACAGGCAATTCAACTTTGGCCTGCGGCGTCGCGGTCTTGGTTCGGTTCACTTGGATGATTTCGGCAAGGATGCTAACTGCGATTTCTTCGGGCGAGGCGGCCCGAATGTCGAGCCCGGCTGGAGCCCGGAGCTGGCCGAGCCTCGCGGCGGTGATCCCTCGTTCCCTCAGATACTCTAGAATCTTGCCCGCCTTCACTTTGCTGGCTACAAACGCCACATAGGTGGCGCTAGTGAGGAGGGCTTTCTCCAACGCTTCCTCGGCGGACTCTCCCTGAGTGCTTACAACGATGAAAGTCTGCGGCGCGATTTTTAGTTGGGTCAGATCCAGATCCGTCTGCACCAGATAGAATCCGGAAACTTCTCTCGGTCTGCTCCCGGAGCGGCGACAGAAACCCTATAGTTAATCGCCTTACCGAGCCTTGCCAAGGCTGCCGCGATGGTTGAGCGGCCTAGAATCAGAATGTGGAGCTTGGGCAAGACCGGCTCGATGTAAATGTCCAATGTGCCGCCACTGTGACAGGTCATGGTCTAATCCACGATACCTTCCTCCGGAGATGACGCAGGGCTGATACGAATCAGCCGGGGTTCGCCGTCTGCCAGCGCTTTCAAGGCTTCTTTGATCACCACCGGTTGGGCGCAGCCGCCGCCAATCCAGCCCCAGATTTTGCCATCGGGGAAAATGATCGCTTTGTTCCCAGGTGTGCCAGAAATGGGCGCTTGGTAGCGCACCACCACGGCCATAGCAAAGGGTTCCGAGGCCGTAGGGTGCCGTATCGGTATCGCCTTCCTCAACGATGACGTCGGAGGCCGGAACCCGAAGTCACGCGTCTTCTCTTGATTATGCTCCGTTGCCGTCGAGGGGGACACCTACTCAGGTTGAGACTGCTGGCGCGTGGCTTCAGGCTCAGTGCGCTGGGTCTCAGGAGACGCGATGGGTACGATTTGGGGAACAGTCAACTGGTTCGCTTGCGAGAGGCTGAGATCATCGGGAACCGCACGGAAGTCTGACCGGGTCTCGTATTCCTGTTTGCTGATGGTCTTGAATAAAACGAGACGTCCGGACAATTGAATGGCGATCAGTGCGGTCTTCCATTGGGAAGCTCCGACCTCTACGCGGCCAATCTCAACGGTGCCGCCGTTGTCGATATGCCCCAAGAGCCCATACCCAAATTCCACAGAGCTGATGAGTTGGCCCGAGAGCTTGGTCAGGCGTTGTTGCTGCGAATCGATCAGAATAGTTCCGGCAAGGCTATGTATGACTCGGGCTTCGTAAGTTGGGGGATTGTAGTTGGGGTTGGGGCGGAACTTGACCCGGACCAGAGTTCCCTCGACGCCGTCGAAGTCGTAGAGAAAGGCTTCCGGCATCAGACGCATGAGCGTCTCAAGCTTCTGCTCGTCTTCGTCGTGTGCTCGCTTGATTTTCAACTGCTCGCCGGGATCATGCAAAAGGCGGTCAATTCGCCCGTTGTCCTGCCGGCGCTGGTCCGGATCAAGCGGACGGCCGTCAATTGCAAGTACTCGATAGAGCGGGCCGTCTTTGGTCTCCACCTGCTCTTCCGTGAGAGTCTGCTTTCCGTCTTGTTTTTCGATCACGTACATCCATTTTCGCCGCTCCACACGGTCTGCCAGTTCATTGGCTACGACCACATTGACAAGTTCAGCAGCAAGCGGCGGGGAACTCTGGGCTGACGCGGGAGCGGCGCAAGAAACTGCCAACAGAAGTGCTACTGCGAGTCGCGCTTTTACACGTTTTTGTTCGTCGCTCATAGTACCTGCCCGCCGGGATGGAGGAGTGGGACTTTCGCGAAGAGATCACTCGGACCCAGTAGAGCTTGGCCGTTTGCACGGAACATCTCTGTTTTCACCAATCACTGCCACCCTACTGTGGTTTCGGGGTTGCGGCCGCCGAAGCCCGAACCGATTGAGCTGAGGTTGTTTTGGAAGAGACACCCACCTGCGTTTGCTTGATAGGCGGAATTTCGGTTCCGGCTGGATAGATGAAAATCTGCACTGTACCCCAGCCGGCATCCGAATTCCCATCCGTCTGCTTGCCCATTCCCAGAGTCTTAAGCTGGCTATCATCGAAGCCGAAGTTCTCGACCAGATACTCACGCACAACCATGGCCCGGGCTTCCGTTAGCACCAAGTCCTTTTGGGTATCGCCTTCCATTCCGGCGGATGCCACGACCACCGCAAACCCAAACTGGTTATTGGCCAGGAACTCGCCGCCATCGTTTAGCGATTTCTGGTTCTTCAACTTCGCCGAATCTTGCTTATCGAAAAGCTGCTTGGCTGAGTAGGTAAATTCCTTTATCGGGGTGCCTTGCGGCAGCCATTCGACTTCATTTCTTGCCAGCTCGGCGGAATCTTCGTAGCCGCGGTTCTTGAAATACCCGCGCACGAAGAAGTTGTGCTTCAAGGCCTCCATATTCTCCTGGAAGTCGTTAACCCCTGCTTGGGCCTGGACCATCGTGTCACGCATGGCGCTTGTGGTGTGTTCGAGATTGTTATAGAGCTGTTTGTCGTTAACCAGTGCTCCTGCGGTGCCCTGACCTCCATCGATCTTGGCGCTGATCGAGTCTAAATTCGCCGTCGCCCGAGTGGCGTTCTGGATGGCTTGCTGGCTGCCGTCCAGAAGCCCACTCGTCTTCTTGAGCAGGTCTGACATTTCGAGTGGCGGCTGGCTGGCAATGATGTCGCCATCGCGCACGTCGGCTGTCCCAGCGGATCCAAACGAGATCGCCAGATACTGATTGCCCAACAACCCCTCGGTTTCGATTGTGGCCACAGAGTCTTGCTTGATGATCTCGTGCGTCGACTTACCGAGATCCATGACGACCGTGACCTTCTCGCCCGGCTTGTGAGGCAACAGGATGTTGCGCACGGTTCCACTGTGAACCCCGCCCACCCGCACATCGCCTCCTGCGTCCAAGCCCACAACATTGTCGAATTGCGCCTTCAATTGGTACGTGGAGCTGAAAAGATACTGCTTGCCCCCGATGATGAAGACACCGACCATCAGAATTGCCAGTGTCGCAACGATGAAAGCTCCTAATCGCGCAGCTCTCGACATAAATCCTCCTACGAATGCTTTAGAAATTCCTTAACGAACTCGATGTCACTTTCCTGAAGTTCCTCGAAGTTGCCTTCGATCACCACATTTCCTTCATCTAGCAGGGACAGACGATTCGCAATTGTCTTCGCGCTGTGCAGATCGTGAGTCACTACGATCGATGCCATGTGATGTTCTTGCTGGAGCTTGAGAACCAAATCATCGATCTCTGCGGAACTGATGGGATCAAGACCCGCGGTGGGCTCGTCGAGCAGCAGAATATCGGGCTCCAAAGCCAGCGCGCGTGCCAGCCCTACTCGTTTCTGCATGCCACCTGAAATATCCGAAGGCATCTTCTCAAGGTCGCCTTCCATGCCCACTTCCGCCAGTAATTGCTTGACCCGGTCGGCCTGCTCAGATCTCGACATCTCCTTCTTATGGTGCAGCAGCGGAAACGCCACGTTCTGCTCGACGGTCAGCGAATCGTAGAGCGCGGCGTGCTGAAACAGAAAACCCATTTTCTTCCTGATTTCGCCAAGTTGATCGAGAGCCAGGCCAGCGATGTCCTGGCCGTGAATGCGAACCGATCCCGAGTCAGGCTTCTCCAGACCGATGACGAGCCTCAGCAATACACTCTTGCCGGTACCACTGCGTCCCAGCACCGCCAGAGTCTCGCCTCGCCTCACGGCCAGGCTAATCCCATTCAAAACCTTTTGACTTCCGAAGGCCTTATGCAAGCCCTCGACGGCGATGACTGGCGCACTGCCGTCTTCCTCGGCGTCGGCTCGCTTCGTCGCAATTTGATCGATTGTGTCCATACTTGTTTCGCGAGCCATTTAATCAATGTTTATGGAAAAAATATGATAATGAGTTTCACCAGCACGACATCAGCCAGGATCACGAACAGGGAGGACAAGACTACCGAACTCGTGGCCGCCCGGCCCACGCCCGCTGCACCTCCCCGTGTACGCATTCCCTGAAAACACGCGATCAGCCCAATGATCAGGCCGAACACAGCGGTCTTGAACGTGGGGGGCAAAAAGTCGTTGAAACCGGCGCCCTTGAAACCGCTATTGATGAACTGGTGGAACGAGAGCGGCTCAACCAGCGCCTGTGCAACCCACCCCATGACCAAGCCGCATGCGTCGGCAGCCAGGGTTAGGAGAGGCAGCATCAGGATGCACGCCAGGATGCGGGTCGCCGCCAGTAGCCGATACGGGTTTACCGCGGATGCCTCGATGGCATCGATCTGCTCGGTCACTTTCATTGACGCCAACTCCGCGCCAATGCCCGCGCCTACTCGCCCGCTCACTACTAGGCCGGTGATGATCGGACCGGTCTCGTGAATGACGGAGAACACGATAGCAGCGGGAAGCAGCGATTTGGCGCCAAATCGCGTCAGGCTGTAACGGGCTTCCAAAGAGAGGACCACCCCAGTGGCGGCGCCGGCTAGAGCGACCAGCGGCAACGACTTTGATCCGATCTCGTCGAGTTGTCGAAACAACTCGCGGAATTCAAACGGCGGGGTCACTGCAGCCCGCAGAACTTGCCAGAAAAATATGCCCAGGTCTCCGAACCACTCCAGAAATTCGTTGATCAGGACCTTCGGGGACGTGAGTAAGCTGCGTAACTCCTGAAGCGGGGGAGCCATGACTGCAGCCGTCCTGAATTTCCGGTCGATCACGGAGTTGAACCTGGATTTGGGGCTCCGTGCCCGTTGTTGAGATGCATGCGAGAAAGCAAGGAGTGGGGTCCGCTATAGAGGAACTCCAGGGCGATGTTTCCGCCTACATACCCCAGCAAGCTGTAGTTGCCCATGCGGAGACCGTCCATGGCGTTGTAGCGGCCGGGATACCACGCATAGATCGCGGTCATGGTGCCGGCATACGGAGCGACGAGAGCAGGAAAAGAAAAGACGCGATGACCATCCTCGCCGCGGCGCGCTGTGAAGGTTGAAATCACGGCATGGCTCAGCCGTGGAAACACTCCTTTGCACTCACAGCGGTAATACAGGGTGTCTTCGCGAAAGGCTTCTGCGAGCGCATAACGAGTAGTCGTGGTTACGGCTGCGATGCCGAAGTCGGACCCGAATCGCTTGGCGTAACCCTCGGCTCCTTGTTTCCACTCCGGCGGAGTGTTCTGCCCCTGGTTAATGCCGGCCGCGAACGCTGCGCCGACGATTGGATACGGGCCGAACGCGTCGAAGACGTAGTTGTGGAGCTTGGTTTTCTGGGTCGGACGTATGTAGGTCAAGTCCGGCAGGGGCGTACTTGTAGACAAGACAGCCGAGCCGGAGCTGTCTTCCGAATCCACCAGTGCCTGGGCCTTTGCTGGCATTGGCAAGCCCACAAAGTCCGCGATTACCAACAGCAAGAGCATTCGGCGTATCTTCATATCGAGATTCTCCTTGGTCAAAATTCAACACCAATCTGTTCAGATCCGTTTCTTCGCCGAGCCCGATCAGGGCAGCGGCTTGTATTCGGACGGTACCGCCTTAGCTTCTGAGGGCGTTAGACGAGAGCGATCGCAATAACCGTAGCCCTTTAGACAGGCTGTATAGTTACGTTGTTGCTCGGCGTCGGCCAGCATCTTGGCTTCGGCTGGAGTCAGTTTGGAATAGTCGCAAGTTTCCTGGCCGCTCTTACACTCGGAGATGTTGCGCCGGTGTTCTGCGACCACGGTCTGACCTGCTTCCAACGGTGTGAGCTTGGAGTGATCGCACTCGTTCCAGCCATTCTCACAATTCTGGGCGTTGCGCCGGTGTTCCGCGGCAGCCACATCAACGGTTTCCGAACCGGTAAGTTTGGAATGATCGCAGAGCCCCGCGCCATTCTTGCAGTCGGAGACGTTGAGTTCGCGTCTGGCAACGTTCACTTCCCCAGCTTCCGACGCAGTCAGTTTGGAGCGATCGCAATCGCCTATCCCATCCTTGCAGTCGGTGAGGTTGCGCTGGCGCGCCGCGAGCGACGATTCACGGGCCTCGGATTGAGTTAATCGTGAAGGATCGCAAGATGCTATGCCGTCTTTGCAGTCGGAGACGTTACGCTGGTGATCGGCTACCGCCAACGCAATCGCTTGCCGTCCAGTAAGTTTCGAATGGTCACAGGAATCGAAGCCGTTTCTGCAATTGGAAACGTTGCGCTCGCGGTCGGTGGAGTCCACTTCGGCCGCTTGCGAAAGGCTTAACCTGGAGCGATCGCAAGTTTCACCCCCAGCTTTGCAGGCTGCCAGGTTTTGTACGAGATCGGACGACTGTGTAAACGAAAAAACCGGCCAGAGAATCAGGCAAGCTAGTGGTGCCCAGAGACATCCATGTAGATTGACTTTCATATGTCTTCCCCTTTCAGGAGCTTTGGGAAGCCGACCGGAACCACATCAGGGTCCCCGGTCGGCTAAAATCACCCGCAAGCCCCCAACAACCTTACTTCTTGTCTTCTCTAGCTTCGGCGACTTTCGCCTGTTGGCCTGCCTCGGACACCGCCTTCAGGAATGCGTCCGCGCTTGCCGGGGTTGACGTCTTGCCCGAAAGGATCGATCGAAATGCCATGTGCTTGCCGTAAATGGCATGAGTAGAGTCGTTGTCCTGTTCCACGACTGCACCTTCGAGCGTTAAGCCCGCGAATACGCCTTTAGAACGCGAGTAGGTCAGCATTTCGGTGTTCATCTTCCAGTCAGTTCCAGCGGAAGCATGACGGCCCACCGGGCCTGCCGCAACCGATCCTTCACCGGTGAGTTCGAACTTGCTCGACAACAGATGCTGGAAGCCCTGCTCATTCATCACCAGCATGACCAGGTCCACGCCTTCGACTCCGATCTGCAATCCCCAACTTCCACCGCCAACCGATACGAACGCGGGCGCGCTCCAGCCTTCCGATGTACGGCACGAGGCCACACCACGGCCGTGCTTGCCGCCAAAAATGAAGCCGCCTTTGATCAAGTCTGGCACCACCAGGATGCACTTTGCGCTGCTTAACACTTCTTCGGGGATACCTTTGTCCGGCGTCGACATAATCGCGTGCAGGACGTCGACCGACTTTTGCATGCGGTCGACCGTATCTTCACGAGCCGAGCCTGCCCACGCGAAGGTTCCAACCAGGCCCATAAAGCTCATCAACAACAGGGAAATTGTCTTTTTCATGAATTCATTCCTTTAGGAGCTGCAGAACTAAGAGGAGAGAACTTCAGATGGACTGACTTAGCTCAGAGAACCTGAAAGAGAGAGAAGAAGTACTCGTCTCCAAGCGCTATGATCGTCCAAGCCAAGAAGAATAGCTGGTCTGAATTGCTCACTTTGGTTTTGCAGCCAAAACCCAGATTGGCTGACTGTCACCATGCGGACTGACGCGCTGGTGTAAGTTGAGCAATCTTGCACAGAATCGCTGCCGTTGATGTGTCATCGTGAGCCTGTCGAATACGCGAAAGAGTAGGCTCCGTCTTGCATCCTTTTCTTCTCCATCTTCGTACCTTGCTCGCCTTCATCGCTGACTCACTGAGGAAGCTCTTTGCGCCGAAAACACCCGGCGGCGAAGTCGGAGCACAAAGGATGTGTCCGTTCTGCGGGTTAATCACTCCCCGATCCAAGCCATTCTGTTTGGAGTGCGGGAAGTCGCTCCGAGGCGTTCAACTGGGGCGGAAAGATGCCAGGCAAGGATGAGCAATGCAATAAATGAACCGAGGAGGTAAACATGCTTTGGACGATTTTCGTGGTGCTTCTGATTCTGTGGCTTCTAGGTTTCAGCCTCCATGTGGCCGGCGGTCTGATCCACTTGCTCCTCGTAATAGCCGTGGTGGTCTTGATCATTAATCTGGTGAGCGGTCGCCGTGTGGTGTGAAGGCCGTCCGTTGTCGTCACCGGCAAGAAGTCCATCCGGTCGGTAGACTCTGTCTAAACGACGCAAGCCCTTGGTCCATGATGACGCGAACAGCAGCGTTGTCATCCCCCGGCAGAATTCGGGGCGCAATTTGTCGCTGGGGTCGGAGCCATGACAGCATGGCTTCAGTCACGAACTGTGCCGGGGTTAGACGTCCGATTGTTTTTGCAACTGTGCAATTTTGACCAGTCTTCCCATTTTGGGCAATGTATGATTCGATTTGTTCCAGGGCAGTCATGGGTTAGTGTCGATTGACTTTGTCGACGTTCGGACCCTCACGACGGCTCGACTCTCTGTACCAAAACGTGCATGTTTTAGGCCGGACTCACAGAGTTCGGCCTTTTTTCGTGAGGGACTACAAACCGTAAACGGAAATCCTCGATTATTGAGAGTGGCCAATATTGCTCAGCCAGTGAACCATGCAGTTGTTTAGAGTGCCGAGTGAAAGTCACACGTGCAGGAATGAAGACGAAGAGGGGAACAAGTTATGAAACTGCTTACGATTTCTGTTGTGGTTCTGTTGCTGTTGGGAATCGGCGCTCATGCCCAAACCGATGGCGATACGCTGAAAATCAATCTGGGAACGGCCGACAAATTTGGGTTGCTGGGCGGCTCCGGCATCACTAATATTAGCGCCCGCACGTTCATAATTGGGGACGTTGGCAGTTCTCCAACACCCACGGTGAAGGGAATCAAGCCATCCCAAGTGAAGGGCCACTTGTACCTCAAGGCTAGTCCCGTGACCGCTGCGGCTCAGAGGGGTCTGACAACCGGATACAATCAAGCCGCGGGCGCCCACTGTGGCACCGTCCTCACCGGCCAGGATCTGGGCGGAATGAAGCTCATTCCGGGAGTTTACTGCTTTGCATCAGACGCGCAATTGACCGGCACTCTGAAGCTAGACGCTCAAGGCCATCCCAACGCGCAGTGGATCTTCCAGATGGGCACAACTCTGACCACCGCCAAGAATTCCAAGGTAGTGGTGAGCCTGGGCGGCAAGGGCGGACGAGGGTGCAATGTGTACTGGCAGGTCGGCTCCTCAGCGACCGTGGGGAAGGGCAGCATTTTCGTGGGACAGATCATGGCGCTGACCAGCATCACGCTGAACGGCGGCGTCCTTCGCGGCAAGGCTCTGGCAAGAAATGCTGAGATCACGATTTCTGCCCCGGAGACGGTTGACGGTCCCCACTGTATTAACGCCGGCGCTGCGGACGCTGACGGTATGGCTTTCTCTCAGAACTAAGGCGATTAGAGTTTTTGGGTTGGCAGTTTCACAAGAGATGCTACGCCCGGGAGGTTTGGCGTTTTTCAACCGTAGAGAATTGTTCTGTATCACTTGAGGGAGCATTTTCATGAGTGTCAATCCGATACCAGCAGGGTTTCACACGATTGCGCCCAACATCATCGTTAAGAGCGTCGATGCAGCGGTATCTTTCTACAAACGAGCGTTTGGCGCCGAAGAAATCCTGCGTCTATCCATGCCCGATGGGAAAGTGGTGCACTGCGAATTGAAGTTTGCCGATTCTCGGGTGAATTTGGGCGAATCAATGGAAGGATGGCCGGAACACACCTTGCTTGCCCAGATTTTTGTCGCAGACTCGGATGCGGTTTTCGCGCAGGCCGTGAAGGCAGGTGCCAAAGCATTGAGTCCCATGACCGATATGTTTTTTGGCTCACGGGAAGGGCGGGTCCTCGATCCATTCGGCTGCACATGGACGATTTCGACGCACAAAGAAGACGTTTCGGTCGAAGAAATGCAGCGACGTCTCAATGCACTCGCGGCCTGACGCACAGGCTTAGGTGTAGCGACTTGCAATCGTAAGCGCCAAGTGGACACTTTCGACTCCCGCCCCACCTGTCAACGGCCACGACGGTGCGTTTACCTGTATCAAGCGTCGGCCTTCGGATTGCTGGTCAATATTGACTGCTGCGACTCAGATTAGTGCCTACCGGCATTCCGGCAGGCGAGCAATCGTGCAGAACTACATTGAGCAGCGATCCATTGGGCAACGCGTTGAAGACCTGCCTCAGTTCCGCGGCTGGGCTGTCCGCGCGTCGGCAATCGACACTCGTGTGGCGCGCACAACGAACCGGTTGGGCGCCGGACCGACAAAATAAAATGGGTAGCAAGTCACGAGCGTAAGTGCGGCGTCGGTTGAGGGTGCCAACACGCTAGTGTCATCGGGAGCGACGACCTTCACCCAATCCACTTGATAGCGGAATTGTCCCGTTGCCGTCTGAAAGTCAATCTCGTCACTCCTGCGAACGTCCTCTAGCGCACGGAAGAAGGTGTCGCGGTGCCCGGCGATTCCACTGTTCCCAAGTTCCCCTGGAAGCGGAGTGCCTTTAATATGTCCAACACCCAGCCGCAGCATTCGTGAGTTTGTCCCTTGTAGAACGGCGACGGAAAGTCCCAGCCTTGGAATATCCATGAGGCCTAGAACTTCGTCTGCTTTGAGCGCTGCTTTAGGCTGGGTTATCTTGTCCTCCCGTTTCACCTGGATTTGGCTTTCCAGGGACCGTTTCGCAGATGCCTGATAGAGCCTGGCGTCGAGCAGAGTGAAACCGACGTAAGCGAGCGCAAGGATGCCAGTGATGAAACAGAGGCATCGACTCGCACGCAGTAGCCATCGGGTTCGCCTGGGGAGAGGCATTCGCCGCCTAATTATGAGCTTCATGGCCGGGTCACCTGCGCAGTTGTTGGTGGAGATTTTGAGGGTGCGAAGTAGCCGGTTCGGGTGCGAACCAGCAAACGTCCACGACCCGGCGCTCTTGCCTTCACTTGGATGGTCCGATAGCTTCCATCCCGATTTCTATTCGCGGGGACGTAGGCGATGGTGTACTGGTTACGGATATCGTGAGCGATCCGTTCGCAGATGGGCGCAACGTCCTTCAACGATTCCGGCAAGAAAGCCTCACCGCCCGTGTTCTTCGCAAGCCGCTTGAGCACGCCGGGGTTTCGATCGGCATCTTGCTCGTCGAAGATGCCAATGGTGTAGATGATTGCGTCCGGCTGCCCGGCCAGGGCCATGATTTCGGTCAACTTATGTTTGCTGGCGTTGTCGCCTCCATCGCTGATTACGATCAGCACTTTCTTATCGCGATTCCCCTTCTTCAGGTGCTCGAGAGCGGCAGCCAGCGCATCATACAGCGCGGTCTCGCCATCAGCTTTGACTCTGGACAAGGCAACTTCCAGCTGAGCTACCTGATCTGTGAACGGTCTATTGTCGGGAAGACCAAACGAAATCTTTTCGTTGAAATTGACCACGAACATCTGATCCTGCGGGTTGCTGGAGCGAGCAAATGCTAATGCCGCGGCAATAACATCAGAGCGCTTCGGTCTCATGCTTCCGCTGTTATCGATGACCAGACCGACGGTGACCGGGATATCTTCGTGACTAAAATACCTGATCTGTTGAAGCACTCCGCCCTCGTAAACCTGGAAATCGTCTTTGCCAAGTCCGGAAACCAGAATGCCTCTGTGGTCTTGCGCGGTGGCGCGCAAAACGACCTCGTCCACAGTTACGTTAATCGTGTAGTCGTCACCTTGGTGGCTCGGAGAGGGTTTCTGAGAACGGGAGGGATTCGGCATAACCAGGACAACAAGCGCAAGCAGACATCGGAGAGTAGAAGCACATTTCTTCCCGATGCGAACATCCGTGCCAGAATATGCCGCAGTCCGCAGCGTCGCCTCGCCTTGCGGGCGTGGCCCGGGTGCGGACAGCTTTCTCATCTGCCTAGTCCTTCCGCGCAATCTGAACGGTAGTCCGATCGTGTGCCCAGTCGTCGGAGAAAAGGGGGATGGTACTCACGTAGCACCCCCATGCAAACTGACGTCTGATCACACTCGCCCTCGCGGGCGGTCACGGCATTTGTTCGACTTAAACAGCTCGCTTCGAAAAGGCCGAGAGAGCGAAGCCGGCGCCCAGCGTCAGCAGCCCAATTAGCCCAAGCAGAGGCAGCGGGCTGGCTGTTTTCGGCAGGGGATCTGCAGTCAAAGGCGGCGGCTCAACCAGTTGGGCTAGTTCAACTGGTTCTCCTGTAGGGGCAACGGCCTCCACTGGCGCCGTCTTCAAAACCTCGACCGGCGCGGCTGCCAGTTCGATAGGGGTCGCGAGCACAGGCTGATTGGTTTCCTTGGCCAATTCGAGGGCCCTCGGTTTTGCGTATACAAATTCATCGCCCCATGTATGCCCAGGGTAAAACCATGCTCTCAGAGCTTCAGGCTGGCCGCTTGGGCGCTCCCGAAAAGTGATTACCGTTTTATCGCTTGCGTGCAAACGGTAGTTCGGAATTGCGAGGATGGTGGTAAATACATGGGTTTTGTCCGGGTTGAAAATCTGGACGATGTGGCGGTTGGTTTGTGAATCCAAGATCTTGAAGACATAGGTACCCGCCGGCAAGGTTTGAGCATTCACGCCCGGAACTTCGACCGGCCCGCTGAAGGTAACGACCGTTTCTCTGTTCCAGTCGTCAGCCGTTGCTGTCGGCACGACGAACAAACAGAGCGCAACCAGGCACAGTATGCTGGAAAACATCTTGAACAGCTTCATAAGTCTCTCCTGTATTTTTCTCCGACTAACTCCGCGGCGGTGTTTGTGTTGCAAGAACTCTTTATGTTGTCGGTTTCACAAGAGGTCTACGCCGGGGAGACCCGGCAATTTTTCAACCGTCGAGAGTCATTCGAGATCCAGTATCAGACCCTGGCCTTCGGATTACTGGTCAATATTGACCTTTCGCCGATTTAGTGCAGGCTTGCATCCCTTGAGGCGAGCAATCGCAGAACTACATTGAACAGCAGTTCATGGAGCAATGCGTTGACGGGCAACAGGCTGAAGAACTCGCCTCAGCTTCTCGACGATCCCGTACGCGCACCAGCAATGGCCAGCGCAATCCCGCCTGCGATCAGCACGACGCTGACCATTGGTGACACTCGTTCACTGTGGCTGGTTTGTACGCCGATGTTCATATCGCCAGCTTTAATGCCATGCGTCTCGGTGCGGGGAATCGGCACAACGAGAGACGCGATACCGAGCACTACCACGAGCAGTCCCGCAAGTAGCAAGATTTTCATAAATGAACTCCCCGGAAGGTTGCATAATACAACGCGCCCTTCTAGAGATGCTTAACCGTTCGTTGTTCTTGTGTCATCTTTCGAGTCCACTATTATCGGGAACGTCCTCACGTTCCCTTCGATGGTCTCGGGTGTGTTCCAATTCTCGCATTCGTTCTCTGATCGCCTCACGCGCCAAGACAAACCGCAACCGCATTTTCGGTATATCCAATTCCACTAGGGCAATTATGTCTGGCTCCGCCCACTTTTCTCGCTGGCTGGTAAACATGGGACACTCCCGCTTGCACTTCGAACAAGGCTCCAACAATACAAATTTGCTTCCTGTCGAGTCTGTTCAATATTGATCACTACCCGGGGTTACGGGAACCTTCTGAAAGCAGGGCCCGAGGTAAGTAGGGCCAGAGCCGCCGTGCTCCACGTCCACGAAGTTTGCAAAGTCCGCACCCACGCTGTATTTGCGCGTTCCACTCTCGCAGGCTACGGTAGGCGTCGCTTTCGGATGCGACGGTCTCAGGGGCTACGCTGCTTCTGGCTTCTCCATGATTTTCATGTAGCTGTCCATCGACTGGGTGAGCTGGGCATCGACCTCGTCTGCGATAGTCATGACGTCCGGCAACAGTAGGCTGAAATCCAGAGAGTGCAGATTGCTCTGCAACGTTCCGAAGATGGTCACCTGCAGTATGCGCGATTCGTGCACCAGCATGGCAGGAGTGTAGCCCTGCAGATATCGCAGCTCTCCATGGGCTACGGCCGCAGCGGAAAAGATGGCATCGCTGTCATTGTCAGTCGCGCTGGGCTTGCTCAGGCGGAGAGCCAGGTCTTCGACCAGCTTAGGAAGATGTCCAGTGCGCTCCTCATCGCTGAGCGCAACGCAGTTGAGTTCACTGCTCTGTTTCGCCCGCGCCAACCAAGCTCTGACGATTTCGGCAGTCGACCGCAGCAGGATCGCGCCCACGCTCTCCTTATCCAACCGTGTAACAGGATTGCGATTGACCACTCTTTCTCGGACCAGTTCGGTGAACTGCCCAATCTCGAATGGTTTCACCACAATTTCGTCCGCCTCTAAAAGGATGGCTGCCATGGCGGCTTGCACGTCGGGATAGCCGCTGACCAGCATGGTCAGCGCATTCGGTTGGGAATGGCGCATGGCGGAGACCACCGTAAAACCGTCCCCTGGGTCGGGCATGTGCAGGTCAGAGATGAGCACGTCAAAGCTCTCGCTAGCGATTCGTCTCAGAGCTTCGGTCACGCCGTCGACAGCGACTACCTCAAATCCCTTGCGTTCAAGCGCTTGGCTCATCATCGCGCGTACCGCGCCATCGTCATCCACCAGCAAAATTCTGTGGACAGCACCTGCTTTAGTCGGAGCCATTCAAGACCGCCTCTCTCCACGCACCGTTCCAGATTAGACCTCGATTTTTTCCATAACTGAGCAATTTTGACCAGTCGTACCATTATGGGAAATGTACGATTCGTCATTGTTTGATCGGGCAGTCATGGGTTAGTGTCGGAAACCCGACGTTCAGACCCTCACGACTGCTCCGTACCCAACCGCACGTTGGCAGGCCGGACCTACGAAGTTCGGCCTTTTTCCGTACCGACCCCGGCAAGGCCACGGCTCCTCCGGACAGCCCCCAGCAGACTCTGCTACCGGCAAAGGTTAGAACGCACGCCCGTTGCTAAGGAAGAGCGTTTCTCGATTGTTTATGAGGATGCGAAGGCTAGTCGTGGAGAACAACATTCAGCAGCGAGCTGTGGACCTGCAATCCGCCGTTGTAATGGATGAAACCCAATTTCCTGAATCGGTTCATGAAAAAGCTGACCCGCGAGCGGGTGGTGCCAATCATCTCGGCCAGTGTCTCCTGACTGATCTTGGGAACCACGGTCTCGGGCACTCCCTCCTTGCCAAAATGAGCGAGCAATAGAAGGACGCGGGCGAGCCTCTTTTCACTGGAGTTAAACAGGTGGTCGACCAGATCCTCTTCATAGCGGATATTCCGCGCCAGCAGATACGCCACAAACATGTCGGAAAACGTGTGTTCGCGGTGAAGGGCCTCCATCATTGCCTGCTTGTCCACCCGTAGCAGATCGCAGTCCGTCATCGCCACCGCGGATCCCATACGAACCATCTGACCTGCCAGCGCGCCTTCACCAAAGAAACTCCCTTCCGTCAATATGCCGATGGTCGCTTCTTTGCCCGTCTTGGATACGACGGTGAGACTCACTTTGCCGGTTTTAACATAGAAGACAGCGTCCGCCCGATCGCCTTGGGCGAAGATGATTTGCTTTTTGCGAGCCGCCAGAAGCTTCCTGCCCTCGCCAATCGTCGCCAGGAAAGTATCGGGGTCGAATTCGCGCTTCATTTTCGTCAGTGCAACGGGAGTCATGGTTGGGTGTCCCCCTCAAAGAGACCGCCAGGACGATTTGCCGTCGCATTGGTTACTTCCTGAGCGTCTCAGAGCACCCATACCGCCAATCATCCTAGCGCGGCCCAAATCATACGGGTGAACTCTTAGCCGGTCTTAGCGCAACACAGCCAGTGCATCTCTGTGACAATACTTAATTTAAGTCTAGCCATACGCAGCGGGATTGCTAGGTAGACCGGGTATTCTCCCGAAGATGCTCACTGGGGGTTAAGCATGCGCAGCAAATCGCTGCATCCGGCAGGGAATCGTAGCAATGCCAGAGTTCCCATAGGATTTTAATTGCAGCATACGATTCTTTGTAGTACGATTTCTCGCGTACGATCTTTGATAGAAGGAGTGCCGTCCATGGGACAAAAAGGAAATGGCAACGGTAACAACACTCACTACGCGTCGCTGAATCGGTCCGATGTCCCGCAGGGCCGTAAGGGAAAACATCGGAAAGCAGTGGCGGACATTCTGGCCGACCTTTCAAAACTAAACGCTCAGCAAGCGGTTAAGGTTCCGCTGAGCAGCCTGAACGGCGAGAAGATGCAGAATCTTCGCTCTGCTTTGAACCGCGTAACGCGAGAGAGAAACATCCCCGTGGAGACGTCGAGCGACGAGAAATACCTGTACATTTGGCGCGCCGATCTGCCCAAGAATGCGGGAGCAACCCATTAGTAGGCTACCGCACCCAAGCGCAGCAAGGCGAACTCGCGGAGCCTGGGTTGGCCTTTATCGGTTGAACGGGAGACACGTACGAAATTTGAGTCGGCACTCGTGGGTGTGCTCAATCGTGTAGGACTATGTTGAGCAACGAGCTGTGAACCTGCAATCCGCCTTCGATGCCGCCGGCGTATTGAATGAAACCCAGTTTTCTGAACCGGTTCATGAAAAAACTCACTCGCGAACGGGTGGTTCCAACCATATCCGCAAGGGTTTCCTGACTTATCTTGGGAACCACGGTCTCCGGCACTCCCTCTTTGCCAAAATGAGCCAGCAATAGAAGGACGCGGGCCAGCCGTTTCTCGCTGGAATTAAACAGCTGGTCAACCAGGTCTTCTTCGTAACGGATATTCCGCGACAGCAAATACGCCACGAACAGATCGGAAAACGCATGTTCGCGATGAAGCGCTGCCATCATCGCCTTCTTGTCGATGCGCAGTAGCTCGCAATCCGTCATTGCAGCCGCCGATCCCATGCGCAGAGCCTGACCTGCCAGCGCACCTTCACCGAAGAAGTTTCCCTTGTTTAACATCCCGATGGTCGCTTCTCTGCCGGTTTTGGATACGACGGTGAGCTTTACTTGGCCGGATTGGATATAGAAGACCGCGTTGGCCTCATCCCCCTGGGCAAAGATCCCTTGCTTTTTGCCAACAGTCAGGCTCTTCCTGCCCTCGCCAATGGTCGCGAGGAAGGAGTTGGGGTCGAACTCGCGCTTCTTCTTACCAACAATTTCTGCAGAGCTCATCAGCCTTAAGTTTACTCCAATAAAATGATCATTTGACACAAAACGTGACCAGTTTTCCAAAGTGAGCCATTTTGATCAGTATTTCCAGGGGCAATGAGCCAATCTATGGATGCCTCAAAAGAGCCATGGGCCTGTCAAACCTGGCGGCGCGCGTGCTTTTTTGAGGCAGACTTACCCGGGCGGAACTAGAGGACTGAAATGCGCCGCGAAGATCTAATGAACCCTGACCTGTTTAGCGAAATCGTCCTGGTAGGAAGTGTTGCGCTGATGGTCGGCGCATTGTTACTGATTGTAGTAGCAGCTCTCACGCAACCTACCGCGCTGGCATGGCAGGAGTGTCAGGTGTCGCTCAGAGCGATGTAACTTGGTCGCTCAAACCAGAGGATCTCGACGATCGACAACCCGACCGCTGGCGTTGTCGGCTAAACGCTACGTTAATCGGATTGAGGCGGTTCCGTAGTGACCTCGTCTTTCGTCTCACGGTCTACGTGTTCTTTTGGAGAAGTCTATGACAGCAACCGTTCAAGTCGGCACTATTCTGATTGAAGATCGTCCCGCTATGGCCCAGGTTCTGGGACTGCAAAGTGAGCCTTACTCAGCCAACTGGGGAGTGGTCAGGGCGCTTGATGGCTTGGCCATCGATCGCAAAATCCACGCCGCCGGATGGAGCTTCTTCTTCATGGCCACAGAAGAGAAGGCAATGTTTTTCGGCGCGATCGGGGCCAAGAACATCCAGAATGCAGTGAAGCGGATGTTGGGAAAACTGAGGCCGATGAACTTCAATTGCCTTGAGGTGACTGCAATCGTCGCCAAACGATTTCTGGGTGTGCCCTACACCGTCGTTTCGGCGCACTCGCGCCATATCCAACAGAGTTGTTATCTCGAGAGCGCTGATGAACGGCAGACGTCCCAGCGCGATGCCGCGCAGGCCAGAGGTTGACGTGTTCTCCGCTCCGGAAAGAGGACCTATGAAACTTGACCCGATGAAACTTAATCAGGATCAAACTCTCGTGGGAATCCTTGAGTCTGCTGTGGTCGTGAGTTGGCAAGACTTGATGCGCGGCGCCCAAACCGGATTGATTCATATTGAATACGCCTTCGCTTCGGGTGGTACGCTGGATTATCTGAAGCTCTGGTCATCGATCACTCCCGGCCACTGGCTTCTGGCGTGCGAGTATTGGATGACGACTTCCACGTTTCATAGGCGCGGCGTCTGCTTCGATAATGGATACCAATCCCAGGGTCTGGCGCACATTTTGGAATCTGTCATGCAGCACCACGACAGATTTTCGCTTCCCACGGACTTCGGCCGGCAAGGACTGCTCCAAATTCCAACGCCCACAGAAGAAGAGAGCACAGCAGCCGCCGCGTCGGTGAGCGAAGCCTTCGACCACCTCGGATCGGAACTCGCCGGGCCCGCGCTGGCCTGAATTCTGGAGCATCGATCTACAAGCAGTGATCTACTTCGTTTTGGGCTTAACCCTGCGCAGAGAACTTGCTTCATTTTGCGCCCGGCGACTTCGCGAAAAATGCGAAGGTAAACCAAGCCAGCCATCCTCCCAACTTGTTAAGCTTGGCAAGTTCGGGTTTGCTGACCAGTCACTTTTCCGCACCCGCCAAGCGCCGATCTCGATGCGGATCTGTGCGAGGCTGGCCAGTGCCAAGCTCACACCTTTCCCCCGGCTTAGCGCCACAAGTGGGGCACCGAACCGCCAGGGCTTGTTTCTCTTTGGCTGTCATAGCTACATATTGCAGCGTTGCTCGCCAATAAGATGTTCAATTGTGATCAGTGTTCACATCAGAACTTCGGCTTTCTTGCGTATTCCTTTGCCGGCGACGGCGAATTGTTGTCGTATCGAAGTCGCGAACCAGCAAACCGCTCCGTATTGCGTGATGACGGTGGGCAGCTTCGGTTTTTCGAACTGAGCGTTTTTGACCAGACTTAAAAGTCCCGAGATGCGAAGGTTCGTTGTGGAAGTGTTTGCGAGCGAGACCAAGTCGTCAGTGCGTTTCGTCCGGAAATCGTGCCTCTCCATCCACGCAACCCGTAGCGGCAGAGCATCACCGGGCAAGCCCAGGATGATCAGGCAAAAGGAAGCACCATGCGCATCATTCCCTCCATTCGTTCGCTGCTGTTCGCACTCGTAGTGCTGGCCATGTCGGCGGCTTCGTGGGCCCAAGTCGGCATATCGATCACAATCGGCCCCCCTGCCCTGCCCGTGTACGAGCAGCCAATTTGCCCCGAGGAGGGTTATATCTGGACCCCTGGCTACTGGGCCTACGACTACCAGGACGGGGACTACTACTGGGTGCCCGGTACGTGGGTGATGGCTCCTCAAGTCGGTTTCCTCTGGACCCCAGGCTATTGGTTTGGGGGCGGAGACCGATTCGTTTTCTATGATGGCTACTGGGGTCTGCACGTAGGTTTTTATGGCGGAATCAATTACGGCTACGGTTACTTCGGTCGAGGATACGAAGGTGGACGTTGGGACCACGACCGGTTTTATTACAACCAATCAGTCAACAACGTGAACGTCACCAACATTCACAACGTTTACAACACCACTGTGATCAACAATACGACGGTCAACCGCGTAAGCTACAACGGCGGCAACGGTGGCATCAATGCGCGTCCCACGCCTCAGGAACAGGCTGTGGCGCATGAGAGACATGTCCCGCCTGTGGCGGCTCAAGCTCAACATGCGCAGGCTGCCCGCTCCAACCCAGACCTGCGGGCTTCGGTAAACCACGGTAAGCCGCCAGTCGCCGCTACTCCTAAGCCGGGAGTATTTAATGACAGCGCAGTCGTACCGGCGAAAGAGGCGGGAGCACCTTACAATCCACCGGCTAATCGTGCAGTACCTGGGCCCTCAACCAGTACATCGACTCCGCGTCCAGAGAATAACGTCCCTCGCCCCGGCGCTTTGGTTCATCCCAATGAGCTTCCGCCGGCTCCGCGCCCCCCTCCTCCAAACACGGGAAACCCAAAACTGGACCAGAAGTACCAGCAACAGCAGCAACAGCTACTCGCGAGGCAGGAGCAGGACCACCAGAAACTCCAGCAGAAGCAGGAGCAAGACCACCAGCGGCTGGCGCAACAGAAGGCAGATGAAGCGGGAACGCTGCAGATCGAGCAGAAGCACCAGCAACAGACACAGCAACTGGAGCAAAAGCACGCACAGCAACAAGAGAAGTTACAGAACAAACAGCAACCAGCGAGCCGGAATCAGTCCAAGCCTCCGAATGAAAAGCGCTAATCATCCATTGGAAGCGCACGGAGCGGGGTGTCTGCTAAACGGCTGATGCCTCGCCCGGCGCTACGGGTGGCTGCGCCGCATCCGGAGAATGCACCTCGTCCTCAAGGCGAGGTTCGTCGGGAGACTGCTCCACAACCACAGGCTGAAGCCCATGCACCGGGTGGCCATTAGGGTTTGATCGCCGCTCCCTTAGATAGTTGCGGCGCCCAGGATCTGAGTCGGGTTATCGCAGAATGACGAGCTAACCCTAAGACGTGGGCTCGTAGCATGCGCCACGAGCCGTTTAAGTCGAAGCCGTCTGTTTCGCTATTCGGAGTCGCCGTTCTTCAGATCCTACTCGAACTTCCTCGCAATTTAGCTCCGCTCTGGTCAAAAGCTGAGAAGAAGAAATGATCGAACCGTTTGCTGACTCATATGTCGCGCTGGAAAAGCACTTTACGGTACAGCAGGTCGTGGAGCCATGGGGCTTGAGCGACGATACGGTGAGACGCGTGTGATAGGCCTATGTTAAGTCATCGATTACAAGACTAAAATAAACTCGATTATGCACTTGACACAGGATCGCACCGGCGTGAAATGCCTAATCCCGAAAACTCAAACCTGCGGCCTCTCCGTGACTTGCCGGTGTCGCTTATTGACATAACACGGTGTCGGCGAACATCTCTTGATGGCGGATGGGGTTCACGCGTCACTTCCTAGAGTTCGCTCGTGCGGTTGAATCCGCATGCGGATTTCGGCGAAATGGAGGAAACAATCCGAAGAGGGGGTCGGAGAATCTAATGTAGGATGCAGGTACGAAAACGATTCATCGCTTTCATTGCAATTATTCAGTCTGTTCTTTTTTTGACGCATTTTCTCCTTTATGAGACGTGGGCATTTGCGGCTGCGGGAAGCGATATTTCCAGAGCGCCGTGGATCAAATTGATTTTTGGCTTTTTGTCGGTCAGCTTTGTTGCCGCTTCGCTACTCTCCTTTCGCTATACCAATGCTGCTCTGCGCACGTTTTACCGGGCTGCCGCGGTTTGGCTGGGTCTGCTGACTTTTCTCTTCCTCGCAGCGGTTTTCTCCTGGATTATTTTCGGAGCTGCGCGACTGGCGGGGCTGAATGTGAACTTCCATCGGACCGTGGAATTGCTGTTCGGCGTTGCAGTGGTGGCCGGCTTCTACGGGGTTTTCAATGCAAGCTGGACGCGAATCACGCGAACGACAGTGCGGCTCGCGAACTTGCCGGCGGCGTGGCGCGGGCGAAGAGCGGCGCTGATCAGCGATCTGCACCTGGGGCACGTGCGAAACGGCAGTTTTCTGCGGCGCATGGTTGCGAAGATTTTGAGGGAGGAGCCGGACGCGATTTTTATTGCCGGCGACTTGTATGACGGCACAGCCATCGACGCGGGACGTGCCGCAGAGCCATTGAACGAGCTGACAGCGCCACACGGCGTGTATTTTGTCGCGGGAAATCACGAGCAATTTGGGGACGACAGCAAATATCTGCGTGCCATTGCCGCAGCCGGGGTGCGCGTGCTCAGCAATGAGAAAGTGGAAGCGGACGGCTTGCAGATTATTGGCGTGCCGTATCGGAACGCGAGGCAGGACGGCCACCTTGCGTCGGTGCTACGCGGCATCCGCTTGGATCGCGACCGCGCGAGCATTCTGTTGACCCATGCGCCCGACCATCCGGAGATCGCCGAGGCGGCAGGCGTTTCCCTGCAGCTATCCGGGCATACACACCTGGGGCAGTTCATACCTTGGAGTTGGATGGCGCGGCGGATTTACCGGCAGTTTGTGTATGGCTTAAGCCGGATCGGGAAGATGCAGGTTTTTACTTCGAGCGGAGCAGGAACCTGGGGACCACCGCTGCGGCTGGGGTCGAATCCTGAGATTGTGGTGCTTGAGTTCGAGTAGAGTTTACTAACTGTCGGCTGCCAGGAAAACCGACCTGAATCTTCAATTGTGGGAGCACATCGAATGACTGATGCAACTGAAGTCTTGGCGCCGCTCGCGCCCGGAGAGCTTAGCAAGATAGATGCTTACTGGCGGGCCTGCAATTATCTGTCCGCGGGCATGATCTATCTCCGCGCGAATCCTCTGCTCCGTGAACCGCTGAAGCCGGAGCATATCAAGAACCGTCTCCTCGGGCATTGGGGATCAGATCCCGGCCAATCGCTGGTGTGGGTTCACCTGAACCGTCTCATCAAGAAATATGACCTGAATGTGATGTACATCTCCGGGCCGGGTCACGGGGCACCGGCCACACTCGCCAATTGCTATCTCGAGGGCCACTACTCGGAGATTTATCCGGACAAGAGTCGCGATGAAGCGGGCTTGCTGAAGTTCTTCCAGCAGTTTTCGTTTCCGGGTGGAATCGGCTCGCACTGTACACCCGAGACCCCCGGTTCGATTCATGAAGGCGGCGAGTTGGGCTATTCCATCTCGCATGCTTACGGAGCGGCATTCGACAATCCTGACCTTATGGTCACGGTCGTAGTTGGAGACGGCGAGGCGGAAACCGGTCCGCTGGCCACCTCCTGGCATTCGAACAAATTTCTGAATCCGATTCGCGATGGAGCTGTGCTGCCTGTGCTGCACCTTAACGGCTACAAGATCGCGAATCCAACGATCCTGGCGCGCATTCCGCGGGAAGAATTGGAAGCTCTGCTGATCGGATACGGCCACAAACCTTATTTCGTCGAAGGCGATGACCCGTCTGCAATGCATCAGAAGATGGCTGCCAGTCTGGAGCAATGCGTACTGGAGATCCGTTCGATCCAGCAGCACGCCCGCTCAACCGGTGATGCCACGCGTCCGCGCTGGCCCATGATCGTGCTTCGCTCCCCGAAGGGCTGGACCGGGCCGAAAGAGGTAGACGGCCACAAGGTAGAAGGGTCATGGCGGGCGCACCAGGTTCCCGTGTCCGACCCGGTCACGAACAAGCAGCATCTCAAAATGGTCGAGGATTGGATGCGCAGCTACAGGCCCGAAGAGCTATTCGATGCCAGCGGAAGGCTGATACCAGAACTGCAGGCACTTGCACCTTCCGGGCCGCGCCGTATCTCCGCCAACCCGCATGCGAATGGTGGTTTGCTGCGAAAGGAACTCAATCTGCCAGACTTTCGCGACTACGCCGTCGAAGTGAAGGCTCCCGGTGGGACGTATTCTTCACCGACCGATGTGCTCGCACATTTTCTTGCCGAGGTGATGCGCCGCAACATGAGTTCCTTCCGAGTCTTCGGTCCCGACGAGACTGCCTCCAACCGGCTCACCGCCATCTATGCCGCCTCGAAGAAAACATGGCTTGCCGAATACCGGCCGGAAGACGCCGACGGCGGCGAACTCGATGTTTCCGGGCGGGTCATGGAGATGCTTAGCGAACACACGCTCGAAGGCTGGTTTGAAGGTTACGTTCTTACTGGCCGCCATGGCTTCTTCTCGTCGTATGAAGCCTTCGTGCACATCATCGATTCCATGTTCAACCAGCACGCCAAATGGCTGGAGAAGTCCAAGAAAGAACTGGACTGGCGAGCGCCGATACCTTCGATCAACCTCCTTATTACATCTCTCGTGTGGCGGCAGGATCACAACGGCTTTACGCACCAGGATCCCGGATTTCTCGATGTGGTCACCAACAAGAGTCCGGAAATCGTCCGAATCTATTTGCCTCCCGACGCGAATTGCCTGCTCAGTGTGGCGGATCATTGCCTGCGCTCGCGCGATTATGTCAACGTGATTGTGGCGGACAAGCAGGAGCATCTGCAGTACCTCACCATGAAAGATGCAGTGACGCACTGCACGAAGGGGATCGGCATCTGGGACTGGGCTTCCACAGACGATGGCCAGGAGCCGGATGTGGTGATGGCTTGCGCCGGCGATATCGCAACCATGGAGTCTCTCGCGGCGGTCGCAATTCTGAAGGAGCACTTCCACGATTTGAAGATACGATTTGTCAACGTTGTCGATCTCTTCCGGCTCCTGCCGGAGACGGAACATCCGCACGGACTCTCGGACCGTGATTTTGATTCGCTCTTCACCACCGACAAACCGGTCATCTTCAACTTCCATTCCTATGCGTCGCTCATTCACAAACTCAGCTACCGGCGCAAGAATCATGACAACATTCACGTGCGCGGATACAAGGAAAAGGGGAACATAAACACTCCGCTCGAACTTGCGATCATCAATCAGATCGACCGTTTTGATTTGGCCATCGATGCCATCGACCGGGTTCCGCGCTTGCGTCCGATCGGCGCGCACGTCAAAGAATGGCTGAAGGATCAGATCATCGACAGCATCGACTACGCACACACCGAGGGCATTGATAAAGAAGAGATTCGTAACTGGAAATGGGCGAAGTAGGCAGCGTGGAGAAGTTAGCGGGAAAAGACGGTCTGATTCTGGTGCTGAACAGCGGCTCATCGTCGCTGAAGTTCGGCCTCTATTACCGCGGGGCGAGCGACGAAGAGCCGCTGCTGACGGGAAGTGCCGAAGGCATTGGACGGGACAATGGAAGCTTACACATTCGGTCGTCCGACGGAACCTCGCTTATGCAGCGCGACCGTATCCACGAATCACAGAGCCATGCGCTTGGCGCTCTCGCCACGGCCATTCGGGAACATATCGACACCATACCGGTCGCCGTAGGGCACCGAGTCGTGCATGGCGGCCCCAAACTCTGCTCACACCAACCCATCACTCCAAAAGTCCTGAATGAACTCCGCTCGGCAACCCACTTTGCGCCGCTGCATATTCCGCAGGCACTGGCGCTTATTGCTTCTGCGCAGTTGATATTCCCGTCGGCCGCACACTTCGCCTGCTTCGACGACGCTTTTCATCAGACAATCCCGGAGGTAGCATCGCGATTCGCCCTTCCGCACCGCTACTTCGACACAGGGATCAGGCGCTATGGTTTTCACGGCATCTCTTACGAGTCGCTGGTGCATCACTTCGGCGCAAAGCTACCTAAGCGAGCCATTTTTGCGCATCTGGGGAACGGATCGAGCCTATGTGCGCTACGAAATGGCGCATCGATCGACACCACGATGGGCCTCACTCCCACCGGCGGCATTCCCATGGCTACGCGATCTGGTGATCTCGACCCTGGCGTTATCCTTTATCTGTTGCGCGGTGAGAAGCTCGACCCCGACCGACTAGAAGATCTGCTCAATCATCAGAGCGGGCTATTCGCTCTTTCTTCTGGCGAAAGTGATGTGAGGACGCTCGAAGAACGGGCCCGCTCCAATGATCGAAAGGCCCGACTGGCTCTCGATGTTTTTGCGGTTTCGGTGAGAAAGACTATCGGGGCATATATGGCGCTGCTGGGCGGGGTGGATGTTCTCGTCTTCACCGGCGGCATCGGAGAGCACAGCGATTACATTCGATCTGGAGCGACGGACGGCCTTGAAGTAATTGGGCTCACCGCCGACAAGATTCAGATTGTCCCTACAGAAGAAGAGCGACAGATCGCACGGCACTGCCGCGAGATGATGATCAACAATGGCCCATGAAGGTACCCTATTTCTTGCCGCATATGCGAGCGTGTGTGCACTCTTGTTAATCTTTATCCAGGTATTCGCCGGGCACGTCATCTTCCGGCACTTCAGTGGTGCGCACTTCTCGCTCGCCACGTTCTCCGGCTTCCTCGACGCCCGTTACCACTCCAGCCTCGAACGCGTTTCCTTCCTCGACCAACTCGTCAACACTCTGCGAATCTGCGCTTTCGACGTTGGACAAGCCCTGTAGATCTCCCGATTGCTCTCCCGGGCGCGACCCCGATGTCTCACGGGAGAATGCCGACGCATCCCGCCCGAGGCTCTTCTTCCGGGTCTTCCTGTTACCCGCGCCCGCGGCCTTAGCGCTGATCGCTTTCTTACTCAAATCCTTCCGTTTCGCGACGGATTTGTTCGGAGCGGCTTTCCTCTTCGCCGATTTCTTGGGAGTTCGTCCCTTCTGTACCTGCTTCTTCGATGGCGACACCTTCCCGCCGGCAGTTCTCCTCGAGCTGTTTTTCCTTTTGGTGGTCATTCGCGCAGTCTAGCACCGCCGCCGCTACGCGGCAAAATCAAGGCGGGCGTCCTGTCAGACGCTTGTCCCATCACTACTGGTCGGATTACCACTATCTGGGTATTCGTGCGTTGCCCAACCGGGCTAGAAAAAGAACCTTCCATCGCGTGATATGTCCTCGTTCTGATTCGGCATACTGCCCCTTACGGTTGTTGGTCACTACCGCGGGTGGATGGCGGCGAGTAAAAAAACATCACAGGAACTTGATCAGCGCGTCGGTCGTGTCTTTTGGATTTTCCTCAAGCACCCAATGTCCAGTGTCATTGAGGACAACCATCGTGGCATCCGATGCCACAATCTTCATTGGCTGCCCCAGCCCGGATCCCCAGTCCGCAATAAATCTGCGCACCGTCTTTTGTGGTAATCGTTGGCATAAGTTGCTCTCCTTGATTCATGTTTTTGCGTCAGCTACAAACGGCAGGAACCAAAATGTCTCTGATCAAACGGCCCGCGCCGGCTGTTGACATGCCGAGAATCATTGTTGTCTCCTCCTAGAATCAGATTTGTGCTTCGTTGCCATCGTTCGACTCATGCTGCTCCCGATTCCTGCGGAGCACAGAAATCGGCGTCCTACGCCCGAAGAAGATGTGGAGTTCCGAGCGCAAAATGAGGCGCTTCCGATCGATGAGTCAAAATTTTGGTGAAGGCGAAGGAATGATGATTTCGCGGCGCCCGAATAGGCGAGCATCCAGTCAAAACGCTCCCGGGCCGAGGCAAACGAGAGCGACTGCTATCACCGTCGCCAAGGCGGCCGTCACCTTGGCTTCAAACAATTCCAGGTGCGGAGGCGGGAACCACGAAAACGCGCTGCCCAAACACAGCAACCCAGCCAGGACGCCAGCGAACGGAGTTAGATAGCCAACCAAGAGTAAGGCCCCACTCGCGGCCGTCACTAGGGCGACAGCCAAGGTCAGGAATCCCAGGCCATGCCAATCGCCAAGGAAGGCAGCGCCCTGGACAAGCAGAGCAACTCCTGCCGCGCCTCGAAGTAGCAGAAGCCCTGCTCCGGGTAACCCATCCGGGAACGTGGAAAATGCCCTCTGCAACCGCGGTCTCCTCGGTGGACCGTATCTAGAGTAGAGGCTTCGCGCACCGAATGAATCCCTAGTGCTTGGAATTTTTTCGTACCACTTTTGAGGTATGACTTGAAGTTCGATTGGAGATGTGGCCTCAGAGTTGGATGATCCCGCGGCGCACTCCGATGGCGACCGCCTGGGTGCGATCGCCGGCGCCCAGCTTTTCCATAATGTGCTTGATGTGAACCTTCACAGTTTCTTCGGTGATGAACAGTTTATCGGCGATATCACGATTACGATTTCCGCCCGCGATTTGACGAAGGACTTCAACCTCGCGGCCGGTGAGAGCTTCGTCGCTGTAGTGCTCGGCTAAGTTGGCCGCTATCTCGGTGGGAATGCGCTTTTTTCCGGCATGAACCTGGCGGATTACTTCCACCAACTCCTTGGGGGGCATGCTTTTCAAGACGTAGGCACGAGCTCCGCTTTCGAGAGCATGCTGAATTTCCACGTCGCCGGCAAACGTTGTCAGAATGATGATGCGGGCTTCGGGGAACTCCGTCCGGATAGCGATCATTGCGTCGATGCCGCTCATGTCGGGGAGTCGAAGATCCATGAGGATCGCGTCCGGCGTGTGCTCCCGAAACCGCTAAATGGTCTCCCGCCCGTTGGATGCCTCCGCTATCAGCAGCATATCCGCCTGGTTCTTGATGACCGTGGCAAGTGCTTCATGCATCAAAGGATGATCGTCGACGCTAAAGACGCGGATCTTTATGGCTTCGCTCATTACCCTGCCCGCTTTTGATGCTCTGGCGTGGAGGTTTCTTTGTCTCGCGCATAAAGCTTCGTAAACTACTTAGACGCGCGTTTCGACCATGGGATTCGAAGGCAAGACGGCTTGCCGATACTATAAACATCATTGCGAATGGCCGGTTGCAATGGCAATGCCGGACCTTCCACAATGACGCGAAAACCAATTTCTTGTTCGATGCTGAGTTCTTGAGGGATTCTCGAGAAGGAGTGCTCCAAATCGTCAGCACTCGCGATGGGCGACCGCAGCCATGCCCACGGAGGCTACATGTCTACGTGGGAATCAATGTCCTGGACGCTACTCTCGTTGGCCGGTTTTCAGGTGATACTCAGTGGCCGGTTTTGGGTGATCGCTGAGCCTTCCATCGTGTTGGTATGAAAACGTTGGTCGAGGTGTGAGTGGAGTCGGTGGTTTTTCCGGCAGCCGTCTTCGCCACGTGGATATGCGACGAAATGGTCGCGGTATTTCTCGTTGTACCACGACTGCCGTCGTGTGGTTCGAGCATTGTGGGGCGCCAAGACCGAAACGTACGAAGACGCTCTGGCTCCGCTGTGCGGCGCTGAGACTCACGGCTCCGGGGCTTGATACCGATCCAACGGGCTAGGAAGCCCCTGGCACGACCGACCGGCCTCCGGTTTGCAAATTAGGGAGATCATTCGACACCGAGATAGCTGCGTAGCTGATCCAGACAACGAGAGCTAGGCTGTATGCGACGATGTTGAGCAAGTCGAGGGTGGGCTCGGGGACTTGACCACCGGAGTACAGCACAAAGGCAATCAGTTCGACTCCTGCGAACCCCCCGAAACCCAGAGCGATACCAATGCTTTGGAGTCGCCAAGATACCCCCAGATGACTAGAGACCAGCAAGAGAAAGAGGATCAGCGCGCATTGAGTTAAACGCACGCAACGCTCCAGGGCGATCATGGTGTTAAGTAAGGGAGTATTCAGTGGACCGGCAGCAGAAGTGCAAAGCACAATAGCCAACAATAGGAATACCAGTCCTGTCCACTTCATCATCACCGTTCCCATGTCTTTCAGAGCATGAAAAGGACGACACACATCCGAGAAAACTTCATGGATGATCTTGAACCCGAAAATCCAGCAGACAAGAGCGCTAAGCCAGTAAGCGAAAAAATACTCCGCGCGACGGTCCGAGCGAAAGATTGGGAACAAGATGAAAAACTGCAACACTTGAAAAAGAATGTAACAGAAGAAGACTGGGAACTGGCGGTGAAGCTTACGCCAGTACATGATTCCCGCCAGGGGGATTTCTATAACTGGATGAGAAATCCAGAGTGCTTCGACGATATTAGTACTTGCGTGCATGGGGGTTCAGCTCCTGCGGCGGCTGGGTACTGGTGCCGTTTCGCATCCTCAGGGCGCCCATTGTGCATGTGGGCCAATTACAAGTTCCAAGACATTCGTATCGCTAGCGGTTTGGCTGCTTATCTGTTTTTTGTCTATTCCGACCTCGACAAGGGCTTTAAGTAAAATTACTGCGTCTTCTTGTCGCGCTGTACCTGCATGTATTCCAATTGGCGGAAAGTGTGCAGCACCTACACCCTCTATTCTGTCGCAACCAGTACGCCAAGGCTCAAGTTTTAGTGGGGAATTTTGGTGCCCAAACGCATCTACAAAATCTTTCATAAGGTCGAACGCTTCATCGCCGGCATTTATGCACGATAGTCTTATGGTTTTAACCGAGAACGCAGCCACCCGCTGGCGGAGTTTCTCTTTTTGCTTAGAAGATAGCCTTCGCGCCGAATGTTCTGCTTTTAAGGCGATTAATTCCTTTTCGGCTTTCGTATATTTGTCTAACAGGTCATCGTATTCTTTGGCTACTGCATCCGCGGAATCTTTGGCTGCACCAGCTTTTTGGTCTGCTTCTGTTAATTTCCCAATGTCATATGCATGGACGGCGTTGTGCGCGTCCTCTAGTCTTTCGCCGCATCTCCATTCGGAGACTACCCCTACCACCACGACCAACAAACCAATCCGCAGAAATCGTTTTATCCATCTCGGCTCTTTAGAATGTGATTCTGTTGGTTGTGTTAATTCCCCAGCAGGGAACACATCGGCTAGCGTATCGAGTGCGCTACGTTCTCGTTTTGCTCGCTTCCTGCGTTTCCACCACTCCGCAGCGTCATATGCAATCTCTAGTCCTTCCATCGCAACCCCGATGGCTACGGCAATGTTTGCGTATCCGACTAATTTAGACGCATGGCGTACTTGGGCATCCAGCAGAATTCTTACGGGGTCAGCGACAGACGAAGATGAAAGCATGAGTGAGTGGTTAGACCACCGCCGGCGGCTGCCTCCAGAGACTAGCAGTTTTTGGCTAAGCAGCCAATACAATCAAAGTCAACGAGCGTAATCGCCTGGTTCCGTCAACTATCGGTGAACACTGAACGACTAGGCAGAACGTATACCGTCTTTCTCTACTGCAGCTTCGCGTACTCCGCCTTGGCTTGCTTCAGGATGGGGATGTCGGGGTCGGCGTCTTTCCAGAGCGTGAGGAAATCTTGGTATGCACTCTTTGCATTGGCGGCGTCACCTGCCATCGCGTGGGCACGACCAATTTGAAGACGCGCCAGCGATCCCGTCACAAAGTTCTGCACGATGCCTGTATGGTCGAGCACTTTTTGGAACTCGGCGACTGCCGCACTACCATTGTGCGCCAGCAGGTCGGCTTGACCGCGCATATAGGCGGGGTAGAGTGTCCCCATTTGCAGCGGTGGCGGAATAGCCAGTTCGTAAGGGGTGGCGGCTTCTAGATCCAGCTGCGTTTGCGACGAATTGTTCTTGTTCAGATCCATGGCAGCCTTGATGATCGGCAACCAATACAGCTTCAACATGGTATTGGCGGGATAGCTCTTCTCCAATTCTTCTGCCATGGCCTTGGCTCGGGGAGCATCGCCGGTTCGAGCCAGCGTGACGGCTGCCAATACCTTCACGTCCCGCCCTGGTGATAGCGCCAGGGCCGCAGTCACTCCTTGCTTTGCCAAGGTAGAGCTGCCCAACTCCGCTTCCCGCAGCGCAGCGTTGGCCTGCCACAAAGCCGCTGTTTCCTTGGAGCCGGCGCGAACGGCCGAGTCCACCGCCCGGCGTGAAAAGTCCCGCGCCTTGCGCATCCGTCCGTAGTAAGCCTCAGTATCAGACTGCATCGACAACAGCGGGTCTTCATCTCCTGGCTTACCCGCAACCCAGGCTAGCTGCTGCTCCATCTGCGCGCCGTCTCCCCGCAGAAAGGCAAGAGAGTACATGTTCCCGCGCAGACCTCCGCCATCGAGCTTGTGTGCGTGGGCCTGCTCGAAGGTGGCCTTGGCTTCGTCCAGTCGGTTCAGGTAGAGGTAGGTTAATCCCAGATTTCCGTAGATGATGACGTTATCAGGCGCCAGCCGCAGCGCTTCCTGCATTTCCTGCAGAGCTTTGTCATGTTGCCCCAGGATGACGTAGTACTGGCCCAGGTTGTTGTGAGGAACGGGATCGCGAGGATAGTTTGCTATCCAAAGTTCATAGGTCTGGGCTCCCTTGTCGAGTTCTCCCATGGCAGAGAAGTAATCGATGGCGATGCGCAGCTTCTCCCGTTCGCTGACCCGGTCGCGCAATTGATATGCCTTGGTGGCATATTCCAGTCCCAGCGATGGTTGGTCGAGATTCACGTACTTCGTCGCCAATGCGGCATACGCCAGCGCGAAATCAGGGTCGAGTTCAATCGCCCGCTTGAAAAATGGAATGCTCGCCGCTTCTCCCTTTTCGCGCTCAATCGTAATACCCATGCTGTAGTTTTTCAGCGCTTCGAGCGAAGATGTAGTGGCTTCAAGCGGAACGTCAAATTTCTGCACCGACGGGAGCGACTCACCTAGCTTGCCGCGTAGACTGGAAGAGGCTCGGCTTAGAGCCTTCAGCACATCTTCCTTGCTCGTGGCCTCACCCTGCTCTTTGGCCAAGGTGTCGCCCGTGCTGCACGCGACCGCATTCAGGTCAATCAGATAATGGCTCCCCAAGCTCGAGATCGTTCCGCCCAGCACGGCTTTGCTTCCCGCGCGCTGGCAAAGTTCCCGCCCCACATCCACGGTAACGCGTTCGTTTGCCGCGCGGCCCATCATGCGCAAGGTCTCGCTGACCTTTCTGTCCGACAACACACTTAGGAAAGGAGACTGCCCCAGTTCCACCGCCAGCGCCCGCTTCAGGGCATCATCAAAGACGGCATCCCCCGTCTTGTTGTCGAAGTCGGCGAGCACAATGGTGTCTTTCTCGGTGAGGCGCTTGCTTTGCTGATGCGAACGATAGTAAAGAGCGCCGGCGAAGAGTACGGCGAACAAGAAAGCGGCAACGATGTATCTGTCGAGCTTTGCTCGCCGCGATGCTGGTGTGGGGACGGACGCCCCCGACCGTCCGGTCGAGCGCAGCTCGACAGCCCCAGAAGAAGCCGCGGAGCTTCGCTCCGCCGGGCGGACGAGGGCGTCCGCCCCTACATGGTCCGTGGCGATCCTCCCGGATTCCGTATCCCGCTTCAGCCGTTGCAAATCGGAACGCATATCGGCAGCGTGCTGATAGCGCAGCTCTCGATTCTTCTGTAATGCCTTCCCAATAATTTCTTCCACCCGGGGCGGCAACTCAGGATTCCAGTGAGTTGGGGGGAGCACCTCCTCGTGCATGATGGCAGCGAAAGTTGCTCCTATCGTCGATCTTTCGAAAGGAACCTGGCCGGTGGCCATCTCATAGAGCACCACTCCGAAGGAGAACAGGTCCGTGCGCCCATCCAAGGGCTTTCCCGCCACCTGCTCAGGAGACATGTAAGTCACCGTGCCCATCGTGCTGCCACCGCTTGTAAGATCCTTGTCCTCGAGCGTGGGATCGTCAGAGCCGGATCCGCTCTCGATGCGGCGGCGAGTGAGGTCTATTTTGGCTAGGCCGAAGTCAAGAATCTTGGCGCGGCCGCGGACGGTGACAAAGATGTTGGCGGGCTTGATGTCACGGTGGACGATCCCTTCGGAGTGGGCGGCGTCAAGTGCATCGGCGATCTCAGTTGCCAGGCCCAGCATAACATCGGTTTCGACGGGCTTTCCCGCGATGCGGCGCTTCAACGTCATGCCATCCAGAAACTCCATGGCGATGAATGCCTGCCCGTCTTGCTCGCCAATGTCGTGAATCGTGCAGATGTTAGGGTGATTCAGCGCGGATGCAGCCTGCGCCTCGCGCTGGAAGCGGGCTAGTGCCAGTTGATCTCGGGCAACCTCCTCCGGCAGAAACTTGAGGGCGACGAAACGGTGCAGGCGCGTGTCTTCGGCCTTATAGACCACGCCCATACCGCCACCACCAAGCTTCTCGACGATGCGGTAATGCGAGATGGTTTGGCCGATCATGGCGCGACGCCATGTTATGCGGGACGCTAGGGCAAGTCAATGAGAGCTACCAGTTGACGGCGTTTCAGATGTCTAGTGGCCTGTCGCAGTGAGTTCGTTACTGCGGATGCGGCGGGTGGGGTCGGAATATTTCCACTGGATGGGCCGAGCATTGGCGGAGTAGGCATTGA
>Ga0310039_10000111_pt1 | contig 82946 bp, 61 predicted proteins | sample Sb_taG_4_FD_200460 | JGI IMG/M metagenome (GOLD analysis project Ga0310039, IMG submission 200460) | Peat soil microbial communities from Weissenstadt, Germany - Sb_50d_6_BS metaG (v2) (version 2) | ecosystem: Environmental > Terrestrial > Soil > Wetlands > Peat | place: Germany: Weissenstadt...
TGGAACTGCGCCAGATGGCGCTCGACCGCTTTTCGGGCTTCCTCGATGGTTAAACCAGTTACGTAGACCTTGCCGTACGTGCCCAGGCTGATGGTACCATCCATTCGCACCAGGTGCTCTCCGGAGATCTGCTGCATGCTTTGAGCCTGCGACAACGAAACATTGGTCTGCGGCAATTTGAGGCCGGCCTTCTTGAGCTGCTCCTCGATTGCGGTTTTCGCCTGGTCGAGCGTCAGACCGACGACCCGGACCTTACCGTAGGCAATACCGAGGTTCACCGTACCTTCCGACTCTACCCCGTACACGCCCGCGATCGGAGCAGTCGGGTCTGCTCCGGGAACCTGGATCAAGAGCTGATCCAAGGGCTCTATTTTGTAGGGCGGCATTGGCACGGCCCGAACGGCATCCACCAGGAGAATGTCGGGTGGCTCAATCACATATTCCGGCAAGGACACCTTGCTCAACTCGACGGGAATCTGACTCCCGGGAGGGACCGTGCAACCATTGCTGTGGAGGCATCCCGTACAGGCCATCGATATCCCCGACAGCGCGCAAATGGCAATAAACAGCTTTTTGTGCGATCTCTGTGGCATGGGCCGACTCCTTTGCCTCCTGAAGAAGCATGCCCTTCGACAAGCCAGGCGGGCGGCTCTTGCCTTTGGGCTGTTACACCTCGTCTTTCCGTTATAATCGGTATTCCCGTCGCGACTCTTTGAACCGTCTTTGCCGATTTCTCAGGAATAACCGGCCATTCCCAGAGCCGGCAATCCCGCAAGAGAGCAGGGTGGAGGGCAGAGCATCTTCCGCAACACTTCAGGGAGCAAGCAGGCAAGCAGAGGGGATTCGGTCGGCAAATTGACCGCAGAAGGTCGCTGACAAACGTAACCGGGAGTGACGGGGTTGCGGAGGCAACTGATCGTGCCGAGATTTTGACTTATACTGTACCTGGCTGAGAACTCAGGCCCTCCAGGGGCCTAATGGCAACGAAAGGATTCGTGTTAATGAAAATGAACAGTGTTTACGCGCCCTTGTAAACCTTGCTTTATGAGCCGAGTGGTCATGGATGCCCTCTTCGGTCCAGCCCGATCCGTTTAAGAGAAGGGTGTTATGCGTAACCATTTTCAAGACAATGACATGGGATGTGCACACAGGGACGGTAACTTGGAGACAATCCGAGCCGGCATGCCGTTTGCGATCTCCACTTCCAGCATATTTCAGTCTAACAGTGCGGCACCCGGCCACGGCAATGGGCACCGCGTGTGTGTCGGCGTGCCGCACCGTTTTTTCTCCCTGCAAGCACCAAGTACCCCACCTCGCGGGGAAGTCGGCAGGTGCCTACGGCAACAGTAAGAATCAGGCGCGCTGGCGCAAAAGGAGATCGGCAAATGCCGCTGTTGCCCTTGGAGCCATTTGTTTTTCCCGAACACATTTTCAGCGATCTCGCCCCGGACGTCCCGAGTATGGAACCTTGGTGGGCTCTGCATACTCGTCCGCGTGCGGAGAAATCCCTGGCGCGGCGACTTCTTCGCCGCCAGGTCCCGTTCTTCCTACCAATCTGCAAGCGAGTGTGGCGCAATCGCGGACGGACGCATTGCTCATTTGTCCCGCTCTTTCCTGGCTACGTGTTTCTGCAAGGGGACAACCAAGCAGTCTATAAAACCCTCGAAACCAAGCTCGTCGCACGAGTTCTGCCGGTTGAAAATCAGAGACAGTTGCATGCCGACTTGGCCCGAGTATACTGTTTAATTGCCACGGGCGCTCCGCTGGCCCCGGAAGAACGATTGCAACCCGGGGCGATCGTTGAAATCACCAGCGGGCCTCTTAGAGGGCTCGAAGGCAAAATCTTGCGACGGGGCAAGCAACTAAAGCTCATCGTCGAAGTCCAGTTCCTGCAAAGGGGCGTCTCCGTCGAAATTGAAATCTGGATGATCCACCCCCGGAGCACTGCAGCCACGATTGCCAATGTCGGCGCCTAACGTAGACCAGGGTAGGCCCGACGGCTGGCTGATCGTGTCTGTGTTAGGTTTTGAATCATAAAGGCAAGGAGGCCAATGGTTTAGAAGGATTCTGATATTGTAACCCACGAGCACGAAGTGCGCGCTAATTTCCTTCGGACGAACTGTGGTCGGTTGAAACGCACGATCGTTTGTGCATCGTGAGCTATGACATGAGCAACCCCGCGTCAGATTCGAACCGGTCCCTCCCGGCGTCCGTCCTGGCGCTGCTGGTCGTGTTGGGCGCAGGGTTTTTCTGGGCCTACTGGACCACATTGGCGGATATGGCACATCGCTGGTGGGGCGATGCACAATACTCCCACGGCTTCTTGGTGCCCGTCTTTGCAGCGGCTGTCCTTTGGCTGCGCCGCGGAAAACTGGCAATCGACAGGCTACAACCCAATTGGTGGGGCCTGGCGTTGTTGGCCGCTGGGGTCGGCTTGCGCCTTGGCGCCGCCTGGTACGATCTGGAATGGTTCGATGCGATGTCGTCGATGCCCACCCTGGCTGGGTTCGCCGTGTTGCTGGGGGGGTGGGCGGCTCTGGTCTGGTGCTGGCCGGCGATTGCATTTCTCTTCTTCATGATGCCGCTCCCTTACGCCGTGGAGACGGCCCTGGCGTTCCCGTTGCGGCGCCTGGCCACAACTACCAGCACGTACGCTCTCCAGACGGTTGGGTTTGCCGCACTCGATGAAGGAACAGATATTTATTTAAATGACCAACGGCTTCAGGTGGCGCCGGCATGCAGCGGCATGGGCATGCTGATGATCTTCTTCGCACTCTCCTTTGCCATCGCCATTCTGATCAAGCGGCCTCTACTCGATAAAATCCTCATTGTGGCGAGCGCCTTTCCCATCGCCATCGCGTCAAATATTACGCGGATCTTCGTGACCGCCATCCTCTTCGAGGTATCCACTAAGGAAGTTGCCCACAAAGTCTTTCACGACTGGGCAGGATTCCTGATGATGCCAGTGGGCTTGGGAATCCTTTGGCTGGAATTGAAGTTCCTGGATCACTTGTTCACGATGACTGAATCCAGGCGGATCTCGCCGTTGGCATTCAATGTTGCCGACACCGGCGCGCCCAAGCCGCGTTCACGCCGTCGTGGAAAGAGATAGGGAAGCCGGCTGGATTGAAAGCGCCTGCACTTGTGAACTCGTTGTGGCCGAAACACGTTCTGGCGGAGCATGGCCAACGCGCGGTAATATTTTAACCCCAGGTGAATTGACTGCCTGTATTGGGGAGATCTCTCAATGATGCACTCCGACGGGGAACGAGCAGAGTCCGGAACTAATCTGCCCGACATCGCCCCTGTTTTCGGCCAGCCCAAAAATGTGCTGGTTACCAGCGGGCTTGGGTATGGTCATGTTCCGTCCGGCAACCATCTGTTGCCCCCCGGACTCGCCTCCAAACCGAGCGTGTGGACCATTCTCAAGGCACTCAAGCGGCGTTGGCTCCTTGCAGCAACCCTTGGAATTGTTGCCGCGGCCGCCGCGGCCGCGGCCGCGTGGTTCCTCATCCCTCCGAGATACTCAGCTCAGGCCTTCGTCTATCTCCCGGCCCGCCCGAAGTTCATTCTGGCCGGGGAGCGGGGAAATGCCGAGAACCAAACGGTTACATTCCAGAAGAGCCAAGCCGCTTTGCTCAAGGACACGACTGTTCTCGAGGCCGCGCTCACCAAGGGCCGCGCCAACGAGGTGCCCCTGCTTCACGACCGAGCCAATCCCGTGGAGTGGCTCGAAAAGGAGCTGATTGTCGACTTTCCCGCCAGCCCGGAATACATGAGAGTAACACTTTACGGTGACAGGCCTCAGGATCTCCTGGCGATAGTAAATGCCGTGCTCGACGCCTACATAGATGCTGCCAAACAGAATGAAGAGAATGAACGAGAAAAACGTCTGACGAGTCTCCGCGATTTAGGGAACAGCTACTGGCTGACGCTGCGCTCGAAACGGACAGCCTACGACGCACTCCGTCAAACCCTTGGCACGGGCGATCCGTTCGTTCTCGCCGTGAACCAGCAGTTCCTGCACGAGCGGTTGAACGCACGCCAAAAGGAATGGATGATGGCCCAATCCGACTTGGCAAAGGCGAAAATCGCCCTCGATGCGGACGAGTCCACGTTGAAGGCGAATGTCGACCCAATCCCACCGGAAGGCCTCATCGAGGCCATACTGAATACCGAGCCAATCAACAAGGCTTATGTCCTGGAGCTGGCTCAGAAGGAAAAGAGCTATCAAGAAGCGGCTTCGCGCTGGAGCGACGGCGAGAAAAACCCACGCATGCTCGTGTTGAAAGAGGAGATCGAGGCGCTCAAGAGGACCATCGCCGTTCACCACGACCAAAGCAGGCCTGCAGTTGTCGCCAAGGTGCAGGCGAGAATGAGATCGGACGCCAAGGATAAAATGGCTATATTGCAGAAATCGATGGAAAAGGACCAGGCCTACGTCAAAAGTCTGGAAAACGAGGTCAATGACTTAAGCAAGAAAGTGAAAGCAGAAAAGGGATCGGATCTCGACCTCGAATCCCAAAAAGATGAAGTGACCCAAACTAGCGCCACCTACCGGCGAATCAGAGACCAGCAAGAATTGTTGGAGCTGGAGAAGAATGCACCTCCCCGCGTTCCCCCAGAGAAGGCCAGGATCCACCAGGCGCTGGCGCAACAGCGTCAGGTCATTTTCGCCAGCATGGCCGGGATCGGGGCCTTCGCTCTCGTTTTGGGTCTCGTCGGCTATTTGGAGTTCCAGACGCGGCGCATCAATCACAGCGACGACGTCGTCTACGGCCTCGGCTGGCGCTTGGTCGGCGCCTTGCCGGCCCTTCCCGATCGTGGCATGGGCCGTTTCGGCCGCGGTCGGATAGATGACAAATACTGGCACAGCATCCTCACCGAGTCGGTCGACGCGACGCGCACAATGCTTCTGCATGCCGCCAAAACGGAGGGTGTGCGCACGGTCATGGTGACCAGCGCCGTCGCTGGCGAAGGCAAGACTTCCCTATCCTGCCACCTCGCAACCAGCCTTGCCCGCGGCGGACGGAAGACTCTGCTTATCGACTGCGACCTCCGGAGTCCTGCGGCGCATCGATTGTTCGAACTCTCTGCTGTTCCTGGATTCAGTGAAGTGCTGCGCGGCGAAGTCAATCTGACGGACGTAATTCACGCCACTCCCGCCAGTAACTTGTGGCTGATTCCCGCCGGCAGGTGCGATGCACAAACATTGCAATCACTGGCGCAGGACGCCATCGCGCCCATCCTTGAGCAGCTCAAGCAGCAGTACGACTTCATCGTCATTGATTCCAGTCCCGTGCTGCCGGTAGTCGATGCCCTGGTGATCGGTCAAAACGTGGACGTGGTGATCTTCTCCCTGCTTCGCGATGTCAGCCGCATTCCCAATGTTTACGCGGCTTATCAGCGCCTGGCGACGCTGGGGATCCGCATGCTGGGGGCCGTTGTCAACGGCGTCTTGAAAGATGCCTACGGCGCCTCGTACCACTACTATGCCAAGCAATCCGAGTAACCCCGCACATTTGTGATCGAGAGACGTTATGTCGCGAATTTTCCCTGCCCTTGTGGGGCTGGCACTTCTTGTCGCCTGCGGGGTCGTTCACGGTCTCTGGACAGATCGATGGGACCTCTCCAATGAGCCCAAGGCTTCCGCGGACAGGCTGGCCCTTGTCCCCAAGGTACTCGGCGATTGGGAAGTCAAGAATGAGTGGCCGCTGCCTGACCAGGACCTCGCCATCGGCAAGATTGTCGGATACATTGATCGACTTTATGTGAACCAGCGTACCGGCCAGGCGCTGACGGTTCTTTGCGTTTGCGGTCGGCCCGGACCCATCGGACAGCATCCACCCACAGTCTGCTTCGGCGGCGCTGGCTTCGAACTGGCCAAGGATGCAAGACGCGAGTCGTTCGCGAGCGACGGCTCTTCGCAAGATTCCCAGTTCTGGGTTGGCGAGTTCAAGAAGGATTCGGGCGTTCCTCAAATGGAACGGGTGTACTGGTCGTGGAGCGGCGACGGCAATTGGATCGCCGCGGCAAGCCCGCGTTTGACATTCTCCCGATTCCCAGCCCTCTACAAACTTTACGTGATCCATAGAATGTCTCGACCGGACGAGAGCAGCAGGGAGGATCCCACCCCGGAGTTCATGAAGCTTCTGCTACCGGAAATGCAGAAAACCTTGTTTGCACGTCCATAGGGACTATCCCGCGCCGCAGGATTTCGAAGCTCGGGCAGCAGATCATACATCTGCCGTCCGCAGCAAGCAAAGCGTGGCAGTAGTTCCCAGCGAGTTCGTGTGTGCCTAGCTTGTGTGATCGCGGTGCCCCGCCTTTAGCAAGCCAGGGGATAGATATGTTGGTCGAAAAGGATTGCGGTCCGATGGAGCGGAGTTTAAGGGTAGATGCATCGCATGGACCGTGCGTTCCAGAAATAGATCAATCAGGTCAATATTGGTATCGGTTCTGCAAGTTCAGCGCTGAATTCATCCTTGCAATCTGCTTGCTCGCGCCCGCAGTGCCGCTCATTCTCCTGGCGGCCCTCGTCGTCAAGCTTACTTCACGCGGACCGGCATTTTATTCGCAAAAACGCCTGGGCCGCGATGGCATAGTGTTCACGATCTACAAAATCCGGACGATGTTCCATGACTGCGAGAAGCTCACTGGGCCTCGCTGGGCAAGTGTCGCCGACCCTCGAATCACACCCATTGGAAGGTTTTTGCGCCGCACCCACATGGATGAGCTGCCTCAGCTCTTCAATGTGTTACGAGGGCAAATGGCTCTGGTAGGACCTCGACCGGAGAGACCCGAAATCGTCGACCAACTGGAACATCAGATTCCGCGCTACAGGGACCGCCTCCTCGTCCGCCCCGGTTTGACCGGATTGGCGCAAATCCAACTGCCGCCCGATACCGACCTGGCCAGTGTCCGTAGAAAGCTGGCGCACGACCTGTACTACGTACAAAACTTGACCCTTGCGATCGACGTTCGGATCTTATTGAGCACGGCCTGTTACTTGGCCAGAATCTCTTTTGCAACGTCCCAAAGTTTCTGCCAGGTGCCTGCCGGAGAGAAGGTGGAGCGCGCGTACCGTCATCTAATTGGGGAAGAGCCCGCCCTGCAAATGCAGTCGGCCTGAATCCTGCGCAGTGGATGAAGCCACAAATCTTGCCGAACCGCCAGAAGACAGGGCAGGGAGATTGGGAATCACCTTGAGCCCAGAAGCCGTTTCGACGCTCGCGGATCGAATTGCTTGAGCCTCCATTGACAGTTCGCGGAGTGGTGAAGAGAGCCTGTGCCCCCATTTCGACATGCAAGAAAACTCTTTCCGTGACTTTGGAACCACGGACGGAGAGTTCTAGAGGAATTGGCAGCGTAAGAATTCGGCACAAGAGAAGACACCGGATCCGCACGCCGGTGCGCGTACCTGATCTTTTCCCCTCCCCATCTCGATGGTGCACCCGGGGCTCGAACCACTCGCGAGCGCATGACTACCGGGCATCCGCTCCCCGCATTTGTCCGAAGTGTTCACGGCCGATCAGCATTGAGTGCCCCAGTTCTGGGCGCCGTCACCTGGTCATCAGGCCGAGACCTTCAGCGGCACGGGCAGCAACCTCCTCGACTATCTCCTCCGCTACATGAACGAGTAGCCTTGCGGGGGCCACCACCCTCGCAAAGGATGCTGTTTTTTCTGGCTGGCGCCCCGCTTCTGGGCCGCGCAACCTGGTATCGGGATCTTCGCCGGGTTATGATGTTTATTTCGCTGGCAGGGCGTGCTCTTGGTGATCTGTCCTTGATCCCGCGACGGGTTCGTGGTTCCGCCTTCAGTCGGTTTTCCCCGGTGCAGCCAGCGCTGCGAACTCATCAATTCAGACACGACAGAGCACCAGGTTTCGGGAGAGGAATGAGGACAAACGCTGCACTTACGCTCGTCGCATCAGCTCGCAACCAGCCGGAACTCATTCCTGGGCACAGAAATCCAATGCGGAAAATGAACCATGCCGTTTAGCGTTTTGTTTGTCTACGCCCTTACCATTTTTGGCACGGTGATCGGGCCTCTGAGCCCCTATACGGCCTTTCTTGCTTACGTCATGCTCGGCATTTTGAAGCCCGATAAGCTCTGGTTCGGCATGGTCGAGCCGAGCAATTATAGCCGGTGCATCGCCATCGGCATGCTAGTCGGCTGGATTCTTCGGGGATTCGGTAACTGGAACTTGGGTCGAACGTGGGGCATCATCCTCGCCCTGCTTGGCTTCCTGCTGTGGGCACACATCGGCGGACTGATCGCGCCCAACCAGTTCGTGGCCTACGAATATCTCGACGTCATGACGAAAATCATCATTCCCTGTTTTATGGCCCTGACGCTCATCGACTCGGTGGCCAAGCTGCAGCAACTGGCCTGGGTTATCGTGATCTCTGTCGGGTATGTCGCCTGGCATGAAAACGAGGTTTATTTCAGTGGGAATTTTCTCGATCGCGACAACGTCATCGCGCACACGATGGCGATGGGTGTGAGCCTGGCTTTCTTTCTCGGACTCTACAGCAAGCACCTGTGGCAGAAAATCATCGCCTACACTTGTGCCGGGGTCATGGTCCATGGCGTTCTGATCCATGAATCTCGTGGAGCCATGCTTGGCGTTCTTGTAATGGGCATATTGACATTTATCCTGATGGGAAAAAAGCCTGTCCATTATTGGATGTTCCTCCTTGGATTGCTTGCGGCCATCATCATGGCCGGCCAAGGGGTACAGGAGCGCTTCACGACAATCTTTGCATCCGAGGAAAACCGTGATGCTTCGGCCGAGAGCCGCCTCATGTTTTGGGCCGGAATGTGGCGTGGGATCAAGGCCAATCCGGTGTTCGGAGTGGGTCCCGATCACTGGCATCTAGTTTCCGAGCGCTACGGGCTCCCGCCACACAGGGAGGGCCATAACCTCTGGATCCAGGTCGCCGCGGAGCACGGCTTCCCAGGAATCATTTGCCTCGTGACCTTCTATCTGCTGACTCTCAAACGTCTTTGGCCGATCGCCCGCCAGAAAGTGAAGGCGGCCGATCCCTGGATTGGACTGTTGGCCTGCACTGTCTTTGCCACCATCTGCGGCTACATGACAGAGGCAATTTTCGGCTCGTTCAGGACATTGGAGGTTGCCTACTATGTAGGTATTCTTGGTGCCGGGACCGTGCTGATGCAAGAGCGGCTGAGTGATGCAACTACCACGGCGCCAGAATATTCGCCGGAATGGGCGCAGGGGTTGTCCGGGCAGGCGATCACCGCCATGCCTCGGCCGTTCGTCTAATCTTTCTTCGGATTTCTCCATGCCGATTGAATATTTGGCCGCATTCCTCGTCGTATTGACCGGCGTGGCGTGCATCGGAACGCTTGCCTCCCTCTTCCTTGGGCAAGGGCGCGGGAGATGGGTGCGCGCCCTGGCGGCCTTGCTGGTTTTTGTCGGTGGGCTCGCCGCTGCATCCGCCGCGCTTGCCGGCCGAAACAGCGTTGTCTACGTGCTCCTCAACACTGCCAGGTTTGACCGAAATCATGTGGCTTCGGTCGCGGCAGGCGCCATGTGTGGATTGCTGGCTGCATTTGCCCTCGAGGGCTTCTCGGCTACACGCTGGCATCGGATGTTCAGCCTGGCGGCTTACATGGGTGCGGTCCTGTTCTTGTCCTCTATTGTCCTCAAAAACTGGATCAGTCCTTATCTGGGCCTGCCCGATCGCCCGGATTCCTCGAGCGGCCTTGTGCAGAAACCCGTTGTCGACGGATTCGAAATAACGGAATATGCGCAGCTCAACCTGATGCCAACCAGCATCGCCATGGGGCCGGATAATCATCTTTATGCTGCGGGTTACGCCGGCATCGCGTATCAGAATGGCCTCATCGTTCGTCTGGATCGAGCAACGGACACGGACCAGGTGTCGGAAGTTCGCGTTGCCGACTATGTGAACCGGCCGCACGGTATTGCGTTCCACGACGGGGCTCTCTACGTGTCGCGTGCAGGCCAGTACTGCAGGGCTGAAGGTGGTCACATCCGCCAGGTGGACACGGGCGCCATTACGCGCTTCCGCGATCTGAAGCACGACGGCACATTTAGCAATGCGGTAGACATCGTCAGTGACTTGCCCGGCGCGCAGCTCCCTGATGGACTGCATCAAAACAATGGCATCGCATTCGATTCGAAAGGTCTCCTTTATGTGGGTGTCGGCGCGCCGTCGGACCACGGCCCACCTATCCACGAGTACGCCGGCACCATCTTGCAAATTGATCCCAAGCAGATCGATTCCAAGACCGGGAAAGCCAAAATCAAGATCTTCGCGCGGGGAGTGCGCAATCCTTACGACGTCACCGAAGGACCCGACAAGCAAATGTTCTGCACGGACAACGACGCCAATAACACCGAGATCGGCGACGCCCTTATTCATCTCGTCGAAGGGAAACACTACGGGCACCCTTTTAATGCTCTCGAGGGCGGCATCAAGGTTACTGGAACGACGGAACCGATCACTCGGTCGAAGCCCGCCATCGAAGGGATCGCGTACGCCCCTCCTGACGGCTTTGCCCCGAACTGGGACGATTGTCTTTATGTTGCCTCGTATGGCGCCGACTGCGTCTACCGCGTGGTGCTAGAACGGCACGGCGCGAGCTATAAAGCGAAACTGGAGCACTTCGCTTCGATTCCCGGGGCACTCGACCTGATCGTTGTGCCCAGCGAGAAGGCGATGTATGTCTGCAGTCACGAGAAGCGCAAAATCTACAAAATCGTGCCCAGTACCAAGAAGTGAGACGATCGGTGCGGAAACTCATTTGTGCGTTCGTGGCCGTCCTCTGTGCCACCGCGATTCTGGGCGCTATCGCCCTGGCTGAGTCGGCACTGTTCTTTCCGGTCAGCGCCCGCACGATCGACATTGCCAGGGGCCAGCTGATCTTCCAGCGGCACTGCGCATCCTGCCACTCGGTCGTGCAAAGCAAGACCACCTATGGTCCATGTCTTTTCGACGTTGGCAAGTGGGCTGCCACGCGGAAGAAGGACATGTCCTCCGAGGCCTACATCTTCGAGTCAATCGTAAAGCCCGGGGCCTTCCGAGCGCCCGGGGCCACCGGAGAGATGCCCGAAAACATTGCGCAGGACTTAACCGACGACGAACTACTCAGCGTCGTCGCATATCTCTGGTCTCAGGGAGGCTCGGTCAGGTATTCGCGGCTGCTCGCATTGCTCGAGGACAGGCCGAAGGAAGAGAAAAGGAATACACTTCAACTCCGCCTGGATTCGGTGGAACGCGGACGGCAGATCTTCATGAGCGCTGACGTTGCCTGCAGCAAGTGCCACTCGCTCGACCCTTTTCCGGGAGCCGATCTGAAAGCCCCCAATTTGCTGGAGGTTGGCCGGCATAGTCAGGCATACCTTGAAGAAAAAATTCTCTACCCCAGTAAAGATATCGTCGAGGACTACAAGGTATGGGAAGTCCGGTCTCACGGAGTCCCTTGCCAGGGGCGCAAACTGAAGTCCGCGGATGCCGACGAGATCCGACTTCTCGTGGAAGACGGGATGACGGGAAACTTTGTCGTTCATACGTTCAAGAAAGCTGACCTGGATCAATTCGACGATGGCAAAGTCGTTAAGGAGTTGCCGGTGTCCACGATGCCTTCGTATGCGTCCGCCTTACCGGCAGCAGATCTGAAGGCGCTGGTCGATTTCTTGAGCACGTTACGCTGATGCGTGATGGAGACGACTAGCTGAGTGCGGTTCGCATGGCATCGGCCTGACCATCGTAGGGGTGAGGTTTGAGGGGAATCTACCGCGATCTTTTGAAGCATTCGAGCGTGTACGGCGTCGGCCAAATCCTCAGCCGACTCGCTTCCTTTTTGCTTCTGCCTCTGTACACGAGGTACTTGCATCGAGCCGACTACGGCTGCATCGCGATCCTCGATCTCACCACAGTCGTCCTCGCGATCCTGATCGGCGGCGGCATGGCACAGGCCGTCAACCGCTACCATTTCGATGCGAATAACGAGCGCGAGCGCGATCAGGTTTGGTGGTCTGGGCTAACGTTCATCCTTCTTGTTTCACTCGCCTTCGTCATTCCGGCATGGTATCTCCGGGATTACATCGCCGAGTGGACCTTGCCGGGAGAAGCCAACGGCTCCTACTACTACTCTCTCGTGTTGCCCACGCTGCTGCTGGGCATGGTTGCGGAATTGCCTTCGACCTATTTACGGGTCCAAAAGTGGTCGGGGATCTTCGTCTCGTTGTCGCTCGGCCGACTCCTTCTCAACATCGCGCTGAACGTCTACTTCCTGGTGTATCGCGGCTGGGGAGTGGCAGGCGTCCTCACAGGCAATCTAATCTGTCAGGCGGTGTCGTCCGCGATTCTCCTGGGAATCCTGGCATGCACGCGCGGGCGTTACGTGTTTTATTCGCCTATCGTCCGCAAGCTCCTAATTTTTGCCAGCCCGCTGGTGTTGAGCGCTCTCTTGTCGACCATTACCCAGCGTGCCAACAGTTACTTCCTGGAGTACTTCTGCAATCGGGACGACGTGGGTCTCTACTCGCTGGCCTTTCAGATCGGCCAGGGAATGAACTCTTTCTTCATCATGCCATTCGCCTCGATCTGGGGAGTAGCCATCTATGAAATTGCCAAGCAGCCAAATCCAAAGGCGGTCTATGTCAGGGTATTCAATTATTTCATTTACGGCCTGATGCTGCTAATGTTCGGCGTCTCGCTGTTCGCCCGGCCGCTGCTCAGGATCATGGCTACGAGCGAGTATGAGCCTGCGGCGAACCTTATTCCGGTAATCTGCCTGGCCTACGTGTTCTTCAGCATGCACGACCACTTTCGCATCCCCGTGCTTTTGAGCAAACGAACAACCACGCTGCTACCCGCCTATTTCGTTGCGGCGTTCATGAGTATCGTGCTGAACTTGTCTTTGATTCCCTTGTTCGGCATGGCAGGGGCGGCATGGGCCAGCGTGTTCGCTTTCATGGCATTCTCCTTCACCGGATTGTGGCTCTACCGTCGCGTCGACCGGTACAACTACCCATTGCTGCGTTGTGGCAGCGTACTGGCCGGTATGGCGATTTCCCTGCTTGTGTGCAGAGGTTTAGATCGTGTCCTGAATTCTTTTCTGCTTTCCTTTGGCCTAATGACCCTCGTGTGGCTTGCCTGGGCCGTCGCTCTCTTCGGCAGGGACGGATATCGTCTTCTCCTCATTCGTTTTCCGTCGGCTCAAACAGGTTCCCTGGAGCTTGGCACCCCCCAAACAGCGCAAAGTTCCTGAATCGGCTCCAGTTCTAGGGGCAGCTATCTAAGCGATGCAATGATCATCTATTTCTCGACAGTCGTGCGTTCGGCGCCGCTCCACTTGGGCGGCGAGCTTGTCAAGCTTGATTGGGATCGCAAGGAGATCCTTGGCAGAACGCAGATCGTTCCCAACGATCCGATGATTCACGACTTGAATCCCCGGGGAGGCACACGAGGCGGGCGCGGCATCCTCGTCAAGAACGGCGAAGTGTACACCGCCTCGTACCACACTTTGCACGTTTTTGACAGGACACTACAGCCCCTTCGCCCTATCAGCAACCGGCTCTTCGCTGGTCTGCATGAATTGTGCTGGGACGGGGATGCTATCTGGGCGACTGCCACGTCGACCGGCGGAGCCCTCAGGGTTTCCCAAGATGGCGAGACGTTGAGAACCTGGTGGGCTCGCGAAGACCCAGTCCTTGTTAAGCATTTCGATTTATCTCCCCATCCGTTCCCCAAGGATCGAGACAATCGATTGATCGATCTTGCCGAGGCCGACAAGGACCGCAGTCACGTCCACCTCAATGCCATTACCATGCTGGATGGCCGCCCCCTGGCGCTGTTGAACCGCCTGGGTTGCCTGGTCAAGCTATACCCAACGGAGATCGTGGTGCACGATCCATCTCTACGAGGCTGCCACAATATTTTGGTGACTTCGGACAGACAGCTTGTGATTAACGACACGGTGAACAGGGCGGTTGCCATTTACGACGCGGAAGGCAGTTTAGTGCAGCGCATCGAGCTTAAGCGTTACCGGCTCGTTCGCAAGATCCTGTTGCGCTGGGGACTGCGCACCGCGCGCCTTTGGCTTGGAAAGCACTGTCCTTCGCACCGAATAGAGCAGTTACTGGTGCGCAACATTTCGGCCTCCAGGCCGGTGTTTGTGCGCGGACTGGCGGAGACAGACCGTGGGACGCTTCTAGTCGGAATCTCCCCCGCGACGATCCTGGAAATAGAAAAGCACACCCAGGAGCTCGTGGACTCCTATTCATACTCCAACAACGTGAACGTATGCGTGCACGGATTGACTTGCGCCTGATTAAGGAAACTTGTTCGCTGGCGCAAGCAGGGCATTAAGTCATCGATTGGGAAGACCGTGTACCCACGAACGAGGCGCGCCCCGATGAACGCGTTAATGGTAAGGGAAGGCCAGGAGAGCAAGCTATGAAAATCGGGGCCTGGTTCCGCCGCAGGCTCCGTGGATACTTCTTTAGCCTGTTGCGGCGGATCTCCGAGACGGACGACGGTAGAGCAATTGTAGCTGATGGCCTCAAGGGGTTGTTGCGCTGGCGGCCAGTGCTCGGCGCGGGCGGCCAAGAATTTACGGAGAGCCCGTACCCGGAATTGGGGGGAGGCCAGCAGGAGAATCGAGCTGCCAAGCGCAGGGACGTGGTCATTATTTCCGGACGGTTCCGCAGCGGTTCGACGCTCCTATGGAACATTTTCCGTCACATAGAAGGATGCGTCGCGTTTTACGAGCCATTCAATGAACGCCGATGGTTTGATCCTTCCTTGCGCGGCGAGCGAGTAGATCCGACGCACAAGCAGGTCGAAAACTATTGGAAAGAGTATGACGGGCTTGAGCACTTAGGCGATTACTACAAAGAGGAGTGGACGTACCGAAATCTTTACATGGATGAGGAGTTTTGGAACCCGGGGATGAAGCGGTACATCGACCTGCTCATCAACAAGACGACTGGTCGGCCCGTGCTGCAATTCAACCGGATTGATTTTCGCCTGCCCTGGATCAGACATCATTATCCACTGGCAAAAATCATCCACCTGTACCGACACCCGCGCGATCAGTGGTGCTCCGCGCTCCTGGACTTGAAACGCTTCGGCAAGGACGAGAGCTTTGCGGAGTTCGCCGTTTGCGACGACTTCTACCTGCTCAACTGGGCACGCGATCTGAAATACCATTTCCCATTTCTCGATCAGGAGGAAGTTTCAAATCCGTACCAACTCTTCTACTACATCTGGAAGCTGTCATACCTGTTCGGGCGACGCTATAGTGACTATTCGATTTGTTTCGAACACCTCGTCAGCGACCCGCCGACCGAACTGCAGGCCCTGTTTAGCGTCGTGGAGATCGAACATTACGAGCTCACGCAACTGAAGCAGCTGATCATGACGCCCGGAATTGGCAGATGGAAGAATTTCGCGGACCCAGAATGGTTTCAAATGCAAGAGTCGGTTTGTGAAGCCGTTTTGGCAGAATTCTTTTCGAAACTCAGGGACTAATGCTAGAGAAACTTACGCGCACTTCATCGAATGCAGCAGAGGGTGACTGTGACGACAACCCGCCCGTCCGGCCTGCGCCACAAGGAGGCAGAATTTCAGCACCCGCACAAGAAGGAAGCGGCGGCGATCGCTGCCCTATAAAACTGCGCGGGCCCAAGGCACTCCTTGTAAGCGAGATCTTCCCCCCGCGGATCGGCGGCACCGGGCGCTTATATTGGGAAATCTACCGGCGGATGCCACGGGATGAAGTCGTTATTGCTGCCGGCGAACATCCGCAGCAGGCGAGGTTCGATCTGGCGACCGATTTGTGCTTGAGACGAGTACCTCTCACCATGCACCAATGGGGAATTCGCAGTTTGGAAGGGCTCCGCGGCTACTGGCGCGGATTCCGCTCTCTGCGCCGCTTGATTCTCACTGAGGGAATTCAAGTAATCCACGCCGGCCGTACCCTGCCGGAAGGCCTGATGGCACGGATGCTCAAGACTTGGTACGGTATCCCCTATCTTTGCCACGTTCACGGCGAAGAGATTAACACGGCCTCGACGAGCCGCGAGTTGAGCTGGCTTACGCGGCGGGTTCTCAATGGCGCTGAATTCCTAATCGCCAGTAGCGAGAATACCGCAAGGCTTCTACACACCGACTGGCTGCAGCCCTCGACCAAAGTACGCGTGCACCACCCCGGCGTGGACGCTGGGCGCTTTGTTCCCCGTGACCGGGACCCCGCTGTCCGGGAGCGTCTCGGTTGGAACAATCGCACTGTGGTTCTAACGGTCGGACGATTACAGTTGCGCAAAGGGCAGGATCAGATGATCCTGGCTATGCCCAAACTTCGCGAGGCCATCCCCGACATCTTGTATGTCATTGTGGGGGATGGGCCGGAGCGTGAGCATTTGCGGAACTTGGTTGCAGGGACCGGGGTCGAGGATTGTGTCCGGTTCCTTGGCGAGCCCAATGACGAACAGCTCATCGCCTGCTATCAACAGTGCGACCTCTTCATCCTGCCCAACCGACAGGTTGGCATGGACATCGAAGGTTTTGGGATAGTGCTTCTGGAGGCACAGGCGTGCGGCAAGGCTGTGTTGGCTGGAACTTCCGGCGGCACAGCGGAGACGATGCGAATTCCCGAGACCGGGCGCGTGGTGTCCTGTGAGGGACCGGAGAAACTGGCCAGCATGGTCATCGATATGCTGGGCAATCGGGCCGAGCTGGCAAATATGGGTCAGCGCGCTCGCCAGTGGGTTCAAGAGCAGTTCGATTGGACGCGGCTCGCCGGGCGAGCGAGGCAATTATTTCTGGAGGTTCCTGCTGGCCCGAAGTTTCGGGAAGATTGACGAAGCATTCGCTCGCATGAAAGCCTTACTGAAGACTGTTGCCAATGTTGTTTGTAAACTTCTGGTCCTCCCGGCGTTCGCGCTGTACACGCTGGGCAAGTCGGCATTGGGGGCCGAGAAGGCATTCCCCGGTTGGTCTCAAGCGTTCAGTCTCCTCCCCGGGCTTTCTGGCGTATATTTGAGAAGGGCGTTTTATCAGATGGTTTTGCCCCAGTGCGGTGCGGACGCCTGCCTGACTTTTGGAACTATTTTTTCTCATCCGACTGCGAAGGTGGGCCGGAATGTCTATGTAGGTGCGTATTGCTGTCTTGGCGACGTTACCCTGGAAGACGACGTATTGCTTGGATCGCAGGTCTCTATCATGAATGGCGGAGCCCAGCATGGGATTGAACGGCTCGATCTCCCTATCCGGGAGCAGCCTGGGACCTGGCAGCATATTGTCATCGGCACAGACACTTGGATAGGCGATCGAGCGGCCGTACTGGCAAATGTCGGCAAGCACTGCGTGATTGGCGCAGGGTCAGTCGTCATCGATCCGATCCAGGATTACGCCATTGCCGTTGGGGTGCCGGCGCGCGTGATCCGCCTTCGCAACAGCTGAGCGACCACGCGAGAGTTGCCAGCGCTCTTCAATTTCTGCAACACCTAAAGGATATGGTCTTGGACAGGGAAAACATGTCCACATCTCACCCGCGAACTACATGGGCCGGTCAGGTCGGTTGGCTTCGGCGGGCAGCAAGCTTCCCGCTCCTGGCGGGGCGTGCGCTGCACTGGCGCACGGGCCATTGGCTTCCCAGTTATCTCGCTCATCACCGCCCCTTCGACGTCCGAGCCCTTCCGGCGAATGCGCCAATCGACCTCATCGTGCTCGTTGTCGATCATTTCGAGCCTGCCGTGGATGACGCACCTGAGGCCGCCATCGAATCCGTGGTCACCTGGTGCAAGGCGTACGAAGATATCGCCGACGCCTGTCAGGACGCCGACGGCCGGCGCCCGCAGCACTCCTGGTTCTACGCGGCCGACAATCCGGTCTTTGGCTGTTTGCAAGCGCTCAGCGACTCTGCGTTCCGCGGCTACGGCGAGGTAGATTTTCATCTTCATCACGGCCATGATACGCACGAGACATTTGCGGCGAAGCTTGACAGCGGCTTGCAGTGGTTCAACTCAGCCGGCGCGATGCTGACGGCCGAGGAGACGCCGCGTGGCCGCTTTGGCTATATCGCAGGCAACTGGGCCCTTGACAATGGCGCCGGTCACGACGCCTGGAGCGGCTGCAACACCGAACTGATCGCCCTGCGCGAGGCGGGCTGCTATGCCGACTTCACCTTCCCCGCTCTCGCTTCGCCGGCCCAGCCGCGAAAAACCAACGCCATTTATTACGCCACCGACACTCCCGGGCCCAAGTCATACGACTCGGGAATCGACGTCGAGGTAGGCCGACCTGCAACCGGCGATCTCATGATTTTTCAGGGACCGCTACTGCTTGATTGGTACTCGGGGAAGATTGAGGACAGCGCGCTGGAGTTCGCGTCCGTGCCAAATGCCGCGCGCATGGACGCCTGGCTGCGCGCGAACGTTCATGTTAAGGGCCGGCCGGAATGGATCTTCGTGAAACTCCACACGCACGGGATGCAGGCCCGCAATATGTTCTTGAGCCCTGCCATCGAGACAATGTTCCGCATGATGTGCGAGCGCTGGAACAAACCCCCCTTCCGTCTCCACTTCGTCACGGCCCGCGAGGCCTACAACATCGTCAAGGCGGCGGAAGCGGGTATGCAGGGCGACCCCAACGATTACCGAGACTACCTGACTCCGCCTCCGGCAAACCGCCGCATCCGGTGCAACCGGCCATGGCGTTTACTTCATTACACGACTGACAGGATCTCTTTGGAAATTCTCCAGCCTGGCCAAGTGGAGGTCCATTTCGCGGCCGGTCCTTTGAGGTTGGCACGTGGCAAGATCAGGCGCATTGACTTGCGTTACCAGCAAGAAACCGTCACCGAACTAAAGATCGACGGCGAAGGGGAATTTGACGTTCAGGCCGCACGCCGCTCCTGCGAAACACGCCCTGGCCATTCGATTACTGAAGAAAACTCGCCGCGTTTCACTTCAAGCTCTGTTCCAGGATAAGATAAGAGCCGGAGGTTCGACCTTTGGCGCGAAGGGTTCTGCGGGAGCAAAGCACTTATGCACTTGCGCGGAGTGATCCTGGCCGGCGGCAAGGGAACCAGACTCGGTGAGTTGACCAAAGTCACTAACAAGCATTTGCTGCCCGTCGGCCCGCTGCCCATGGTTTACTACCCGCTCAAGAAATTGGTCGGGGCAGGGATCAGCGATGTTCTTCTCGTCTCCGGCACAGAGCACATGGGGGATTTTGTCGAGCTTCTCGGCTCTGGTCGAGAATATGGTTGCCGGCTGACCTACCGCGTTCAGGATGAGGCCGGCGGCATCGCCCAGGCCCTTGGTCTTGCAGAACTTTTTTGTGCAGACGCCAGGTGCGTGGTAATCCTGGGCGACAACGTTTTTCTCGACCCGCTCAGTTCGATCCTCGCGAACGCAAATCGAGCTCCCGATCATGCCTGGGTTGTTCTGAAGCGCGTTCCGGACCCAGGGCGCTACGGAGTTGCCGAGATCCGGGAGGGACGGATCATCGGCATCGAGGAAAAGCCAAAAGAGCCCAAGAGCGATAACGCGGTTGCAGGCATCTACGTGTACCCCCCCGACGTGTTCGATATTGTCGAACATCTGCAGCCGAGTCGGCGCGGCGAGCTTGAAATCACGGATGTAAACCGGCAATACTTGCGCGAAAAGCGCCTGGGCCATTCATCCCTCGAGGGATACTGGACCGATGCGGGCACGCCAGATTCGTTGGCCCTCGCAAACCAGCTCGTACGCGAAGCTCCGCCGCTTTTTTGAATGTTCGTGCGATTCATATTCATGCAGTTGGTTCGTAATCGATCGCTGCGCATTGCTGGGATGGCCCTTGCGGCCGTCCTGACGGCAGCTTGCTTTGCCGAAGCAGGCCAGAAGCCGGAGCGCGCCTCAGTCGATCAGTCGGTCGAACGTGCGTTGGCATTCCTGCAATTGAGCCAGGCACCTGACGGCGCTTGGCGCACCCATAACATCAAAGATGCGGCGATTACCGGACTGGCCGTGATGGCGTTTCTGTCCGCAGGCCATGTTCCGGGCGAGGGACCCTACGGCGATACCGTTGAGAAGGGGCTACGTTGGGTCCTGGACGCTCAGCAGCCCAACGGCATGATGGGTAGCGCCGGTCATCATCCCATGTATCACCAGGGCATCTGTACCCTCATGCTGGCCGAGGTCGCCGGCATGACCAGCGCCAAGGTTGGGAGTGAAGTCCGGGAGAAGCTGCAGAAGGCGGTCCAGGTGATCCTGATTGCACAACGGGCGCGCGGCATCGAAGGAGGAGGTTGGCGTTACGAGGTACGCGGCTTTGACAGCGATTTGAGCGTTTCCGGCTGGCAGATCATGGCCCTGCGCGCCGCCAAGGACCTCGGGTGCGACGTACCACAAGAGAATATCGAGCGAGCCATCGGTTTCATTCAGCGCTGCCGCGATCCAATTACCGGCGGCTTTCGCTATCGCCCAGGAAACCGCGTGACCGCCGCATGCACAGGGACCGGCATCCTGGCCCTCGAAGTCTGCAGCAAGGAATTCCACGGCTCTCCCGAGCTTCAGCAAGCGGGTAGCCTTATTCTCAAGAACGCGCCGTGGAATAGCGAGCACGATTCCTACGCTGTGTACTATTGCACCCAGGCCATGTATCAACTGGGCGACAATTACTGGAACGTCTACCGGCCACAGCTTCACGAGGCTCTCCTGAACAGGCAGCGCCGCAATGGAAGCTGGGATGGTGAGGCGGGTCCGGACTACGGCACCGCCATGGCAATCCTTGCCCTTACGGTTGATTATGGCTTCCTGCCGATTTACCAACGCGGCACCGACGCGGCCGCCAAAACTGACAAATGACAGGATAAAGTCATGTGCGGCATAGCAGGCGTACTTTATGCAGATCCTTCACGTCCGGTAGATCCGCGCGTACTCAAGGCTATGGCGGATAGCCTCGCACACCGCGGACCCGACGCCGAGGGCTTCTGGGCGGAGCCCGGCATTGGCCTGGCCCACCGGCGCTTGTCGATCATCGACCTGACCGGTGGCGACCAGCCGATCGCGAATGAGGACGGTTCGCTGCAGGTGATCTATAACGGTGAAATCTACAACTACAGGCAATTACGCGCCGATCTGGAAAAGCAGGGCCACCGCTTCAGCACGCATAGCGACACCGAAACCTTGGTTCACCTTTACGAAGAATGGGGCGATCATCTCGTCGACAAGCTCCGCGGCATGTTCGCATTCGCGCTCTGGGATCGGAAAGAGCGGCGGCTCGTTCTCGGACGAGATCGGGTTGGCATCAAACCGCTCTATCTGTATCGCGACGACGAAAAGGTCCTGTTCGGTTCCGAGCTGAAGGCAATTCTTGCGCACCCTGATGTCGAGCGAGAAATCGATGTGGCAGCGCTGGAGGAGTACTTTGCCTTCGGCATGGTTCCCGGCCGGCGCTCGATCTTTCGCAAGATCGAAAAGCTCGCACCGGCCCACGTCGTCACGATTCGATCGAACGCGCGCGCTGCAAGCCCTCGCCGTTACTGGCAACTGCGTATCGAACCCGACCACAAGCCTTCGGCCGATGAGTGGCAGGAAGCGATCCGCAGCAAGATCGAGGAGGCCGTGAAGGCGCATCTGATCGCCGACGTGCCGGTGGGCGCCTTCCTCAGCGGCGGCCTGGACTCCAGCGTGGTGGTCGCCTCGGCCGCAGGCATGTCCCAGGGCCCTCTCCAAACTTTTTCTATTGGATTTCGTGAGGAATCGTTCAGTGAGCTGCCGTACGCTCGGCTGGTGGCGGAGCAATTTGGCACAAGCCACGTCGAGGAAATCGTCACGCCCGATGCCGTTTCTCTTCTCGATCGCCTGACACATTTTTATGACGAACCGTTTGCCGATTCTTCTGCAATTCCGACTTTTCTCGTCTCCCGGTTGGCTCGACAAAAGGTGAAAGTGGCGTTGTCCGGCGATGGCGGCGACGAGGCTTTTGGGGGTTATTCCCGTTATGCCCACGACTTGAAGGAAGCCGCGATCAGGGGTTGGCTACCCGCGTGGTTGCGGCGAGCGGCATTGGGGCCGCTCGGGCGCGTCTGGCCCAAGGCCGACTGGCTGCCGCGCCGGTTGCGCGCCAAGACGCTTCTCACCAACCTGAGCATGGATAGCGGCGCGGCCTACGCCAACACGCTGACATGGTGCCGACAGCCCCTCCGACGGCAGCTGCTGGCGGCCGACATCGCAGCGGAACTCAATGGCCACGATCCCGAGCAGATCGTCCGTTGCGCACACGCCCTCGCACCGGCCGACGACCCCCTGGGAGGAATGATTGCCGCCGACGTCGAGACGATTCTGCCTGATGATTTCCTTGTAAAAGTGGACCGAGCGAGCATGGCTCATGGGCTGGAAATTCGCCCACCGCTGCTCGATCACGAGCTATTGGAACTGGCCGCACGAATCCCTTCAAAGTGGAAAGTCCGAGAAGGCGAAACGAAATGGATTGTCAAAAAAGCATTTCAGAATCGTTTGCCAGGCGCCGTGGTATGGCGTCCCAAGCATGGGTTCGAAATCCCCATCGACGCCTGGCTCCGTAATTCTCTGCGGGAACAATTCGAAGCAGCCGTGCTTGATCCGAGCGCCAAGGTAGCCGACCTCGTCAACCAGGCCACGGCGCGCAGGATTTATCGCGCACATCTCGCAGGCACAGGCCGTCACGGCAGCGTGCTGTGGAGTTTGCTGATCCTTGCTCGCTGGGCTGACCACTATCTCTCCTCTCCGCAGTTAGAGTCGATTGGCAGTCGGTCGTAAGCGCGAGGTTCGGAAGTAGCCCCTGCTTCCAGCGTTTGTCGGAGTTGAGAATGGAAGTGATTCAGGCCAACAGTGCTTCGGCATCATCGAACCCAACCAGTTCGATGATCGGCGCTTGCATGCGCCGGTCCCCTTCGGCCCTGGCAATCCCGCTGCTGCTGGACAACCGAACTCGGACCCTATCTCATCAACCTGTTACGGTCGGTATCCCGTTTCCCAAGGGTATTCTGGCAAATCCGGCCTCGCTTTGCCTGCTCGATTCGGACGGTCACCCGATATTGATTCAGACAGAGAAACTGGCAACCTGGGCTGACGGCAGCGTGAAGTGGCTGCTCGTGGATTTCGTCGCAGGCTCCCTGCCTGCCGGACAAACCCGCTGGGTGCTCTCGCAGGTCGCCAAACCCTCCGAAAATTCGGGTTTGCCGCGATTGATTCTTTTGGAGTCGCCGGACGAGATTCTCGTTGAAACGGGCGCGGCGACTTTCCATCTGACTCGCGATCGCGTGCCGCCGTTCACGCGCATCGTTTGCCTGGATAAGGACGTCCTCGATGTACGGCACACGGACGTGGTTCTGACGGACGGCAGTGGGCATACTGTCAGACCTCGCGTGGAGCGGGTCGTTGTCGAATCGCAGGGAACGGTCCGCGCCACGCTGCGATATGAAGGGGTGTTCCCGGGACGCCGTCCGCTCCGCTTTGTTGCCCGCTATGCTTTCTTCGCGGGGACTGGACTCGTCCGCACGGATCTAAGGATCCACAATCCGGACCGCGCCCGGCACCGAGACGGCCTTTGGGATTTGGGTGATCCGAGTTCGATATTGTTCCGCGACCTCTCGGTGGAGTTCGTCTTGACCGGTCCGGGGCCGTCGAAACTGATCTGGACGAACGAGCCTGGTGAGACCGCTCGATTCCAGGAAGAAGCCGATCTGGAGATCTACCAAGGTTCCAGCGGAGGAGAGAACTGGCAGAGCAAGAACCACGTCAATCGATTCGGCCAAGTGCCTTGCACGCTGCGCGGCTATCGCGCACGAACCATGGCGAACGAAGAAAGCGGGCTGCGCGCCAACCCGAGAGTGACTATACAGGGTGCTATCGGCACTATCACCGCCGCCGTCCCGGAGTTCTGGCAGCAGTTTCCCAAGGCAATAGAGGCTCGCGGTCAAGTGCTCCGGCTGAGCCTGTTCCCGCGGCAGTTTGGAGACCTGTTCGAACTCCAGGGTGGCGAGCAGAAGACCCATACCATTTGGCTGGACATCGCCACCCAAGGCTCAGCCGACGTGAACGCCCTCGACTGGGTGCACGATCCGGTCCGCGTACATGCGAGCCCACAGTGGTATGCAGAATCCGGCGCCTTCGCATTCTTCGCGCCGACCGGGCATGAATCGGACCAGCGCGTTGAAGGGATCCTGGCGGACGCCATGCAGGGAAAGAGAAATCTATTCTCGCGCCGCGAAATCATCGACGAGTACGGTTGGCGGCACTATGGCGAAATCTATGCGGACCACGAGAACGCCTATTACGAGGGCCCGCGGCCCGTAATCTCGCATTACAACAATCAGTACGATTTCATTTACGGAGCGCTTTTCCAATTCTTCCGGTCGGGCGACGCATGCTGGTTCGATTTTCTCGATCCCCTTGCCAGGCATGTAATCGACATCGACATTTATCACACAACTCGGGACAGGGCCGTCTATAACGGCGGCTTATTCTGGCATACGGACCATTATCGGGACGCCGCGACCTGCACGCACCGAGCATACTCGCGGACTAATTGTGGCCCCGCAAAGAAAGCCTACGGAGGAGGCCCAGGTTGCGAACATAATTACACGACCGGCCTATTGCATTACTTTTACGTAACCGGTAATCCAGATGCTCGCGATGCCGTTCTCAGCCTGGCTAATTGGGTCATGGACATGGACGACGGGTCGAAGACCATCTTTCGCTTTTTGGATGATGGGCCAGCAGGTTGGGCCAGCAGCACTGATCGATTCACCTATAATGGGCCGGGACGAGGCTGCGGCAATTCCGTAAACGCGCTTCTCGACGGCTGGCTGGTAACGCAACAGCGTAGCTACCTACAAAAGGCGGAGGCTCTCATACGCCGCTGTGTCCATCCCAATGACGATGTCGCCGCCCGCAATCTGTTGAATGTCGAGTCGCAATGGTCTTATACGATATTCTTTCTGGTCCTGGACCGCTATTTGCGCCTCAAGACCGACGCCGAGGAATTGGATGCACCGTACGCCTACGCCCGCGCCAGCTTGCTCCGTTATGCCGCCTGGATGGTCCATCATGAAATGCCTTATTTCAATCAGGAGGAGAAGCTGGAGTTTCCCACCGAAGCGTGGGCGGCTCAGGAGCTGCGGAAGGCGAATGTGTTGCAGGTAGCAGCTCAGTATGCCGACGAACCGCTACGGTCCCAATGTCTGAAGCGTGGAGAGGAACTTGTAGAACGAGCGTGGTCCGATCTGCTGCGCTTTCCATCTCGGGATTCCGTACGGGCCATCGCCATTCTCCTTAGCGCCGGCACCTGCGCTGCTTATTTTCGCGAAAAACCGCTACAGGTCGCTCCTCGAGTCACGCAAGAGTTCGATTTCGGCCGACCGGAAGAATTTGTGCCGCAAAAGTTGCGAGTCCTTGCCCAACTTAAATCGGTGCGGGGTCTAGCTAGCGCGCTCCTCCGTTTGGCGGGCGTAAGATAACAGTTGAAACGCCCCTCGCGGCCAACGGGCGCGCTCGATCAGGCTCAGCGCTGGGCCATGAACGGAATAGCGGATTCACATGCTCTCGCAGTCATGCATTGGCACCAAATCCGACCGGCCTCCCTTGCTCTACCTGGTCCATCGCGTGCCGTACCCGCCCGATAAAGGAGACCGGATTCGCGCGTTCCATCTGCTGAAGTTCTTATCACAGCACAGCTCGCTCCATCTGGCCTGCCTTGCCGACGAACCGGTGCCTGACGAGGTCGTGAGCACACTGCGAGGTTATTGTCAGCAGTTAGCGATCGTACGGCTGCCCAAGATCCTCCGCTGGGTTCGCGCATTCGGCAGCTTTGCAAGCGGAAGGACGGTAACGGAGGGTGCCTTCAGTTCTCCGGCTCTGCGAAAAATCGTGTGTGCCTGGGCACGAGAGAAGCCTTTTCAGGTAGTGCTCGCTTCTGCCTCGAGCATGGTTCCTTACTTACAGCTTCCCGAAGTACGACGAATCCCCGCGGTCATCGACATCGTGGACGTCGATAGCCAGAAGTGGTTCGATTACGCGGGGATCACGCGCGGCCCCAGAGCCTGGTTGTACAAAACGGAAGGCCAAAGGCTCCGCACGCTGGAACGAGGACTGACGAACTGGGCCCGGGCGGTCACACTGGTCACCGAGGCGGAAGCAGCTATATATCGCCAGGTCTGCCCTTGCGGTCCCATTCATGCCGTCACAAATGGCGTCGATCTTGATTACTTTCGCCCCGCGCCGCTTGCTTCCGAGGCAAGCTGCGTTTTCACGGGTGCCCTCGACTATCGCCCCAATGTCGAAGGCGCCGTCTGGTTCTGCAACGAGGTCTGGGGAGAAATTCGCCGGCGCTGGCCGGAAGCGAAGTTTTATCTGGTAGGCAGACGGCCGGCTCCCGCTGTGCGGCGGCTGGCTGAGTTGCCCGGCGTCGACCTTGTTGGCCAGGTGCTGGACGTCCGTCCCCACATAGCCCGCGCCGGCGTTGCCATTGTCCCCTTGCACGTCGCCCGTGGCGTACAAAACAAGGTCCTCGAAGCCCTGGCAATGGCAAAGGCCACCATCGTTTCGCCCCAAGCACTGGCGGGTTTGCGCGCCAGTCCAGACAATGATCTGATTGTTGCTCGGAGTACTAATGAATGGATAGACGGCATAGAAAGCCTGTGGCGCGATGCTAGCCTGCGGCAACGATTAGGCCTCGCTGGGCGACGATACGTTGAAGAGAACCACGATTGGAATCGCTGCCTGGCACCCTTCGGGCCGCTCCTGGGGCTTGCATCGACGAGTCAAATCGAGGCAGGCAGGTAGAAATCATGTGCGCGCCGCCCGGAACATCCGGGCTCGCTCAGTGTTAAATTTGATAGCCGCGTGACCAAGGTGAAAGCGTTGTCTGTGGCTGAAAAGACAGACGTGACCAGGGAGCGCTTGCCCGTTCGCACCCACAGGCCGACCGTCTGCCAGATTCTGCACTCCCTGCGCATGGGCGGCGCGGAAGTGTTGGCAGCGCGGTTGGCCCGCCAGCTCGCGGACAGGCATCGCTTTGTCTTTGTCTGCTTGGACGAGCTTGGCAAACTGGGGCAAGACCTCCAGGCCGAAGGATTTCGCATCGAGGTGTTGACACGCCGGCCCGGGATAGATTGGCGCAGCTCGTTCCGCCTGGCCCGATTCCTACGCCGGGAACAGGTCGACCTTGTGCACGCGCATCAGTACACGCCCTACTTCTACAGTAACTTGGCCAGGTTCTTCTATCGTCGGCCGGCCATATTGTTCACGGAGCATGGCCGGCATTTCCCTGATTATCCGCGGCGCAAGCGCATGGCGGTGAACCGGCTCTTTCTCAAGAGTTGCGACCGGGTGATCGGCGTCGGCGAAGCTGTCCGCGAGGCTCTTATCTCCAACGAGGGGATTTGCCCCGAGAGAATAAAGGTCATCTACAACGGGGTCGATTTGGCTCCGTTTCAGGATGGCACTCAGGAGCGTGAGGTCGTCCGGCGCGAGTTAGGGCTCGAAGCCGGAAGCCTGGTAATCCTCCAAGTGGCCCGGCTCGACTATCTGAAGGATCATGGCACTGCCATCCGCACCATCGATCGCGTGCTACAAAAGTGTCCCAGGGCCCGACTCGTGCTCGTGGGTGACGGACCTGAGGAGCCGCAGATTCGAGAACTCGTGAGGCAGCGGGGTTTGGAGCCCCACGTGCAGTTTCTCGGTCTGCGGACCGACGTTGCTAGACTTCTGCAAGCGGCAGACATCTTCCTGCTTACGAGCATCAGCGAGGGAATCCCTCTGACCCTGATCGAAGCAATGGCCGCGGGCATTCCCATCGTCGCCACGCGCGTCGGCGGCATCGGCGAGGTAGTGGCCGACGGCTCAACGGGTCTGCTGGCCCCATCGGGCGACCATTCGTCCTTGGCTGAGCAAATCCTGCGGCTCTCGGAGAATGCCGCACTGCGCCGGGAGCTGGGCGCCGAAGGGCGCGAGCGCGCCTGGGCGCTGTTTTCAGAGAAAAAAATGCATGCAAGCTATCGACAGCTCTATCAAGAGATGCTGGAAAACTGAGCCAATGTCCCAGACTCCGCCGCTTCTGGTGTTTGCCGATGATTGGGGCCGGCATCCCTCCAGCTGCCAGTATCTGATTGGGCACCTGCTGGACCGCTACGACATCTACTGGGTAAACACGATCGGCATGCGCCGGCCGCGCCTGGATCTCGCCACGCTCAGCCGCAGTTTCGAGAAGCTGGGGAGTTGGCTCGGGACTTCCAAAGCGCGACAAGAGAACGCCGGACCAAGGCCGCGCGTGCTTAGCCCCAGAATGTGGCCTTGGTTCTCTTCCAAGCTCGATCGAGGGCTCAATCGGCGTTTGCTTGGCTGGCAACTCGGATCGCTCCTTCGTACGCTTCCCGAGCCGCCGGTCGTTGTTACTACCATTCCCATTGTCGCCGACTTGATAGGAGTGCTCCCGGCACGGCGCTGGGTGTATTACTGTGTGGACGATTTCGCGCAATGGCCAGGATCCGACACCGCAGCCTTGGGCGCGATGGAAGAGCGTTTGGTCAATCAGGCCGATGTTGTGATCGCCGTGAGCGAAACGCTCCGCGATCGCATCGCCGCGCTGGGGAAAACAGCGCGCTTGCTGACACATGGGGTCGAGTTCGAGGCATGGGAGCCGGCAGAAAAAACGCCAGCGTTGCTGCCGCAACTCGAGGGACTGGAGCGGCCGCTGATCGTCTTTTGGGGGCTCATCGATCAACGCATGGATGTGAACCTTGTCAACCGTCTGGCAGACGATTTGACGAGCGGCACGATTGTCCTGGCGGGCCCGGAGTTGGATCCGGACCCGGCGCTCTTTGCATCCCGAAGGGTTGTTCGCATTGGGTCGTTGCCGTTCGAACAACTGCCCGGTTTGGCGAATCTGGCAGCGGTTCTCATCATGCCTTATGCTGATCTTCCGGTAACCCGCGCCATGCAGCCCCTCAAGTTAAAAGAGTACTTGGCTACCAGCAAACCGGCGGTCGTTCGAGACTTGCCGGCGACGCGCGAATGGTCGGACTGTTTGGACCTGGTAGCCACGCCCGAAGCATTTTCCCAAGCGGTGCGCGGACGCCTAAACGACGGACTTTCAGCCGAACAGCGCCAAGCTCGAATACGTTTGCTCGACGAAAGCTGGGACCAAAAGGCCAGGCAGTTCGAGCGCTGGGCGATGGATGCAAAGGTGGGCTTGAATGGAAGCCATGCTGGTTAAACCGTCGGGACAAGCTGTGAAGCGCCGATCGCGATGCCAGGATCAGCCCGTCGTGCTGCACACGCGTGTTGTCACCGGCTCCGGCGGCGGACCCGACAAGACGATTCTGCATTCTCCCCGCTTCGTGGTGAATGCAGGCTACCGCATGCTGTGCGCTTACATGCATCCTCCAGGTGATGCGGGATTCGAAGAGCTGCGCAGAAAGGCGGAACTCTGGCAAGCGCCTCTACTCTCCGTTCCCGACCGCGGCCCCTGGGATTACCGTGTGATCACACAGTTCCTGGAGATCTGCCGGCGTGAGCGTGTCACGATATGGCATGGGCATGACTACAAGAGCAATGCCTTGGGGCTGCTCCTGCGCATGTTCTGGCCACTGCGCCTGGTGACGACCGTTCATGGCTGGGGAGTGCAAACCGGGCGGGCAACTCTCTATTACAAGATCGAGCGGCTCTGCCTGCCTTACTTCGAGCGCGTCATCTGCGTCTCGAACGACCTCCGCGAACAATGCCTGGCCTGCGGCGTGCCGGAGGATCGCTGTCTGCTCGTCCAGAACGCGATCGACACGCAAGAGTATTCGAGAACACTCGATATCAGCCAGGCAAAACAGGCCTTGCAAATCCCTTCCAATCGTCTTTTGATAGGCGCGGTAGGCAGACTCTCTGCCGAAAAAGGCTTCGACCTGCTGATCCGTTCCACCGATCGCTTGCTGCAAAGGGGCCTGGATGCCGGGCTCGTCATCGTCGGCGAAGGACCGGAACGACCAGCGCTGGAGAAGCTGATTGCGGAACTGGATCGAGCGGACCGCATTTGCCTGTTAGGTTACCGATCGGACATCCGAGGCATCTATGAGGCCATGGATGTGTATGCCTTGAGCAGCATTCGTGAAGGCTTGCCGAATGTATTGCTGGAGGCGATGGCGCTGGAGGTGCCGGTTGTCGCAACCCGCGTTGCCGGCGTTCCCCAGCTAGTCGACGATGAGGAAAATGGCTTGCTCATCGACGGAGAGTCCGTTGAGCAATTGACCAATGCGCTGGCGCGCATCCTGCAAGACGACGACTTGCGCGAAAAGCTACGCCGGGCTGGGCGCGGGACAATCGAGGCTCGCTTTAGCTTCGAGCAGCGGATGCAAAAGATTCGCACCATTTACGACGAACTTCTCGGCCAGTTATGATTTTGCACAAAGCCTTGACTCCAACATCAGCGTTTGAGCTACGAGTCCACACGGGACGAGACATCAGTTCTCATTGGCCTCGCCTGGAGGCCTATTTGAACCGGCGGGGACCGTTACAACTAAGCTGGCATCCGGCATGGACGACTGTGCTGCAACAGGCGCTCAAGCACGTGCCCTATTGTCTGGAGGTCGTAACGGGCGAAGAGACGCGCGGGTTCCTGGCACTGGCCCATGTCCGTAGCATCTTGTTCGGCCGGTTCCTGGTCAGCCTGCCCTACGTGAACTATGGCGGCGTTGTAGCTGACGATGAGAATGTCTACCGGCTGCTTGTCGATCATGCGGTGCAGCTTGCCGATGAGCTCGGCGTGCGGCACCTGGAGCTGCGACAGGTGCAGGGCCCGCCGCACCCGGCGTTCAATCAGACGCGCACCGACAAGGTCCACATGCAGCTTCCGCTGCCCGAAACCAGCGAAATGCTCTGGGCGCAACTCTCCGCCAAGGTCCGCAATCAAATCCGCAAGGGGCAGAAGAACCAGTTCGTTCCCGTGTGGGGCCGTGAAGAACTTCTGCCGGACTTCTATACCGTCTTCAGCCAAAACATGCGCGACCTGGGCACGCCTGTCTTCGGCAGGAAACTGTTCCGCAGTATTCTGCGACAATTCCCTGAACGAGCGGAGTTTTGCGTGCTCCGTGCGGCGGATCGCCCGGTTGCCGCGGCGCTCCTTCTCCATGGCTGGGGGATCACCGAGGTTCCCAGCGCCAGTTCCTTGCGGGAGTTCAACCACACCTGTGCGAATATGCTCATGTACTGGCTCTTGCTCGAACGCAGCATCGAGCGTTCCCAGGCCGTCTTCGACTTTGGGCGCTCCAGCAAGGACAGCAACACGGTCCGTTTCAAAAAACAGTGGGGCGCCGAAGCGCTGCAAGCCGAGTGGCAGTATTATGTACGCGGCGGCGATGTGACAGACATGCGTCACGACAACCCTCGCTACCAGCGCTTCATACGCATCTGGCAACGTCTGCCCGTGGCGGTCACGCGCTGGATCGGTCCGGCGATTGTCCGGGGAATACCTTGACGCCTAGCCGCTCCGCCTGGGGTGGTCAGAGTAACACCGATGTACCAGATCTTTGTTTGGAATATTCTGCAGCCATTTCCCATTTTTTGCATGGTAATGGCGCTTGTGGTTGCCAATCTGTGGCGCAAGCGAAAAGAATCGCGTGCCCGGCTCCTGTGGGTTAGCATTCCTTTTGTGCTGTTCCTGGTATCCTGCACTCCCGTCGTCGGATGGTTCGCGACGCGGTCCATCGAGTCGCGGTATCCGCCCTTGCGGGATCGGCCCAGCGATGCCGAGGCCATCGTGGTTCTGGCTAGTTACGTAGCGCCCCCCGACGCAATTCGCATCCGCCCCGAACTGGACTACGAATCCCTCTGCCGCTGCCGGGAAGGCGCTGAAATGTTCAAGCAGGGGAAGCCCTGTCCGGTGATCGTCAGTGGCGGAAAACCGGACAATGCTCTGGATCCGGACTGTGCCAGCGCCATGCGCGATTATCTTGTACAGCTTGGGCTCGATAAATCGAATGTAATTCTGGAAAACAGATCGCAGACCACTTTCGAGAATGCAATAGAGTGTTCCAAACTCCTCAAAGCTCTTAATATACATAAGATCATACTGGTCACGAGCGCGGAACATTTGGGGCGCGCGGTTGGCTGCTTTCGCAAGGAAGGCTTCGAGGTAGTCCCCTGTGGCTCTTGCTACCAGGCGACCTACGATACAGAGTGGCCCCAACAAATCATTCCCAGTCTCCACGCAGGGATTGCTTTCGAGCGGGCGTGCCATGAGTGGCTGGGAACGCTTTGGTATTGGCTGCGCGGTAAGATTTAAGCGCTTACTGCATCATGGTTTACTGTGTTCTTATACCGCGCGTTTGCAGCTAGTCAGTCCTCGGGGACGTTAATGGCAACTGTAGCAACTTCGGTCCTGGAGTTTCCGTCAGCATGGGAGGATGTCCATGCGGTCGCCAGGAGACCGACGCGCCTCATCCTCAGCTTCGACGTTGAACAGCATTACCAGATCGAAGCCGCGGCCACGCTCGAGATCAGTCCCAGCCTGCAGGCACATTACCGCGGCCGGCTCGAATCATCGACGCGCTGGCTCCTGGATCTACTGGAAGAGCGCGGCATCAAGGCGACCTTCTTCGTGGTCGGTGAAATCGTCAAGCATAGTCCGGGGATTGTCCGTGCCATGGCCCAAGCGGGACACGAAGTCGCAAGCCACGGCTGGAACCATCGACGCATCCACAATTTCACAGCAAAGTCGTTTCGTGCCGATGTGCGCGAAAGCAAGGACGCCCTGGAGCAAGTGACGGGACTCGGGATACTCGGCTACCGGGCCCCGACCTTCAGCCTGGTGCGCCAGACTGCATGGGCGGTGGATGTGCTTGCCGAGAGCGGAATACTCTACGATTCTTCGATCTACCCGGTGCGGCACGATCGTTATGGCATCCCACAGGCGCCGCGTTCACCATTCCTTGCACGCGGGTCAGTGCACAAGCTAATTGAGATCCCTCCCGCGACGCTGCGTGTACTTTTCACCAATATCCCGGTGGGAGGCGGCGGCTATTTTCGACTCTTGCCATTCTTCCTGTTGGAACGCGCGTTGTGCCAGGTACAGGGAGAATGTCATCCCTCCGTCGCGATGCTGTATTTTCATCCCTGGGAATTCGACCCCCGGCAGGAACGTCTCCCTTTGACGCCGCTGAATCGTTTTCGGACCTATGTCGGCATCTTCCGTAACCAGGCCCGGTTGATAAGCCTTCTGGCTCGTCATCACAAGTATTCGTTTACAAGGGCTGTCGATGTTGCCCGCCAGTTAGTGGCTCAAAGCTTGCCCACATTCGACCTGTTGCCGCCGCCGACTTGAACCCTGCCTTCTGCAATGAAATAATGACGGTTTGGCGCGCCTATCCTTTCTGGATATGAGTTGATTCGTCTGCCCGTCATAAGAGGATGCCGGCTGTCTCCGGACAAGAGGCACATATCATCGAGGTCGACCGAAGTCAGTGGCCCCAGTGGCCACTCTTGCTTGCTAGTTGGTTGCAGTGCGGAGAACGAGCGAAATGGCTCTCCACCGAACGGTAAACGTGAGGTTTCTCTTGTGGTTTTCGGGTTCCCTGATTGCCCTGGGCGCCGCGGTTGCCTTTTTGCACGGCTACCAGGTGCAGCGAAACGCCAAAGTGATCAAGATCCGTGCCCAGGAAGCAGAAGAGCAAAAAGACTTCACCTTGGCGGCGAGGTACTACCGTCAATACCTTCTCTACGCGAAGGACGATCTAGAGGCCAAGAAGGCACAGGCTCGATGCCTCGATCAGAAAGCCGACAAAGACAAGTCGAGACAAGACTGGCAGCGGATATTCTCTCTGCTGCAAGATGTGCTGCAGCACGAACCGGACAACCACGACCTGCGCCGTAAACTCGTGTCCCTCGCCATGAGCATGGGACAATTCAATGAGGCCATGGAGCACATCACGAGTTTATTGAAGGTCTACCCGAACGACCCGGAATTGAAAGGCTGGAAGTTCGTTTGCCTGGTCCGGAAAGGCGATGATGTCAAGACCGAGAAGTTCCTTCGACAGGCGATCGAAGACGACAAGAAAGACATCGCCAGTTACTGGGAGCTGGCCAATTTCCTGGTGGTACGCCGCAAATTAGCGCAGGACGCCGACAAAGTCATAGAGATGTTAGTCAAGAATAACAAGGAAAACGCTGAGGCGCACCTGCTCCGGGCGCAGCACCTTCGCATGCGCGGCCAGCAACCCGATGCGGACAAGGAAGTGACCGAGGCTGTGGCATTGGCTCCCCAGAACGTCGAGGTGGGCCTGGCTGCCGCCGGGCTCGCCATGCGACAGCACAAGCCGGCCGAAGCCCGCGCTTACCTCAAGCGTGGCATCGAGCATGCCCCCGCCAACGTCAAACTGTACGGCATGCTGGCAGCAGTCGAACTGAGTGCTCGGCGCCCCGACGACGCCATCGCTGCGCTTCGGAACGGACTGAAGGCCGTCCCAGAGACCAACCGCAACAGACTTCTCAAGCTGCTGGCCGAGATCCATATCCAGCGCGGCGACAAGGAAGCTGCCGAAATCGTTCAGCATCTGCGCGACTCTCAGGCATCGCAGGCAGTCCTGGATGAACTGGCTGCCCGCCAACACATGTACCAAGGGCAGTGGAGCCAGGCGGCGCAATTGCTGGAAAGCGTGCGCGGCCGTTTCACCGGCCAGCCCTCCGAGGCCAACCGCCTGGATTACCTCCTGGGCAATTGCTACGAGAACCTGGGCGAGCCCGATCGAGCACTGATCGCCTACCGCCAGGCTTTGGCCGAGGCGCCCGAGACGACCGACGCGCAAGCAGGACTCGCTTCGGCCCTTCTCGCGCTAGGTAAGCCGGACGAGGCGATTGTCGAGTATCAGCGAGTTTTGCCCCATGATGCTTCTGTCGCACCCAAACTGGCCAGGATCCTGGTGGCGCAAAATCTACGGCAAGGGCGGAAGGAGGATGCCAATTGGCAGCCGATCCTGGACATGCTGCAGGCGGCCGCCCAGAAGGCGCCCGATCTCGCCGAAATCCCTATCATCCAAGCCTGGGCACTGATGGTCAAGCCGCAGCCCAACTCCGAAGAGGCATTCAAGGTACTGAATAATGCCTGCGCCAAAAACCAAAATGAAGCGCAACTGTGGATCGCGCTCGCGGACACCACCGAGCGGGTCCGAACGCCGGAAAAGGCCTTAGAGGTGCTTAATGATGCTGAAAAACTCTTGGGAGACCGGCCGGAGCTGCGCCTCGCCAAGGCCCGGTACTGGATCAAGTCCGGGAGAGACAAGGGTGGAGATACGATGCTGGCCAAACTGGAACAGGACACCGGCAAACTGGGGCAAGGAGAGGTTCCGTTCCTCAAGGGCTTGGCCGAGCTTTACCAGCGTGCCGGGAAGAGCTCCGACGCCAAGCGTCTCTGGACTCAGCTCCTTGAGAAAGATCCGAACGACATGCACATTCGGCTCGGCCTCTTCGATCTCGCCATCCAGGACGGTGACAAAGCAGCCCAAACCAAGATGCTGGCCGATGTCAAGAAGATCGAGGGCGAGGATGGGACGGTGTGGAAGTACGCGGAGGCATGTCGCATTCTCTCCTCGGCCAGGAAGGATAAAAACGTCGACAAGATCCGATACGTACGCTCCCTTCTGAGCAAGGTCGCCGCCCAACGCCCCTCCTGGGCAGCCGTGGCCACGCGCGAGGCTGAGATCTATTTGCTCGAAGGCAACAAGGACGCGGCACTGCAAAAGCTGATGCAGGCCGTGGAGTTGGGTGAAAGCAGCCCGCAGGCGCTGCACCAGATTGCCCAGATCCTCTTTGAGAGTCGTCGCTATCAGGAGGCCAAGCCCTTCCTGGAGAAGATCTCCAAGCAGGAGGGATCGGCCGAGGTGCGCAAAATGGAAGCCTTTCTCAAGATCAACGAGAAAGACTTCGCCGGCGGGATTGCTATCGCCCAGCAACCCATCGACAATGGCTCTCAAGATCCGCGCGACTATTTATTGTTGGGCCAAGTGCTCTCATTGGCCTACGCCGGCGACAAGAACAAGAGTAAGGACTATGCAACGAAGGCCGAGAATGCGTTCCGAAAAGCTGTCGCCTTGCCGGCGGGCGCAAAACTCCCGGAAGCGTGGCTCGAATTGGTCAGATTCTTGACGGCTAATGGCCAGAAAGACCGGGCCGAGGCCGTTATCCTGCAGGCCAAGGAGAACCTTCCGCCTGCTCTGGCGCCCGTGGCACTCGCTCAATGCTGGGAAGCGCTCGGTCGGGTCGACAAAGCCGTTGAGCAATACAGCGCGGCATTGAAGGACAATCCCGATGACATTCCCATGCTCCGGAATGCCGGCAGCTTCTATCTGCGGTTGGGACGGCTTGCGGATGCAGAGCCCTATCTAACCAAGGTCCTGGCCGAGGAAACGAAGGCGAGCGAGAGCGATCGCATGTGGGCGCGACGCGGGCTCGCCCTGTGTCTGGCTTATTCCGGAGAACAACAGAAGTTCGAGCAGGCTCTCAACAAATACCTCAAAGAGAACTTGCAGATTCTCCCCGACTCCATCGAGGACCTCCGAACCAAGGCGCACGTATTGGCAACACGGCAGAACAGACGTATCGAAGCCGCCAGGCTGCTTGAAGAGCTGGCAAAAAAACAGGCGCCCACACTGGAGGAACAGCAATCGTTGGCCCAGCTCTACGAGCAAATTGGCGAAAAGGACAATGCTTACAGGCAATATGTCACCATCGTCACGCTCTCGGAGAATCCGGCTCAGATCGCCTACTGCGGCCGAAGATTGTTCGAGTTGGGAGAGACCAATGCGGCCCAGCACGCGCTCGATCGGCTTCAGAATCTCGACGCCGAGACGCGGCGCCCGGCCGGCGCACTGATACTGCAACTGCAAGCCCTCCTTCTGAACAGGGCCGGAAGGAGCGCTGACGCAATAGCCGCGGCCAAGCAATTCGCGAAATCACCCGGCGTGGACATCGGCACTGCTGCTCAGCTCTACGAAGAGATTGGGCAAATCGCAAGCGCCGAAGAGATTTATCGGCAACTCGCAAGAAAATCGGGCAGCGAGGACTCGCTGCAGCTGGCGGCTTTCCTTGGACGACAAGGCCGCCTCTCAGAGGCTCTAGACATTTGCGAAAAACTCTGGGATAGTTTTCCGGCAGAAAGGATGACCAGCCTCGCGTTGGCCATTCTGAACGCCCGCAAGAGTCCCACCCCCCAGCAATTCCAGCAGGTCGAGCGTCTTATCGAGAAGGCATTGCAAAAGCAACCAGAGTCTCTCGCACTGCAGATGGATGTCGCGAACTTGCGCACGCTGCAACACCAGTACCTTCAAGCAGAGCAGGTGTACCAGAGCATTCTCGACCAGGATCCCACCAACGTTATGGCCCTGAACAACCTTGCCTGGTTCCAGGCCTTGTTGGACAACAATTACGGTGAGGCATTCAAAAACGTCCAGAAGGCCATCGAAATCGCCGGCCCGATGGCGGAATTGCTGGACACGCGTGCTCTGATCTATCTCAACCTTGATAAAATCGACGACGCCATCAGAGATCTTGATGCATGTATCCGCGATGTTCCTACGGCGACGATGTACTTCCATCTTGCTCAAGCGCAGCACAAGGCACGCAGGCAGAAGGATGCAGTAGAGAGCATCCGGAGAGCCCGCAAGATGAATCTTGCGCAGGCAATCCATCCTCTCGAGGAGAAGGCCCTGGATCGGTTGCTGGTGGACCTGGACGAGAAATAATAGGCTGTGTCAGGGCGCCACATAGAGGCGTCAACACAAAATAGCCTGTTAACCATTCTTTGCGCCTGTTAACGCTCCTTGTTAAGTTTCCTGGAAACGAACACCAGGGATACCTGCGACTCCGGTATGCAGCACCTTTGAGCCGAATCCCTATCCACTTGTTGATCAAGCAAATAGAACTCACTCGTGCCGGAGGAATAGCGCGAGGAGTTGGCACTGGCATGCGGTTTGCTATCATCCTGAGGGCACAGAATGACGTAGAGCGTTGGATTTGCCCGGTAATGAGGAACGATTTGACAACGGTAGCGAGCCGGACGTGTTGCTCTGTCACGTCTGAATTGATGATTGCATCTAGTCGCACGAACGAATCGAACGGAGACTAGGGATGACCCGCGAATTGACAGCTTCGGCAACACTTGCAGAACAACTTCATTCCCGCTTGGAACTACACACCGCACGCATCTGCGTCGTCGGCCTGGGTTATGTTGGACTGCCGCTGGCCGAGACGTTTGCGTGGGGTGGCTACCCCGTCGTCGGTTTTGACATCGATCAAGAGAAAGTTAAAAAACTCAAGACGGGGCAGAGCTACATCGGACACATCTCCTCCGAGCGGATTGCGGAGTTGGTGGGCACCGGCAGGTTCGAGGTGACTTCCGACCCCGGCTGTTTTGCCGATGTCGATGTCATCATCATTTGCGTACCAACGCCGTTGACGGAAGCCCGCGAACCAGACCTCTCTTACATTACCGGCACCGGTCAAGCCATCAGTAAGCGTCTGCGCCCGGGCCAGCTTGTCGTGCTCGAAAGCACTACGTACCCGGGAACGACGGAGGAATTGCTGCGGCCGATTCTCGAGGAGTCCGGACTCCGCGCGGGCCGCGATTTCTTCCTTGCGTTCAGCCCCGAGCGCGAGGATCCGGGCAATCTTAATTTCTCCACGCGAACCATTCCCAAAGTGGTCGGCGGCATTGATGCCACCAGCGGCAAACTGGGCGTAGCGCTCTATGAACCGATTGTCAGCGGCGTCGTCCCGGTTTCGAGCACGCAGGTGGCCGAGGCCGCCAAGATCCTGGAAAACACCTACCGCGCAGTAAATATCGCGCTCGTGAACGAGCTAAAGGTGATTTTCGCGGCGATGGGCGTGGATATTTGGGAGGTTATCGCAGCGGCCAAAACCAAGCCTTTCGGCTTCCAGGCGTTTTACCCCGGCCCGGGTCTTGGCGGCCACTGCATTCCCATCGATCCGTTTTACCTGACCTGGGCAGCGCGCAAGGCCGGCATCAACACCAAGTTCATTGAACTCGCTGGTGAAATCAACGCGGCCATGCCCGAATACGTCGTCAACCGGATTGCCTCGGCCCTCAACGACGACGGCAAACCCATCAAGGGCAGCCGAATCTGCGTCCTGGGCGTTGCCTACAAAAAAAACGTGGACGATCCTCGGGAATCGCCGGCGTTCACGATCCTCGAGATGCTCAAGCGGCGCGGCGCCTACGTCTCCTACAACGACCCGCTCATTCCTTCGCTGCCGCGCATGCGCCATCATTCGATTCGCCTGGACAGCGAAGCGCTCACGGAGGAGTTCCTGGCTGCGCTGGATTGCGTGGTCATCGTCACCGATCATTCCGCGTACAACTATGAATGGATTGTTCGCCACGCTCCCCTGGTTGTCGATACGCGCAATGCAACCGCCGGCCTCTCACCCGCGAAAGGCCGGATCGTCAAAGCCTGAACAGGACGTAGACGGAGTCGCTTCGCCGGCAGTACATGGCAGTATCGTTTGGCCCGTCAGTGACAATCTTTTGCCGTTTGTTCGTTCAGTTTGCGGCGTGTCTCCCTGAAGCCAACCAAGGCTCGCAACTTGCATCCGGTGTAATGGGAGGGACTGGTTCATGTGTGGAATCGTGGGATATGTCGGTCACCGCGAAGCCGAGCCCATTTTGATCGAAGGCTTGCGACGTCTGGAGTATCGAGGCTACGACAGCGCAGGCCTGGCTACGGTGACGGGGGCGTGCCTGCATTTGCGCAAACGCGCCGGCCGCATTGCAAATCTGGCCCGTCATTTGCGTGACCGGCCGATTCCCGGCTGTCACGGCATCAGTCACACGCGCTGGGCCACGCACGGGCCTGCCACCGACGCCAATGCACATCCGCACGTGGGCGGCGACAACCAAGTCGCCATCGTCCACAACGGCGTCATCGAGAACTATGCAAGCGTCAAACGGCAGCTCCAGCAAGAGGGCATCGTCTTTCACAGCGACACCGACACCGAGGTCATTGCTCAGCTCATCGCCTACCACCTGAACGGCGACCTCGTAGAAGCGGTGCGCAAAGCCCTCGCGGCGCTCAAAGGGACCTACGGGTTGGCCGTCATCAGTCCACTTAGCCCCGATCTCATTGTCGGGGCACGCCAGGGAAGCCCCTTGGTACTTGGCATCGGCGAAGGCGAACACTTCCTCGCGAGCGATCCGATGGCCCTGATGGACCAAACGGAAAAAGTGGTATACCTGCAAGACCACCAGATGTGCGTGATCACCAAAGATTCCTGGCACATCCTCGATAGCGATCAGGCTCGCGTAGATGCCAGCGTGCACCAGATCGACTGGGACCCGGGTGATGCCGACAAGGGTGCTTTCGAGCACCACATGCTCAAAGAAATTTACGAGCAACCCGAGGCGGTTGAAAACGCCATGCGCGGCCGGTTGTCCGACCCCGATGCCAGCGCTCATTTCGGCGGACTCAATCTCGACAGCCGGCAATTGCGCCGCGCCGAACGTCTCATCCTGACGGCTTGCGGCACCAGCTACCACGCGGCACTGGTCGGCGAGTATCTGTTCGAGGAACTTGCACGCATCCCGGTCGAGGTCGAGTACGCCAGCGAGTTCCGCTACCGCAATCCGCCTATCGAGCGCAATACTATCGTCCTGGCCATCACCCAGTCGGGCGAGACAGCAGACACGCTGGCGGCGCTGCGCGAATCCAAGCGCAAAGGGCATCCGACGCTGGCCCTGTGCAACGTCGTCGGCAGCAGCATTGCCCGCGAATGCGACGGCGGCGTCTACCTGCATGCCGGTCCTGAGATCGGCGTCGCCAGCACCAAGGCGTTCACGGCCCAGGTCACAGTGCTGACGCTCCTCGCCCTTTACCTGGGCCGCATGCGCCATCTCTCCAGCGTGCAAGGAGCCAGGATACTGGACGAATTGCGCGCCATTCCCGACACCATCCGCAGGACAATCGAAGACTGCCATGATGAAGTTCGGCGTATCGCCGAGCGCTATTCCTCGGTCCGCAACGTGCTCTACCTGGGCCGCCAGTACCTTTACCCCGTGGCTCTGGAAGGCGCGCTCAAATTGAAAGAAATCAGCTACATCCACGCCGAGGGCTACCCGGCCGCAGAGATGAAGCACGGCCCGATCGCACTGGTGGAGAAGGATACGCCGTCGGTCTTCCTCATCCCGCGCGGCGCGGTGTTCGACAAGGTCATGAGCAATCTCGAAGAGATCAAGGCCCGGGGAGGGCCGGTCATCGCCATCGCCAGCGCGGGGGACGACGAAGTGGAAGCACGCGCGGACGAGGTGATCACGATCCCAGACGTGCCCGAATACTTGCAGCCTCTGGTGGCTGTCGTCCCCTTGCAGCTTCTCGCGTACCACATCGCGCTCCTTCGCGGCTGCGACGTCGATAAGCCTCGCAACCTCGCCAAGAGCGTTACGGTAGAGTAACTGCTCGCCCGTTTTGCCCGCGGCAAATACAGGGGCCGCGGCTGTAACCAAGACATCCGCAACGGCGTTGGCTGCTCAAAGACCCTCTGCTCGTCGGTGCCCTCTCTCTCGATTGCTGAGGCGCTCCATGACAGTATCTCTTGTCACCGGGGGAGCCGGGTTTATCGGCTCGCATCTGGTCGATGCCTTGCTCGCGCGCGGAAACGTGGTTCGCGTCTTCGACAACTTTTCCACCGGCGCCCTTTCCAACCTGACGCACGTGCGCAGCAAAGTGGAGCTGATCCACGGCGACGTTGCCGATCTCGACGCGGTCAGGAAAGCAAGCAAGAACGTTGAGTTTGTTTTCCATGAGGCCGCCCTGCCTTCCGTTCAGCAGAGTGTGGTCGATCCTCTGGCCACGCATCACGTCTGCGCCACCGGTGTCCTGCACGTACTCACTGCAGCACGTGAAGCACGTGTCCGGCGCGTCATCTGCGGGGCGAGCGCCGCGGTTTACGGCGACGGCCAATCGTCGCCGCGCCGGGAAAGCGAGACGCTGCAGCCGCTCTCGCCGTATGCGGTGGCCCAGCTAGCTGGGGAACACTACTGTGTTGCCTTCGGCCACGTCTACGGCCTGGAGACCGTCCGGCTCCGCTACTTCAATGTCTTTGGTCCACGCCAGCAGGCCGGCAATCCATACTCCGCGGTCGTGCCGCTTTTCCTGGAAGCAATTCGCGCCGGGCAAAGGCCGGTGATATTTGGCGATGGCTTGCAGTCGCGTGATTTCACCTTCGTGGACGACATCGTGCAGGCCAACATCCTGGCGGCCGACGCGCCGCGCGTCGCCGGCCGAGTGTATAATGTCGGCAGCGGCCGCGGAACCACGTTGCTCGAATTGGCGGATGAAATCAACGCCATTCTGGGCACCGAAATCCGGCCCATTCATATGCCTCCTCGTCCTGGAGACATCCGGCATAGTGTCGCCGACATTACGCGGGCTCAGGCCGATCTCGGATACTGCCCCTGCACCAAGCTGCACACCAGTCTCCGCCGATGCATCGACGCCGTCACGGCAGCGCAGGTACGACCGAAATTCGTCCGCAAGACGGTCCAGCGGATCCATTAAAGCAATAGCGGCCAGCGTCTCCCCGCCAGCATGAGGAGGAGTTCGAGCTTGAGCGATGACGTGATCTACAGAGTTCGCGAAGCTGCCGCGCATTCAGACCTCGTGCGTGCAGTTGCCTCCATCCGTCGCGACGGTGGGCGCTTCTACGCGCTCGGCGACGCGCCATTACGCCCTCTTTACCGCGACGAAATCGTCCAACTTGAGCAGCGCGGCAACTTCTGCAATGACTGGTCGCGTGTTCGCGTGGTTGATGGGTTTGATTGGCGCAAGCTCGCTAACTGCAGTCTTCAGGGCGACGTGTTGATCGGGCGATTTTCGAGTCAGGTGCGCCTCTTCGAGGGGCTCGAACTGCCGACCGGTATCTACAACGCGACGCTGGCCAATTGCGTTGTGGCCAACGACGTCTTGATCCGCGACGTCAAGCTGCTCGCCAATTACGTCGTATGCAACGGAGCCGTCTTGCTGAACTGCGGCGTGATCACGTGCGCGGCCAGAACGACCTTTGGCAACGGCATCTCCTTGCCGATCGGCATCGAATCGGGAGGCCGCGACGTTGCCGTGTATGCCGAAATCGACCTTGCGGTAGCGACAGCCGTGGCGAAATCCCGTTCGCAGCAGGAGTTCCTGGATGGCTATACTCATGCCGTCGCCGACTATGCGGCGCAGGTAACAGCGGACCGTGGAATCATTGCCGCTGGGGCGGTGGTGCGCAGCACCACGACCGTCCGCAATACGTTTCTCGGCGCCCACGCATTGCTGGACGGCGCGACATTGATCGCAGACAGCACCGTGCTCAGCAATCCCGACGAGCCAACGCGGATCGAATCGGGCGGCTGTATCTCCGAGGCGATCCTGCAATGGGGCAGCCGAGTCACGACGATGGCCATCGTCGAACGCTCGGTCCTGCTCGAGCATGCGCACGCCGAGAGTCACGGCAAGGTCGCGAATAGCATTCTCGGGCCGAATTCAGGAGTCAGCCAAGGAGAAGTGACCGCCTGCCTGATCGGCCCGTTTGTCAGCTTTCACCACCAGGCACTTTTGATCGCGACAGTCTGGCCCGAGGGTAAGGGAAACGTCGGTCATGGCGCCAACATCGGCTCCAATCACACCTCCAAGACTCCCGATCAGGAGTTTTGGCCGGGCGAGGGCGCGTTCCTGGGCCTTGGCGTCAACGTCAAATTTCCTGCGGACTTTCGGCGGGCGCCCTATTCCGTCCTCGCCAGCGGCATCACCACGCTGCCCCAAAGGATTGAATTCCCGTTCTCCCTGCTGAATGCTCCATCGGCACACTATCCGGGCGTCTCGCCGGCCTATAACGAGCTCATCCCTGCCTGGGTGCTCACCGACAATCTGTATGCGGTGAAGCGCAACGAGGGCAAGTACCGGGCACGCAACCATGCCCGCCGGCAGCAATTCGATTTCGAGGTATTCCGGCCGGATATCGCCGATCTCATGCGCGACGCCTGCAAACAGCTCGAGGCGGTGAGGCAGATTCAAGAGGTCTACACCGACCGCGACATCCAGGGACTGGGCAAGAATTTCGTGCTCGAATCAAACCGCCAGCGGGCGCTGACTGTCTACAAGTTTTTCATCCGCTACTATGCGCTGTTGACCTTGAAAAATCAGGTACAAACACTGCGCGCGACCGGAGGAGAGGAAAGGCTCTGTCAACTCCTCGCTACGCCAAGCTCGGAGCCACGTTGGGAGCACGCACGACGAATCCTGAGCGAAGAACTGGACGTGAACGATATTGCCGCCGGCCTACAGCAACTGTACGAGACGCTGGAGCAAATCGCTCACGACGTCGAACGCTCCAAGGCCAAGGACGACGAGCGCGGCCCACGCATCATCGAGGACTACAGTGACGTTCACGTGGCGGCGGCTCAAGACTCGTTCGTGCGTCAGACCTGGGAAGAGACGCGTCGCCTGCAGCGGGAGATCGCCGAGACGCTCGAATGGCTGGCAAAATGGCGCGCTTCGCAACGCGTGCAAACCTGCGCACAGACAGGAGTGGAGAGAATGATCGCTTGATAACGCGCGCCAAGGCACCATCCCCTATTGATATCGTGATACAAAAGGCCGGCATTTGCCGGCCTTTTGCGTTTCCGCCCTCTCACCCATCTTGCCTGGCCTGTCCCACAGTGACCAAATCTCCTCTTTCCGCCGAGTCCCCCAGCACCTTGACCACTCGTCCTTGATCTTGCTCATCTTCACCAGGGCAGCTATAGGGAAAGCCCTCTACGTTCTGGGGAAATTCCATGCCCGTCAACGTGCCGCTAATCTCCGTGGTCATACCCGTCTTGAATGAAGCCGACTGCCTCAGCAAGCTGTACGAAGAATTGCGCCTTGTTTGCGATCCTCTTCCTTACGATTTTGAATTCCTGTTCGTCGATGATGGCAGCACGGATCAGACCGGAGAGATGCTTGCTGGATTGCGGCAGGGCGATGAACGGATTTGCTACCTCTTGCTGTCACGGAACTTCGGCCATCAGGCCGCGCTTAGCGCCGGTCTGAACCACGCCGACGGCGACGCCGTGATCATGATGGACGGCGACCTTCAGCACCCGCCGCAGCTGATTCCGAATCTCCTGGAATGCTGGCGCAATGGCTACGACGTGGTCAACACGCTGCGCATCGAGACAGAGGGAATTCATCCCTTCAAACGATTGAGCTCGAGCTTGTTCTATCGCGTCTTCAACTGGGCCGCGAATATTTCCCTGAAGCCAGGTAGTGCCGACTTTCGCTTGCTCGCGCGCGTGGTGGTGAACGTGCTTAACGAATTGCCCGAACGCCATCGCTTTTTGCGAGGCTTGATCCCCTGGATGGGATTCCGGCAAACTGTGGTGGAATTCACCGCGCCCTGCCGCTGGGCGGGACGATCCAAGTACAACTTTCTGCGCAGCTTTCGCTTCGCTCTCGACGGTATCACGGCTTTCAGTTTTTACCCGCTACGCCGGCTGACGATCCTGGGATGGCTCATTACGCTAGCGAGCCTGCTCTATGGCGTCTACGCACTGACGGCGCACCTCCTCGGCCGCGACACCGTGCCGGGTTGGACCTCCCTGCTGCTTTGCATCCTGTTCTTCGGCGGCTGCCAGCTGCTCGTGGCGGGAGTGCTCGGTGAATACATTGGCCGCATCCTCGAACAGGTGAAGGGCCGACCGCTCTACATTTCGCGGGCGAGCGCAGGGCTTTCCTCTGTGAACCGAGGCCGGAGCGAGCCGCCCAGCGCCGCTCGCCCATGGCCACCTGTCATTCGAGTGGACCGCAAAGCCGAGTGACCCTCTCTCAAGGATTGTGAGGCAGGATGCCAGCAAATCGCGCGCAACGCCGGTGTGTCGCATGTGGCGGCGCGGAGTCCACACCGCTGTTTCGGAAGCTCGCCCGTTGCACGACCTGCGGCATGGTCTACTTCCCGAAGCGCTGCTCGCGCGAAGAGCTCGAGCAACTTTATTCTGAGGACTATTTCCACGGGGCCGAATACTTCGATTACCTCGCTGACCGCGCCGCGCATCGAGCCAACTTCAGGACGCGGATGCGCGTCCTGCACCGCTGGCTGCCGCGCGGAAAAAAGCTCTTCGAGGTAGGGTGTGCCTATGGCCTGTTCCTCGACCTCGCACGCGAATCCTGGCAGGTCCGCGGCTGCGATATCGCTGAGCAACCTTGCTGCTACGCCCGCGACAAGCTTGGGCTGCATGTGGATTGGGCAGACTTCGGATCGCTCCCGCTTCGGCCTGGCGACGTGGATGCCTTCTGCCTGTGGGACGCCATCGAGCACCTGGAAGATCCGGCCCACTACCTTGCCCGCATGGCCGAAATCTTGCCGCGCGGCGGAATTCTGGCACTCACCACGGGCGACATCGGCAGTTTGCTGGCTCGGATCCAGGGACCTCGGTGGCGGCAGATTCATCCGCCGACACATCTCTGGTATTTTTCGCAAGCCACGTTGCAGCTCACGCTGGAACGGTTCGGTTTCGAGCAAGTCTGGTCGCGCCACGTCGGCACCTGGCGCGGCCTGGGACAGATCACTTACAGCCTTACGAGCCTCGGCAAGAGGGAGCCATCCCGACTCCACAGACTCTGCATGTCCTCCGGCCTGGGCACTGGGGCCGTGTGGGTGAATACATTCGATCTCCTGATGGTCATTGCCCGGCGCCGCGCGGGCTCGGTTTCCTCCGCATTCAAGGAAGTAGCATGAACCACGCGCTTCAGCCGATCCCACTATCCCGGCTGATAGGACGGTGCCTCTGCACCTTTGGGCTGGTTTGTCTTCCTGTGTTGCTCGCTGTCGGCTTCTATTATCGGCCCGCCTGGCAGGAGGGAAAATCTCTCCCGCTCGACGGCGATGCCTGGTTCTACGCCTATCAAATGGAACGGGCAGGGGAAGCGCATGGGCAATGGTGGAAGCTGGCGAACGACGATCTGCTCGGCCAGCCGTATCCCACGATCGCCGCGAAGCATCCAGGTCTATATGAAGGCGTCGACTTGCTGCTGATCTCGGCGGTCACGAGTCGCTTTTTGTCACCCATCGTCAATTATCACGTGCTCGTGCTGATCGTCCTGGCAGGAAACGGGTGGGTAGTCGGATTCTCGGTGCGCAGGTTGACCCAATCGTACTTCTGGGCTGCCGTCGCAGTCATCATCGTCACATTGAACATGTCGACTGCCTTCCGGCTCAACGGGCACTTGCATCTGTTCAAGCATGCCTGGGTGGCGCTGGCAGCGTGGGCGTTTGCCGGTTTTCTCGAGATGCCTTCACTGCGGCGCGGCTTGTTATTGGGTTTGGCGTTGGCACTCGTGTTGCAAGGTTCGTTCTATATTGGATTCTTCGTGACGCTGGCTATCGTTCTGTACGGCACTGGCTGCTTGCTGAAGAAACGTCTGAGCGTGCAACACTGGCTTGCGGGCAGTGCTGCCTGGCTGACTTATGGCGCGCTTGGAGCGCTCTTCACTTTCCCCGTTTGGATGACGACTCTGAAAACGCCATTATCCGATCTGTATTTCCATCGCTATCAAGGGGAGAGCGCGATCTACAGTTCGGAGATTTGGCAGTATTTTGTGTCGCCGCACTGGAAATTCCAGCATAAGCCTGGAGAAGCCTTCTTCGCGCCGGTCGGTGAAGGCTGGCACTATCCCGGATATCTGGTTCTGGCTGCGATTGCGCTGTATGCCATCGCGCGTCTGAAAGGCTGGCGGTTTTCCGCTCACCGGCAACCCTGCGTGTCGACGCAGTCAGGGCAGGACCCTCTCGAGATCACGACCGCGCCTTCGTTTAACCGCGACCCAGCGGGGAGCGCGTCAACAGACGAGACGCTGGCTCCCTCCTGTTCGCGCGCTCCCCGTTGGGTCGCGGTTAAACGAGTACTTACCCGGCGAAGACTCATAGCAAAGAGGGCGTTGCAAGGCACTTCCGAGCGATTTGTCGATGTGCTTATGGGGCTGACCGGCATCCTTGTCCTGGTCAGTCTGAAAAACGGCCCCTCAGTCATGCTCGCCACCTGGGTCAGCTGCTTCCGTTGCTATGGCAGGGCGGGCCTTGCCTCGGTCGGTCTGTGGAGCATGGCGGCGCCTGTGATCCTTAGCGTCCTGGTGGCCAAGGTTCGTTCACCCTGGCTTCGAGCCGCCGCTGCCTTGCCGATTCTGGCCCTGGCCCTGTTTGACGGCTACGAGGGCCAGCAGAATTTCTTTTATAGGCCAGCCTCTGCAATACCTAGCTGGGTATCGTGGCTGGCGGACCAACCAGAGCAGGTTCATCTGGCAGCTTTTTCCGCGTGGGATGTCAATCGCAAGACACCCAGGGAGGCCTGGGATTGGGACGGCCTTTACTATCGTTTGATACACCGTCATCGTACTCTCAACGGCTGCGAGCCAAACTTGCTCGACGGCGATCTCCGTTTACTCGGGGCCTCGTACCAGAACATGAATCCCCTCGGATTGCGCTACATTGCCTCGCTGGGGTACGAGACGCTCGCATTTCACAAGGATTATCTGGACGTGAACCGCTGGATCGCAGCATTGCCGTGGATGGACCGCATCGAAATCTGCGGCGATTGGCATATCTACCGCGCCAACTCCAATGCAGTGCGCTTTCCAACAATGACCATGCGCGAGTTGCTCGATCGTCAGAAGACTGCGCAAAATCCGAGGAGAGTTCCAGCACTTGCTTGGATCACGGAGCCGTTAGATGTGGATCGGATGGTCGTGGTCGGCTGCGACGCCCGCGCCCTCCTGGCCTGGGCCGACATGAATGGCCAATTGGTAAGCCGGCCCACACTGGCATTGTCCCAGCATGCTTATGGTCCGGGTCTGCCGGCGTATTCCATCGAGACCCCGAGCAAGCCTGGAAGCTACCTGCTTCTCTTCCTTGATGCTGCAGGCATGCCGATGGCATCGAAGCAGTACGAGATCGTCGCCGGGATGCAGACCAGCAGACAGGCCTTCGGCGACGAGACTCCGCCCCTGCGCCTGTCGCTGCAGGGACCGGATGACAGCACCGCCGGCGTGCTTCGGGCCGTCGTCGAAAATCCCACTTCTGCGTACATCCAGGCTCATGGCAACCGGCCGCAGGTGCAGCACTCCATTCGATCCCATCCCGGGTTGTTTGATCTCACAGCGCCTTGGGCTGACTCCCTCTCACTGGTGATTTGGCATCATATTTTGGGAAATGGTGAGCCCGCGCGCGAGCTCCGTCTGCTCTTGCCGAGAGATCTGCCACCAGGCGATCACGTTGTCGTCGACCTGCCGGATAGCATCTTCCAGGGGATGCATCGGCGTCCTTCGACCACAGCAGCTTCCGCAGAGCCCGACGTGCTAATCGATGTCCGTCTGGAACAAGTCGGCAATGTGCCGTTTGCCCCGTAAAGAATGCTCACAGCTTTCAGAGGCCCCAGCGTTGGCGACGGGCCCCTCTCGCCCCATCAGTAGCCCGTTGTCACGTCTGAATAGACGAGTTTGTAGTTCCTGCTTCAGCGTGGAAAGCCGCCTGAAGGCGGACCTACGAACCTAGCGAAGGATGAATGACAGAGCGCCAGCCCTTCCGCGCGTTTACAACTATCCCCGCTGCAAGAACCTGGCAGTCGTTGACACTTGCTTTGAAACACTGGCGAAACCGCCAGCGGACTCGTATAGGAAGGGCGGCGCTTGGAGGTTCTGGCCGATGGCCTTTTCCCACCTCTTTGCCAGCCAAGCCATCCCGTACTTGACCCCCAGGTAGCCAAGGTAGATCGCAACGCCGAGGACTGCCATGTAGAAGAGGAAGAGCACCCAGCCGCCGGTTGCCTCGTACAACCTGCGAAACCATTTCCAACGCTGGCGACTGATCTCCTCCCGCTCGAGTTTCTTGTAGATACTTTGAAACTTCGCAGTTTTGTTGTCGGCCCTAACCTTCGCAATTCGGCCGCGCAGTACCGATTCGAACTCCGAATAGGTCGCCAGGGCGCGGAAGGCGCCCTCATCACCTTGCTTCGCCTGGGCCTTTAGATCGAAACCCTCGTCGCGGATCAGCTCCCTCACCTGGGCCGTGGTCATGGTCTTCTGCACAATCCTGCCCTGGCTGTTGCGATAACTGAGATGCCAGGTATCGCTGTCCGAGGCGGCCCACCGAGTGTCTCCTTTGCCTTTCGCCGCACCCGCAACTGATTTGTCTCCGGGCTTCTTTCCGGCCGAGGCTGCCATCCTTGTCTGCCCCGCGGATCTGCTTGGGGACCCCGCCGCACTCTCGCCTTTGGCAGCGGGCGGCTGGCCCTCTTCCAAGAAGCTGAGCGTTGTAGTGGCCAGCCCGAGACCTTCCAGATCCTTGATGAGTTCGGCGCAGTTCTGGTAACGGATCTCGGGCTTCTTCGCCAGCATCTTGTCGATGATCAATCCTAGTCGCTCGGGCACCTCGTTGTTGAACTTCCGGATCGGGTCGAACTTAGCTTTTTCTTTAGCTTCGAAAAGTTCGACATAGGTTTCGCCAGCAAACGGGGGCTGGCCTGCCAGGAACGTATACAGCATGCAACCGAGTGAATAAATGTCGCTACGATGATCCACGTGCTTGGCATCGCGGGCTTGCTCTGGCGACATGTAGATGGGTGTGCCTGCTCCGGTGCCGGTCCTGGTCAAGGAGACGTTCTCGCCATGCGCCTTGGCCAATCCCATGTCCGCGACCTTCACAACGCCTTTCTTGGTAACGAGAATGTTGTCCGGCTTGATGTCGCGATGGATCATGTTTTGTTCGTGAGCGTGCTGCAGGCCGCGTGCGCAAGCGAGGATGACGTGCAGGGCATCGCCGACGCTGAGCTTACCTTCCTTGTCGAGCACAGACTGCATGCTGCCGCCTTCGATGAACTCCATCGCAAAGTAGTGGTAGCCATGCTCCTCGCCCACGCCGAAGCAGCGCAGAATGTTGGGATGGTCCAGCTTGGCCATGATGCGGGCCTCGCGCTGGAAGCGCTGCACGAAATCGGGGTTAGAGGCGAGATGCTTCGAAAGCACTTTTACCGCGACATCGCGATCGAGGCTGACCTGGTGAGCCTTGAAGACCGTGCCCATGCCGCCTTCACCGAGCTTCGCAAGCAGCCGATAATCGCCCAAGGTACTGCTCTTCTGTCCCTTTGCTGGCGCTTGCTTGGCCGCAGCGGCCTGCTCGAACGGCAATGTCCCCGCTGCCGGGCCCTTGGTTGGCTCGTGCGCTTGCGTGCTGTTCAAATCGGTGGCGGTGGAATCTTCGCTCCCCTCCAGCTGAGGAGGGGCAACGACCGTCTCGGTCTGCGGCGGATCATTGGAGACATGCGCCCCTGTGCTGTTCAATTGAGTGGGCGCTGAGGGTAGGTTCGTGCCCGACACCTTTGTGGGCTGAGAACCAGCAGCTTCGTTGTCCATGCGACGCTCCAACTCACGGGAGGAGAAGAATGAGACACAATGACGATACGAAACAATACTAGGGTGACAAAAGATATGCCTTGATTGTGAGCGGCTCTGGTCTAGCTAGCAAGAGAAATCCAGCATGTCCGAATAGGCAAAGCCGATCAAGGATATGGCCAGATAGGGTTATGCCGAATTGTTTCTGGGAGCGGCGGAACCAGGAGTAGCTACTTGGCGCAGAGACGCAGCATTAGCGTTAAACTTGTCAAAAAAGAGCACAGGAGAACGCCTTCGACCGCGGAGCAGGGGAGTCCATCGCTGAGTTTGCGAACGCTCGGGGAGATTACGCCCCACTCAAACCGGACAGGGGCCTTTGAGTACTCATTCACGACCGGCTCGTTAGTTGCCGCCGAAGAGAGCTGGATCCGTGGCACGCAGCTTTGCCATGAAGTCGGACCAGACCAGGGGCAGCGCTTTCAAACTAGCCAATTCTTGCTTGGTGAGGCGGGCGACCTCCGGTGAAATGGGCCGCGGCGTGAGGCCTGTCGCCCGCGCCGCCCCGGCAACGGAAAGGTTGCGCATGGTCATCGCTTCCAGCAGCAGCATCAAGAAAACGGCTTGCTGAATGTTCTGGCCGCGCGTGATCGCACCATGGTTCGGCAGGATGATCGCCGAGTACTTCCGCAGTGCTTCCGCAAACGGCCGCACACGCTCTTCCTTGGAAGCAAGGCCGCTGTAATCTTCTTCGACGATGCCCACTTCACCGGCTAGGAAGCAGCTTTCTTGATCGTAGACCTCCGGCACGGCGCGCAGCGTGCTATACGTGACCACGGCGGGAGGATGCGTGTGCGCAAGTGCGATGACGTCGTGATTGACCTGATGGATGACGCCGTGCAACCGGATCGTCTGGTTGACCATTCCTTGTCCCTCGATGATGTTGCCCTGCAGGTCGAGTGTCAACAGGTCTGCCGGCATCAGGGTGCCGAAGGATGGCCCGAACCGGTTCGCAATCATGCGGTCCGGTCCAATCTTCACGCTGAGATGGCCGGCGATGCCGACGCTCAGCCCCTGGCGAAAGAGCAAACGGGCGGCCCGGCAAAAATCGAGCTTCAGATCTTCGTGCATGGCATTATCTCCCTGTGCGATGCGCTTTCGGTTAGGAGGCAGAAGCCTACGTGTCTCCGTAAAGGACATTACGGAATCGTCAGCGCGACGGACGTTCCCAAGGCAAGCTTGTCTCTGCTTCGCGTGGCAACCTCTGAACTGCGGCCTCTATTCTGCTCTCTGCAGCCAGGAGACACAAGCAAAAAAAGACGGCGGAACGCCGACGTCGATTCTGCTATAACAGGCAAATGCTCACGGTAGACCCTCATCCGCTGCTGGACCTGCGCGCTTTCGTGACGGTTTTCCCGCAGCGGCTCGCGGACTTGCCTTCGCCTGCGGAGTTGCAGAGTCTGGCGGCCCAGGACGCAGCCGCTCCCTTGCAAAGCAGCGACAACGTCCGCGAAGGGGTCCGGCAGCTCCTACGCCACGGCGGCTTCAAGCCAACGGGCAGAAGCAAACCCGCGTCCGAATACCTCCTGAAGGCCGTGGCTGAAAGCCGGCTTGCATCGATCAACTTGGCGGCGGACGCCTGCAATGTCGTGTCCTTGCACAGCGGGCTGCCCATTAGCGTCGTTGACCTCGACCGTGCCCGCGAGCCTTTTCGCGTTGGCATCGCTCCGCCAGGCTCAAGCTATGTCTTCAATCCCTCTGGGCAATCGATCGACCTGGGCGGGCTACTGTGCCTATTCGATGCAGAAGGGCCGTGCGGCAACGCGGTGAAGGATGCCCAGCGCACCAAGACCAGTGGCGACACTCGGCAAACCCTGTCGCTCATCTGGGGCACTATGGCTCTGCCGAACCGGGCGGCCCAGGCGGAGGCCTGGTACCGCGCCATCCTTGAACAACATGGCGCAACAACCAAACCGGCCTAACCGTGATCGATTCCAGACATGTCACCGCATCTTCGCCAACGAATTCGAGCGTGCGTGCAACGCACGAAATCGCCTTCAGGATGATCTTTGCCGTCTGACGGCTAGAATAGCCTGCGAGCCGCTGTTAGAGTCTTTCGTGGTCGCCGTATTACTTATCGGGAGATCTGCGGATGGCAGATCTGCCACTCACGCAGCCCAGTCTGCTGATTCGCATCCGTGATGCCAGAGATACGGAAGCATGGCAGCGGTTCGTCTCGCTGTATGCACCTCTGATGTATGGCTTTGCTCGGAAAAGAGGGTTGCAGGACAGCGATGCCGCCGACTTGACTCAGGATGTGCTGCGGAGTGTGGCCATGGCAGCAGCCGGCTTCAATTACGATCCGCGGCGCGGGACCTTCCATGGTTGGCTTTTCACGGTAGTCCACAACAAACTGCAAGATTTTCTCGCGAAGCAAAGCCGTCTCTGCCGCGGCAGCGGCGATACCGACGTGCTGGTCCGGCTCGAAGAGCAAGTCTCCCCGCCGCACGAGGATGAAGCGTTCTGGAACAGGGAATACGAACGCCAGTTGATGGCCCGTGCCCTAGAATTGGTTCGCGGCAGTTTTCAGGATTTGACCTGGCAGGCTTTTTGGCAAACTGCCATCGAAGGCAAGAAGGCGAAGGAAGTGGCAGCAGGGCTTGGGCTGTCGGTCGCGGCGGTGTACATGGCCAAGAGCCGGGTGATTGCACAGCTCAAGGAACAGGTGCGACAGCTGCAGAAAGACTAGCCTCGCGGGTAACCTCAAGTGACAGGCTCCCCGGTCATTCAGCGGGCGGTGCGTGCCAATGCTTACACGAAATTCTTGCCCCGACCAGGCTCGTCTGGCACAGCTGCTGGATGCGAGTCTGCCGGCTGACGAACATGCCAATCTCGTGCAGCACGTGGACGCTTGCGAGGACTGCCAGGCCACGCTCGATGCCATGACTGCCGCGGGGACAAGCTGGATAAAGGAGTACGTGCCGCCCGTGCAGCCCGCTGAAACTGCGCTACGGCGGGCCATGGAACGCCTCGCTGCGGAACCAGCGCCGGCGCAAACACGTGTTGAAACGCCGCCAGTGACCGAGGAGCTGTCGCTGCATTTTCTGGCCCCCTCCGAGAACGCGCAGCACCTCGGCCGGCTGGGTGACTACGAAATCCTGGAGGTGATCGGCCGGGGCGGCATGGGCGTCGTGCTCAAGGCGTTCGATCCAGGCTTGCAGCGCACGGTCGCTATTAAAGTGCTTGCGCCACAGCTCGCCGTCAGCGCAGTCGCTCGCAAACGCTTCATTCGCGAAGCCCAGGCCGCCGCTGCCATAAGCCATGAAAACGTCGTCACGATCCATAGCGTGGATGAAGCCAATGGCCTTCCCTATCTCGTCATGCAGTACGTCGCCGGCAAGTCCCTTCAAGATCGTCTCGACGCGGTGCAGGGCCCGCTGGAATTGAAGGAGGTCGTGCGCATCGGCAGGCAGACGGCTGCCGGCCTGGCTGCGGCTCACGCCCAGGGCCTGATCCACCGCGATATCAAGCCCGCCAACATCCTGCTGGAAATCGCAGGCGTGGACCATTCTCCCCAGGTATGCGAACTCTCGCATCGCCACGACCTGGAGCGCGTGCTCATCTCCGACTTCGGCCTGGCCCGCGCGATCAACGACGTCAGCCTCAGCCAAAGCGGCGTCGTGGCCGGTACGCCTATGTACATGTCGCCCGAGCAGATTTCGGGGGGCTCCATCGATCATCGCGGCGATCTCTATGCTCTGGGCGTTTTGCTCTATCGCATGGCCGCCGGCCGGGAGCCGTTTGTGGGAGATACGTTCGCCAGGGTATGGTCACAGCATCTATTCGAGAGACCACCCTCGCCATCGGAGATGGCCTCGACCAACTTGCCGCCCTGGCTGGAACATTTGATCCTTGCTCTGCTCCAGAAAGATCCCGACGCACGCCCTCAAACGGCAGAGGAGGTGATTCGGCTCCTGAACCATGCCCTCCCCGGCAAGGAAGGCGAAGGCGATGCCGGTCCGGTGATCGGCCCCCCCATGCCGGCAAACGAAACCACCCGCCTTGAAGCCCTGCGCACATACCGCATCCTGGATACCGACCCCGAGCAGGCCTTCGACGACCTCGCCTTGCTGGCGTCCCATGTCTGCGGCACGCCGATCGCGCTCATCACGCTGGTCGATGCGGACCGGCAATGGTTCAAATCGAAGGTCGGCATCTCCTTGAAAGAGACTGCCCGCAACATCTCCTTTTGTACGCATACGATCATGCAAACGGACGCCTTAATGGTGCGCGACGCACTTGAAGATGAGCGATTCGCGGCCAGCCCTCTCGTCCACGCGGCGCCGCACGTGCGCTTTTACGCCGGCATCCCGCTCATCACTCCGGACGGCCATGCCCTGGGCGCGATGTGCGTCATGGACCATGTGCCCCGGCAGTTGAGCCCGGACCAAGTCTCTGCCCTGGCGGCCTTGAGCCGTCTCGTGCTGTTTCAGCTCGAACTGCGCCGCGACCTCATGAACCTGAAGGACGCGCTGGCAGACCGCGAACACACGGAAGGATCGTCTTCAGTTAAGTGAGAAGAAACCGTTTCCCAATCATCGCCAAGTGGAGGTTCCAACGTGACACGACCGAAGGTCAAATTCAAAGGCATGCTCCTGGGAGCAGTGGGGGCCGCCGCGCTGGTTCTGAGCGTGACACCAGATGGCCAGGCGGAGAAAAAGGGTGCGGAGGAGCAGAACTCCGTTCCCAAGCGCGGCGCCTCGAGTTACGCACCCGTCGTAATCACAGAAGGTTTCGCTGCCGTGCGCGAGCGCATGTCCAAGGCCAAGACGGAGGTGATGCAACGGCAACTGGCCCTGCTTGCTAAGCGCTACGAGTTGGCCGACCACCCTTCCAAGGACGTCAAGTCGTCCGATCGCGATAAAGGCATCCAGGAAGGCGTGCGCGTCAAGCTACCCAAAGGCGTGGAAGGCTGGCAAGAGCTTGCAGCACTAAGCCCGCAAGAGATTCACGACAAGAGCCTCTTTCCTGCCGGCTTCCTGCCGTTGCCGCACCCGAACCACCCCGAAGGCGGCATGGTGTTCCCGAAGTTCCACATTGACCTAATAAAGACTCAAGACAACCGCGACCTGACACGGTTCGATCTCGAGTTCGATTTGCCCGAGCACTTCCTGCCCGCCTTTCCACCTCCTATCTACCTGACGACGCGCCCCGACCTGGGCGACGTGTCCCAGGGAAAACTGGTGACGCTGGATAACTTCCATGACCTCTTCAACGGCATCTTGAACCCAAAACAGCTCGACGGTCTCCGCTTGCTGGTCACGCCGTTCCCGCAGCAGCAGTTCAACAGCACGGCGGACCGCCGCTCCGACCGGGCCAGCTTGGGAGTCACCTGCTTCGACTGCCACGCCAACGGTCACACCAACGCGGCGACCCACCTGGTGGGCGACATTCGGCCGCAGGAATACCGGCGTCGCATCGACACTCCTTCGCTCCGTGGCGTCAACATTCAAAGGCTGTTCGGTTCTCAACGCGCTTTACGCACGGTCGAGGATTTCACGGAATTCGAGCAGCGGGCCGCATATTTCGACGGCGATCCGGTGATTGCCACCAAGAAAGGAGTGAACATCCTCGATCGCGGCAGCCAGGTGCACGACATGGCCGAGTTCGAAGAACTTCTCGATTTCCCGCCCGCCCCCAAGCTGGACATCTTCGGGAAGCTCGATCCCCAGAAGGCGACCGAGGCGGAGCTGCGCGGCCAGGAAGTCTTCTTCGGCAAGGGCAAGTGCGCCATCTGCCACGTGCCGCCTTATTACACCGACGGCACGATGCACGACCTGAAGGTGTCGCGCTTCTACAAGCCGCAGTTGATCAACGGCCGGTTTGCCGACCGCGAAGGTCCGATCAAGACGTTCCCGCTCCGCGGCATCAAAGATTCGCCGCCGTATCTGCACGACGGCCGGTTACTGACGCTGGACGATACGGTGGAGTTCTTCAATCTGATCCTGGAACTCCGGCTGGCGGAGGAGGAAAAGAAGGACCTGGTGGCTTTCATGCGCACTCTCTGATGGCAGGAAGTTCCTGCCCGAGATGACTTAGTTTGAAAAGCTGGCAGCTTGGGCTGCACCTTTCGCTCACGGGCGAAGGAGGTAGTCGAAGCTGCCAGCTCCACTATGTAAAGTGCGCCAAAAGTGCGCCGAAAGTACGGCGAAAAACCGCCCCCAAGTACGCATTGGGCGACCACCTGCCGCTCCACCACGATTCCCAACCCTATTAGCCCGAAGCGTTAGCGAGGCAAACTCCCCGCCCTTGCACGTCATTGCTTTCTCTCCCGCTGCAAACCAGCCCATCAAACCACGTTCGATATTCAGAAACCGCCGTAGCAGTTCCGCGCTCGGCTGACCGATGCCACGGATCGCCAGGGGATCGCACAGATCCCGACTGCCGGCGATCCAACGCAACTATTGTAGTTCCGGCAAGGCGCATGAGGAACCGCAGCCGAGGAGATTTGTGCCCAGACTCTCGCCCCGTCGGCAAGATAAACGCCGACGATGGAAATGGCTTCAGAAAAAAGGCAGCCGCTGCCTCGCGAATACAAAAGGAGTCTGGCAGAAAAGACTCCCGAACCCTGTTGTTTTTCCTTTTGCTTTCCTCTTCGCTGACGTATATCAACAGGCATTCAGTAAATTGAAAGAGATTGATGGAGATCATGCCATCCGCCGATTAGCCCAGCAGGTTGGGCCCCCTAACGGCTCCAAGATTGTTGATGAGCAAGACGTCTATCAGCCTGTTGGAACGCCTTCGCCAGCCGTTCGAGCCGGCAGCGTGGGAGCGTTTCGTTTCGTTGTACACTCCCCTGATATTCTCCTGGGGCCGCCGCGTCGGCTTGCAGGAGCCGGACGCCGCCGACTTGGTTCAAGAGGTTTTTGTCACCCTGCTCCAGGTCTTGCCGACTTTCAGCTACGACCGCCACCGGAGCTTTCGCCGCTGGTTGCGGACCCTCACTCTCAACAAATGGCGCAACGCACGCAAAAAATGGGAAAACAGAATCGTGAAAGGGCAGGCCGGCGGCCTGGAAGATGTCGCCGGGGAGAACGAGTTGGAGGCGCTATGGGAGGCCGAGTACCAGCAGTTCCTGACCGGCCGGGCCTTGTGCATCATGCGGGCCGACTTTCAGGAAACGAGCTGGCGGGCCTGCTGGGAGATGGTGGTAGCTGGCCGGTGCGCGGCGGACGTGGCTGCTGAACTGGGTTTGACAGTTGGCGCCGTCTATGCCGCCAAGTTCCGGGTGCTGGATCGCCTGCGCCGCGAGCTGGACGGGCTGCTGGATTGAATGTCGCGATTTTCCCGTAAAGTTTTGCCGCCGCGCCTTGTAAGTATTGGTAGGGCGAAGGGCGGCTTGTGGCAAAAGCTGCCAGCTTTTGCCGGAACCGGACTCTTTAAAAAACAGCAGAGTACGCAGCGATGCCCCAAACCACGGCTTGCCCCGACCTGTCCCGGTACCAGCAGCTGCCCTCCGGCCAGATGGACGAAGGCGACCGCGATTCCCTGCTGGAGCACCTGGAACGTTGCAATGCTTGCGCTCAGAAACTCAACACGCTGGCCGAACCAGACACCCTGGTCGAAATGATCCGCAAGGCACAGGCACCGGGCGGCGTGGCCTCCGAGGGGATCATCGCCCGCCTGGTGGATCGTCTGAGCAAACTGCGCCCGGGCGACGCATCTGCCGTGGACGAGAAGCCCGCGCCGCCGGGCGAATCCGCCCCTCTCCCCGTGCTGACGTTCGCCTGCCCGTCCTGCGCTAAGATCTTGAAAGTCAATGGCGAACTAGCTGGCGAGAAGAGCATGTGTCCCCACTGTAAGGAGGTCGTGCGCGTGCCGGGAGCTTCCGCAGCTGTCATGGAGCAAGGTCAGCATGCGGCACCGGCGGCTGCCATGTCGCCAGAGCCAGGAAGCCAGTCGGGAGCGTCGACCCTGGGCGGGGTGATGGTCCTTGGCGTGGGAACTCAATCGAGTTCGGACCAGCCCCAGCCAGCGGGTCACGAGACCAGGCTCCATTACGATTTCCTTGCTCCGCCACAAGCTCCCGACGAGCTGGGCCGGCTCGGTCCCTACCGTGTGCTCCAGGTGCTGCGGGCGGGAGGTATGGGCGTCGTGTTCCGTGCCGAAGACCCGCATTTGCAACGTTTCGTCGCCCTCAAGGCCATGCTGCCCGGCCTGGCCGCCAGCGCCTCGGCCAAGCAGCGTTTCTTGCGCGAGGCGCGTGCGGCGGCGGCGATCAAGCACGATCATATCGTGACCATCCACCAGGTGGGCGAGGACCGCGGCGCCCCCTTCCTGGCCATGGAGTTCCTTGAGGGCGAGTCCCTGGACGAACGTCTTAAACGAGAGAGCAAGCTGCCCCTGGCGGAGGTGCTGCGCATCGGCCGGGAAATGGCTGAAGGGCTGGCGGCCGCCCACGAACGCGGCCTGATTCACCGGGACATCAAACCGGCCAACATCTGGCTGGAGGGCGAAAAAGGCCGTGTAAAGATCCTCGATTTCGGCCTAGCGCGCGCGGTCGGGCAGGAAAACCAGCTCACCCAACAGGGAGCGATCATCGGCACGCCGGCCTACATGGCGCCTGAGCAGGCCCAGGGCAAGAGCCTCGATCAACGCTGCGACCTGTTCAGCCTCGGCTGTGTGCTCTACCAGCTCGCCACCAGCGAGCCACCGTTCCGGGGGACGGACATGATCAGCACGCTGATGGCGGCGGCCATCGAGAATCCGCGGCCCCCGCACCACCTGGATGCCACGCTGCCTCCTTCGCTGTCGGAGCTGATAATGGGCCTGCTGGCCAAGGAGCCCGGGGACCGTCCTCCATCGGCGCAAGCGGTGGCCGAAACCCTGGATCGAATTTCTCGCGAACTGGCTGCCGGGCCGGCTTCGGTGGAAACCAAAGCTGGTACCCCTCAGCGGGCGACGAATGCCCAGCCCGCCGGCCGCGGTCGCCGCAACTGGCGAATCGCCATCGCCATGGCTGCGGCGCTGGCGCTCTTGTCCCCGCTCAGCTACTGGCTCGGCCTCCTTATCATCCGCGTGACAACGGACAAGGGCACGCTGGTCATCGAATCCGAGGATCCGACTGTCGCAGTGAAGATCACAGAAAAGGGCGGGGCAACCGTGAGGTACGGCGTGGATGGCACAGAGATACGACTGAAGCCCGGTCAGTACGGGATCGAACTTATTGACGCAAAAGACGGCCTGAAACTATCCGCGAACGATTTCACGATCACCAGCGGCGGCAGACTGCCGATCCAGGTTCGCTGGGAAAAGAAAGACTACACGGTCCCTAAACAGACAATGCTTTCGCCGACGTTCAAGAACAGCCTGGGCATGGAGTTCGTCCTGGTACCCAAGGGCAAGTCCTGGCTGGGCGGCGGCGCCAGCAAGGCGGGGGACAAGGAGGTGGAGGTCCGTGAAGACTTCTACCTCGGCAAGTACGAGGTAACCCAGGAGGAATGGCAGAAGATCACCGGGGCCAATCCCAGCCACTTTTCACGACAAGGGCCTTACAAAGACGCCGTGAAGGAGATGCCCGACGCGGACCTGAAGCGCTTCCCGGTCGAGGGAATCTCGTGGGACGACACTCAGTCGTTCGTGGAGTCGCTGAACGCCCGCGTGAAGGAAACGGGCTGGGTGTACCGCCTGCCGAAGCAAGCCGAGTGGGAGTATGCCTGCCGGGGCGGGCCGCTTGCCGACAGGTTCGAAAGCGCATTCGATTTTTACTGTGAAAAGCCGACCAATCAGTTGCTACCGAACCAAGCCAACATTCTGGGGAAGGGTCGGACATGCAAGGTGGGCAGCTACAAGCCGAATCGGCTGGGTTTGCACGACATGCACGGCAATGTGTGGGAGTGGTGCGACGACCTATTTGACCCGAAGGATCCGGCGACGGCGTCGCTGCGGGCGATCCGGGGCGGCTGCTGGGTCGACGAATCCGAGAACTGTCAGGCGGCGGTCCGCCACGCAACCGCGCCGTCGGTCCGGAGCCACTTTTTCGGCGTGCGCATTGCCCGAGTTCCCGCCGGCAAGGAGACTGTCAAGGTTCCACCGGAGGAATAGAAACCTGCGGTCCCCGCGCTGCCTGCGGCGGTTGGCAAGGGGCCGGTAGATGCCGCCTGGGTCGGGATCTCGCGAACGCCGCCACGCAGCGCGGTCCATCGATGCTTGCCAGGGCTGACACTGTTACCCCCAAAACAGTGTCGAATGACATGACTCGCGATTGAATCACTAGTTTTCCGGTTCCGAGAAGTACGCGGTGCTCAGGCTTACATTCTTTTTTCTTTCCCACGAGAGTCCCCTATGTTTCGCCGCAAGAGTTTACCGCGCAAACCCGCTTGCTCGTTCCGCAGACTTTTTCTTGAAGAGCTGGAAAATCGAGTTGTTCCGGCGCAGATTCTTTGGAACGGTAACGGCAACGATCTCAGCTGGGTAGACGCTAAAAACTGGAATACCGGCACCGTCCCGACCAGCGCGGATGACGTAACTATCAACGTTCCGGTCACCGGGGCGATCAATATCAGCGCCGCCGCCTTTGCCGATTCCATTAACGACCAGACAGCGGGCCTGACGATTGCGCTAGGCGCATCCCTATCTGTTGCGGGGTCTCCGACTACCACCTTCGCACACAACGTGACGGTATCAGCGCAAGGCACACTGGCAATTGGGTCTGGAACCAGCGTCGTGATCAATACGGGAGTGACATTGACCGACAGCGGCACCGTGACCTTCACCAGTGGCGACTCGGTGGATCTTGCAGGGTACTTCTCCACACAGCAGATCGTGGTCGCCAGCGGCGGGTTACTCACCGTCGCCAACACCACCTTTACGGCCTCCGGCAACAGCAACACAGGCATCATCACGGTCAACAGCGGCGGCCACCTCGAGGCAAGCGGCACCACCTTCGACTCCTCCCTCAACCAGGTCTACCTGGATAACAACAGCATCCTCAACGCAGGCGACCTCACCGGCAACAGTTTCAACTGTCCCCTCTGGCTGCCCGAGGGTGAGGTGCAATACCTCTCCGGCACCAATAGCAACAACCAGCAGTTCCAAAACATCGACATCCTGGCAGGCAACGTGCCGGCCGGCCAAACGATAGCCCTGAACGCCATTGGCGCCTCGACCGCTAATTTGACTTACGTGTTCCCAGGAGCCTTCACCGTGGGCTCGGGGGCGACGCTCAAGGTGGCCGCCAACCTCCCGGTAGTGATCGACCCAGGGATAACGCTGACCGACGATGGGACCTTGACCTTCGCCAGTGGTGACTCGGTCGACTTTGCAGGGTACTTCTCCACACAGCAGATCGCGGTGGGTGGCGGCGGCCTGCTCACCGCCACCAACTCCACCTTCACGGCCTCTGGCAATAGCAACACAGGCCTCATCACCGTCAACGGCGGTGGCCACCTCAAGGCGAGCGGTAGTACCTTCGCCTCCTCCCTCAACCAAGTCTACCTGGATAACAGCAGCATCCTCAATGCGGGCGACCTCTCCGGCAACAGTTTCAACTGCGCACTCTACTTGCCCGAGAACGAGGTGCAGTTCCTCTCCGGCACCGGCAGCAACAATGTCCAGTTCGCAGCCATCTTCATCCTGGGCGGCACTGTGCCGGAGGGACAAACGCTGGCGTTAAACGCCATTGGCACCTCGACCTCCAACTTAACTTACGTATTCGCCGGCAATCTTACGGTGGCTTCCAATTCGGTCGTCAACGTGGCTGCCGACCTCCCTGTGGTGATCAACCCTGGGGTGACGCTGACCGCCAGTGGGACTGTGACCTTCGGCAGTGGCGACTCGGTCAACCTTGCGGGGTACTTCTCCACACAGCAGATCGTGGTTGGCAGCGGCGGCCTGCTCACCATTGCCAACACCACCTTTACGGCCTCCGGCAACAGCAACACAGGCATCATCACGGTCAACAGCGGCGGCCACCTCGAAGCGAGCGGCAGCACCTTCAACTCTTCCCTCAACCAGGTCTACCTGGATAACAACAGTATCCTCAATGCGGGCGACCTCACGGGCAACAGTTTCAACTGTGCGCTCTGGCTGCCCGAGAGTGAGGTACAATACCTTTCCGGAACCGGCAGCAACAACGTGCAGTTCGCAGCGATCTTCATCCTGGCAGGCACCGAGCCAAAAGGACAGACGCTGGCACTCAACAGCATCGGCACCTCAACAGAGAATTTATCTTACGCGTTCGCCGGCGACTACACGGTGGCAGCGGGAGCCACGCTCAACATAGCCGCCAACCTTCCCGTGGTGCTCAATCCGGGCGTGACGCTGGAAATCGACGGCATTGGGAGTTTCGCGAGTGGTGACTCGTTTAACCTTGCGGGTTACTTCTCCACGCAGCAGATCGTCGTAGGCGGCAGCGGCTCGCTCACCGTCGCCGACTCGACCTTCTCGGTCTCCGGCAACAGCAGTAGCGGCTCGATCACGGTCAACGGTCCTGGCAGCTTGCAGACAAGCGGCGTGACCACGATGGCCTTGCCGGTCACCGATAGCGGGACGTTGACGGTGCAATCCGGCACCCTAATCCTGACCTCGTCGTTGACAAATGACGGCATCCTGACCATCGCTGCGGGCAGCACGGTTACGGTCAGTGGCAATTACTCGCAATCGTCCCTCGCCACTCTCAATGTCCAAGTTGGCGGAAGCCCTTCGAGCGGCGAGTTCAGCCAACTCATGGGCAACGGCAGCAGCACTGCGACCATCGGCGGCCCGCTCAATATTGCACTTGTGAATGGTTTTGAACCTGCTGACGGAGCTGACTACCCGATCCTGACGTTCAGTGCCGTAAACGGCCTGTTCACATTCAATCCGAATTCTAATGTGAACTCCGCTGGGCAGCCTTTGTTTACAGTGGCCTACAACTCCACCAGCGTCCTGTTGCAGACGCACCAGGTTCCCACCTTCGAGATAACTGTTCCTGCCAGCGTCACAGCGGGGACTCCCTTCGCCTTGACGCTGACCGCCGTAGATGGAACCAACAACACGCAGACCCACTACACTGGCACGGTGCAATTCACCAGTTCCGACGCCAGCCACACCTTGCCCGCCAATTATACATTCACCTCCGCCGATCAGGGCGTGCACACGTTCACGGGGCTAATCTTGCGCACTGCTGGAACTCAGTCGATCGGCGCCACCGATACAGTGAATGGCTTCACGACTGGAGCCGTTTCCCTGACCGTGAATCCGGCTGCCGCCAGCGTCTTGCTGGTGACCGGCTTCACGTCCACGACGATTGCGGGCGCACCAGGCACGTTTACCGTCACCGCCAAAGACCCCTACAACAACAAGGCGACGGGTTACACAGGCACCGTGCACTTCACGAGCAGCGACGGCCAGGCAGCGCGACCGGGGAATTACACGTTCACCTCCGGCGACAACGGCGTGCACACGTTCAGCGCGGCTTTGAAGACTGTTGGAGTGCAGTCGATCTCAGCAACAGACACAGCGACGGCCACGATTACAGGCAGTCAAGCGGGCATTGTCGTGACTCCGGCCGCCGCGAGCACCTTCGTTGTGGCAGGCTTCACCTCTCCCGTGACAGCCGGCACGCCGGGCACGTTCACGGTCACCGCCAGGGACCCGTACAACAATACGGCAACGGGATACTTGGGTACGGTGCGCTTCACGAGCAGCGACGGCCAGGCAGCGCGGCCGGGGAATTACACGTTCACCTCCGGCGACAACGGCGTGCACACGTTCAGCGCGATCTTGAAGACAGCCGGCGCGCAATCGCTGACGGCGACTGATACGGTGACAGGCAGCATCACCGGCAGCCAGACCGGCATCATGGTGAGCCCAGCGGGAGCGAGCATTTTAGTGGTCAGTGGTTTTCCTTCTCCGACAGCGGCTGGTACTTCTGCCAATTTCACGATCACTGCCAAGGACCCGTACCAGAACATCGCGACTGGTTATACCGGCACGGTGACCTTCGGTAGCAGCGATCCCCAGGCCGCGCCGCTCGCCAATTACACCTTCACGCAGGGCGACGGCGGTGTGCACACATTTGCCGCGACCTTGAAGACTGCCGGGACGCAGTCGATCACAGCAACGGATACAACCACCGCCACTGTCACCGGCAGCCAATCAGGCATCATGGTGAACCCGGCCGCCGCGAGCACGTTCGTTGTGACAGGTTTCACCTCTCCCGTGGGAGCCGGCACGCCCGCCACGTTCGTGGTCACCGCCAAGGACCCGTACAGCAACACGGCAACGGGCTATGTAGGCACGGTGCATTTTTCCAGCAGCGATGGTCAGGCAGCGCGGCCGGGGAATTACACGTTCACTTCCGGCGACGCCGGCGTGCACACGTTCAGCGCGATCTTGAAGACTGCCGGCACGCAGTCGATCACAGCAACGGATACAACCACCGCCGCTATCACCGGCAGCCAATCAGGCATCATGGTGAACCCGGGCGCAGTGAGCAGATTCGTCGTGACAGGCTTCACGTCTCCAGCGAGTGCCGGCACGCCGGGCACATTCACGGTCACCGCCAAGGACCCGTACAGCAACACGGCAACGGGATACCTAGGCACGGTGCGCTTTACGAGCAGCGACGGCCAGGCAGCGCGGCCGGGGAATTACACGTTCACCTCCGGCGACAACGGCGTGCACACGTTCCGCGCGATCTTGAAGACAGCCGGCTCGCAGTCGCTGACCGCGACTGACACTGTGATAGGCAGCATCGCCGGCAGCCAGTCCGGCATCATGGTGAGCCCGGCTGCAGCGAGCATTCTTGTGGTCAGTGGTTTTCCCTCTCCCGCTGCGGCGGGTACTTCCGCTAATTTCACGGTCACTGCCGATGACCCGTACAAGAACATCGCCACTGGCTATACCGGCACGGTGACCTTCAGCAGCAGCGACCCGCAGGCCAAGCTGCCGGCGAATGCGGCATTGACCAACGGCACCGGTTCCTTCAGCGCCGCGTTCAACGCGGCGGGTACGGAGTCGCTTACGGCCGCGGACACTGTCACGAGCACCATTACAGGCTCGGAATCAGGAATTGTGATCTATTCTCCCACGGTCGTCACGAGCCTGCTCGTGACCGGCTTCTCTTCTCCTGTGACCGCTGGCACACAGGGCAGCATAACCGTGACTGCGGAGAACCTTGGCGGTCAACCCGTCACAGGTTACTTGGGCACCGTGCAGTTCAATAGCAGCGACGCTCAGGCAACGAACCTGGCCAACTACGCCTTTACGAGCAGCGACAACGGCACCCACACGTTCAGTGTGACGCTGAAGACCGCGGGAACGCAATCGATCGCAGCTACGGACACGGCGACGAGCACGATCATGGGTAGTCAATCGGGGATCACGGTAAACCCGGCTGCGCCATTTGCGTTTGTCGTGAATGGCTTCACTTCGCCCGTGACAGCAGGCACGTCGCGCATGATTACGGTGACGGCCAAGGATGCCTACAACAACACGGCGACCGGCTACGTCGGGACAATGTATTTGACGAGCAGCGACGGTGAGGCGGCGCTGCCGGGGAATTACACGTTTACGCTTGGCGACAGTGGCGCGCGTACGTTCAGCGTGGCGCTGAAGACCGCGGGGACGCAGTCGATCACAGCAACGGACACGGCGACGGGCACGATTACCGGTGGCCAATCTGGAATCACGGTTAATCCGGCCGCACCAAGTGGTTTGCTGTTGAGTGGCTTCCCGTCGCCGGTGACCGCAGGCACGCAGGGGACGTTCACTGTCACTGTGAAGGACGCCTACAACAACACGCTGACGGGGTACCTGGGCACGATACATTTCGCGAGCAGCGATGGCGACGCGGCGCTGCCCGGAAACTATACGTTCACGTCTGGCGACAGTGGCGTGCACACGTTCAGCGCGACGCTGAAGAGAGCCGGATCGCAGGCGATCGTAGCATCGGAGGTGGTGACGGACAGCATCGCGGGCAGCCAGTCGGGCATCACTGTGACAGCCGGTCTGCCCACGCAAATCACGGTAGTTTCCGGTAGCGGCCAGAGCACGGCGTTTGGCACGAGCTTTGTACAACCCGTCGTCGGCTGGGTTACGGACTCCTTCGGCAATGGAGTCCCGGGCGTGGTGGTCACCTTCACGACCCCGACCACTGGCCCGAGCGGCGATCTTGCGAGCGCGACCGCAACCACGAGCGCGAACGGCCTAGTGAGCCAGACTGTGACGGCGAACGGCATTGCAGGCAGCTACCAGATCACGGCCTCGGTCGCCGGCGTTGCCAAGGCGGCGGCTTTTCAGCTTACCAATCTCCCCGCGACGATTAGCGGCACGGTCTTCCAGGACATCAACATCAATGGCGCGCAGGACCCCGGCGAGCCGGGCATCGCCGGGCAAACGGTGTTCCTTGACCTGAGCGGCTCCGGCACGCTCCAAACAGGAGACCCAACAGCGACGTCCGACAGCAGCGGCAACTACCAATTCACCGTTTCGAGCGCAGGGACTTACACCGTGCGGCAAGTTCAATTGGGCGGGGTGCTCCTCAAAACACCGGCCAGCGGCGGCAACCAGGTGACGCTCAGCAACGGGCTAAGCGTGACCGGCCAAAACTTCGCGGACGTGCCCACCAGCATCGCCATACCCCTGACGCTGCCCCTAAGCAGCGCTTTCCCGAAACAGGGCAATGGCAATGCGGATTTCGTCGACGCCCTTTATCGGGCCATCCTGGACCGCAATGCCGAGCCGGGTGGTCTGGCCTACTGGACCAACCTCCTCAATAGCGGGGCACTCTCCCGTTTGCAGGTGGTGCAAGATATTCGTACATCGCCCGAACACTTTACCCAAGAGGTTACGGATTTCTATTTTACGCTCTTGGACCGGGCGCCTGATGCCGCAGGCCTGCAATCCTGGGTGCAGCAGTTGGAAAACGGCAGCCTTACCGAAGAGCAGGTGGCATTCGACTTTCTCGACTCGCCGGAATACCTGAGCAAAGGGGACAAGTACTTTGTCGACCATATGTACCTATCGCTCCTGGGGCGCACATTCGACCCTGTTGGAGAGGCAAACTGGCTGAACTGGTTAGGCGACGATTTGTCTGGCAATCCAACGCATCCACCAAGCTTGACGCATGAGAAGGTCATCATGGATTTTCTGCGCTCGCCTGAATCTCTCAATCGCTTAGTTGAAGGGTATTACCAGGTCTTCTTGCAACGGCTTTCGGACCCACAAGGATTGAGCGACTGGTTAGCGCAGTTGAACGCGGGAGCATCATTCTTGATCGTCGGTCAGGGGTTCCTGTCTTCCGACGAGTTCTACAACAATGCGGCGGCAGAAGGGTAAGCGCGCCAGGATTAGAGCCGGGTCAAAAGGGGACGCATCTGAATGCAATTAACTTAATCGCAACTCCTTTGCAGCAAACCTCGTTGGAATCATTCGCAGCTGCGCTCCCCTTGTCAAGTGCCGGGCCGACGTAAGAATGCTGTCCGTAGGGATGGAAACGGAACAGCATTCACGGAGGTCACGGATGTTTGAACGTGTGAGCGCCGCCTTGCGGCGCGTTCAGGAAGATCTTGCCCAAGTTCTCGATGCCGGGCAGATTACCGCTGTCTGTCGCGATGTTGGCTACCGCTTTCGCCAGCGCCTACTCGATCCTGTTACTACGATTCACCTCTTTGTCATCCAGATGCTGCACGGCAACTTCGCCGTCGCCCGTCTCCAGGAGTTCACGGACAAGGTGTTCAGTGAGGCCGCCTATTGTAAGGCGCGCGGCCGTCTCCCCTTGCAAGTGCTGCAAGCTCTGTTGCAGCGTGTCAGCGGGGCCTTGCGCTCGATCATCGACGATAGCACGCGTTGGCGGGGCCACCGCACCTTTCACCTCGATGGCTCGTCCTTCAGCATCCCCGACACGCCCGAACTGCAGAAGGAATTCGGGCAGCCCGGCGGCCAGCGGCCCGGCTGTGGCTTCCCGGTCGCGCACGTGCTGGCCCTCTTTCATGCAGGCACGGGCTTCCTCTTGAAAATCCTGACCGCTCCGCTGCGCACCCATGACATTCTCGGGTTTGATGTCGCGGTGCACGATGCCGGCGGCATGAGCCACCGCCAGCGCCTTGGCCGCCTGGCCGACCATTTCCGCCAACGTGGCCAGCGCGGGGCGTTGGCCGACAAGAGCGCGCAGCGTCTGTCCCTCGATCAACTCCATGATCAGAAAAGGCTGACCTTGGTACTCGTCGATATCGTAGATGGTGCAGATGTGTGGATGGTTCAAGGCGGAGACGGTCCGCGCTTCACGTTGGAAGCGCTCGAGGGCTCGGGGATCCTTGGCGTAGGCCTCGGGTAGAAACTTCAAGGCGACGGGCCGGCCGAGCCGGGTATCGTGGGCTCGGTAGACCACTCCCATGCCGCCGCCCCCCAGCCGGTCCCCCAGGCGATAGTGGGAGATGGTTTGGCCGATTTCGACCGGACTCGGTTGGCGTTCGCTACCGCTAGCGATCCACGGTCCCGGCTTGTCTGGTTCTAAGTAAAAGGTCGACCCGCAGCCGGGGCAGCGTATCGCTTCGGGCGACGAAACCTCAACGCACTCAATCGCGCTCTCGCAGTTCGGACAGATGACACGCACGGCCCGCCTCTGCGCAGTATGAGGACAACGCGACTGTATTGTCCCCCGCGGTGCTGCCACGGTCAATTAGCAAGCCGATCTTTCCCAGATGACCGCCTTCCTGTAAGCCGGCTTCGACGCCAGGGTCTGATGACCGCACCTCGGAACCCCGCCGACGGCGATGCGGGGCGATGGTCAGGCGGTGGCCGAGATCGAGTGCATGGTGCCGGCTCCAGTACATGCATGGCGAGTATGACTGCCACCATGCGTACGATCTCCAGGAACGATCAGTACCTGGCAGTAAGAATGTCATGGCCCGAATGGCGAGAAGCCAGCATCAGGGGAGTTGAAAAAAGCCATCGCGATAGTCTTCAACTCCCGCATGGTTGGGCATTGAAAAGCGTTGAAAATGTAGGCAAATCGTTGATCTTCGGCCACGATCGGCGTAAATCGTGTGAAGAGTGAAACCTGTAAGTCTCCACTAGACTTCCGCGCGGCGTTGTAGCCGCATGAAGCTGCAGCAAGGGCATTTCAGTAAGCGAAGGCCTCCTCGCCCGAACGGGCGTTGATACCGGACGAACGCGAACTGAAATCGGGATTGCGACCAGGGAGAGGAGAACAAGGGACTCAGATCGATGCAACTGGGTCCATTTACTGCGTAGTCCGTCGATTGAATTCGCGGACGCTCCTTATTCAAAACTCCTCAAGATCGTCGACCTTGACGCACAGGTTGGCCAATAGCCATTCCATCTTTACATTGTCCCCGACCGCCTCTGCGAGAAGCCAGACGCTATCTGCCGCCTCGACGATAGAGTGGTCTCGTAGCCCGTCCGAGACCTCAAGAGGAACCCATTTTTTCGCTGGAAGCACCACTGGCTTGTCATCGAACAAGAAATCGTCGGTGAAAAGAGGCTTACCATCTTTCCTAAACTCGGCACGAAATCGGTGCAGTTGATCCTCCCAATCCAGGTTATTCCGAAGGCGGACGGCGCAAGCATACCGTACATCCCCGCGACGCCATCCATCTCAGAGAAGCAAGCAAACTTGGACACGGGGCATCTCGGGCTGATCGACCCGCCAGAGCGCGACACGCGCAAACGTGGCGCAACGTGGGTTAGGCCTGGCTAGCTCTCGGAGCCACTTGCGGCCTGGGCGAAGGCCACGATCCCGGCTTTCACGGCCTCGGGTAGCTTCGGTCAAGCGGCGATGATTTTTGCCAGGGAGGGGTCGATTGCCACTGAATCGGAGAGAAGTGGGCCGCATTTTGCGCCGCCCGAATAACGCGATTCCCCTAAAGTCGTAGCCCCGCAAGGGAGTTGCGCCGATAGCTTCGATCCCTGTCGGGGATATTTCTACTCTCCTATTCACTTGGCTAATGCAAGCTGTGGAACCCGATGCAGGTAAAGCATGTTCTTGATGGGGCGGCCAGCGTGTAGGCCGGCCATGTGGCCGCGCGACCGGTCAGGTGATTGCGTAGTCACCTGGCGGATTTTCCTGGACGCTGCCTGGGGACCTTGGGAGCATGTATTGCGCGTCGAGGTGAGGACCGCCGGAACAGGGTGAGGCGACGAAAGGAGCCCGCCCGTGATTGATGACTTGGCAGCCAATTGGGAATTATGCTTTGATTGCCACGAGCCAGAGCCAGACTGTAAGTGCAAGCTGTTTCGCCAGTACAGCAAGTACACACTCGAGATATGCGTCTGCGGTCACACGCACGAGGAGCATGAGATGGTACTCGAAGGACGTGACTTTGGAAGCGACATACCGGCCAAGAAGCCATTTGATACCCGTGAAGGGCTTTGCCATGGGTGCATAGAAGAAGGCAAGGAGTGTTTTGAGTTTAGATTTGCCGGACACCTTGGACTGCTGAATGCTTGACTACTAACCTTCTCTGTATCCTGCCACGCATCGGCCGGGGCTGCCGCCCGTCCTGTCGCCGCCCCTGGAGATTGCCAGCAGGCCGCCAGAAACAACGCCAGCCGCGTCCGGAGGGTTGCGTCTCGCCGTTGGATTACGAACAGGCCGGACAACTTTTAATCGCAATGTCGGAGAAACGTCGATGCTAGTGCCGATCTCGATCATGCTAGTTGTGCTGGGTACCGCTCCTGCAATCGGGAGTGAGATCCGAACGGCATCAACAAAAGCGGCCGTTGACAAGGGACTACGACGTATCGAGCAGGGATCGGCCAATTACACTACTCACCGTCAATGTTTCAGTTGCCACCATCAAGCGCTGCCCGTTCTGTGCATGACTTCAGCCCGCGCCCGCGGTTTTGCGGTCGAGCCGATCAGAATTCGGGAGCAAATTGAGTTCACGCTCAATACTTTCGCTGGAAAGGAGGACCAGATTGCCAAAGGGCAAGGGATCGCCGGCGGTAACACGATGGCCGTGTATGCCCTGATGACGCTAGAAGCCGGCGGTCACCCAGCGGATAAGACGACATCCGCCCTGATCCAATACTTGCTCGCACGCCAGCGGGCCGATGGCTCCTGGCCGGCACTGGCCCAACGACCGCCCATGGAAGGCAGTGCCTTCACCAACAACGCTCTGGCGCTCCGGAGCTTACGCGCCTATGGACGTAATTGCGCGAAAGGAAATGAAGCCTTGTTGGCGCGTATCGACAAAGCGATGTCCAAGGGACGAGACTGGCTCAAGCAGAATAATCCAGTAACTACCGAAGACAAGATTTCCTATCTCCGCGGTCTTGTCTGGGCGGACGCGGACGGCAAGCAAGTCGAGGTCGCTCGTAACACGTTGCTAAAAAGTCAACGCGAGGACGGCAGCTGGTCCCAGCTAGATACGCTTCCTGGAGATGCGTACGCGACCGGCACTGTGTTGGTGGCCTTGTGGTCGAGTGGGATGCCATCAACCAGTCCTGCGTATCAGCGAGGCAGCGACTATTTGCTGAGGACACAAAGACCCGACGGAGCCTGGCTCGTTACGACGCGTAGCAAGCCGGTACAAACCTTCTTCGACAACGGCGACCCCGGTGACAAGTCGCAATTCATTTCCTTCGCTGCCACGAACTGGGCCGTGCTGGCGCTTTTGGAATCCTTCCCGATTCAGTTGTCCATTCTTCCGTGGTAAAAAAGAGAACCAATGACTTCCCATAAGGGTATAGGCCATCCCTGGAGTCGTGCCTAACGTCCCGGGGACGCGGCACGTGGTCGGGAACCGCCCATGGCAATGTTGACTTTTTGGGGAATGGCGCTCGGGGATTGCGGATCGGAGGAGATCGATGGACTGCGCGTCGTGGCGCTTTCCAGAGAGGACCCATCCTATGTCGTTCGACATTACGGAGAGTCAGATCCGCAGGCTTCCGCGATGGGCGCGGGTGGCCTTTGCCGCGTACTGCGCGGAATTGGCTCTTAGATTGGTGCAGAATCGTTGGAAGGAAATGCCGCCCCAATTCAGAAGCGATTGCCAAGGTGCGGTAAACGCAGCGAAACAGGCCGCGTTTACGGGGCGGGAAGTCCTGTCGTTTTCAAACGCTCACGACCGAGCAATGCAAGCCGGAGTCTCGTGCCCCGGCATCATCTACGCAACCTTCGCCGCTAACAGCGCACGATGCGCCGTCGAGAGCGCCTTTGAGAGCGAGTCCAGCCTTGCATATCAGGCGTGGAACAACGCCAAGAATACCGCAGCGAGCCTCTCCGACACAGTGATCAACCGAGCCATGAAACACGGCTTTGACAGCATCAGCTCAGATGCCACCAAGGACCGCTGGACTGATGAAACGACTGTTCTATTGACATATTTCGGCAGCTTTCCCGATTTGGCGTCCGCAACATAACAACTCTCGTATGAGGTACACCATGAGCAGAAAGAAACTGCCGATCGCGGTGTAATTCGGGATAATGAACAAGGCTTGAGGAAGCCGAGCCTGGAATCGGCGTTTCAGCTGGCGAAAGGGCTGGGAGTAGAGTGCACAGCCTTTAGTGAGGATGCTGCCAAACGGTCGACGAGGCGGGCTATCCGAGAAAAGAAGGGCGGGCGTGGATGTGCGGAATAGTCCGTCAGCGGCCTTCGTGGAACCAGTGCCTGCCAATCCTGCCCGAGAGCGCGGACGGCCGCGAAAGTGGGGATGAATAGCGGCGTAAATTGCACGTTCATCCTTTGCCGTGGGCCGGCTGCCGGTCTGGCGGCTGGCTCTACGGCCAACCAGAAAGGACATTAGCCATGCACCCGGTACATCCCTCCAATGCTCCGGATTGGCCCCCAGACCTCGGCGAGTTCTCCCAACTCGGTCCACAGGCAACGGAAAGCTTGGCCGTCTGGTGTGCAGAAGCTTCACTGATTGTTTTGCAAAAACATCGACAGGTGCCAGCGAAACTCCGAGACGTGTGCAGGGAGATGATAACACTCGCCCGGAAGGCGCGAGGGCGAACGAAAGTTGAGATAGCCGCATCCCAGGGAATTCTGGCCAATCGCGATGCCCGCATTAAAGCGACCGAGATGCCCACTGAGTTCACGCAGCTGGCGACTTTGGTCCTCGACAGCGCGACAAATGCTCTTCAAGCCGTCCAGGGGCTGGGCATGAGGCACGCGCTCGAGGCAGTAGATCTGGCTCACCGCGTTTTTGAGACGCTGAACGAATCCAGCACCGACGCTATCGCCTTTTCCACTTACAAGAAGGCGTTCAAGAAAGAGGGCTGGAACGGCGAATCTTTACCACCACCAGGCTTTTTCCCTCCTCTTCCTACCGTGGCATAGCCAATCGATTATTCAACACTTCCTGAACGATCCGAGGCGCCCATGCCCTTTCCCATAACCTTCGACCTCTTCGCCTGGGCCCGCGCCGTCGGCATCGAGCACGCGGCAGATCGACCGTGGTATCTCGTATCGGCTCCACCCTCGACCTGGCGAAGGGCTGCTAATCCGCATGCCCGATGATTGGTGCTTTATCAGTCGTCGAGGCAAGCGCCTAAAGGGTCGAGTGGACCTCGATGCAAGCCGCAGGGCCAACATACTGCCGCGCGGCCTGTTTCATCCGATCATCAGTTCCAAAGTCTGGGCGCCTTTCTTGCACGGGGAATACGAGACGGCAGTTTTCTGCGCTTTCAAAGAAGTCGAGATCGCCGTGCGGGACGCCAGCGCAAGCGCCCCTAGCGATCTCGGCGTAGCGCTGATGCGAAGAGCGTTCGCGGCCAATACTATTGCACTTTCGGACTCCAGCTTGCCTGCAGCGGAGCAAGACGGGCTGGCTCATCTCTTTGCAGGAGCATTTGGGTATTACAGGAATCCATTGGGCCATCGGCGGGTGCCTATCAACGATCCTGTCGAAGCCGTCGAAATGATTGTGCTAGCGAGTCACCTCGTCATCGCGCCCGATACCAATGCCATGATTCGGATCTTCGCGAATGAACTTCTCTAGCCGGCGAGCTTCCTTCCATTTCTTGATCTTCCGGAGTAATCCTGGAATGGCGGCAATCACGCCGAGCAAACCGGCAATTGTCAAAAAATCTCGAATATAATCCATGCCTTGTTTCCTCCCGGCCCCGTGATCGGTATGCGAACGCCGCACCCGGTACGATGACTCGCCGTTTGGAGCGCAACGAACAAGCGCGCTTTAATCACTGGAAATCGCGTAACCGCCTAGCGCCCAAACGGGTTCAACAAACTGAATAACCCGATACAGCAGAATGGGAAAGATCGAGTTCAAGATTCCTATCCAGGGAATTGCAGTGGACAGCCACCTCGAGTAAGCTAGGCCTTTGAAACTTCGCCAAGACCCTCCCTGGCCTCCGCGGCCGGACTCATTCCCACCTCATTGGGGAGACGATCCATGCGCAAGACCACGCGGCGTGACTTCCTGAAATCCTCGGCCGCTGCCACGGCCGGCGGCGTGCTGCTGCCGTCCTGGTTCACGCTGGCCCGCACGATAGCCTCGGAGTCCCAGGCTCCGAACGATCGGCCACGCGTCGGCTGTATTGGGCTGGGTGGCATGGGCCAGGGCGACGCCCAGGCCGCCAAGCGCTACGGCGACATCGTGGCCATTTGCGACGTTGATCGCTCCCACGCCGAGGCCGCGGCGAAGAATCCCAGGATCGGCAACGGCAAGGCCGACGTTTATGAAGACTATCGCAAACTGCTCGACCGCAGAGACATCGACCTGGTCACTATCAGCACGCCCGACCACTGGCATACGCGCATCGCCATAGCCGCCTTGAAGGCCGGCAAGGACGCCTATTGCCAGAAACCGTTGACTCTGACGATCGACGAGGGCAAAAAGCTCTGCCAGGTGGTGCGCGATACCAAGCGCGTCTTGCAAGTCGGCACCCAGCAGCGCAGCGAGGACGGCAACAAGTTCCTGAAAGCCGTGGCGATGGTCCGTGAAGGCCGGATCGGCAAGGTCAAGAAGGTGACGTGCGCGATTGGTGGGGGCGACGTCGGCGGGCCGTTCAAGACGGAGATGCCGCCCACCGGCCTAAACTGGGATATGTGGCTCGGCCAAGCTCCCCAAGTCGAGTACATCAAGGAACGCTGCCACGGCACCTTCCGCTGGTGGTACGAGTACTCCGGCGGCAAGCTGACCGACTGGGGCGCCCACCACGTGGACATCGCCCAGTGGGCCATCGGCATGGAGGAGTCCGGCCCGACCAAGGTGGAGGTACTGCTCGGCAAGCACCCGGTGCCGTTCGAGAAGGGCTACCCAACCGTGCACGACAAATTCAACACGGCGTCTGCCTTCCTGGTCCGCTGCGTGTTCCCCAACGAAGTCGAGATTCACATCAGGCACGACACCGAGAACGGCATTCAATTCGAGGGCGAGAAGGGCAGCTTCTTCGTCAGCCGCGGCCGCTTGACCGGCGCGCCGGTGGACGACCTGAAGAACAACCCGATTCCGGACAAGGTGCTGATAGCGCTGCGCAAGGGCAAGCGACTCGGCAGCCACATGGGCAACTTCATGGAATGTGTCCGCGATCGCTCGATGCCCGTGTCCGACGTCTTCTCGCACCATCGCGCGCTGACGACCTGCCACCTGGCCAACATCGCGCTGCGGCTGAATCGCAAGCTGAGGTGGGATGCGGCCGAGGAACAGATCGTCGGCGACGCTGAAGCCAACGCCTGGCAGCAGCGAGAGCAGCGCAAGGGATATGAGATCACGGTCTAAGATTCTGTTCCGGAAGGCCTCGCTGAAGTTGGTGTCACGGTCCATCAAGACATAACGCTTGCCAACCAAGAAGCCTTCGTCGGCAGCGGTCAAGTTCCGAGCGATCTGCTTCATCCAACGGTCGTCGGGACTTGCGGTGACACCCGCGCAATGAACCCGGGGTGTTGCGAGTTCCAATACGAAGAGCAGATAGAAGGTGACCAGGCCATTCCGGGTCCAGACCCCGACCGGGTCGTCCAGCAAACGCTGGAACATTTCGCTGGCCTTCCCGGCGACCATCATGCCAAAATGAGGAAGAACCAATCGCAACTTGCCTGGAGGAGGAATCCCATGAGCAACCCTGTAAATTCGAGACGAGAGTTCCTGCACACCACCCTGGTTGGAGCCGCGGTTCTGGGTCTCGCGCCCAATGTTCTGGGGACAGACGAAGGAAAAGCCAAGGGACTCCCGACTCGAGCGCTCGGGAAAACGGGGGAACGTGTCTCTGTTTTATGCCTGGGTGGCTGGCACATCGGCGCCGTCAAGGACGAAAAGGAAGCGATCCGCATCATGCACGCGGCCATCGACGAGGGCTTGACCTTCTTCGATAACGCCTGGGATTACCACGATGGCGGCAGCGAGGCCATCATGGGCAAGGGCCTGGCCATCGACAACAAGCGAGCCAAAGTTTTTCTAATGACCAAGAACTGCGCCCGGGACGCCAAAGGGACACGTCAACACTTGGAGGACAGTCTGCGCCGCTTGCAGACAGACCACCTCGATCTCTGGCAGTTCCACGAAATCAACTACGATAACGACCCGGACTGGATTCTGGAGCAGGGCGCGCTCAGCGAGGCTCTGAAGGCACAGAAAGAAGGCAAGGTGCGTTACCTTGGCTTCACGGGCCACAAGTCACCTCACATCCACTTGAAGATGCTCGGCAGGCACACCTGGGACACCGTGCAGATGCCGATCAATGTCTGCGACTATTTCTATCGCAGCTTCACGCATCTGGTGGTGCCGGAAGCCTTCAAAGCAGGGATTGCGCCCATCGGCATGAAGAGCCTGGGCGGCGGCAGCGATCATCAAGGCCGCCTGGTCGCCGCGAAGGTCTGCACGGTCAACGAAGCCCTGCGTTACGCGCTGAGTCAACCGATCGCATCCCTAGTCACTGGCATTGATTCCATGGAAGTCCTCCAGCAAAATCTCAAAATCGCCCGAGAATTTCAGCCCTTGCAAGGAGAAGAATTGCAAGAATTGCTGTCCAAAGTCAAACTTGTCGCGGGCGACGGACGCCACGAACGGTTCAAGTCGACTCAACTTTTCGACGGCGTCTATCATCAGCGACAGCATGGGCTGACCAAGGCAGACGTTGAAGGAACGTGAGGATGTGACGACTGCTTGAGGAAGATCTCTTCGATCGGATGCCGTGTGGTCAATTTATTCCGCCCAACTGTAAATTGTTAGATTTGCCGGATTTGCACCCTTCGGCACGTCCTTGGATCAGCCAAGTGAGGATTCGCCTTTCGGGGGGAAACGGCCTAGCGCCGAAGTTCCCGCGCTTGACGGGAATGACCGAGTGAGCAAGCAGGCACAGAACCTTTATTTGCAACGAGAGGATCAAGCCATGCCAAAGCTTACCGTCGAAGGGGTCGGCCAGTTCGAAGCGCCTCCGAACAAGCGTTTGGTGCTGGCGCTCGAGGATGAAGCCAAGATCGACCAGCTCCACGCCTGCGGGGGCAACGCGCGCTGCACTACCTGCCGGGTTGAATTTGTAGCCGGGGAGCCCGCGCAGATGACCGTTGCCGAAAAAAGCGCCCTCGCAGCCCGAGGTCTATCTGGCCTGCGGCTCAGCTGCCAGATTCTTTGCGATCATGATAAGGTAGTCCGGGCTATCAGCCGCCTGGCCGGCAGCGGCCGAATGGACGCCGGTACGCGCCCCGCTGACACGATCCAGCCCGAGCCAGTGGTTTTTACCGACAAATGATCTGCTTGGATCCGGTTGTTTGCCCGAGGCGTCGCCCTCGCCGAACCGGGCGACGAGATTGGTGAGGGCCGATTCCTGCGACGCCCTGATCGCGGTTGTGGTCGTCGCCTCGTAGTCGGACTGGGTACCGCCCTCACGTGCGAGCTTCAGGTGGCCCCGAGCCATTCATCGGTAGCATCGACCTTGTATTTTCCCTGGAGATGCTTGCGCGACGGGTTGTTGAACAGCCACATGCCTTCGTCGCCGAAAACGGCAGGAGCCGTGAGAGAGCACGTGGCCGTAGGAAGGCCGCGTAGAAACGACAACTTCATCATCTACGTCACTTTCCTTCTTGCGAAAGATTCTTGAATCCACTGATCGGCCGAAAACTCTTTTCGACAGCATTTAGAAAAAGTAGGGAACTGAGATGTCATTGAGTTTTCCCCATTCCTTTAAGAGCCGTTCAAAGACCGGCCGCACATTATCACTGTTTGCAGCCATAATCAGGGCTTTGCCGGTTGCCAAGGAGACGACGAAGTAAGCACCTACGCCCGGGTTGCCCCCACTATGATAAAGCAAAGTGTCTTTATCGGAAACGCGCATGAAGAAGCCCGGGCCGCACTCTACGCCTTTCCCGCTCAAGCCGAAACCGGACAGGTCCACCGCCGCTCTACTCTGGAGTATCTGATTAACTGTTTTTCTTCGAATAATCAGACCCCTGTCATGGTAAGCGGCTGTGAGTTCGCCGACAAAACGTGAATAATCCTTTATCGTTGTGTACAAGCCGCCTGCCGCGGCGCCCACCGTATGATAGGGGGCAATCGGCTCTCCGTCCTCGTCATAGGCCTTTGTCTTGTTCGTCCGCAGTGCTTGGGGATCAAAGCTTGAGTCTTTCATGCCGAGCTTGCGAAAGACAAGCCTGCCCATGCTGGAGTTGAAATCATCTCGAAGAACGTCTTCCATAAGAAGCTCAAGCACTGTATAGCCGCCCGCCGAGTAATGCCACGCCTCGCCAGGCTTGTACTGCACACAAACGGGCTTCTTTTCCTTATTACTGCCGTTTAAAACCTCCTTCGTAGATGCGATGCGGGCATTTAACTTAAAAAAAGGCGCGGACGGCATCGACAGGCCTGATGTGTGGTTTAGTACGCGTAGGATGGTAACCTGGTTTGGATCGTACTCCTTCGAGGTTACCCTCCAGTTTCTTAGATATCGGTTTACCGGTTGGTCAAGGTTGAGGACCGACTCCTCGTGGAGCTTCAAGATAGCCAACGCCGTGACCGGCTTAGAAAGCGAGGCAAAATTCAGAACAGTCGAATCACTCATCAGTGTCTGATTGTCCTTGTCGGAGTAGCCGAACGAGCACGAGTAATACTGCCCGTGCTTGCCTATCATTGCATATGAGAGGCCCTCCGATTTGCTTGAGACTCGAAGAGAGTCAAGTGTCCGATTCAACGAATCCAAGCGCGCCTTCAACTCTTTTGATTCACCCTGGGGCTCGGAGTCGAAGCTGGATGAACTGTAGGCCTCGGTGTGAAAGAAGCAAGGTGTCTCGCACCTTGTTTCGAATTGCATGTCGAGCACAAAGAATGCGAGACAGGCGAGACTGGAAGGTCCGATAGCATGAGCTGCAGGGCACAAGCGCTTCACCGCGCCAACGAGGCTCCGTGTCATGTCTGCACTCTCCCGACAAGCGTTCCTAAGGGGTTACCAACCACCCTAGTTTAGCGCCGATCCGGCCGGCCGTCTTGGACGTTCGAAACATGATTCTGCAGTTTCTTACCGGGCGGGGGTCGTGTCCAGAAGGGGGCGGCGAAGGCCAGGATGACCAGCGGCAGCACAACGCCGGTTTCACCCGAATACCAGTCTGAGCTTTCGCTGCTCTTGGTCATCCCCTCAAGCAGACCCCATGCATAGTTGTAGGTCCCCGGTCCCCTTGGCGGTGCTCATTGCCGATTTCACCGTGGGGGTCGTCGCGGCTACAGTGATCTTTAAGTGGAGGGCGGAGCGGGCCGGCAGCGTCTGGGCGCCGGTAATGTTGGCGGTCATGTTCGCGAGCCAGCGCAGTGACGCGTAGAAGGTGAGTGAAGCTACTCTTACGGTGGACCGTCATAATATCTTTGCCGCGCGCGATGAGAACACCGCCGCTAAAATCATGGTTGGCGACAGAAGGGGCCAGATAGGCGTCCACTTTCGCCTCAAGACCTGACGAGGGCGCGCCTACGGCACGGGCGTCATCCGCTGCGGAGGCGGACCCAGAGAAAGTAAATCTCAAGAGCAGAAGCAGCACCGCTCTTGTCTGATTCATCCGATCTTCTCCCCGGAATAGAGGCGGAGTCCCGGAGGTTTCTTACGAAGACGCGTTGGGGCTCGGGCACGGGCGCCGTTGCCGCGCCGAGCAATATATCGATTACAGTCGGCCCCAGTCTTGGATGCGAGAAACATGGCGCTCAGATTTGAAGAAATCTGCGAACGCTGCTCAGATTCTTTGGCGTGAAGCCGAATTCTCTGGCGAACCAGCGGCACAAATGAGCCTGGTCGCAGAATCCCGCTTCAAACGCTGCGTCCGCAAGCGAACACTGTCGCCGGAGGATGAGCTGCCCGGCTTCCGCCAGCCGCAGGGCGCGAATGTACTCACTCACGGAACAGTGGTGGTATTTACGGAAGACGCGAGCCAGGTGAATGGGGTGGACACCTATATCCTGCGCGAGCGCGCACAGCCTCAGCGTGTGCCGAAACTCATCGTGAATCATTTCCTCGGCCCGGCGCAGCCAGTCGGGACGCGCTGTCGTGGACTCTGAGGCCGGCCACTGTACCAGTGGCTCCAACAGTTCCAGCAACTGGGTCTCGAAACAGGTTGCTTCAGGGGCGCCGACACCGGCCGCGGTTGCCAGCAGACGCAAGCTCCGGAGTCGCCACCAGACGGACTCCAGCATTTGCCAGCTGCCAAGGTCGCTTTCCAGGAGCGCCCGCTGCGCCAGCCAGGTCTTGTCGAATTCGATGTTGAGCCCAATCATTCCGCCTGGACCGACCTGGGCTTCGTGCGGCTCATTGGTGGGATGAAAAACAAGCGTCAACTCCGGTTGAAGGTGATCCTGGCGGCGCCAACGCTCACGATGCTCGCCGGCAATCAACAAAAAGAAAGTCGGGTTTTCATGCACGTGAGGCGGTAGTTTCTGGCCGGCGCGGTAGGTTGACACGACAAGGGACAGGCCAGCCGCGCGGCATTGCCGAACCCTGTTCCCGAAGAAGATGCCTGGATCAAGGCGCATGGTTGGATCGAGGGTGAAAGAATGCGTAATTCGACGCGCTGGAGTCCCGGCTTCAGCCGGATCAAGCCGACTAAAGTCTGGACTTCAACCTGTCTCATCACTGGAGTGGCACATCCTTCAGCGTGAACGGCACTTCAATGACATCCCATCTCCGGCAGCCGAAAAAGTAGACATCATACTTTATCACTTGCCAATGGGGAGCACAAACGTGACATCGTACATCTATTCTGCACTTTGCCTCCCCAGGGCCTACGCATCACCGCTTCTCTAGAGCCTCCTTGCTGGGCAGGCGGAAGAAGAGGTAGCCGTTGCAGTGGGACCCGGTAACGGCTTTGGCCACAGCGGACAGGGTCGGGTAGACCTGCCCGGCGCAGGCGAAACCGTGCTCCAGGACTTGGACTTGCAGAGTCTCTCCCTTGTAGGAACGCGTGAGGATGGTGCCGGGCGGTGGAATGCGTGTATCCACGCGCAGCCGTATGCTTGGCGTTTTCTCGTGCGCGACTGGTGCTGCGTCCTTGGCCGGTCGAGGGGGAGTCAGGCGCAGCTCGGCATCTCGGGCCAGTTCCTCGGCGCGCTGGCGCGCGCGTTTCGATAGATCGCCCGCCGTCCGGGCTTGCAG
>Ga0310039_10000115_pt1 | contig 81848 bp, 70 predicted proteins | sample Sb_taG_4_FD_200460 | JGI IMG/M metagenome (GOLD analysis project Ga0310039, IMG submission 200460) | Peat soil microbial communities from Weissenstadt, Germany - Sb_50d_6_BS metaG (v2) (version 2) | ecosystem: Environmental > Terrestrial > Soil > Wetlands > Peat | place: Germany: Weissenstadt...
TACTCTGGGACCGGTGGTTCTCCGCTTTTTACGACTGCTGCGGCTGGCTTTCTGGCGCGCGTTTCAGCATGACGCGTTCGCCATCGCGAAAGCGTCTGCCTACTCCTCAATTCTCACTTTCTTTCCCCTACTGCTGGTAGTTGGATCGGTGCTGGCCAACTCTCGCAAGACTGCCGCCTACCTGCGCGAGATTACCTACGCCTTGGACAGAATCCTTCCCGCCGGAAGCCCCACCGCTCTTTCCTACCTGAAGGGAAATTCGCCCCGGTCGGTCGGGCTCCTGATCACCGCCTCCCTCATCACTTTGTGGACGGCCTCGGGCGTAATGATTTCCTGGATGGAAGGTTTTCGCCGTTGCTACGAGCTCCCGAAAATCTGGGGCTTGGTGAAAGAGCGCATGATTGCCTTCTCGCTAGTCATTCTCGCCGGGACTCCCCTGACCTTCGCGACCATCCTGGTGGCTTCGGGCAGCCGCATCGAACGAAACATTTTATTCCACTTGAATCACGAGTTCGGGCTTTATGTCCTGCTGATGTGGACCGCTATCCGCTGGCTCATCGCCACCCTCACCAGCATCGCGGTAATCGCGCTCATCTATCACAACGCCGTACCCCGCACCCAGCCCTGGCACAGCGTTTTGCCGGGCGCCACGCTGGCCACGGTACTGTGGTTCGCCTCCACCGCATTGTTTGGCTGGTATTTGCAGAACTACGCGGATTACAGCATCATCTACGGCTCCCTGGGCGCGGCGATTGCCCTGCTGGTGTGGATGTACCTGATCTCGCTCGTCATTCTGGTCGGAGCCGAGTTCAACGCCATGCTCTTCCCCCGCGCATTTCTGGGCAAAGAGCTAAAAGCAATGCCCGCCCCGCAGACCGCAACCAAGTAACCACAAACCGCGTACGACCTCACGCTTTTGGGGAGGGCACGACTTCAGTCGTGCCGCAAACTCGCAGACTCGATCCAGGGGGGTGCCCCGCTCCTTGCGGCCTTTTCGCAAGGGGCGGGTGCATGTGGTGAGAGCAAGTGCGAGCCGAGGATGTGACCATTTGACCCTCCCGCCCCTTGCAAAAAACGCAAGGAGCGGGGCACCCGGCACGAGTGTTTTCTAGTTACGCTCGGACAGCTTCACCTCGAGTACCGTAGCAATAAGCCAGCAGCAGGCCGAAGGAAGCAGCCAAAGAAGGGCAATTGGTATTAACTGACGTGATTCGGATGCGAGAGCCAAGACTGGAGCGAGTAAGATCTCCAAAACTACAATCGCAAGAGCGTTGCTGTGCTCGCGGATATGTCGGTAGGATTCGACGTACTCGCCTACGTCCTGAGCATGACCCACGCGCCTCCAGGCTAATCTTTCATAGAAGAGCATGATTGTTGGAAAACTGCCTTTGGAGTAAGCCCTCCCGATTAAGATGAACTGGGCTGAAACCAAAAAAAAGAAGGAAACAATCGCGAGTCGATTTACCAATGGATCAAACAAGCAGCAGTGCAGCAGTCGTGAGCAAGTGAACCCTATGGGCCAGATTTCACCAAGAATCGCCCCCACGACCAATGCTGGCACAGCCACCCATACCCACACCATCGCATCCAGTTTCGCGCTGGCCGCTTTGAACAAACAGGGCCGAATTACGTGTAGGGTGAGCATTGGGGCGCTTGCGATATAGCAATACGCGAAGCCGAGAGCGGCGAGCGCTGCCAGATTCTTCCATTCCACACCACTAGAAATCAGACTTGCCAGGGTCGTACGGTCGCTGGAAATCACAAAAATCACAGAGGCCCCCACGACTGTACCAACCAAGTAGCGAAGGACGTAATATTCCCACCATCCCTTGAATTGAAGCATCATGTCCCTTCAGGGCGAAAGACCAAGCCACAGTGTCAGACGCCTGGTACCCCAGGCTCCGGAGTACAGTGACACCCAGCCAGAAGTTGAACACGGAAAGCGCGGCAGGTCCATCACCGGGAGCGCGGTCGCCGATTGACACACCAGTCGCAAAATGGTACGTTCGCGCCGTCGCCGGTAGTTCGCACAAGACGGCGGTCTATATCCCAACACGTCCCGCAGAAAGGCCCGTCTGGCTTCCCATCTCGGGTTAGGGTGTAGGTGCCGTTACGTTGGTCAAAATGCAAGTCCTTTTCGATGTCACTCTGGTCTTTGAGTCGTGCTATCTCCGCACGAAGCTGTGAGTTCGTCTCAATCATTTGAAGCATATCCCGATACGCATCTACCAGCCTCACTGCCAGGTCTGCGTTTTTCGTCTCCCTCGCAAAGTCCATCGCCTCTTTGATCGTGTCGAACGTGGTCTTGGCGAGACCCAAGGTTGTGAATGGTTCAGGCATGCGAGCATGATACAACTACTCGTCTCGGTGGCTGGCCCATCTTTGCGGACGTAAAGGTGGGCCAGCCGCCTGGCGCAACATGGCGCAAGGCCAGAACGGTCAGGGAGTATGCCTGTCCGGTTAGTCCATTCGGTTCGGTTTTCGTTGCGTACACTATACGCAGGAAGCTCACATGATCAGGAACGTACTAACGGCTATCGCCATCCTGTTGCATTCAGCATTCGCTCAAAACGGAGTCGGAACCGGCACCATCATTATCTTCAACAGTACGGAGGATAAGCTAATAGTGGCTGCCGATAGTAGACTCCAGCCCTTTGTGAGCAGCACGCCAGATGATACGTATTGCAAAGTTGCGACATTGGGCCACCAGATTGTATTCACTTCCGTCGGTACCCCGGGCGCTTCCGGTGCGCTGAATTGGACGAATGTTGATGTGGCTAGTAGCCTGATGCGGTCTGCCAGACTAAACGGTCTCGATTTCCGTCTGCACGATCTCGTTGTTGCTTGGGGTAATTCCATCATGCACAGCTGGCGTGCCGCTTATCTCATATCTCCAGCTACGGTGATTGCGGCTGCCGAACGAAATGATGGTCACCAAATCACTTCTGGAATATTTGCTCGGGCTGAAAACGGAAAGTTCTACTGGGAAGGGGCGGCTATTACATTCGACAGAAGTAAGCTAGAGCCGATCGATTTCATAGTCGGGCAACTTAGCACGTGTTGGGCCTGTGGACAACAAGGGTCTGCCAAAATCTGCGCAGCTGGAAAAGTGGACGTTGCTAAGGACTTCTGCACCGAACGACACCCCGACGTTAGTGCGTCCCGTTCGTTGACTGATAGGATTGGCGAGGAAGGCGTTCTGGCCATCCGAGTTGCGGACTTCACAGTGACCTATGATCACAGTGGTGAGATCGGGGGACCTATAGACGCTGTAGAACTTAATAGAGACGGAAGAATCCGCTGGCTTGCACGCAAAGACAATTGCCCAGAAAACCAAGACTAGGGGCGGGTGGCCCAGACAATCTCATTTTACTCTGGAGGGTGCCCCGTCCAAGCTTCCGCTTGGGCGGGGTTTCCTAGTCTGGGCGCATCCAAAGAGCGGGGTCTGCAAAAGCGCGACAAATCGGTTATCCGAGAAAATCTTGTCAATAGGCAAAATTTACACGATTGGGCTTAACTCGTTGCATTCAATGGAAATATAAATCCGCAAAGTTGGCGGGTTTACCTATTTCAGGTTGATATAATAGAAGTATAAGCTTTCTTGCCGTCCTCGATTTTCCTACCTGAGCAAAGTGAAGTATTTTTGCGGCCATCGTTGGCTCGGCAGGGATTCCCCGCTTCGCTCGGATTGACGGGCTCGGGATTGGTGAGATAGCTTCCAAAATCTGAAAAGAAAGAGACGCGGCCTTCCCCGGCCGCGTTTTTTATTGGGCTTCGTTGGACCTATGAATTCCAGAAAGATGATGAGCCATCACAAACGCCGCGGCGAGTGGGCCGAGCTTCAGTTCATGGCAAAAGCGGCCAAGCTAGGGCTGCAGATTTCCAAACCTTGGTCAGAACTTGCTCGTTACGACATGGTGATCGGAGCCGATGGCCACTTCGTAAGCGTACAGATTAAATCAACAACCAACAGCAGCCCGGAAGGGGGCTACATATGCGGTGTCAGGCCCAACACCCGCGGCAAGCCTTACCAACTGGGAGAATTCGATTTTCTGGCAGCTTATATCATCGCGAAAGACGTTTGGTACATCATCCCTGCAAAACTCCTGGTCCATAAGAAAGTGACCAGAATTCGTCTTGATCCTTCCAGTCCAACCAGCAAGTATGCACCGTATAAAGAGGCTTGGGATCTGCTGCGCTCCGCCCACGGAAGCAACAGCGCGACTCGATCACGTTCCAACCGGCACTGAATATGGCGAACAGGCGACAACTGTTGCCTAGGGTGTCTGCTATAAGAGTAACTCTCCATATACAATAGCTAAACTCGCGCAAAACTCTGATCGGGATAAACTTGAAAAAAGGAAAGTCTTTGCGGAAGCGCGCTGGTTTGGCCATTGAGTCATTGCCCGCCGCCGCCACTATTCGCCGGGCCAAGATCATCTGCACGGTCGGTCCGGCTTGCAACTCCGAAGCCATGCTGCGCGACCTCATGCGCCTCGGCATGGACGTGGCCCGTCTGAACTTCTCTCACGGAACGCACGAAGAGCACGCGCGCAACATCGAGCGCTTGCGCCGCGCCGCTGACCAGGAGAATCGCACCATCTGCATTCTGCAGGACCTGCAGGGTCCGAAGATTCGTACCGGCCGCCTGAAAGAGGGAGCTCCGGTCACTCTCCGGACTGGCTCCCATGTCACCATCACGCCACGCAATATCGAAGGCACTGCGAGCCTGATCTCGACTACCTTTCAGGGGCTGGCGCGGGAGGTCGGGCCCGGCGCCCGCATTCTGCTCACTGACGGGCTGATTGAGCTGCGCGTGGTTCGTGTCCACGGCGAAGATGTGGAATGCGAAGTCATCAATGGCGGCCAACTCGGACAGCACCAGGGCATCAACCTTCCGGGGATTGCGCTCTCCATTCCCGCCCTTACCGACAAAGACCGAGTCGACCTGGAGTTTGGGCTCAAGCACGGCGTCGACATGCTTGCGATCTCGTTCGTGCGCTCCGCCGCCGATGTGCGCGAGGTAAAACAAATCATCGCCAACCACGGCGCCGATCTTCCTGTAATCGCCAAGCTGGAAAAGCCTCAGGCCCTGGAACGCTTGGAAGAGATTTTTGAAGCGTCCGATGGCGTCATGGTGGCGCGCGGCGATCTGGGCGTGGAAATGCCGCCGGAGAAAGTTCCGGTCATCCAGAAATACGTGATCCGCAGGTCAGCCGAGTGGCGCAAGCCGGTGATTACCGCGACCCAAATGCTGGAGTCGATGATCGAAAACCCGCGCCCCACACGGGCCGAGGCCAGTGACGTCGCCAACGCAATTTTCGATGGCAGCGATGCCGTGATGCTGTCCGCGGAAACCGCAAATGGCCTCTACCCGCGGGAAGCCGTGGCCATGATGGCAAGAATCGTGATTGAGGCCGAGGGGAATTCGGCAGACTTTACTCATCCCCGCCGCCGCGAGAATCGTTCGCTTACGGTCCCCGAAGCCATTTGCGAGGCCATCTCCCATGCCGCGGAGGATCTCCGCATGGGAGCCATCGCCGTGTTCACCGAGACCGGGAATACGGCGCGCATGATTTCCAAGTATCGTCCCAAGGCCGCGATTTATGCCTTCAGCCAGATGTTGCCGGTGTGCAACCGGATGAATCTCTTCTGGGGCGTACATCCGGTGCGGACGGCGCAGGCGCGCAGCGCCGAAGATATGGTTACGACCGCCCAGCGGGAACTGCTGCGCCGGGGCTGCGTCAAGGTTGGCGATGTAATAGGGGTGGTGGCCGGAACTCAGATGGCCTCGGGCTCAACTAATTTCATGCGTCTTCACGTAGTCACGGCGAAAAAGATGTAGACGCGCACGTGCTTGCGCGTGCCAAACGCGCAAGCACATTAGGAAGCAAACCGGCCTTGACGCGCCGGAGACAATAATCCTCATGTCGCAGGAGATATTGCACGAAATATTCTCGGTCGCCATCTTCCAGCCCCTGCCGGGGCGCGAAGAAGAGTCTCTCGCGACCATGCGGGCGCTGATTGCCGCGCTCTCGGCCGGCGGATATAGCCGCGACGTGCTCTATCGCGATGCTAAATCGCGTGTCGAATATGTCTTGCTGCGCTACTGGAAATCCGAAGAGGCTCGCCGCGCTGCCTTGGAAGATCCCGAAGTGTTGCGCTGTTGGGCCAAGCTCGCTCATGAGATCCGCACGGTAAAAATTTACGAAACTCTTGAAGACGCTCTGGCCTCGTGAGCGACGGAACATTTTTCCGTTCGCTAAGTCCAAGAGCAGTGATACTGGTGTTTCTAACTCCGACGCGTCTGCGCGACCATGCTGCCCAGCTTTGAGATTTTCGTTGATGCATCGCTTAATCCGCAGGTCCGCGGATTCGTTCATCGGCCCACTGAGGCCTCCGGTGACGGATTGGCACTTGCGCATGGCGCCGGATCGAACTGCCGCGCTCCGCTGCTGGTTGCCCTGGCGCAGGTTTTTGCTGCAGCGGGCGTAACCGTCGTCCGGTGTGACTTGCCTTATCGTCAAAGCCGGCCGTACGGTCCACCTGGGCCTGGTGACGCTGCCCGCGACCGTCAAGGTTTGAAGAATGCCGTCACGGCGCTTCGCAAACTGGTTCCCGGTCGCGTGTTTCTGGGAGGACATTCCTACGGCGGTCGCCAGAGTTCGATGCTTTGCGCCGAAGAAGTGCGTCTGGTTGACGGCGTGCTACTGCTCTCTTATCCGCTGCACCCGCCGCGCAGGCCCGACCAGCTTCGCACTCAGCATCTCCCGAAGTTACAAACGCCAGCACTCTTTGTACAAGGAACGCGTGATCCGTTCGGATCCCCGGAAGAGATGGAGTCGGCGATGAGCCTGATTCCGGCGAAGACTCGGTTGGTCCTTATCGGGGGAGCGGGTCACGACCTCGGATTCAAAGGGAGAGCAAGGAGGGATGAAGCTCCCGCACTCGTGCTCGCGGAGTTTCAGAGGTTTTTCGGTTGAAGCTGCGGGAAATTGATGCGAGTTTGAACCCTTCACCGCAGGGGCTGAAGCCCGGACGCGCTTCGGTATCTTGCGGCACGACTGAAGTCGTGCCCTGATACGAACCCAGCGGAGCTTCGCTCCGCGGGACAGCCGGGGGCGGCTGTCCCCACGTGAGTTTTGCCGATGCCGTCTTTGTCGCGTCCGAAAACTCCGATCCACTCTTGCGGGGGAGCGTTGCTCCGTTGGACGGGCGAGACGCCCGTCCTTCCTCAATCTATTGTTAGTTCACCCAGCCGGATTTCGAGCCGCCGTTCTTCTTGTCTATGTCGTCGGGTGGGATGTAGTTGCCGTTTTCGTCGAAGGTGCCACTCACGGTGCGATTCTGCTTGCGCATGAACACTTCGAACTTGCGTGCGGCCCGGCGGCGTTTCCAGCGGTAATAGGAATTGCGCACGCCGAAGTAACGTTCTGTCGTCCCGAAGGTGAGACCACGTTTGGGGACAAACTTGACGTACAGAAACCCGAACAGCAACCCGCCCAGGTGGGCGATGTAAGCGACGTTGGAGCCACGGCCCGCCCCCGAGGCGCTGATCGCTTCGACCAAGGTGATGAACGCGACTCCGGCCACGAAATACTTCGCGCGAATTGTGATCGGGATTGGAAACAGCATGATCTCCCGATCGCCGTAGAGCATGCCGAACGCCATCAGAATGCCCAGCACTCCGCCGGACGCGCCCACAGTCGGAGTCTGAGGCGCTACCCCACCTACGCCGGTGTAGGAGATTGCAATCGTGGTCAGGGCTGCTCCGACCACGCAAAAGAAATAGAATTCAAGAAATCGCTTTTGTCCCCAGTCCGATTCCAACTGGGCGCCAAACATCCACAGCCCCAGCATATTGAATAGAATGTGCAGCACTCCGGCGTGTACGAACGAATAGGTCACCAACTGAAATATCCAGCCATGCAGGACGGCCGCGGGAATCAGAGCCAGGGCGAGAGTCAATTCTCCGCCCAGGCTGGGGACGACAACCTTGAGCAGTTCGAGGAGCAGGTAGACTGCCGCATTGGTGATGATGAGCCACTTCACGGCCTTGGTGAAGGGTGGCAGACTCAGCGAGAGGGTTCGTCCGCGATACATAAAAAAGCAGTTGCCAGTTCTCAGCGGCGGGTTGCCAGGGGGAGCTGACAACTTATGCCTCAAAACGAAGCAGGCTATTCGGACATTCTAACAGGTTAGCGACTTACCGCTCGGGGAGCGGCGTCACCGGCAAGCTGCGGTGGCCTTGATTATCCACGGCGCGCACGGCAAAGATCACATTATCCTTCGACATGGGAAGCGTGGTTCGAGTTACATTTCCCACCGCTTGCACGTGTTCCCAATCCGGACTGGTTGTGCCGCGCCAGAGCACCTCATAGCTCGCCGCGCGGCCGCCGGGGGATGGTTCCCAAGTCAGGGTGGAATCGTTTTCCAGTTTCGCGGCTAGTAGATGGACCTTGGCTGGTGGCGCGGGAGCGGAAGCGAGTGACGCCAACGTCGCCGCATTCAAGCGCGCGACGTTGGCCACGTAGTCAAAGTTGACGAACTTGGGCAGGTCGCCGAATTCGATTCCATTCTCAATGCGCACATTTTGGTGTTGGTGATTGTAGTCTTCGCGAAACTCGGTGAAGCGCACGGAGGCGTATCCCTGCTCGTTGAATGAGCTGTGATCGCCCCCGCGCAGGTAACGGTCCAGGCGAAAGATCAGCATTGCCTTGACCCCTGCGTCATAGGTGCGGGCGACTTCGGCGATGTAGCGGGCGAGTTGCCGGGACGTGGAATCGCTCTCGCCGCCCAGACTGCGGATCTGGCGCAGCTCGGCCTCGGTGGCGGCAATTGGAACGCCTTCAGAGAAGACGCGCACGACGCTGGTGTCCTGCTGCGGGCTGCGGTCGCCGCCGACGATATCGTTGTTCAGCGCCGCTTCAATGTCCCATCCCGCAGACTTGGCCATTTGCGCGAAATGGCGACTGCCGTTCAGACCCTGCTCCTCGCCGGCAACGGTCAGAAAAATGATGGTCGCGGGAAACTTCAGCTGGCTAAGAACACGGGCGCACTCCAAACTCACAGCCGTGCCGCTGCCATCGTCGTTGGCTCCGGGCGCGAGGTTGGCGATGTCGAGGTTGTCGCTGTTGCGCGAATCGTAGTGGCCGGTGACCAGCACAATGCGCTTGGCACTCTCCGGGTCAGTGCCCTTCAACACCGCATGAACATTGGTGATTTCTGTAGGCTTGGGAATTCGGCCGCCCGGTGCTTCGGTAAAACTGTCGAGCTTGACTTCCAGGCATCCGCCGCAATCGCGCGAGAAGCGCTCGAATTCGGACTTGATCCATTCCCGCGCGGCGCCGATGCCATGCCCGGACGCGATCGAAGCCGGATCCTGTGCGGAAAGGGTCGAGCGAGTCTGAAAGCTGACCAGCTTCTCAATGGTGGACTGAATCCGCGTCGCGGAAATCTGCCGCAAGGCTGCAGCAATCTGCGGATCGGCCGGGCTCGCAGGTGAAGTGTCCGGTGCGGCGGCAGTGGTGATCGTCATCGCCGCCGCTATCGCTGTCAATGCGAGGGCAGCGCACAAGCTGGCACGGACCGAGAGATGACAGTGCCTCAGTTCGAGAGACTTCACGCGGCAATAGCGTTGGAGTTTCATAACCGTTCTTGGAATAGCCGCCAGCCAAGGATTTCCGGAGCGGTCGGCCGGTTTCGGAAATCGGGGACTTGACCTTCGGCTCAAGAGACACTAAATATTATCAGGGAGTCCTAATTGATTGGAGGCCTTTGTGGTTCATTGTCCGGAATGCGAAACCGACCTCGACATCGAAGAAGACGAGGTCGATGAGGGAGAAATCGTCTCCTGCCCTGAGTGCGGTACTGACTTCGAGATAATCACGGTTAGTCCCATTGAACTGAAGCCCGTGGATGAGGAGCGATACGAGGAGGATGACGAAGAGGAAGTCGAAGACGGTGATTTCTCCTAGGTCCCGCACGCCTCAGCCCCACCGGTTAGAGTTCCGCTTCCGCGCTGTTTCTCGAGTAGCGCTGCTTGGGCTGTGCGTCTCTGCGATACTTGGCTTTGGCAGGTCGGCCGCTGCCGCGGGCAACTTCTGGTCCGCGGAAAACAAACACGAAAAACCCTATGCCGTGATCTTCGGCACCGTGTGGGGTCCGGACGACCACCCGCTTTACGGAGTGAAGATCAAAATTCGCCGCGAGGCTGAAAAGAAGGTTCGCTGGGAGCTGTATTCGGATCACAACGGCGAGTTCGCCCAGCGCGTCCCGGCGGGCAAGCAAGACTACGTCGTCTGGGCCGACGCGAAGGGCCATAAGTCTCAGACTGGTAGTCAACTGCAGGCGGACGAGGTTAAGGTGCATGTCGACGCGGATGAACGCGTCGACACCGGATTGCATCTGAAATAACAAACGCCCGAACACAGGTTCTCGATAAGCTTAGGGGGGGACCACATGAGAAAGTACCAGGCTGTGGCCTTGGTGGTTCTGCTCGGCTTCGCTGCCGTTGCCATTGCCTACGCCAAAGACAAGGAGAAGGCTAGCCCCGGCCGCATGCTGACGGGCAAGGTGCTCGATCGGCACGATAATCCTCTACCGGATGCTGTCGTTTACCTCTCCAATACGCGCACCCGCGCAGTGAAGAGTTACATCATCGGCGCCGACGGCGCGTACCACTTCCCTGAGCTGTCCCCAAACATCGACTACGAGGTCTACGCCCAGTACAAGGGCCAAAAGAGCGACACTAAGACCATCAGCCAATTCGATGACCGAAAGCAAGTGAACATTATCCTGCGGATTGATGCGAAGTAAGCGCACGCTACTTCATCTTCAATTTTCGAATGTGTTATCGGATGAAAAGCAATCACCGGAACTGCTTGGAGTTTGCGCGACTGCAGAGCCCTGGCCGCTCACCGTTGCGCGGATGTTTTTGAGAGGTCAGTTCGGCAACTTTTCAGGGGAAATGAAGTTCCGCTCGTGTCGCCGCCAGACTTTGACAAAATAGAAAGGCTTATGATCTAGGCTTACCGTTGGCTATCAGGATTGTACCAAGCAATTTTGAAGAGAGTTCAAACAATGCTCAAGATTCCAGCGTGGGAATCCGGGCTCGTTGGTTTCAGCGTTCTCGGCGCAGTTCTCTTGACTGCATTCCTGGGGCTGCATCTGGTCAGCTGCAATAGCAACTCGCCAGCAAAACAGTCTACGCCACCTCCGCCGCCCGGGACCGCGGGAACCAACGTGACGACGTATCACAACGACAACGCCCGCAGTGGACAGAATCTCACCGAAACAATTCTCACGCCCAGCAATCTCAATTCTTCCAGTTTCGGCAAACTTTTTGTCATCAGCGTGGACGGGAAAGTGGATGCCCAGCCCCTTTATCTCACGCAGGTAAGCATCCCCAACCAAGGAACGCACAACGTCGTCTATGTGGTAACAGAGCACGGCAGTGTCTATGGCTTCGATGCGGACAGCGGAATGCTTCTCTGGCATGTCTCGATGCTGGCGGCTGGCGAAACAACCAGCGATGATCACGGCTGCGGTCAGGTGACACCAGAGATCGGCATTACCGCGACCCCGGTCATCGATCCAAAAGCGGGCCCGCATGGCACGATTTACGTGGTCGCGATGTCGAAGGACGGATCAGGAAATTACCATCAGCGGCTGCACGCCTTGGACGCGACGACCGGCGCGGAAGAGTTCGGCGGCCCGCAGAATATTCAGGCTTCTTTTCCGGGAACTGGCGACAACAGCTCGGGAGGAAACGTGATCTTCGCTCCCGGGCAGTACGAAGAACGGGCAAGTCTGCTCTTGCTGAACAGCGTCGTGTACACGGGATGGACATCCCATTGCGACATTCGCCCCTACACCGGCTGGATCATGGGCTTCGACCAGTCAACTCTGGCCCAGGTCAGCGTGCTGAACGTTACCCCGAATGGCAATGAAGGTTCTGTCTGGATGAGCGGTGCGGGGCTTGCTGCCGAAGCATCCGGCAACATCTTCCTGCTGGACGCGAATGGTACCTTTGACTCCGCACTCGATGCCAATGGATTTCCCAGCCAGGGTGATTTCGGAAATGCTTTCCTGAAGATCTCGACCGCCAACCGGCAACTGTCGGTAGCCGACTACTTTGAAATGTTCAATCAAGGCGCGGAAAACGATTCCGATGAAGACCTTGGCTCCGGGGGAGCGCTGGTCCTACCCGATCTCACGGATGGCTTGGGTCACACACGGCACCTTGCGGTCGGTGCCGGCAAGGACTCGAATATCTACGTGGTCGACCGCGACGCGATGGGAAAATTCAATTCCAGCAAGAACAACATCTACCAGGAACTCCAAGGTGCCTTGTCGGGTTCGGTATTCTCCATGCCCGCCTACTTCAACAACACGGTTTACTACGGAGCTGTGGGGGATAAGATCAAGGCTTTCGCCATCAGCAACGCGCAGCTCGCGGGGACGCCGGCATCGCAAACCGGCAATGCTTTCGGTTATCCCGGAGCGACTCCGAGCATCTCCGCCAATGGGACGAGCAATGCGATTCTGTGGGCCGCGGAGAACGGCGGCACCGCGGTTCTGCATGCTTACGACGCGACCAATCTTTCGCGCGAGTTATACAACAGCGACCAGGCGTCAGGGGGAAGAGATCAGTTCGGTACAGGGAACAAGTTCATCACGCCGATGATCACGAATGGCAAAGTGTACGTGGGAACAACCAACGGGGTTGGGGTGTTTGGGCTGTTGCAGTAGAGAGCCCGTGTAGGGCGGACAAGAGTGTCCGCTCCCACACCAGCTAGTTAGTTGTTCTCGTTCCCGGCGCGCTTCCACGACATCAGCTCGCCAATCGTCGAACCGCCGGTGCTCGACACCGGATGCTTGTAAGCTTCCACTTCAGTACGCGAAGCTTCCTCGCCCACGGCCTTGATGCTGAGCCCGACTTTCTTTTCTTCCTGATTCATTTTGATGACCTTGAAGTCGATCTCCTGTCCTGGCTCGAGGGTCAAGGGCTGGCCATTGCCGTCGACCGCTTCAGAGTTGTGGCAGAGACCCTCGATGCCCTCGGCGATTTCCACGAACGCGCCGAAGCTGGCCACGCGCAAGACTTTTCCGCGCAGCACGTCGCCGACCTTGTGCTGTCCGAAGAAACTCTCCCACACGTCCGGTTGAAGCTGCTTCACACCCAACGACAACCGCCGCTTGTCCGGCTCGATGGCTAACACGACGGCTTTCAGACGGTCGCCCTTTTTCAGAATCTCCGAGGGATGCTTAACGCGTTTCGTCCAGCTCAGGTTACTGACGTGGACCAGACCATCGATACCGTCTTCGATTTCGATGAAAGCGCCGAAGTCGGTCAGGTTGCGCACCCGGCCTTCGACCGTCGCGCCCACCGGGTATTTCTCGTGTAGAGCGTCCCACGGATTAGCCGCAAGCTGCCGCATCCCCAGCGAAATGCGCCGCTCCTGCGGATGCACGTTCAGCACGACGCAGTCGACGTGGTCGCCAACGTTCACCAGCTTGGAAGGATGCTTCATGCGTTTGGACCAAGTCATTTCGCTCACGTGCACCAATCCTTCGATGCCCTGCTCCAGTTCGACAAAGGCTCCGTAATCAGTGACGCTGATGACGCGTCCGCCCACGTGCGCACCCACCGGATAGCGGTGCTCGGCATCCAGCCAGGGATCGGGCGTGAGCTGCTTGAAGCCCAGCGAGACGCGCTGCTTATCTTTGTCGAACTTGAGCACCTTAACTTGGATCTGATCGCCCACGTTGACCAGATCGCGGGGATGAGTGAGACGCCCCCAGGACATGTCGGTGATGTGCAACAGACCGTCGATGCCGCCAAGATCGACAAAGGCGCCGTAGTCGGTAAGGTTCTTGACCACGCCGGTCAGAATCGAGCCTTCCTCCAGGTGCTGCAGAGTCTTGGATCGCTTCTCACTCTGCTCTCCTTCCAGCACCTGCTTGCGCGAGACCACGATGTTGCCGCGTTTCTTGTTGAGCTTGATGATGGCAACTTCGAGGGTTTGTCCCTTCACCGCATCGAGGTTGCGCGCGGGCCGCAAGTCGGCTTGGGAGCCGGGGAGAAATGCATGCACGCCCATGATGTCGACGGTAAGACCGCCCTTGATGCGCTCCACCACCGTGGCGCGAATGGGCTTCTTGTCCCTGTGAGCCTGCTCAATCTCATCCCAGGCGCGCAGCGTCTGCGCTTTCTGGTGCGAGAGATTAATGTAGCCTTCCTCGGTTTCGCCCTTGTCCCGCATGACGTCGATCTCGTCACCCGGCTGGAACCTGGGTTTGCCCTCAAAATCCAGCACTTCGGACAAGGGCAGCATGCCCTCGGACTTGGCGCCGATATCCACGACAACATGCGTGCCGGTAAGTTTGAGCACGGTGCCTTTGAGGACTTTGTCCTCGCGGACCGCCTCTTCACTTTCGGTGGTGAAGTTCTCCAGGGCCGAAGCGAAGTCCTCGACGCTGGCGGGTATCGGCTTTTCGTCTTGAGGTTCGGCCGGTTGCGATGGTTCGGGGACAGAAGCCTCTCGGGTTGAAACTTCCGGAGTGGCCTCAAGGTTCTCAGTCAGAGTTGAAGTGCCTGAGTCTTGGTTGGGGGAAGTGTTGTCGTCGAGCAAGGTTTATCGCCTCTCTGATGTACTCGCGCGTGCGCGAAGGATGCGGGAACTGCTTCAGCGGACAGCTGGCGTGAGTCTTAGGTTGTGTGGAGCCCGCCCTGGCGGACGGACCTGAACAATCCCAGCGGTCGGACGTTGCCAAATAGCGAACCCGCGTCCAAAAGGGAACCCTTCGACTATAGCAACCGCTTGCAAACAGTGTCAAACCCCAAAGTGAGAATAATTGAATTTGGTTACAGCCGTGTTAAAAGCGAGGGTTGTGGCTGGTTCAAGCTTGAGACGATTCCGAGGACGGTGAGCCGGGAAGAGCCAAATTTTCGCGATCGTCCACCCAAGAAGAAAGGGGAGGAAACTCCCTCCCCTGAAGCATCGATCCTTGGCTTACGCAAATCCAGTTATTTGGTAACTCGGAACTTCCTGTTGCTCTGCAATGTGCCCTTCGGCGTGGTCACGGTTACGAAACCGCTGGTCGCCCCCTCGGGAACTTTGGCGGTCATATATGTGTTCGACACAACGGTGAACTTTCTTGCCTTGGTGCTGTTAAATGAGACGGCTTTCGTTCCCTTGAATCCCTGACCGAGGATTTCGATGGTCGCACCCACTTTCCCGGATATGGGTAACAGGCTGACAAACGGCGTTTTTTCAAACTTTAGTCCCGTAAATTTCCAGAACGTTCCGGTGTTGGTCGTCGCTCCGCCAATTGGGGCATCTCCGTAGATGATCCCATTTGTGTTCTGGATCGGCGTAACACTGGGATTTGCTCCGTTCTGTCCGGTGAACGGCCAAGGCTGAATCTTCTTGCCATTCGGACTGAGTTGATAGAGCGTTCCTAAGGTGTCTGCCCCACCTACGTTCGTCACGCCGTAAAAATTGCCATCGGTGGCAAGGAGCATACCCCCCTCGGGATGCCCACCGTCGCTTCCCCCATCGAACCCGAACCATTCCGCGTAGGCTCCTTTCGGAGTAACCCTATAGACTACCCCATAGTTGGCGGTGCTGCCTTCGTACGCGGAGGAGTAAAAGTTACCGTCATTCCCTTCCAGCAGAACGCCGTCGGGATATGCCCCGTCCCCGCCAGCGTCACTGAAGCCGTAGAGCGTAGTGACAACACAGGCCGGGGCTGGCGTCACTTTGAACACCGTGCCGTAGCCGCCGCCATTCGAGGCTGTTCCGTAGAAATTCCCATCGGTGGCTTGAACCAGGGGAGAATAGGGCTGGTAGCCGTCACTCCCAGTGAACGAAACGCACGTGGTCAGCTTGCCAGCGGGCGTCATCCAGTAGACCGTCCCGTCGTTGTCTAGACCCCCGATAAATGTTGTCCCATAGAAATTTCCATCCGAGCCTTCGATGGGCGGAGCGTAAGGATTCTTGCCATCGTTACCGCCGGTGAAGCTATAGAGAATAGTTACAACCCCGGCCGACGTCATCTTGAACACAGCTCCGGCACCGAATTGTCCACCATTGATCATGGTCCCATAGAAATTTCCGTCGGTTCCCAACGTGAGACCGCTGTAGGGAGCCCCTTCGGGGTACGGCTTGGCGTTGGGATTGAAGTCGTGCACCTTAGTCATTTTGCCGGCCGGCGTAATCTTAAACGCTGCGCCGATTCCGTACATCCCGCCCTTTGGGGTTGTGCTCCACATGTTGCCGTCGCGTCCCTGGGATATGACCCCCACATTTTGGGGATTGAGTGGGTCCGCCGAGCCGCCCGAGCCGAAGTCGTAAATTGCTGTGATCGTCTGCGCCTGTGCAGCCGTTACCGCCAAAACGGCAGCCAACGAGAGCAGCACAATCCAAGTCTTCGACATGTCTGATTGCATTACGCCGCTTAACCTAAACCTCAACATTTGATCTCGCTTCACAAATCTTCTCCTTAGATGTTGGTCACATCGGATAGTGTCGGTTGGGGTTTGAGGGCGGAAATCAGAAAAGCTCCGCCCCCTGACTCAGAGTATTCCCCCTCACTTGGTGTAACGGATATTACTGCGCAAAAATGCTCGCCGGATGCCATTTGCTTCGGCGACGGTTGGCGGCCGCGTCAGTTCAAAAATTATTAAGAGTGGGATTCTGTGATTCCGCCCGACAATTTCTGGCTATCCAATTATTGGACAATGCTGATCGGGAAGACGACTGAGAGGAACGCCCGAAGCTTCCTCGTCGCTGAACCTGCACCATTTCCGAAACTCCCCGCTAATCTGCTACTCTGCCCTGCGATGGATTATCTCTGGACGCCCTGGCGTTACGCCTATGTCACCGCCGCTTCAAAGACCTCCGGCTGCATCTTTTGCGACCTCCCCAAAGCAGGGGACGATGCAAAAGCCCACATCGTGTATCGCGGCCAACATTGTTACATCGTGCTCAATACATTCCCGTACACGCCGGGGCACGTCATGGTGGTGCCGTTCGTGCATCTCGATGAATTGCAGAAACTGCCAGTCGATGCAGCCCACGAAATGATGAATTTGTCGCAGAAATTGGAGCGGGTGTTGCGGCAACTCTACGCTCCCGATGGGATAAACCTGGGCATGAACATTGGCAAGGCCGCCGGAGCCGGCGTCGCTGGGCACATCCACATGCATGTGCTGCCGCGCTGGGTGGCGGACGCGAATTTTGTTTCGGTGATTGGGGAAACGCGAATTCTGCCGGAAAGCCTCGAGACCACCTACGCGAGGATTCGAGCGGCACTCGCATCGCCGGTGTCATCCTGAGCGAAAGTTCGAAGGGCAGAAAACCTGCGCCCAGGATGAACGCCGCGAACACAAAAAGCGCACAATCACAGTCCAGTTTGGGCCGCGATGCTCCCTATGCGCCCATGTGCATACTCATGAAACTGCGGTGAGGGAAAGCCTTACGATTCCTCCCCGTTTGTAAGTCCCACGACGGCAAGACTAGGTCGAAACAGATTTGTGGTTGTCACAAGAATGTCAATAATTTGTAAGTTTTTGTCGAGAGACGCGACCGGATTAGGGAAATCCAGGTGCGATAAAAGGCAATTCAACCTTCAAGTAGCTCGTCCAAATCCTTTTCGCCGATCACGCTTATTCGCAGTTCTTTCGCCTTATCGAGTTTGGAACCTGCGTCGGTCCCGGCGACCACATAGTCGGTTTTCTTGCTGGGTGTCGTCGACACTCGTCCACCAGCATCTTCGATCATCGCCTTGACTTGGTCTCGCGGGCGCGTGAGTGTCCCAGTTAGGACAAACGTTTTCCCCGCAAGTTTCGTGCCGCGTTCTTTCTTCTTCCCGGTGAACATCAAGCCGGCTGTGCGCAACCGCTCCGTCAGTTCGCGGTTCCTCGGTTCGTGAAAGAATTCCGCGATACTCTGCGCGATTCGCGGCCCCACCTCGTTCACCTGTTGCAGTTCTTCTTCGCTGGCATTCATGAGCGCGTCCATGGAGCCGAAATGCTCGGCCAGGAACTGGGCAGTACGCTCACCCACAAAGCGGATGCCCAGCCCATAGATCACCCGTTCCAGTGGCAGCTTCTTCGAGGCTTCAATCTCGCGGAGCACATTCCGCGCCGACTTCTCCCCCATCCTCTCCAGCGATAGCAAGTCAGCCTCGGTTAGCCTGTAGATGTCGGCGACATTCTTCACCAGCCCGCGATCCGTCAACTGATTCACCAACGCTTCTCCCATCCCGTCGATGTTCATTACCCCGCGCGAGCCAAAGTGCAAAATAGTCTCTCGCAGCTTGGCCGGACAGTTGGCGTTCACACAAAAATAGTCCACTTCGCCTTCCGTGCGCACAACTTTCGTACCGCATACGGGACACTCCTCTGGCATATGGAATAATTTGTGGCCGCGCGGGTGGTCTTTGTCTTCCACAACTCGCGTAACCTTGGGGATGACGTCGCCGCCACGCTCGACCTCCACCCAATCATCAATCTTCACGCCCAACCGTTCGATCTCATCTAGGTTATGCAGGGTGGCACGACTGACAGTGGTGCCACCGATGGGTACTGGCTTCAACACCGCCACCGGAGTCAATTTGCCGGTCCGCCCGACCTGCACAAGAATGTCTTCAATCTGCGTAATGCCCGCACGAGCTGCGTATTTGTAAGCGATCGCCCACCGTGGCGCCTTTCCGGTGTAGCCGAGTTCTTCCTGCAGCGCGGTTCGATCCACCTTGACGACAATGCCATCGATTTCATAAGGGAGTTTTTCCCGCTTGGCTTCCTCTTGTTCGATGAACGCCCAAACCTCCTCAAAACTCTCAGCCAGCTTGCGACTGGGATTGACCTTGAATCCGGCGGTATCGAGCGCGTTCAATGTCTCCCAGTGCCGGTCGAAGAAGGTGCGCCCGTCTTGCAGCAGCATGTAGGCAAAATAGTCGAGCCGCCGTTGCGCAACGATGCTGGGCTCAAGTTGACGGACGGTACCGGCAGTGGCATTGCGTGGATTGGCAAATAATGACAGCCCCTTCTCCTCGCGCTGCTGGTTCATTTTCCTGAACGCCGCAAGGGGCATAAGCATTTCGCCACGCACCTCGAAGTTCGCAGGGATGCTTGCCGCCTTAAGCTTTTCTTTCGGAATCGAAAGCGGAATCGAGCGCACGGTGCGCACATTCAGGGTGACATCTTCGCCGATGGTGCCATCGCCGCGCGTAATGCCGCGCACCAGCCGGCCATTGTCATAGAGCAGGGCCAGCGACATGCCGTCCAGCTTCAGCTCACAAACGTAGTCAACGTCCTTGCGCCCGCTGAGTTCGTGAACCCGCCGCTCCCAGTTGCGCAGGTCGTCCACGTTGTAGGTATTGTCGAGCGAAAGCATGGGCGAGGAATGCGCCGCCTTGACTACGCCCTCGCGCGGCTTGCCGCCAACGCGCTGGGTAGGAGAATCCGGCGTGACCAGCGTGGGATGCTCCGCTTCCAGCTTCTTCAACTGGTTCATCAGTTGGTCGAACTCGGCGTCGCTGATCTCCGGATCGTCGAGCACGAAATAACGGTATTCGTGGTGCCGGATCTTCTCGCGGAGCGCCTCAATCTTCTTTTCGATCTCTTTCGCGGCCATCGCAGAAGATTATAGGCGAGAGCTCAACACGATCGTGTGGCGCGGACGCCCTCGCCCGCGAAATTTCAAAGAGACAAGAAACCAAGCCAGACTGTACCCCAGCCGAGTTGTTCTAAAGTGTCCTCCCGTGCCGGTTCTCCAAACTTGATCTGGTCCGAGTAGCTGAGTCAAGAGGCATTCCGCCGCACCATTGTCAGTTCGACTCGGGGCCATCAAGCAGCCAAATTGTTGTGCCGTTTATCCGGTACAATCCACGTGATTTCATGCGCAAAGCAATACTCCTCTACAACCCGCTCTCCGGCCGCCGCCGCGGACGTCGTCTAGCGGATGTCGAGGCCGCACTGTCAGTCTTGCGCAGCGCCGGAGTCGAAGCCTCGGCCGCGCCCACGCGCGCCGCATCGGATGCCACAGACCAAACCAATCAAGCCATCGCCGAAGGCTGCGACACCATATTCGCCTGCGGCGGCGACGGCACGGTTCACGACGTGTTACAGGGCTTGGTGGGCAGCAACGCCGCATTGGCTATCATTCCTCTGGGCACGGCAAATTGCCTGGCCCACGATCTGCGGCTCCCACTTGCTCCCGCGAGCGCAGCCCAGGCCGCTCTAGCCGCGAAGCCCCGCCGCATCGCCGTTGGCCGAATCGAGTACCAGGATTTCGCCGGCCATCGTGGCACGCGATATTTCACCGTCACCGTCGGAATCGGAGTCGATGCCTACCTCTTCTACAAACTGGATCCATTGGCGAAACGACGTATCGGCATGGCCGCCTATTGCGCGAAAGCGACGCACCTGTGGCTCACCCACAAGATGGAGAACTTCGCAGTCGAGGTCACCGAGGAAGGGCCAAGCCGTCGCGCGGAAGTTTCCCAGTTATTGGCGGTTCGCATCCGCAATTTTGGCGGAGTCCTGCGCGAACTCGCTCCCGGCGCATCTCTCGAGCGCGACGACCTCCGTCTGGTGCTCTTCCGCACCCGAAGCCGGCTGGCGTATCTGCGTTACGTGTTGCGCGGACTTTTCGGAACCAACTGGAAAGTCCCCGGAATCGAACTGCTCCACAGCACAGACGCAATCTGCCGCGATGTGGCATCGTCCACTGGGACGAACCCCCGTATCTTCGTCGAAGCCGACGGAGAACTCCTGGGAACGTTGCCCGCCGAGGTATCCATGGTCCGCGATGCCGCGACTTTGCTGGCCCCCTGATTGAGCGGCACAGCTTCGAGGAGCGACAAAATTACCGGGGAAAAGACTCAGTGCGCTGCGCTCAGAATCGATCCCACTGCGAACCGAGAACCACCCACGGAGAACCGCTCGTACCCGAAGATGAAAAGTCTAACGCGCGTGAAATCGGTCTGGACTTCCCTACTGCGGCGCGACCACGAAGACCGTGCACCATCCATAGCCGCCACAACCTCCGCCGGTGTAACCACTGTAGGGCGGACACTCTTGTCCGCCGCCTTTGACTTTGCTCTTGAGGCTGGGAGCGGGATGTTACCCTATGGGTAACTACATCTCGTGCCGGTGTTTACCGTTTAGTACAGGGTATATACCCCAAAAATGCGTTTTCCATCCAAATCTATGAAAACAAAGGTACTGTTTTAGAGATACCCTCGTAAGATATCCCTTCTAAAGGACTTATGGAGGGGATATCCCAGAGCTTCTATGCTTCGTAAGTCTATGAAAACAGGTGGCAAGATGTGGATACCCTCGTAAAATATCCCTTCTAAAGGACTTAGCAAGGGCATTTTTGGAGGGAATTAAGGCCATTCTGCACCCACGCCTGTGTGGGAATCTCGAAATTGTCAAAGAGCTGAAAGAGCCATTGCTGTTATCAAACAGCTAATGCATTCATCTATATGTTAGCCTCATTGAGACGCCGGGTCAATGGAAAAATCGTGGGGGGCGGTTCTACCTCCGCTTGCCTAAACGGCGGCTGCCTCGTGCCAAATACTGCTGATCGAGGGCTTGGCGTATAAGTGTTTTGATCACGGCCTGGCGGCTGATGTTCAATTCTTTGGCGGCCCTGTCCAGTTCTTCCAGCATGCCGGATGCGAAGTCAACATTTGCACATACAGCCGACCTCGCCGTCCCCACCTTTACAAAGAACGTAAAGGTGGGCCAGCCGCCAATTGCTTAGGTCTGGGCCACCCGCCAAGAGCCGAGCTAGGGATAGCTCAGTGCGGGCGAACTTCGCCTAGGAACGTTCGCACAAGCCATATAAAAAAGACAATCGCACTTAAAATCTCCACCGCAACGAGTTTACTATGGAGAACGAAGCGGTGGAGGTTGAAAGGCTTTTTCCGGCGGCGCGGCCGAAAATCGAAGGCGGGTTGCGACACACGATCTCCTATCTCCCGGCTAATAGAAGATGTGTGCTTAGCAGATCCAGCTTCTTTTGCCCTGCCGGGCGGGCTGTTCTGGCGGTTCTCACTCGGTCAACGCCGGGTACGATGAAAACCCCAAGTAGGCGTTGATCGAGGTTCCTGCGATGCAATGAAGTATAACAAAAATTCGTTTCGGGTTACATCACCGTGTGAGTCTTGTAATCCGCACGTCCATCCAGGTCGCCCGCTCCTCGGGTTTGAGGTCGTCGATGGATTTGAGGCCGAGCTTTTGACTTTAGAACATCCAGAAATGTTGTCGAGGCAATTCTGTGGATGGAGTACAATCTGCCGCAAGTATGTCGCCGCGCAAACGTGCCCCAAAGTTAAGCATTTCGGTAAGGAAGGAGAAGACCAGCCTCAGCAGTCGTTGGTGGAGGGAGCTAGGCACCGGTGAGAAGGTGCTTGCCATTATTGGTGCGTTAAGCTTGATTGCAACGATCTGTGCGATACCAGGGGTCAATGAGTGGTTAGGTTTGAAGGCAAAGGGCGTAGGCTTCAAACAGAACTCGGCGCCCGCGCGAGGCAGCGTTCCAGGGTCAAGTGGGGTACAACCCAAACCTCAAATCCAGCCTTTGCCGAATTCACCGATGCCGTACGAAGAGTATCGAAAGTTGTATTCGTACAGCCCGATAAACATCCCGCCGCCGATAGACATAAAACCGTTCAAATTCACACCAATAAAACTGGCAGTGATTTACCCGAGCACGGAGGCACAGAAACACCTTGTCTCTCAGGGCGATGTGTTCTCGTCAATTGCCAACCGGTCAATTGAAAGCGGTGGAGTGCCAGTTTCCTTCTGGCTGAGTATCGACACAGACGGGAAAGTGCTCGATGTTACGCCGATTGACGGAACGCCGGTTGCTGCACCCGTGATCACCGCGATTAAGCAATGGCGGTATAAGCCGTTTGTGTTCGATGGGAGTCCGGTCATCGCCCGGACTGTAATAACCGTGAACCTTAGTCATGCCGACGCGCCGTCGGAAAAGCCAAAGTGAACGTTTGTAGTGCGCGCGGCGCTCGGCAATGCTAGAGGGGCAGTTCCACCGCTGGACAGAGTCTCCCAGGGCGATTTATCTTTACGATCTGGTGCCGGCAAGCGCCGTTTCGGGCGGTTGCAGGTGGAACAGCCGCTGCAATGCGGTGGTCATCTGTTCCTGCTCCACCTTTTCTGGAAGTTCCTTGAGTTCACGGGCCAGGGACCCGGCGATTCTTTGCGTCATCCGGGACATGACTGCGTTTAGCATTTCGTCCTGGTCCTTGGAGAACGGTCCGTTCTCTTGGCGAAAGGAATCCAGTTCTTGCCGGCAAATTTCGTCCAGCCGCAGGCGCAGCGCCACGATGGTCGGCACCACTCGCTCCGCCATCAGCTTGCGGCGGAAGCCTTGCGTCTCCGCCTGCAGAATCTTCTGGGCCTCGACCGCCGCTGCCTCACGCTCGCCCGCGTTGTGGTCTACGACGTTTTCGAGGTCGTCAAGGTCATAGAGGAAAATGCCCTTGACCTCGCGCACTCCGGAGTCAATGTCACGAGGCATCGCGATATCCACGATCACCAGAGGCTGGTTCTTATCTTTGCGCCCACCCATCATGAGCTCGGCTTCCTGGCGGCTGAGAATCGTGTGGGGGCAGGACGTGGAGCTGATAATGATGTCGGCCTCCGCCATGTGTTGCCAGCGCTCCTCGAACGGGATCGCAACTCCACCCAGCTTCGCGGCCAGCTCAGCCGCGTGCTCGAGGGTGCGGTTGATCACGCGGACGGAGCTGGCGCCGTGGTTGAGCAACCCACGGGCGGAGAGCTCGCTCATCTTGCCTGCGCCGAGCAGGAGCACTTTCTTGTTCTCGAGGGTGCCGAAAATCTGGCGAGCGAGTGCAACGGCGGCGTATGGAATCGAAACCGCGGCGTTGCCAATCGCCGTCTCGCTGCGCACTCGTTTCGAAACCGCGAGCGCCTTCTGCAGCACCGCATCGAGGAATCGGCCAGTCGCCCCCACCTTCTGCGCCTGCTGCCAAGCCTGTTTCACCTGGGAGACGACCTGGGGCTCGCCGACCACCATGGAATCCAGGCTGGATGCGACTCGGAAGATATGGAGGAGTGCGCATTCATCCAGCAAGCGGTAGAAGTGCTTCCACTCGCATAGCTTGAGTCCATATTCGGCGCTCAGCAGCCGCATTACCGAGTTGGCGGCCAGGGTGACATCGTTGGCCCATAGCCAAAACTCCGTGCGGTTGCAGGTGGCCATGACAATGACTTCTTCGATGCCTTCCGCTCTGGACAAATTGAGCAGGGCATCGTAGCGCCGGTTCTCGCTGATCCAGAAATGCTCGCGCACGGCCACCGGGGCGGTGCGGTAGTTCAGGCCGACGACCATAAGAGTGGGTTCCACTTCATCTCCTGCAGAACACACCTTACGAAAAGCATGCTCCGTGCCAAAGAAGGTTTCTGTTGCCCGGACAGTAATCCGTATTTGTTTTCAGTGGGTTAGGCTAGCCCCGCTTAGAAGGTAAGGGGGATTTGCGAGGCGGGATTGCGGGATATCACGCTGGTCCGCGTCTTTCGCCCCTGATGCATTTTGCCACAGAGACACACGGGCGCAGGGCGAGTCGTTCGGACCGCTGCGTGAAGTCCAATCCTCTGAACTGCTTCCGTGTTTTTCTCTGTGCGAATGTCTCCGGTGACCGTGTCAGCGTGGGACTTCGACCGGCGTAGTTTCCTTTTCCTTCAAACTGGTCGCACGCGGTTGGTAGACGCAGAACGGTTCCTCATCCAGATAGTTGCCGGTGGCGGCATAGGCACGCGCGCGGCAACCCATGCAAATATTGCGGAACTCGCAGCAACCGCACTTTCCCTTCAGGTTGTTGACATCGCGCAGTTGATTGAAGACCACTGAGTTCGCCCAGATGTCGGCGAATGGCTGCTTTTTCAGATCCCCCGCCAAGGCGGGCAGGTATCCACAGGGATAGACTTCGCCTTGATGAGAGATGAAACATACCGCGGTTCCGGCCAGGCATCCCTTGGTCATGGCGTTCATGTCGGAAGGATGAGTTCCAGGATGTCCCACTGCGTGTCCGATGCCATGGGGTTTCAGTTCGATGCCGGTTGAGCCGGGCATCGCCATCTCTGTGGGGCCGATGCTTGGCGAACGCTGTGCTGTTTCTGGCACTGGATGTGCGGCCTGAGCGGCGGCTGCCTCGGAGCGGCGTTCTGCAACGCGTCGTTGGCGAACCACGCGGAAGTAATGCGGTGCGCAAGTCGCCTTCAGCTCGATGCCACCTTCCAGAGAGCGATCGTAGAACCAATTCAGCATGCGCTCGTACTCTTCCGGTGGAACCATCTGTTCGGCCGCGATATCGACGCCGCAACCTACCGGCACCAGCAGGAATGTGTGCAGCGCGTCCGCTCCCAGCGACTTTGCCAACTCGAGCACCTGCGGAAGCTGATGAGCATTGTGGCGAGCGATGGTGGTGTTGATCTGCACCGACATGCCCAGATTTTTCAGATTACGGAAACCGGCAATCGCAGCATCGAATGCGCCGGGAATGCCGCGGAAACTATCGTGGGTAAGCGCATCCGCGCCGTCCAGACTGATGGCGACGCGCTTCACGCCGCTGTCGACGATCATTTGCGCGACCTGCTTGGTAACCAGCGTGCCGTTTGTGGCCAGTGCCACGCGCAGACCTTTGTCCGTGCCGTATCGCGCCAACTGGAAAATATCTGAGCGGAAGAGTGGCTCGCCACCGCTCAACACCAGGATCGGAGTGGACACTGCGGCAATCTGATCGATGATCTCGCATGCAGCTTGGGTGGAGAGATCGGAAGGAGAACTTAACTCGGTAGCACTGGCTCGGCAATGGATGCAGCGGAGATTACATCCTTTGGTTAACTCCCAGAAAATCAGTCGTGGCTTGTTCTGGGTTATCTGATTTGCATGCTGCCCATTACCATTTGACGAAACCATCTGCGGCCTCCCTAGTTTCAGCCTGGAGTTTTGTCGCTCACCCTAGCCGCAACGATAGAGCAACAGGGAATGCCCAGCGGTGACAGTCATCACGGGAAATTGTGATGGAGGTCACGAGACTTAAGTCTTTTGGTTGCTGATCTCTGAGGACGCACACGTAGGCGCGGACGCCCTCGTCCGGGTGGCCGAGCGAAAGCTCGGCAGGATTAGGGTCAGGGGCGCCTTCGCGACCTTGCCAGGGAGAACGATCTTCGCAGATCTGGAGCAATTCGGATGATGACTCGCACAGTCCCAGAGCCGAGCTTTGCTCGGCCGCACGGACGAGGGCGTCCGGGCCTACGTGGGCATTGCGAGCGATATGCGGACAGGAGTTGCCCGGGGCATGTACGCCATACTAGCCGGGGAAGGTGCGGCTAGTTGTGGTTTGCGATGTCGCGCAGCGCTGCCGTGTTGCGAATGACCAGCGTCGAGCCTTTCGACTGCACGATCTGATGCCTCTTCAAGTCAGCAAACAGCCGGGTAACTGTTTCTCGCGAGGTTCCGATCATCTGCGCGATCTCCTCGTGGGTCAGTCTCAGCTTTAGCCGGGGCTCCGTTTTGGTGGATTCGCCGTTTCTGCAACTCCATTCCAGAAGCAAGTTTGCCAATTTTTCGGCGGCGGAATGGGACAGTCCCAGCGAGCGCACTTCCTGACAAGCAACGTGATACTTTTCGCTTAACTGCTCGGCCACTTTGAAGCAGGCCTCCACATCATCTTTCAGGAAGCGAAGAAAGTCCTCGCGCTTGACGAAGTTGACCTGGCAGGGGTCGAGCGTCTCCGCCGTTACTTCGTAAGGTTTGCCAGAGATGGTGGCGCTTAATCCCAATACTTCCCCTGGGTCGGCAAGTTTCACAATCATGGTTCTGCCGTTGGGGGAGTTAATGGAAAGCTTGACACTGCCTTTGCAGAGCACAAAGATGCCCCGCGGCACTTGCCCTTCGACGAACAGCACAGCCCCCTGGGGATAGGCAGTCGCGTACTTGATGCCTTCAAAAGCGTGCAGCGCGGTAGCCGGCAGATTGCAAAAGATGCGATCCGCCCGCAGCCTGCATGTAAGACAGCTTTCTACAATCTCCATTCCGTATGGTGAGAGCATGAACTAGCCTCCTAGTAACACCCTGGCCCCTCGGGCAGGCTCACTGATCGGGATCGCATCTTCCGCAGACCATGGCCAGTTGAGCCGGTCCCGTCTGAGGTCAGTGTCCCCCCGGATGAAACGGCTGGCTGTGCTGCAAGGCACAGGCCGTTGTGATCTTCCTCACAGTAAGGCGTGTGATACGGATCACATGCGTCTGTGACGTGCCTTGCTGCGTTCCGGTCAGGCATCGTCCATGCTTATGTCATCACAGCGGGACCAAGAAATCGCAGAGGGCATTTTGTATAGAAGGACGGGCGGTTGATTATGAAGCGCAAGTTCAAGACCATGGATGCTAACGAGGCGGTCGCCTATGTCGCCTACCGGGTTAACGAAGTCATTGCTATCTATCCGATTACTCCTTCTTCCAACATGGGCGAATGGGCCGACGAGTGGGCGTCGCAGGGACTCCAGAATATCTGGGGCACGGTGCCCCACGTAATCGAGATGCAGAGCGAAGGCGGAGCGTCTGGGGCAGTGCATGGCGCGCTGCAGACCGGCTCGCTGGCCACTACGTTTACCGCCTCCCAAGGGCTGCTGCTCATGATTCCGAACATGAACAAGATCGCGGGAGAGCTTACGCCCACGGCGTTCCATGTTTCGGCACGAACGTTGGCGACGCACGCGCTATCGATCTTTGGCGACCATTCCGACGTCATGTCCTGCCGCGCCACCGGCTTCGCTATGCTGGCGTCCAATTCCGTGCAAGAGGCCATGGATCTCGCGCTCATCGCTCATGCTGCTGCGCTCGAGTCGCGCATTCCTTTCTTACATTTCTTCGACGGCTTCCGCACTTCGCATGAAGTCAACAAGATTGAAATGCTCGGTGAAGACGATATGCGGGCGCTCATCAACATGGATCGCATCATCGAGCATCGCCAGCGCGCGCTTTCGCCCGATCATCCGGTTTTGCGCGGGACCGCGCAGAACCCCGACGTGTTTTTCCAGATGCGCGAGCGGGCGAACTCTTACTACGAGGCTTGCCCTCAGATCGTTCAATCCGTGATGGACAAGTTCGCCAAGGAGGTCGGCCGCTCCTATCATTTAGTGGATTACGTGGGCGCGCCGGACGCCGATCGAGTCATCGTGATGATGGGCTCTGGCGCCGAGGTGGCTCACGAAACCGTCGAGTGCCTCAACGCGCAGGGCGAAAAGCTGGGGCTGCTGAAAGTGCATTTGTATCGTCCCTTCCCAGTGCAAGCGTTGCTTGCAGCCTTGCCAGCCACCGTGCGGAAGATCGCCGTCCTCGATCGCACCAAGGAATCGGGAGCGATTGGCGAACCGCTCTATCTCGATGTGGTGAACGCGCTCCACGAAGGCGTGAAGCGGGGCGACAGCCCTCGGAAAATTGCGCCTGCGGTTGTGGGTGGACGCTACGGACTTTCCTCCAAAGAGTTCACGCCGGCAATGGTCAAGGCGGTCTACGACAACCTGAAAGCCGATCAGCCTAAGGATCACTTCACCATCGGCATTCATGACGATGTGGGCCACACCAGTTTGTCCTACAACGCCGAGTTTTCTACCGAGCCTGACAATGTTGTGCGGGCCATGTTTTACGGTTTGGGCGCGGACGGCACGGTAGGCGCAAACAAGAATTCGATCAAAATCATTGGGGAGAACACGGACAACTACGCCCAGGGATATTTCGTCTACGACTCGAAGAAGTCGGGCGCCGCCACGATTTCGCATCTGCGCTTCGGGCCGCAGCCGATTCGCTCCAGTTATCTGATTTCAAAAGCCAATTTTGTCGCTTGTCACCAGTGGATATTCCTCGAGCGCTACGACATGCTGAGCGCTTTGGTCCCTGGCGGCACATTCCTGCTCAACAGCCCGTTCAGTAAGGATGAAGTTTGGGATCATCTGCCCCGTCCGGTGCAGGAGCAGCTCATTTCGAAGCGGGCGAAGTTTTATGTGATCGACGCCTATGAAGTCGCGCGCGACACCGGCATGGGCAGCCGCATGAACACTATTTTGCAAGTGTGCTTTTTCGCCATCTCCGCGGTTTTGCCGGGAGATCAAGCGATTGAGGCGATTCGCAAGTCGATTCGTGACACCTATGGCCGCAAGGGCGAAGAGATCGTGCAGAAGAACATGAAGGCGGTGGAAGAAACCCTGGCGCACTTGTTCGAAGTCAAAGTCAACGCCGAGATGACTAGCACGATTGAGATGCCGCCGCCGTTCTCTCCCTCAGCCCCGGAATTCGAGCGTGACGTGCTGGGCGTGATCTATGCGGGACGCGGCGATGAATTGCCGGTCAGCGCATTTCCTGTGGACGGAACTTTTCCTACCGGGACCGCGAAATGGGAGAAGCGCAACCTGGCGCTTGAAATTCCTACCTGGGATTCGAAGATTTGTATCCAATGCGGAAAGTGCGCCATGGTTTGTCCGCATTCGGTCATCCGCATCAAGGTTTACGACTCCAAAGAACTGCAAGGCGCTCCCGCAACTTTTAAGTCTACGGAGAGCCGCGACAAAGAATGGCAAGGTCTCAAATATACGATTCAAGTGGCGCCGGAAGACTGCACCGGTTGCGGGATCTGCGTCGAAGTTTGTCCGGTCAAGAACAAGGCCGAAACGCGGCTTAAGGCGATCAACATGGTGCCGCAACCTCCGCTGCGCGTGCCCGAGCGCGACAACTGGGATTTCTTTCTCAAGATCCCGGAGCTTGACCGCCGCAACATTAAAGTCACCAACATCCGCCAACAGCAAGTTCAGGAGCCGCTGTTCGAATTTTCTGGCGCCTGCTCGGGCTGCGGCGAAACTCCCTATCTCAAGCTGATGTCGCAGTTGTTTGGGGACCGAGCAATCATTGCCAACGCGACGGGTTGCTCGTCGATTTATGGCGGCAACCTGCCCACCACGCCTTGGGCGAAAAATGCGGCTGGCCGCGGACCGGCCTGGTCGAACTCTCTTTTCGAAGACAACGCGGAGTTCGGCCTGGGCTTCCGGCTCTCCATCGATAAGCAGACTGAGTTCGCACAGGAATTAGTTCGGCGCGTGGCGGGAACGATCGGCGAAGAACTGGCTACTGCGATCCTCACTGCGCCGCAGAAAGACGAAGCCGACATCTATGAACAGCGCCAGCGCGTCGACCTGCTAAAGGAAAAACTGCACAGCGTGAATTCCTCGGATGCTAAACAACTGCTTGCGGTCGCCGACCTGCTCGTCAAGAAAAGCATTTGGATCGTTGGCGGAGACGGTTGGGCTTATGACATCGGCTACGGCGGTCTCGACCACGTATTGGCCAGCGGGCGCAACGTCAACGTGCTGGTGCTGGACACCGAGGTCTACTCCAACACCGGAGGTCAAGCGTCCAAATCCACACCGCGCGCCGCAGTGGCGAAATTTGCCGCCGGCGGCAAGCCTGGTCCTAAGAAAGATCTGGGGCTCATCGCCATGAGCTACGGCAATATTTACGTTGCCAGCGTCGCCATGGGCGCCAAAGACGAGCACACGCTGAAGGCATTCCTCGAAGCAGAGGCTTACAACGGGCCCAGCCTCATCATCGCGTATTCACATTGCATCGCGCACGGCATCAACATGACCACGGCGATGTCGAATCAGAAAGCGGCAGTCGATTCCGGACAGTGGCTGCTCTATCGCTACAACCCCGAACGAACCGCCCAGGGTGAGAATCCGCTGACTCTCGATTCCAGGACGCCTACGCGCAAAGTCGAGGACTACCTGCTGATGGAAACGCGCTTCAAGATGCTCACCAAGAGTAAACCGGAGGAGGCCAAGCACCTCTGGCACGAGGCGCAACATGACGCCGACACCCGCTTTCGCTTTTATGAATATCTGGCGCAGCGTAAAAACGGTAAAGAACCGGAGAAGGCCAAGTGAGGCGTAGGGCCGGCGGAGACGCAGCAAGCTGCGTCTCTACGGAGAATGTAAGACGGCGGTAGAGACGTTGCTTGCAACGTCTCCTGCATACGAGGAGAAATCATGATCGACCTCAGCACTACTTACCTGGGATTGCGGCTCCGCTCGCCCTTGGTCGCTTCCGCATCCCCACTATCGCAAGAGCTCGACGGCATCCGCCACCTCGAAGACGCGGGCGCATCCGCCGTGGTTTTGTATTCGCTGTTCGAGGAGCAGTTGCGCCAGGAGAGCTTTGAGCTGGAACACCATCTGGCTGAAGGCACGGACAGTTTTGCCGAGGCCACAAGTTTTTTCCCTCAGCCGACTGAGTTCCGATTGGGACCCGAGGGATATCTGAATCACATCCGCCGGGCCAAGAAGACAGTGTCGATACCGATCATCGCCAGCCTCAACGGCACCACCGTCGGAGGCTGGACGCAATATGCCAAGCAGATCGAGCAGGCTGGCGCGGACGCGCTGGAATGCAACATCTACTCGATTCCCACCGATCCTGAGCTCACCTCCAGCGCGGTCGAGCAACAGTATTTCGACATTCTCAAGGCGGTGAAGTCAGTGGTAACCATTCCGGTCGCGGTAAAGCTCAGCCCTTTTTTCAGCAATATGGCCAATATGGCGAAGCGGCTCGACCAAGCTGGCGCGAACGCGCTGGTGTTGTTCAATCGCTTCTATCAACCAGACGTGAACCTCGATGAGTTGGAGATCCAACCCAACGTGCTGCTCAGCACTCCGCAAGCCTTGCGGCTTCCGCTGACCTGGATCGGCATCCTTTATGGCCGCATCCGCGCCAACTTGGCGGCTACCAGCGGCGTGCATGGCCCCGAGGACGTTGTCAAATTGCTGATGGTCGGCGCCGACGTCACCATGCTCTGCTCCACGCTGCTGCGCAACGGCATCAGCCATCTGCGGTACATCGAAGATGGCTTGCGCTTATGGATGGAGAAGCACGAATACGATTCCGTTCAACAAATGAAGGGCAGCATGAGTCAGATCCGCTGTCCCAATCCCTCCGCCTTCGAGCGCGCGCAGTATATGAAGGCGGTCAAGAGTGTGCAGCACGTCATGGTCACGGGCCGCGAGGCCTGGAGAATTCTTAGCGGGGACTAGAGCATCACTTCGGCCATGACCAGCCCGATGAGGCGTGCTACCGGACGAAACTCACAATGGTGGGTGAGCCGCGTCACAGCACGATTGGGGTTGAAGGAGTCATAGTTCCAATAGCTAATAGAACTGTGGGCAAAGGGCAATGCAATTTTGCAATAAAAGGTTTCGCCGTCACGAAAGTCAGGCCGCTAGAAATCAAGCCGTCAAAAAATCAATGAGGAGCATATATGCCGGTCACCAAGCAACAAGCACTCGAATATCATTTCGGCACGCGCCCGGGAAAGATTGAAGTCACTCCCACCAAGCCTTGCCGCACCCAACACGATCTAAGTCTGGCCTACACCCCAGGAGTCGCCATACCGTGCATGGAAATCCATAACAACCCGCACGATGCCTTCAAATACACCGGCCGCGGCAACCTGGTCGCAGTCGTAACCAACGGGACCGCGGTCCTCGGATTGGGCGACATCGGTGCGCTGGCCGGCAAACCGGTTATGGAAGGGAAGGCGGTTCTATTCAAACGCTTCGCCGGCGTGAATGTCTTCGACATTGAAATCAACAGCCACGATCCCGACGAAGTCATCAAGGTCTGCCAACTCCTGGAGCCCACCTTCGGCGGTATCAACCTGGAAGACATCAAGGCCCCGGAGTGCTTCTATATCGAAGAGACCTTGAAGAAGACGATGAAGATTCCGGTCTTCCACGACGACCAACACGGCACCGCGATTATTTCCGGGGCTGCGTTATTGAACGCTCTGGAAGTGGTGGGCAAGGACATCAGCAAACTCCGTCTCGTCATCAACGGCGCCGGCGCCTCCGCCGTAGCCACTGCCGAGCACTACATTCGACTGGGCATGAAGCGGGAGAACATTACGCTGTGCGACACCAAGGGAGTGGTTTACAAGGGCCGCACGGCGGGCATGAATCCTTACAAGGAGCGTTTCGCGCAAGATACCAAGCTGCGCACCCTGGCAGAGGCCATGGTGGGCACCGATATGTTCCTCGGACTCTCCGTCGGTGGCGTGGTTTCGCAGGACATGGTGCGCTCAATGGCGGCCCGTCCGATTGTCATCGCCATGGCGAATCCCGATCCCGAGATTACCTACGAGGACGCCCGAGCCTGCCGCTCCGACGTCATCATGTGCACCGGGCGTGCCGACTATCCCAACATGGTGAACAATGTGCTCGGCTTCCCCTTCATCTTCCGGGGAGCCCTGGACGTACGCGCTACGGTGATTAATGAAGAGATGAAGCTCGCGGCCACACACGCCTTGGCAGATTTGGCCAAGGAAAATGTGCCGGATTCGGTATGCCGCGCCTATGGAATTACGCGGCTGGAGTTCGGTCCCGACTACCTGATCCCGAAGCCGTTTGACCCACGTGTGCTGGTGTGGGAGTCGTCCGCGGTAGCCCAGGCTGCGATGGAAACCGGAGTAGCTCAGGAGCCGGTCAACATTGAGGAGTACCGCGAACAGCTCGAGCGTCGTCTGGGCAAAGCCCATGAGATCTCGCGCATAATGATTCACAAGGCCCAGACCAAACCCAAGCAAGTCGTCTTCCCCGAAGGAGACAACGAGAAAATCTTGCGCGCCTGTCATACGATCTTGGAAGAGAAGATAGCCAGGCCCATCCTGATCGGCAACCCTGGAACCATTCATCCCAAAGCAGCGCAGCTCGGCTTGAATCTGAAAGAAGCGCAAATCGTCGATCCAGCCGCATCCCCGCTGCGCGAGGGCTACATCCAAGAACTATTCCGCCTGCGCCAGCGTCGCGGCATCACGCTCACCGAGGCGCGCACGCTTATCGACGAACCCAACATTTTCGCGTCCATGATGGTTCACATGGGAGATGCCGATGCTCTGGTCTCCGGCGTGAGCCAGCACTTTCCCGACACCATTCGCCCCGCGCTGCAGATCATCCGCGTGCGCGAAGGCCTGCACAAGGTCGCGGGATGCTATCCCCTGATCACGCGCAGCGGAGACTTGTTATTCCTGGCCGACACCAGCGTCAATATCGATCCCTCGGCGGAAGACCTGGTGGAAATCGCCTTGTGCGCCGCTCAAGAGGCTCGGCGCTTTGACCTGATACCACGAGTTGCCATGCTCTCCTTCTCCAATTTTGGCAGCTCCAAGCACCCGTTCTGCGACAAAGTCCAGAAGGCGGTGGCACTGCTGCACAAGGCCGATCCAACCCTGATCGTGGATGGAGAGATCATGGCTGATGTTGCCGTGTCTCCCGAAAAGCTGGAGCAGACCTATCCGTTCAGTTCGCTGAAGGGCGGCGCCAACGTACTGGTGTTCCCCAACCTTGAATCCGCCAACATTGCCTACAAGCTGCTAACCACGGTGGGCGGGGCCGAGATCCTTGGTCCCATCCTCATGGGTATGGCTCGGCCCGTACACTTGCTGGCCCGCGGTGCCGAGGTGGAGGAGATTGTGAACGTGGTCGCCATCGCGGTGGTGGACGCGCGGGAATCCGAGCCCATCACGACGACACCAAAAATCACGAAAGCGGTGGTGCAGGCGGACTAGTCACAACCCGGAGGGTCTAATCGGGTTCGGCCCGCGAAGGAAGCATCGCGGGCCGAATTCGTTCTGCGACGTGCTCAAACAACCATGTCTCAAAACATCCAGCCACGCCCGTCCTCGGCTAGAGAAACTCTGATTAAGTATCGTTCTGGCTCTAATGGGGAAGGGCACGGCTTCACAGGCTGCGGAAACACTCTGATTCACGCAGGTTTTGGGAAGGGCCCGACTTTAGTCGGGCCGCCAAGCCATTGAAAATGCGTCCGCGCCTCGGCGCCTAAGGTGAGCTTTTCGCACCCTCGACTTTTTCCGCAACCTCTTTCAGCCGTGCCGCTCGCGCTCAATGAATGTGCGGCTTTCAGCCGCTGAGGGTCGCTCCTTGCCCACATTCGATCGGAACCAGAGAGACTAATTCAGACCTTCCCTAGAGTGTGAAATAGAATGTGGCGCCTGTGTTCTCCGTACCCTCCGCCCAAACCTGGCCTCCGTGACGGTGGATGATGCGCTCCACGGTCGCCAAACCAATCCCGGTTCCCGGGTATTCCTTGGCGCCATGCAGGCGCTGGAAAGCGCCAAACAACTGGTCCGCGTAGGCCATGTCAAAGCCAATGCCGTTATCCCGGACAAAATAAGCCACCCTTCCGTCCGCTTGCGGCGCGACCCCGAATTCAATACGGGCGAGGGCGCGTTTGGCAGTGAACTTGTAGGCGTTGTTGAGCAGGTTGTCCAATACCCTTTGCAGCAGCCGGGGATCGCCGTTCGCGGTAATGCCTTCGGCAACGATCAACTCAACTTTGCGCTCGGGATCGTCCTGCTGCAGTTCGGCCGCAACCCGGCGCACCGTAGCCGTCAGGTCTACGGCCATTCGTCTGAGGTCGTTGCGTGAGAAGCGGGCCACTTCGATAAGGCCGTCAAGCAGGGAGCCCATGTGCTCGGCGGAGGTGCGAATTGTCTGGATGAAATGCTGACCTTCGGCATTCAGGCTGCTGGCGTAGCCTTCCTCCAAGGCCTGAGCGAAACCGCCAATCCGGCGCAAAGGCGCCCGCAAATCATGCGCGATCGAATAGCTGAAATTCTCTGCCTCTTTATTGAGCACTTGCAGTTGCACCGTCCGATCCTGCAATCTTTGTTCGAGTTCTGCGTTGAGCAGGCGGACTTTGGCTTCGGCCTCCTTGCGCCGGGTTATGTTGCGAATGTTGCATTGGATCACTCTCTTGTCGCCTACCGTGTACACGTTGCTCACAAACTCCACGTCGACGCGCCCTTCGTCGCTGGCCTCGAGCGGCAGGTCTTCGTATCGGACATAGCCCTGGGTCTGCAATTCCAGGAAAGTAGACTTGGAAGCTTCGCTGTCTTTGAAGGAACCGATTTCCCATAGTTTCTTGCCCAGAAAGTTTTCTTGAGGGTATCCCAACATCTTGACCAGATACGGGTTCACGTCCGTGATCTGGCCTGTGTCCGCATCCAGAATCAATATGCCGTCCTGCGCCGTTTCAAAAAGTCGCCGGTACCGAGCTTCCGAAACTTGCAGTAAGTGTTCCGCCCGTTGGCGCTCCCGCTTTGCCTCCACCTCGCGCATTACCTCTTTGATGGTTGGAACCAGACGGTCCAATTCATCTTTTAGGATGTAGTCGCGCGCCCCGCTTTTCATCAGGGATACGGCAAGATCGAGGTCATTTTCGCCGGATACCACGATGAACGGGGCGTCGGGGCGCAGTTCCTTGGCCAGCGCCAGGGCGGCTGGAGCGCTGAATTGTGGCATGGAGTGATCAGAGGTGATTACATCCCAATCTTTGGTTTCCAAGGCCGCGCGCATCGTGGGCAGAGTGTCCACGATTTCATACGCAGGCTCATAACCAGCAGGACGCAGAACGCGCAGTAATAGATCGGCATCATCTTCAGAATCCTCCACAATCAACAAATTCAAAGGCTGGCCCATTGTTCCTCCTGCGTCGCACCTTTAACGGTCAGCCGATCCACACGCAAATCATCGCCCAGAGCATCGCCTAGTGGGCCTGTTCTCGACCAACCGCTTATCAGGAAACGCAAAATGAGTGTAGATAAAAAGAATTAGCACTGTCAGTGACAGATGATGTAGCTTGGCCTGTGGAAAACAGTCTGGAAACGGCCTGGCGCGTGGATGGCGAAGTGAGTAACCACTATCTCACCATTACTCTTTTGGAACAAACTGAGAACCGAGAACCGACAACCGGTTTTCCGTTATCCTGCTTGCCTTGTGGTTCCCTGTTCCTCCCCGCCGTGATCGGCGCACGCCAGTTCCTCTGCTGGACTGGCCAAGCTTAGGGAGTTTGAGGATGGCTTGATGGGTTAACCCTCCCTTTTCGGGAAGTCGGCGGGCACAAGGTAGCGCTTCGGCTCCGCGCCGGGTCCTCCGCGCTGGAGGTTGCGGCAGGCCCGGCAGATTTCTGATATCGTTCATTGCTGTCCTTCAGCAACGGACATTAGTTTGCGGTATGGAACGCGTCGAAAAAACCGTTTTTATCAGCTATCGCCGCACCAATATTCCCTGGGCGCTCGCCATTTTTCAGAACCTGACTCAGAACGGCTATGACGTATTCATTGATTAGAGCGGTGTCGCCAGTGGCGACTTCGAGAGCGTCATACTCGGAAACATAAAGGCGCGGGCACATTTCCTTGTCCTGCTGACCCCCTCAGCGCTGGAGCGTTGCGATAACCCCGCAGATTGGTTGCGCCGCGAGATAGAGACAGCCCTCGCTAGCCAGCGCAACGTCGTGCCGCTGATGCTGGAAGGGTTCGACTTCGGTACGCCTAAAATCGCCAGTCAACTCACTGGCGCACTCGCTCCTCTCAAGCTCTACAACGGACTAAGCATCCCACCAGAGTATTTTCTGGAGGCCATGGGACGCCTCCGCGACCGATACCTGACTGTGCCGCTGGCTGCGGTGCTCCACCCGGTGTCCGCCTCTGTAAAACAAGCGGCAAAAGAACAGAAGGCTGCGGCGGACGCGGCGCCGGCGGTTCAAGAAGAGGAACTGACTGCCCAACAATGGTTTGAGCGTGGGTTTGCCGCTTCCGAGGTTGATGAAAAATTGCGCTTTTACGCCGAGGCCGTCCGGCTCAAGCCCGACTTTGCCGAGGCCTACATCAACCGGGGCGTCGCGCGCGGCAACAAAGGCGATGCGGAGGGCGAGCTCCAGGATTACACCGAGGCAATCCGGCTCAAGCCCGACGACGCCGATGTCTACTACAACCGGGGCATTGCGCGCCGCGAGAAAGGCGACTTGGACGGCGCGTTGCAGGATTACACGGAGGCCATCCGGCTCAAGCCCGACGACGCCGCTGTCTACTACAACCGGGGCTTTGCGCGCAGCGCCAAAGGCGACGTGGAGGGCGCGCTACAGGATTACACCGAAGCCATCCGGCTCAAGCCCGACTATGCCGATGCCTACTTCAACCGGGGCGTTAAGCGCCGCCGCAAAGGCGACGAGGAGGGGGCGCTGCAGGATTACACGGAGGCCATCCGGCTCAAGCCCGAATATGCCGAAGCCTACAACAACCGGGGCAATGCGCGCAACGTCAGAGGCGACCAGGAGGGTGCGCTGCAGGATTACAGCGAGGCCATCCGGCTCAAGCCCGACTTTGCCCTCGCCTACTACAACCGGAGCCTTGCGCGCCGCGCCAAAAGCGACGAGGAGGGGGCGAGGCAGGATTATAACGATGCCATCCGGCTCGGATACAAGCCCAAAGAGTAAGCACTTGAGGGAAAGACGACGCTAAGTCCGGAGTGCTCGGTCTCCGACAGATGAGCGGCGGGCGCCAGCCAGCGCTGACGCCCGAGCGGTTATCCACAACTGTTCAGCCAGCCTACTTCGCTTGCAGAGATTCGATGTACTTGGTAAGGTTCGCCACGCGTTGCTGCACTTCGCCCTCGTGCCCGTGGCTCATATTCCAGAACAACGATCCCCACACCGGCATGTCCTTGGACCCGTGCGCCGGAACATCACCTTCTCCGCGGATGGCGGACGTGACTTTCAGAGCGGGATACTTCCCTCCACTGTTCTTGCTCAGTTGGGTAAGGTTGGTGGGAGGAACCTTCAGCGCGCTGGCCGCGGGGCCCCCGCCTTTGCCGTCCGTCCCATGGCAAACGGCGCAGTAGGTGGTGTACATTTCCTTGCCCGATGCCGGCGAGGTTTCCTTGATGGGGGCATGCTGAATGACTTTCTTGGTTTGGTCCTGCGTTTGGTCCTGCGCCGCAACCGTGGAGGTGAATACGATCAGGGCGGTGAACAGTAAAATCAGTTTCTTCATGGACATCGCAGTTTTCTCCTTTTGAGGCAAGGCCTTTTTCTTCGAAATCTAAGCACACTTCAGAAATCAAAGAGCAACAGCACTGCTGACTTCCACGTCGCTATTCTATTGCGCCGATCTTCCAGCCCTGGTCGGTTCGCATGAGCGGTAGCGTGGATTTCGTCGGACTGTCGTGGTAGAAGGCCGCTTCATACTTATTGATCAGGGTTTGACGATCCCAAAGATTGAAGCCCTTCACCATCGGACCGCCCGCGTCGAACAGATCCCCCATTTGGTTGGGCACCCATTTCCAGGTGTATTGGACGATGGCGTTGTTCACCCCATTCATACTTATATCGGCAATGCTCACCAGTTGCCGCTGAGCCAGCGGAACTTGATAAGTGAAGGTGCCGTCCGCCTCCTTCCATTTCTTAAAACCTGGGATCGCGGTCACCAGTTTTTCTCCTCCGGTTGTGACCGAGATCAATTCGGCTCCGTGGGGCGCCTTCGCCAATTTCACAATTCCCGCCTTTTCCAGCAGTCGATAATTAGGGTCTTCCGGTTTCTCGGCGACACTGGACACCACCAGGCCACTGCGGAAGTGAATGACCGCTGGTCCCGGTCCCTGCAGCGCCGCCGTCACTATCCCGTTCGCTTCCTGTGCGCTGAGAGGCGTTTTCGACCTGACTTGGAATACCACGTAGGTTACCATACCCGCGATTGCCGCTACCAGACACACCAGCAGCAGCACCGGCAAAAACGATGAGCGTCGTTCTAGTTCAACTTCAGCTTCAAACATGGCGGCCTCCTCTTGAAAAGACCCGAATTCCTCAACCACCTCCTATTGTTAGTCCACCCCTTTTCCGATTGCTGTGATCAAACGCACAATCGATTGTGTTTCGCATCACGACCAGGTCATTCTCTCATCTTGACCCACCATTTCCAGTGTGCGCCTCCTCACCTACGGCAGTGATTCTTGTCACATCCAACCCTGCCGCCCCAAAGCAATAATCAGGTCAAGATATCGGGGAGTGTTCTACCGCCCCGACCGTGGAGATCCCGTGGCAAAAGGACGTGTTTCCGTTGTCGTCGAGCGCTGCAAAGCCTGCGGCTTCTGCGTGGAGTTTTGTCCCACCCATGTGCTCGCGCTCTCTTCCGCTTTCAATTCCAAAGGCTACCATCCACCCCACGTCGTCCACCCGGAGAAGTGCAGTGGGTGTGACCTTTGCGGAATGTATTGCCCCGACTTTGCCATCTTCGCCACCAAAGTGGCTCCGGCGGGAGGTGACAAATGAAAGCTGACCCTCGCGGCGTGCTCACCGGCATTCACTTCATCGATGGCGACCATGCCTGCTGCGAAGGCGCGCTGGCCGCTGGCGCCCGATTCGCCGCCGGATATCCCATTACTCCTTCCACCGAAATTGTCGAACGCTTCGCCTCGCGTGTGCCCACCGTCGGCGGAACATTTATCCAGATGGAAGACGAACTGGCGGCTTCGATCACCCTCCAAGGCGCGGTTTGGGGCGGAGCTAAAGCATTCACCGTAACCTCCGGCCCCGGTTTTTCTCTGATGATGGAACACATCGGCTACGCCGCCATGACCGAAACCCCCTGTGTGTTCGTGGACGTGCAGCGCGGAGGCCCGTCCACCGGCCTGCCCACCCTTCCCGCCCAAGCTGACATGCAACAGGCGCGTTGGGGATCGCATGGTGATTACGAGATTATCGCGCTCTGCCCCAATTCTCCGCAGGAGTGTTTTGACCTCACCATCAAAGCTTTCAACCTGGCCGAAGAATTTCGCGTGCCCGTGATGTTCATGATGGATGAAGTCGTAGGCCACATGACCGAGAAAGTCGTCATTCCTCCCGCTGATCAGATCGACGTGGTACCGCGCCGCCACACTCATAAGTCGGTTGACGACTATCTCCCCTATGAAACCAACGGCGACCAGGTTCCGGAAATGGCGCACGCCGGCGAAGGCTACAAGTTTCATATCACCGGCCTAACCCACGACGAACGCGGCTATCCCAACATGACTCCGCCAGTGCAAGACAAGTTGGTCCGCCGCCTGCAAAGCAAGATTCGCGATGCCGCCGACCGCATTGCCCTCTTCGAGGAAGAGCAACTCGAGGGCGCGGATGTGGTCGTCGTGTCTTATGGAATCACTTCTCGAGTAGCGCAGCGAGCCATCGAGGCGGCTCGTGAACAGGGCTTGCGCGTCGGCAAGTTGCGCCTGATTACCGCCTGGCCCTTCCCCGAGAAAAAGATCCGCGAACTCGCAGCCAAGGTAAAAGCATTCGTCGTCCCTGAACTCAATCTCGGCCAGATGGTGCGAGAAGTGGAGCGGGCTGCGGCAGGCCAGGCAAAGACATTTGCCGTATCGCACGCAGGCGGCGGAGTTCACAACCCCAAAGACATCTTCAACGTAATTGTGGAGGCCAGCCGATGCCCGATAGCTTGATCCCAAACATCTTGATTAACGATGTCGTCAATCCGGTTGAGCCCTTCCTGCGCAGCGACCGCATGCCTCACATCTGGTGCCCGGGATGCGGCATCGGCACTACCGTGAACTCTTTTGCCCGCGCGCTCATCGAATCGAAAATCGATTTACAATCGCTGGCTTTGGTCTCGGGCATCGGCTGCACGGGCCGCGTAGCGGGCTACGTCAAGCTGGATTCGTTCCATACCACGCACGGCCGCGCCATCCCGTTCGCCACCGGATTAAAACTGGCAAACCCAAAGCTGAACGTCGTCGTCTATTCCGGCGATGGCGATCTCTCGGCCATTGGCGGCAATCATCTGATCCACGCCGCGCGCCGCAACATCGATTTGAAAGTCATCTGCGTGAACAACCTGATCTACGCGATGACTGGCGGCCAGACCGCGCCCACCACTCCTGATGACTCGATTACTTCGACGAATCCCTACGGCGTGTTCGAACCGTCATTCAATTTACCGCACCTGGTCGAAGCGGCTGGCGCGGTTTATGTCGCACGCTGGACCACGTTCCACGTGAGGCAACTGGCGCGTTCCATCAGCGAAGCCTTCCAGAAAAAAGGTTTCTCTTTCATCGAAGTGATCTCGCCATGCCCCACCCTTTATCAGCGGCGCAACAAGCTGGGCGACGGCCTCGATACCATGAAGTACTACAAGGAAAAAAGCAAAGTCCGGCACGGCGCCCCGACCAGCGAAGTCGGCCTAACCATGACCGGAGAAATCGTCGTGGGCAAATTCGTCGACCGCGACCGCCCCGACTACCAAACCTTGATGCGAGGGCGATTCGCCGAGTCGCTGGGCGAGCGCTTCGTGGAACAGACGGAGATGGTATGCAGCTAACCGAAATTCGTATCGCAGGCTTCGGTGGCCAGGGAGTGATTCTCTCGGCCATCGTTCTTGGCAAGGCTGCCTCGATTTTTCAAGGCGCGTTTGCCACCATGACCCAGAACTTCGGCCCGGAAGCCCGGGGCGGTGCCTGCAGCGCGCAGCTCGTGCTTTCTGATTCGCCAATCTTGTACCCGTACGTCACGCGGCCCGACATCCTCGTGGTCATGTCGCAAGAGGCTTATGTGCGCTTCATCCCCGAATTGAAAGATGGCGGCATCCTGATCGTCGAGCAAGATCTGGTACGGGTCTCCGATCTCAACGTTTCCGGTCTGAACAGGGAAATTCAGGTCTACAGCATCCCCGCCACCCGCATCGCCGAGGTGCTCGGAAAGCGCATGGTGCTGAATTCGGTGATGGTGGGATTCTTCACCGCAGTCACAAACCTGCTCGACGCCGATGCCGTGGGCAAGGCAGTCGCGGATTCCGTCCCCCCAAGTTTCCGAGAGCTGAACCTGAAGGCCTTCGAAAAAGGATTGGAGTACGGAATCACCGCGTTGACGGCCACCGCGAACCCAGCCGACGCCGAACTGCAAGAACAGTACTCGCCAGAGTAATCGCCACCGTTGCGTTCTTTAACTCTCGCTGTTTGGTCTTGATTTCCCCGTCTTGACTAACAACAGCATCAAACTAGTAGACGCGCGCGCATTATCTTGCATACGTGTGCTTGCCGTGACAGGGCTAGTCGGTGTCGTTGTAGGTCGGACAGGAATGAGTACCCCAAAAGTCGGGTTCAAAATAGACGCAAAACTTGGCCGTGTGTCGATGCTGTTTAAAAACGTCATCGTAGGTAATCAGCCCGTACATATATCCAATTACGGTTCCAGCTCGTACGGCGCTAATTTGTTCTGCCGTGAGAACATTTTGTGGCCAGATGGTAACAGTCATATTGGGCTGAATGACAGCCCGACTTCCCAATGGACCTTTTTTAGTTTCCCCAGGATACTTAAACGTATAGGAACTTACCGGAGGAAGAGTTCGATAAGGGACCGTAATCGCATTTATGGAGCAATGATATTCGACGTTAAGCGCGGGAGTTTTGCCACTGTTCCTCAAGATGAAGCCTATCCCGGTAAGCGTTTTTTTATCGTCGCCAAGAGTATTAGCGATTTGCTCAGGCCCTACCCATGCCCGCTGATCAAGTTGGAATTGTTGAACTGTGGCCGCGAGAGACTTTTCTGCTTGTTGCCGATTAAAGCGAGATTCTTGAACAGCCTGTTGGGTCGCTCCAGTAGCGTTAATCATCTCGCGGTATTGAAGGTAGACGAGAACGGCATAGATTACGATGGCCAAGAAGGTAAGCCATTGAACAAGCAGAAGTCGATTGTGCTGCTGGCTATCACTGGTGCGATCTGCAGCGCTTTTGCGAGTCTCTACTGCCTCTGGAAAGTTGGTAACAGTGACGTCTACCTTTTCGTGTATTCGTTGCTGTGTTTGTGCAGCCTTTGTAGCTTCGGATATTGCATTTGTTTGCTTATCCAACGCGCTATTTAACTTTGAAAACAGCAGCCTAAACTCTTTGCGGAATTTCTTGGTGAGGTTAATGAACTGGCGAGTGGCATAGTCCATATGAAGGAACCTGAATACATCGAAGGCCCGAAAGCGTTGGAGAATTTTGAAAGGCTTGCGAGAGCCGTCATGCAAGCTCCAAGGCCAAACAAAAGGGGAAGGCAGAAGGATAAACCTAATGCTTCCCTGAGGAAACCAAAATCTTCCGACAAGGACTAGAAGGGGACTTGTGCTTCCCCCGTCCCTGTCGGCGACGTGTGGAGCGAATCCGTGTGCTTGCGAGTTAGTTCGCGATGTGAACCGCCAACGGCTGAAAAGCCGCATGCTTAGTGGTTGCGAGCGGCACGGCTGAAGAGGATGCGGAAAAATGCTCTTCACGCGAGGAACATCGAACCCCGGCGGCTAAAGCCGGACCCATTTTCAGACTTACGGTATGCCTGAAGGCATACCCTGATACGAATCGAGAGTTTTCCCACAACCTCTGAAGCCACGCTCTTCCACAACCAAGCAAGAGCGAACCTTAATCGGAGCTTCGCTGGAGCATTTTCAGGATTGCTGTCGCTCACGAAACAGCAGGTCCCTCCACTCCGCATCTCATCCCCTTCGGGGACGAGAAGCTCCGGTCGGGATGACAATCCGTAGTGAGGTCGGGTGACAATCCGTAACAGCTACAGTCGGCGTGAAAACGACTCAGAAACCAAGCTAGAGCGAACCTTAATCAGAGCATCGAAATGATGTGTGCATCTATTCTTGAAATCTGCACTACTGCGACTCCGCCGACATGTCGGCGGCTGGTAGTGGGCTACTTTCGTTTCAGGCCACGGAAACAGAGATAGATCAAACCTCCGACAAGGGACATAACGCCCACTAATGTTTCGCTAAATCCGATGGAATGAATAGACAAAAGGAGTTTCACTCCCACAATCACGGCGACAATCGCTATGAATAGATCTATCATCGTTTACGCCGCTCTTTCCAGGATTCCCTAGAGTAAATCAAAACAGCCCACTACCCGGCGGCTGGTCTGGTTGAGGTCTACCCTCAGAGCAATATAAGATCCCAGTCTTGCCGAAAACCGGAATGAATACGGCCTCCGCTATCGCTATCGCAGTCTCTGAGTTTGGGACGTAGTTCCGCTTCGGAGCTTCTTGAGAAGTCCCCAGTGCGACCATTGTCAAGATACAACACAGAATTAGAGATGGTTTTCATGCCGCTTCCTCTATTGCTTTCTGCTCCGATAATCCCACCAATTCCTTCAAACTCCAAACGTGACCAAAACAGCCCGCTACTGTTTCTTGGCTGGTACCTCAAGCAGGAACCACTAGGATCTGCGGTGCTGTTCGAGGAAAACTGCAGATTCCTCGTCGCTTTCGCTCCTCGGAATGACAACAGCGGGTTTGTTGCGCCGCAAAGTACGCGACGCTTCGCGCGGCTCGCCCAGATCCCTCGGCTGCGCAAAGAACGCTTGCTGGGATGACAATCAAACTCAGCCACTACCCGAACAGGGGATGGGTGTGTGAGGAGTTGATCTTCACTGTTGCATTCCTCAACTTTGCATGTTGTGAAATTAATCATCGCATTGGCAACGCGCAATCCACTGACTACACTCAGTCATTCTCGTGATCCGCCTCCAAACACCAGGAACACGAGCTTTTGACTGTTGCGATTTCCATCAAAGCCTCGTTGACAATCTCATCGCAATATCCCGTGCCACGAAATCACATTGCGTCTATCTATTTGATTTAATGGGAGATAGCAGTTCTCGGCACACTGACTCCAAACTCGCCGCGTCTTGGCCCAGCGATTGCCTTTAGAAAAGCGTGAGTGGCCAGCAAGACGGCCCCCACAGAAGCAACGACGAGGTGACTTATGACAGTCCTACTGGTTCTCTTCACATTCGCAACCTTCCTGCTGATTGATCATTTCCGCAGCCGCCGCGCCGCGGTGCAACCGGCGTTGCAGGTTGCCGCAGCCAAGCAGGACGCTTTACCCCGCTTGAAGCCGGCCCTAGTCGGCGGCTTCGAGGTCCCAGAGAACCTGCGCTACCACCCCGGTCACACCTGGGCATTGAGCGAGAGCCCTAGCCTGGTGCGGGTCGGCATGGATGATTTCGCCTCCAAGCTGACCGGCAAGCTGGAAAGCATCACGCTGCCGCAACGCGGCCAGTGGATTCGCCAAGGCCAGAAGATGTGCACAGTGCATCGCGACGGCTGCGCCGTTGACATGGTTTCGCCCATCGAAGGCACCGTCTCGGACATCAACCAGGCGGTCATGCAGGATCCCAAGCTCGCACTCCGCGATCCCTACGGCGAAGGCTGGCTGCTGACGGTGCAAGCGCCCGACGCCAAGACCAGCTTCCGCAACCTGCTGGGTGGCACGCTCGCCCGCTGGTGGACCGAGGAGTCCGCAAGCCGCCTGCAGCGCCGCATGCCGATGGCGCTTGGAGCGCTCGCTCAAGACGGAGGCGTGGCCCTGGACAACGTCAGCACCCAGATCCCAGACCAGGACTGGCTGCCGCTAGCGAAAGAGTTCTTCCTGTCATAAGCCGACCTCGCGGCCCCGCGAGGAGAGACAGCCTTGCCGAGGACCGCTGAAGCACCGGCCGCCCGGATCCAGGCAAAACAGCCAGGACCCCGGGCGGGCGGCGTTTTTGAGCGTTTTGCTGGTGTGGACACGCGCCGAACCGGGGTCTCCATCTGCTTCGCATATTCAAACCAAGCGGCTCGACCATGTCCGCCACAGGCGACTTGCCGCTATACTAGTTTCTGCCGAGCCATTGCTCAACGGAGAAGGCATGTCGAGTCTGAAGGAATTCCAGTGCGAGATTTGCGGGATCGTCAGTGACAATCCGAGCCATTGGTTTGTGATCGAGTGCGGAGATCAGAAGCTCGCGGTCATCAAGTGGGATCTGACTGCCGCCAGCAGCCCCACCGCCCGCCATTTCTGCGGCGAAGCCCACGCCCAGGTGTATATCAGTCGCTGGTTTGAATCCATCTGCGCGCCGCCCAAAGCCGTTTTCAAGGTCTCCTAAAGGCGCTTCGAGCGCGCTTCCGGCTGGGTGATGGCGAGCAGTTCGGCACAATGAGACGTACTCTTGGCACGTTCCACGCACGAGTAGGGCCGACACTCGTGATCTCTTGCTACCAATTTACTTTCATCGCGAACTGGAATTGCCTGGGATCGTAGGCCGCCGTCGGTTGTCCGGCATTGGTCCAGAGTTGGTTCACTCCGGCCACATTGAATTTGTTGGCGATGTTGAAGATATCCGCGATCAGGTCCAGATTGATGCGTTCGCCGAAGTAGATGCGGCGGGCAATGCGAAGGTCGTTGAACACCGTCCAAGGTTGCAGGGCGGCGTTGCGCGACAGGGTGCCGTCGAGCGAGAGCAGCGTGGTGTTCGAGGTAGCAGTGAAGCAGGGTTCCTGCAAGAGCCCGGTCGGCGAGAACTTAGACACTACCAGCGGACCACAGCCATTGCCGGCTGCGTCAGCCGTCACTATGTTCGGGCGGGCCGCGGTGGGAGCGAATTGGAAGTTGGTGTTGTCACCGGTAATGAGCAGGGACGGACGTCCGGACGCGGCCTCGACAATGGGCGCAACCGTCCAGTTGCTGAAAAATTTCCTGGCAAAGCCGCTGCCACCAAGCTTCCCGGACTGGTAGACGCCGCTGAATACAAAACGGTGACGCTGATCGAACAAGGAGTTGGAGCGCTCCAATTGAGGAAAGAAGCTGTCCTGAGGCGCCAGCGGTGACTGTAAGTCGGTTGAGTCGTCGATGGCATGCGCGAAGCTGTAGGACGCCAGAAACTCGTAGTGATTGCCAAAGCGCTTGCGCAGGTTCGCGGTAAAGCCGTTGTAAATCGAGCTGCCGTTGGAATAGTTGGCATCCATATCGCCGAAGGGCACGCAGTTCGCCAGCGTGGCGGGATTACAAGCGGTGCTGAGGCCCTCAGCCTGCAGAATCTGCTGGGCCAATCCCACGCAGGGCGCGGCTGCGGTGGGAAGCAATGCGGCAGCAATGGCGGGATTCAGTCCGGAGGGCCGGAAGAAATTCACCAGGGCCGCCGAAACCCACGGCGCGCCAGTGGGATTGACGCCGCAGGGCGCCACACCAGTGCCGACGCCCAGTGGCCCCGCCGCCGCGTTGGAAGTTTGATCACTCAAAGCTACCTGCCAGTTTTTCACCAGCAAGTCTCCGCGTACCGTGTTGGCGTTGATGGGCCGGTTCAGGTGCCTTCCGCCGTTGAAGTTGTAAGCCAGGCTCAGAGCGAAACCACCGCCCAAGTCCTGCTCGAAGGTCAGGTTCGCTTGTTCGGAATAGGCATACACGAAGTTCTTGGACTGTGGATAACCGAACGGCTGAAATGCCAGCGGGAAAAACGTCGACGGATTCAGGTAGTTCTGGTTCACGAACAGGAAGGGATTAGCTGGGGAACTTCCGGTGAAGGGGGCGGGATTGAACCGCTGTCCGCTGGCCTGATAGCCGGGAACGGTGGGCAGGCAGTTCGGCGTGGTCAAGATACCCTGAAAGATGTTGGTTCCGTTCAAGCTGCCGGGGCCCGGCACCACGCTCGGGTTGCACGGGGCTCCGATCGGAAACAGCAACTGCCCGCTCTTGGAGCCGTCCGAGGCATCGCCCAGGAAATAAAGGCCGAGCAAGGGATGATCGTAGAATATGCCGTAGGACGCGCGCAGCACCGACTTGCCGTTCCCCTTCGGGTCCCAAGCCAAGCCGATGCGTGGTTGCACATTGTTGGTATCGGTTTGGATGCCCTTCTGCAGGCCCAGCGAATTGTAGGCGGCCAGCGCCAACGGATCCGGCGGAGCAAACTGCGGCGGGAACTCCACGTCATAGCGGACGCCCAGGTTCAATGTAAGGGTGGGCGAGGCTCGCCACGAGTCCTGGAAGTAAACTCCAAGGGGCTTATTGGTGAACGTGTCATGAGGATTGCCGATCCCCTGGATCAAGTCCTGCGGCACGCCCAAGCCATAGGCCTGCACCCCGGAGAGGCCGGGGATAATCTGCTGCAAGCTTGGTGGCAGCGAACTGAAAATCGCACTGGGAATTACCTCATTGGCGCTGAGACTGCCAAAGGAATACACGCCGCCGTAGTTCACCGTGAACGTCGCGGTGACTGGGATGTAGTTGAAGTCCACGCCAAACTTCACGCCGTGCCGCCCGCGGGTCCAGGAGAAGTTGTCGGTGAACTGGTAGCGCCCCTCGGTACGTTGGATGTAGGAGTAAGGTTCGCGGCCGAAATACGCGAATCCGGGAATATTCACGGCCACGTCCGACCCGCCGGGCGCGTTCGAGTAGAAGTAGGACAACCCACGCCGGGCATACTGGAAACGCAACTCATTCACCTTATTGTTTCCTATGGTCCAGGTGTCCTGAAACATTCCAGTCACGTCGCGATAAGTCTGCTGTGAAGTTCTGGAGTACGCGTTCTGTCCGAACGTCTGACCCTCACCATTCACTTCGATGCCGGTCACAGTGCTGGGGCTGACGTTCGCGCGCAGCGTGATCCGATTGTTGTTGTTGAAGTTGTGATCGATCCGCAGTGAGTACAGACTCGTACCCTCAAAAACGGGGAAGTTTCCCACCTGCGCATTCAGCGTCTGGAACGACGCGGGCAAGCCATTGCACTGCGTGTTTGCGGGATTGCAGGAACTGGGGAACTGGGTCAACGGACTGGTTCCGTTGGTCGGAATCGGAATTGCGCCGAGTTTGGCCAGCAATCCAAACGACTGCGGATAAGATCCGTTCAAAGCAATGGCAGAAGAACCGCCCGCCAGAAATGCATATTGCTGCAGAAGCGGCTGCAGTGAGGGCGGAAGCGGTGCGCTCAGAAAAGCAGCCTGTTGCGGCGTAACCTCAATATTGAAAGTCCCCGGCGGCGCCAGGCCCGGGGCGAAAATGTTGGTGGCATCAAAAGGAACCAGGCCAAAGTTGTTTTGGCCAATACTGGCAAATCCGGTCTCATGCCGGCGGGTGACTTCGTAAGCGAAAAAATAATAAGTCTTGTCTTTCTTGATGGGCCCGCCAAACGCCGTGCCTGCCTGCACCCGCGTATAAGCCGGCTGGGAGACATTGCTGAAAGGGTTTGTGGCCTGGATGTATCGGTTCCGCAGGTAGCCGTACACATCGCCGTGGAATTCATTCGATCCGGAGCGGGTAATGATGTTGACCACGCCCCCTGCCGCCCGCCCATACTCCGCCGCGTAATTGTTGGTGATGATCTGGAATTCCTGCACCGCTTCTTGCGAGACCGTGGAGCGGACTCCATTGGTCGAGTTGTCAATCGCATCTGCCCCATCGACATTCACCAGATTCGAGCGCGCCCGCTGCCCGCTCATGTTGAGCCCTGACGTGGGCGCCGCTCCAATGTTGGGAGCGGTGTCGCGCAGCACCTGCGAATCGGTTAGCGTGAAATTAATGTAGTTGCGCCCGTTGATGGGAAGGTTATCGATGCCCCGCTGCTCAATCGTGTCGGTGGTCGAAGTGCGGCTGGTTTCGATGAGTTCGGCGGTCGCGCTGACATTGACCACTACCTGGGCACCCGCAAGGCTCAGCGCGATGGGCAAGTCGGCCACCTGCCCCACCGTGATGGCCACATTCTCCACCATGGTTTTGGCGAAGCCCGCGGCTTCGACCGTAACCTGGTACGTGCCCGGCGGCAGCAACAGGATGTCGTACTCGCCCTGGCGGTTCCCGGTTCCAGAACGCTCTAAACCCTTCGCCGGATCTCGCGCCGTAACCGCGGCGTTGATCACCAGGCTGCCCTTGGGATCTTTCACCGTGACGTGCAGATCGCCGGTGGCCGCGCCTTGGGCCAAGCCGAATGTAGGTAGCCCCAGCATCACAATCACCAGCGAAACCAGCTTCCGCATTGTCATAGAGTTTTCTCCATAAAAAGATGACTGACGAGGGAGACGCCCGTTTTTGGCGGGCAGAGAACCACAGCCAGTCCGAATTCGGCGGCAGGCTTGAGTGCAAACATTCTTGAGAAGGCGCGCTCCGCTGCTTTGTACATCAAGCCGCAATTAGAAGCAAGCTCGATTACTGAGGAGCATCGGTTTGGTTAGTGCCAGATTGCAATGGTAGGCGCGAGCGTCTCGCTCGTGCAGGGTGCCGGGCAAGGCCCTGGCTCTCTCGCGCACTATCGAGAAAATGCATCAGTGCGCTTAGATCCCGGTTTCGCTAATACTTATTAAGGTCCCGGCTGTCGAAAGTTGCTTTAGGGTACGTGCGGCGCAAGTTGGGAGCCATACAAGGACACCGGCCGGTCGAATGTGATTTCCATCTCGGTGAACCTTGGCAGATCCACGTCCCGTCCGTGGCGCGTGAGCAAGAACAGGCCCGAGGCGCAAGCCCCGACTATCTTGGCCACGCCCGCGGTGGAAGCGTCAGTGGCGGTTTCGACCAGAGCCTCGATCACCAGTTGCGTTGCATCATCGGCCTCTTTGGCAATTCCCGCCGTCACTCCAGCGTTAATCAGCATCCAGGCCTTGCCCGGCCGATCACCGTGCAGCTGCCCTTCAGGATCAATCCTGGTGTGCGACCTTTGATCCAGCTCCGCCGTTGTAACTGAGGCAGCCGCCGGAATGCCGGTTGCCCCCGGAAGGGTGAGATCCGTGAACCTAAGCAGCAGCGCGCCTGACCGGCTTAACACGCGCGGAGGTATGCTTTTTACAACCCTCCCTCCGAGAAGCGTCCCCTCGGGCAACACCACTTTCGAATCGAGCCGGACCGGTTCCACTAAGCGGGCCTGAAACGAGTCTCCGGGCCGGCTCTTGGAAGCGCTCACTCCACCCAGAAGAATGACCCTAGCCCGGGTCCCGGCTGCCAGCGTTACCGGGCCTGGCGACGCAACGTCAGAGGAACTTTCTCCCGACACTGCCAAAATCTCTGTCGGATTCACCGCCTCCAAAGTGACCAGGGGGCCGTTGTCGCTGAATCCTCCATTCCGGGATGCAACGTTCCTCGACTCAGCGTCCTTCGATTCAGTCGGTGCGAGCACCAGAGCCTGCTCGGCGCTCGTATTCTCGGCCTGAGTCGCCGACCTAGCCGCCGGGCCAGCGCCCTTCCTCGTCTTCGCTTGGGCTCGCACTTCCGTCGCACGATTAATAGCGATAAGGGAAACTCGCAGAGTTTGTTCCTTCCCATCGGGCAAAGAGACAGCCGCATTCTGAAAAGTAGGGTAGTTCTCATGACGAGGGATGAAAACCTGCACCACCCACGGCCAGTGATCGTTGGGCACTCTCCGTCGCCGTCCCAGCTTGTCCACCGTCAAACGCACCCTGCTGCCCGCAGCAAACAGTTCACGATCTCCCGAATACACGTCCCGAGCCAGCTTTCCCTCGACAATGTCCCCGGGTTTCATCGCAGAAACTTTCACCGAATTGTTAAGCTGGATTTTCACATAGAGGTCGGAACCCGACCGAGCCTGTGCCTCCGCTTTGCCTGCTTCCACCTTATCCGTCAATAACGATGGCACTGCCTGTCCGGCAAGCGATGATGGGCCAACGGCTAAGCCTAGGTAGCACAATGCGAGTTTCACAGCAAAAGCATAGATGGGTCGCATGACGTCAAATACCTTGCGGGCGAGAGTACGGGCGAAAACTGGTTGATTGAGAATCTACTTGTGGTCTGCCAAGGATTCAAGCAGGCATTTTCCCACACCGATAATTTTACCACCTCGACCGAGGCCACGAATGCCATGTCTGTCCGGGAATTGGACGAAAGGGGGAAATTCGACAGCCAAGAAAGTGGGGGCGTAGTCCCATTCCCGAACACCGCTGCCTGCAGAAACAAACACCTTCAAAACACTGCGGAAATCAAAGCCTTGTATTTGGAGCGCCCAGCCCGGCAGACGATCCCTACCAGATTTCCCGTGTGGCCAACATTTTCTCAGCCATTGCGATTGATCCCCGAACTCTCTTCCTTCACAGTCTTCAGCGCCCAAGCCATGCGCGGCGTGTTGTGGGCGATGCCCAAACGCCCGCGAGCGTCCAGCAAGATCATGCCGCCATGTCCGTTCACGCGCGCTTTCAGATAGTTGATCGCCTCCGCCGCCGCCCACTCCGGCAAGTTGCCCGAGGCCACGCGGTCGGCCGCCCACTTGGCCAGCACCAGCTTCATGATGGGCTCGCCCCACCCCGTGGTCGAGGCCGCCGCCGTCTTGTTGTCGGCGTAGCATCCGCATCCGATCAGGGAGGAATCCCCTAGGCGGCCTGGAGCTTTGTTGAGTGTACCTCCGGTCGAGGTCGCGGCGGCGATGTCGCCATTGCGGTCGAGGGCCACCGCGCCCACGGTGTCGTGCGACACCGCCGGGGCAAACAGATCGGGCTTCTGTTCCGCGGCGTGCGCCTGAAATTCCCGTAAACGCGCGACCTCACGAGGAATGATGAGGTCTTCGTTCTTGCACAGCGGAAGGCCGTGCTCGGCCGCGAGCCGCTCCGCGCCCTCGCCGACGAAATACACATGCGGGCTTTCGCTCAGGATCTTGCGAGCGGCGCGCACCGGATTGCGCAAATGTTCCACGCAGCCGACGCCCCCGGCGCGCAGCGTGGCGCCCTCCATGATCAGAGCGTCGAGTTGCACTTTGCCTTCGCGGTTGAGGAAGCTGCCGCGTCCGGCGTCGAAGGTCTCGTCATCTTCCATGACTACGACGGCTTCCTCGACGGCGTCGAGCGCCGAGCCGCCACGGTGCAGCGCTTGCCAGCCCGCAGCCATGGCGTTGCGCACCCCGTTGAGATGCGCCTCGGCCATTTCATCCGGGATAGCCCAGGCGCCGCCATGCACCACTACAACAGGATCGATCGACAAGAAAAGTCCTCCCCCCGAAAATGACCGATCAGTCTAACACCGCGGGAGAGTGTGGGGCGGAGACTCCTGTCCGCCGCCTTTGATCTTGGTTGGGGATTGGTTGTGGAGCGAGCTGATGGCCCATTTCGGGAATTTACTAGTTAGGGTGATTATTGCGTTGACTCGCCCGGTAAAATTTGCTATATTTAGGCCATGGAGAATAAGGCCATGACCGAACCAAAGAGCCTCCAAGAAGCCATTATCTACTTCTCGAATCCCGATAACTGCATTGATTACTTGGCTATACGGCGCTGGCCTGATGGCAAGGTCATATGCCCCGGTTGCGGGTCGGATCGGGTCAGTTTCAACGCCAAACGGCGCACTTGGAAGTGCTCTAAACACCATTCCAAGCGCGAGTTCTCCATCAAGGTCGGAACCGTGATGGAAGATTCCCCTATCCCTCTGGACAAGTGGCTCACCGCCATGTGGATGATCCTGAATTGCAAGAATGGTGTTAGCAGTTGCGAGATCGCCAAGAACGTCAGGATTAACCAAAAGTCGGCATGGTTCATGCTCCATCGGATCCGACTCTCCATGCAAGACGAAACTCTTGGATCGAAGCTCTCTGGTGAAGTCGAGGCAGACGAGACCTTCATCGGCGGCAAAGCCCGCAACATGCACAAGAGCGTAAAGGCCCGTCGCATCACCGGACAGGGCCGCAATGTTGATGACAAGATCGTAGTCATGGGCGTGTTGGAGCGCGGCGGCAAGATTCGCACTCATGTGGTTGCGGATCGCCACAAGGACACCCTTCAACCTATAGTCCGAACTCACGTAGAGCCGGGAGCTATGCTCTACACCGATGAACTCGGCGGATACAAGGGACTGCAAGGCGAGTACGAGCACCAAATCATCGACCACGCGGTTAAATACGTGGATGGCCGCGTACACACTAACTGCATGGAGAATTTCTGGTCGCTTTTGAAACGCAGCCTTGGCGGAACCTACGTGAGCGTGGAACCGTTTCATCTGTTTCGCTACCTTGACGAGCAATCCTTCCGATTCAACTATCGCGGCACCAAAGAAAATCCGATGACTGATGCCGGCCGATTCAGCATCGCCGCATCTCAGCTAGTCGGAAAGCGAATCACCTTCGCTCAACTCACTGGCAAAGCGAGGCCAGCGATTAACTAAACCTTGGTCATTGAAGCGCGGACGGCGGGCGAAGTCTTAGCCCGCCTTTTTCATTTCACCATCTGAGGTTTATACCCCTCCATCCACTGTGCGCCGTTTTCCGAGGTGATAGATGCAATGTGAATATCCCCGCCAATCTTCGAAGCATAGATGGGGTCTATTTCACGTCCGGCATCACTCTCGCAGGCGCGAATATAGTTAATGGCTACATCTCTGGCTTCAATAACACTGAGCCCTTCGCCTTGTTCTAAGTTGGTCGTGTCCAGTTTTTTCATTGCCGGAATCCAAAAAGCAGTCAGACGTTGGTCTGGGCTTTCGCGAAACAGTAACTTGAAAATAGGTGAACCGGATAGTTGGTAGCCTATAGTGAGGCGAGGACTCGAACAGTCCAAAGGATCTAAAGACTGATTGCGATGAGTAATTTTGAAATCGGCATACGCTGGAGCGCCTCTGTAATATCCCCAAAACAAAGCTTGGATAATTAGGCAGCGATCCGACTGATTCGGGTCGAAAGTCGGAGGATAGCCGCTAATCCTCCCACAATTTTTCGCATCGTTGATCTTCTTATGAAGCCTAAAACCAAATTTCTTAACGTAAGTCAGTAGATCAACCGTAGTGTTATCGGCTAAGGCATCTGCGATCTTTTGCGATTCCTTCGTTAAGTCTAACGCGACAAAACTGTCTGTTGGATCGTTGATCCTAACTGCAGCGCCCGTTAAGCCGTATGCAAGCTTTCGCGACGGATCGTTGACGTAGAAAAGTTTCTGATTATTCCGAATGGCTTTTCCGTGGTCGTCTACGGAGAGCCCATCGGCGGCGATTACAAAGCCAGCTGCCGTGTAGAACCCAAGAATAGCCGTGGGCATCGTTATAAATTCCCCAATTGGCCTATATTGAAGACATGGATAATCGCCGTCGAACATAAATAGAGCGCACCCACCTTCCCGTTGTCAATGAGCAATAACGTCCCACAAGTAAAAACCCGCCAGAAAAGATGGCGGGTATACAATCCTGCATTGTGTGGCAACGACTAGCTTTCGCGTGTATCGCCTGTTGTCTCCTGACGGCCTGCGGCCCTAAGCCCGTGACTATGCCCGTCGCTACCTTTAGGACCGGCGAGTGGGAACTAGGCGAACTCAAAGACTGTCAGCAAGTCAAATGGCGGGATAATCCCATCCTTCAATGCGACATTGAGGACTTCACTACCGAACTTGTCTCGCTGGGCACATTACCAGAACCACAGCGCACCTTGCGGACGAATCAGCTACACGCAAGATGGGACAACGCCAAGATCTTCGCCGTGATCTTCCACGCTGAGAAAGATCACCCATGGAAGTGGGTCTGCCAGAAAATCCCTGACGGCATCACTTGCCGCTAATCGACACGCCGTCCGAACGCCTAGGTTTAGGCCCAGGTTTCGCCTTCGTCGCTCTCTTGCGCTTCCATTCCTGCTCTCGCTTGAGTAGTTCGTCATGCGAGACGCTGAGTATCTTCCGAACTCCTGCGTCAAACTTCTGCGATTCGGTTGATCCGCTGTTTGTCTTGCCTTCTGTCATAAATCCTCACAAGATGTTAGAGAGATCAGTGACGAATGTTTTCGCATTGTCAAAGATCACCTTCGCTTCGTCGAAAGTGTACGTCTGCTTAGGATGCATTACCTCGTTGCGCCATGCGACCTTCACATTGTAGAGATGAGATGCGGCCTGAGCATACTTTTTTGTCTTGGCATCCCTTGCATCTAACCTGCGGACGACAGCATTGATCTGGTCAAGAATGACTTGCCAGTTCTTCTCCGCTACGAGCGCAACGCTCAACTCATTACCGAATCGTTGTACCGCTAACTCCATCACGCGCATCAGGTGAAAAACGCAGGCTGTCGGACGATCAAGTGAAAGACACTTGGCCGCTTCGGAGATGTCCTCAGTCATTTGCGGGAATTTGTTCGTTACTGGGCGACCAAATGGCGGTTCCGTCTGAAGGTACAATGGTGCCTGCATCACTGGGACACTAAGAAAGAGTCGTTCTCCCAATTCATCCACAATGCGAGCGGTCAATTCATAGAGGTTTCTAGTGAGCGCCTTGTTGGAAAAAGATGCGGCGTTCTCCTTAAAATCGTCCATCATCCTTGCGATGTGTTTTTGGGCCAGCGGGAGCTTTAACTGTTCCAGCAATCGCAGCATCTCGCCAAGAGTTCCGCCCAACTCGTCAAACACTTTGTCGTGGATTTTGATGCCCATGTCTGCGGGAGCGTCTGCGGCTATGTTGAAGTGAGCCAACAATTGCCCGACCATGCTCATCAACCGACAATAAGCATCAGCCTCGAATCGGAGCAATTCCATAAGACTTACCACCTTATAGGGCACTTCCACTGGGATTCATCTCTCTTTCCCAGCGAAAATTGACGCCTCAACCATCCTTGCACAATGGGCGAGTGTAGTCAATAATCGCCCTAGTTAGTACCGGGTACCCCCTCCCCCTGATCTTTTGGAATCATGGGGTTACGGCCGGACTACCATCAAGATCTTTGAGGAATAGGGACTTATACGCAAAATATTCTGGAATAAGGACTTAGATGGTCAAAGCATGACGAGGCCCGACGAAGCAATCTGGATTCTCTGATTGTCAAAGAGCTAATGTGTATTGATAGATGATATCCCAGTGAGAAAGACTGAGTCAAGGAATCGCCGTCCGGTGCTGGTGACGAGACGGCGAGCTGCGCCATATACAATCGGGTGGCGGATTCCCGCACGGGCGAGGGCGCCCGCCCTACACGTCCTATGTCCACCAAAGCGCCATTGCCGGCCAAATACTGCTATCGCCGTCGCCTCCCTCACCCGCAGAAGGCCGATGCAGCGCTGTTCGTTACCTTCTGCACTGGTGCGCGTTTGATTTTGCCGGATCAGGGCCGCGACCTTGTTTTTGAACACTGTTTGCGGGAGGGTGGCCCTCGGCCTTTCGCGGGCGAGGGCGCCCGCGCCACACTTTAGTAAAACTTTGACATTCTTTTGACAACGTGGGAAAGAAACTCGTGGAACAATGTTCCCGTTCCAGCATTCCTGCAAATGCAAGAAGGAGTTCTCATGAAAAGCCCTCAGTCCCTCGCGCGACTGCTCACAGTTCTCATTCTTCTGACGCTGTCCGCTGTCTGCGCGGCTCAAACTTATAATGTCACCGACCTTGGCGTGCTTCCCGGAGGCAATTCCAGCGTTGCTTTCGGCCTCAACGCCAGCGGCTCGGTGGCGGGAAATTCCACCCTTCCTAACAACGGCTATGGCCACGCGTTTCTCTATAGCAATGGCACTCTTATCGACCTCGGCGACCTTGGCGGCGGGTGGAGCGACGCGTTTCAGGTTAACGCCTCCGGCCAAGTCACCGGTTACGCACCGGTGGCTGGCGGAAACACCCGCGCCTACCTCTACACCAACCATCGAATGAAAGTTTTGCCGACCCTTGGTGGAGCCAGCAACGACGCTTACGCCATCAACGACCATGGCGATGTCACGGGTGCTTCCTTTACCAGCAATGGCGAGGTCCATCCGTTTCTCTATCGCAAAGGCAAGATGCTTGACTTGGGCACCTTGGGAGCTCACGCGCCGGGACTGTGGAACGTCGGCTCGGGGGTTAATAACTTTGGCGCGGTGGCGGGCATGTCGTGGCGCGCCGATGGCGCCATCCAGGCGTTTCTCTGGAAGAACGGAAAGATGAAAGACCTGGGTGACTTCGGCGGGGGCTATAGCAGGGCATGGGCTATCAACGACAAGGATCAAGTCGCTGGAGAGGCTTATACCGCTGCCTTCGGCGTGGATGCATTTCTGTGGACCAACGGCAAGTTGAAAAACCTGGGCTCGCTGGCGGGCAAGGGCAGTCGAGGTCTCGCCATCAACAGCGCTGGAGTTGTGGTCGGTGAGTCGACTTCGACCAGCGGCGATACTCACGCGTTCATCTATCGCGGCGGAAAGATGCGCGACCTCAACCAACTTATCCCGGCCAACTCGGGATGGGAACTCGAGAGCGCCGGCGGAATCAACGATGCGGGACAAATCAGCGGCTACGGCCTGCACAACGGCCAGCAACGCGGGTTCCTGCTGACTCCACGCTAGCAGCCCGTGTGGGGCGGACACTCCTGTCCACGCCTTCGGTGTCGATCAGCGGAAGGGAAGTCTCTTCATCGACGACACTGCCAGCTTCCGACCACTCGTTACCCGACCAGCGTTGACCGCTGGAACGGCTAAGGAACGGGAGAAGCATCGGCTTCTCCCGTTCTGCGGTGCTACTCCTGGTCGGCGGGGTCCTTGGCCGGAGGGGGCGGGGGCATGGGCTCTTTGAAGTTATTGGCGTTTGGGGGAATCTTACAGCCGGTGGAATCGCAGCGGACTTCCGAATACGCGAACAGCGATTCGTGTCCCACCTTGTCAACCGCGGCGACAGAAACGAAGAAGCTGTCGCCGGGTTTGAGGCCGAGCTCCTGCGGTGAGATCACCCGATGCGTGTCGTGCGTAACCGTGATTCGCCGCCGATAAAAGTTCTCCTTTACCGACCGGGCGGCGGCGACGAAGTGGTCGACATTTCCTCCCGTGGGATTATCGAACTTGATCTGTATGCCCTTCACCGCGTCGCCCTGGGCGTCGAAGTTCTGCGGCGATCCGGGGGCGCGCGCCAGGCTGGCGGCGGACGCCGCCATGACCTTGGCAATGGTCGCGGCGTAGGTGGGAGTGATGAACTTGACCAGGTCGTGGGGCGAATGCTGGTGCGTGGTGATGAAGTTCGTGTCCTTGCAGAACGCTGGTATCTGGCCCGGCGGAGGACACGGCAATGGTTGTGTTTGCGGACAGGTGTTGTTGACGGGCGAGGGCGAGCACTCGAATCTCTCCATCAGGCGAATGGCCGGGTAGCCATTGTTGATGAAGGAGACGTGGTCGCTGGCGCGGCCCGGCCGATCCTCACGCAGCTCTGGGGTCATGGTGATCGATGGCACATACGCGCCGCCCCAGGTTCCGACGTAACGCATCACGCCCCGCGACGGCGAGGTGTTGTCGGTGGTGCCGTCGGGGTCGGTGGCCAGCCGTTCGCGCGGATTTCCCGACGAATACAAGCGGAACTCCTTGAGATCGGCAGGCTTGTTGGCAGATTTATCGCCGCCGGGAATGTCCGTGTTCAGCATCGCGATCACTTGCGGATTCTTGAAGTAGCGGCTGAGGTTGGCCGCAATCGAGCCCGAGCCGTACAGCCCTTGCTCCTCGCCGGAGAAAGACATGAACACAATCGTGGCATCGAAGCTATGGCCGGCAAGCACCTGCGCGAGTTCCAGAACCACACCCGTCTGTCCGCCGGAATCGTTGCCGCCGGGCGCGTTTGAGGTGGTGTCAAGGACGTTGGTGGTGCGCGAATCGTAATGGCCGCCGATGACCACCAGACGATTGGGATGTTTTCCGGGCAGCCAGGCAATCACGTTGTAGGTTGGCGAGCTCGGACAGTTGGGATGCGTGAACTGATCAAGCTTGACTTGCAGCCCGGAAATGGCGCTGTAGTGTTTGAAGAGGAAGTCGCGGGCTGCCGTCACACCGTGCCCCTTTTCGGGTTCGCCCGAGCAAGATTGGCGGGTCCTGAAGTTCTGCATCGTGGTTGCGGTGTTTAGGATGTTGTTGGAATTCACATTGCTGACGATGGCGCTAATTTCGGGATCGGTCTTTATGTCACTGGCCTGAGCAAGGCCCAAGAGCACGAGGGACAGTATGACGAGAAACAGCAGAGTGCGGTTGGTCAGCGGTCGCTTCATAGGTAAAGTCTCCTTGCGGAATCGTGCGATCGGTCGGGGGCATCGGCCGTAGCCATGGATTTCCTTTTTGACATCAAAAACGGCACCCATTGTAACCCCATCCGGCCTGCTTGCGACCTGGTTCAAGCAAAAACCAATCCCCGTGTAGGGCGGACACTCCTGTCCGCCGCCCCGCGTTCGCCTAGATCGATCCATCTCTGCCACGCCCAACAAATCCCCAACAATCACTTCGCCGATCTCCATCACACATTCACTCCTTATTTCTTGACTCGACCCACCAACCGGAAAACTGTCATCCCGGAGCGTAGTCGAGGGACCTTGTGTTTCCCGTATCGCCCCAGACACAGGTTCCTCCTGTCTCTCTGTCGCGCGCGTGTCAGAATGGCAAGACCTGTGTGGCTATCCCAGGATCGCGTGGGTGATCCCCTGCCACCAGGAAGGATTGTGTCGCCACATGTATACCGCGAGGCTTTGGCCCACGATCAACAACGGCAGGGCACAGAGATACACCTTGTGGACGCGCCGGCCTACCAGCAGGTCGTGCGCAACGCCGAGAAGGATCAGCAGGTCCACGCCAGGATAGAGGAGATTGTGGTCGAACAAGTAGTCAAAGCGGGCAAGGGGCGCGTCCATGAGCCCGCAGGTTGCGATGAAGATCAGCCGGCGATGCAGCTCTGGTTTGGTGCGCCAATAGATGGCAAGCGCAATGCTCACGCCAAAGGCGATCATGCCGTAGAACGGGATGCTCAGAAAAGCATCCGCGTCGCTCAGATGCAGTTGAACCGCGTCAAAGCGGGCCATGATGATGGCGGTAGCAATGCCCAGCGGAACCATCACCGTGGCAAGCCCGGCGCCAAACCATCCGATGGAGCGATGCCAACTGACTTTGTGTATACGGACCAGCGCGGACTGACAAATGAAGAAGATCACCCACCCGGCGAAAACTGAGGCATGAATCCAGAGGATGAAGGGCCGCGGCACCGCGGGATGGAACAGGTTGGCGTTGACGGTACGCTTGAAACCGGCGACCACAATCGCCGCGACCAGCAGCGACATCGAGAAATAGAAATATCGATGCAAAATCCCGTTACGCCCGGTCAAGGTCGTCGTGCTCAGTTTCTTCTCCGGGCTCATTGCAGGCCCGACGCGTTCTGCCTTGACCGTGGACATTGAAGTGAGCCGGGACTTCCGACTGAAAGAGAGCGGCCACAAAAGCGTGATGGTGGCGAGAGGTTTCATCCGTAATCTCCTTTTGATGAATTGTTGAGCGTGTTTACCGTGCTCCATGCCACGTAGGCCAACATCAGGCCCGACGAAGCCAAACAGAAGATACTTTGGGCGCAACCAGGAGGCGCACGGAAGTAGGTTGTACCACATGTTCATGGAGCGCACCTCCTGGGTAGCGTTAGGTCCGAGCCGGTCGCTAAAGTTGCTAGGAGTCATGTATTTAAATGCGCACTAGCGGAGCCCAAGCGTGCGCGCCGCGAATCGACCATTCATCTTTTGCTGCAACTCCTCGCGGATCGCGTCTGGTAAGGTGACCGAGGAAGGTGCGGCCGCTACATCTTTCAATGTGGTGTTCGCGCCGCTGCCTTGGAGGTGCACGGGCCTTGCGAGAAAAGCGTGGAGGTCGCCGGTGCTTTTGTCCAGGGCCTGGCCTACGATGTCCCCGGCATCGGTGATCCCGTAGGCGAACATCAGATATAGCTTCGAGTGGGCAGGGATCAGGGAATTGAGATCGGTCATCACGTTGTTTTGCCAGAGGTAGGCGCGGCAGTTTCCGCTGCTGTCGCATGACCAGCCCACCACTTGGGTTTTGTTGTTGATCCATCCTCCCAGGCTGATTGCATCCCCGCTTAGCGTTCCGAGGTCCTGCATGCCTTTTGCCTTGGTCCACAGGAAGGAATGGATGATGGTATCGCCGGACAGATCCGAACCTCCAATCACTTCACCTCGGTCATTGATTGCGGCAGCGGTGTTGATTTGGGCGCCTCCCAGGCTTCCGAGGTTGATCGGCTTGCCATGGTCCCACAGCACGGCGTGCGGTCCGACTTCGAGCGGAACCAGCGGTGTGTTGGAGCAGAGACCCGAGGCGCCGACAGCCTGGCCACGGTTGTTGACACCGAGTGCGAAACCGACGGTATCGCCAGCGAGAGGTCGGAGCCTGCGAAGCTCGCCCGGTTTGGGACCCCAGATCACGGCCTCGAAATCGAGAACCTGCGGGGCTGGGCAGCTTGAGTCCTGAGTTTTGTTCTCTGCCGCGCCTACGATCTGGCCTCGATCGTTGAGAGTGAAGGCCACACTGTTATTGCCGCCTAAAGTACGCAGCGCAGTCATCGTCCCGTCATTCCACAGAGCGCCGAGACAGATCAGGTGAGTACCGAAGCCACAAAAATCCTCGCCCAAGGGGTCGTTCGTTGAGGTGTCGGACGCGATGGATGCCTCATTACTGTTGTTGACCCAGTACGCGATGCTGTTTGGTCCTCCCAAGGTACCAAGGTCGGTCATGTGGCCGCGGTGCCAAAGGAACGCATGCTGGTTCCCATCTGGTACGGTCGCAACCCCATCAACCACGCCGGCGTGGTTAACTCCATATGCCAAGCTAGTCGTCCCGCCCAGGGTGCCCAGGTCGGTGACGGTGTACTGTGTGGTTGACTGTTGCTGCGCGCTGCCGAGGGCCGGACCGAGGGCAAGCGCGGAGATTAGAGTGATGGTGGCGAAAAGTTTCATCGTGATCTCCTTTTTCCCGAAAATTTGTTGAACCGGTGACTGCGCTCAACGCCAGCTAGGAAAAACCCAATCGCCGCCGCTGTCAAAGAAACTAGCCATGAATCGCTTGTTAACCGGTAAGCGGTTCAGCGGTCGCGAGATAGCGGGTTCCCGTGAACCGTTGCCGGGGCCAGCGTGGTACACTTCATCGGCGCGGAGTAAGACATGCCTGTATCTGGCGGCGCCATCACCACCTACCGCTTTGGTCCTTTCGAGGCAAACCTCGCCACCGGGGAGCTTTTCAAGCAGGGCGTTCGGGTTAAATTGCAGGAACAGCCATTCCGGCTCCTGGTTATTCTCCTGGAAAATGCGGGAGAACTGGTGACCCACGAGGACATCCAGCGCCGGATCTGGGAGAACAATACATTCGTCGAGTTTGACAGCAGTCTACGAGTCGCCGTCCGCAAGCTTCGCGATGCCTTGGGCGACGACGCTGACAATCCCCACTACATCGAGACCATCCCACGCAAAGGTTACCGGTTTCTGGGGCCGGTCGTCCGCGCGAAAAGCTCCGAGTCCCAGCCGATGTTGATCGGTCAGATTATTTCGCACTACCGCTTGATCGGGAAGCTTGGCAGCGGCGGGATGGGAATCGTGTACGAAGCGGAAGACATACGCCTGGGACGGCGGGTTGCCTTGAAAGTCTTACCCGAGAGTCTGGCCCATGACCAAAAAGCTCTACAGCGGTTTGAGCGCGAGGCCCGCGCAGTCTCCTCCTTGAACCACCCGAGCATCTGCACGATTTATGAGGTGGAAGAACACGATAACCGGCCGGTGATTGTCATGGAGCTGCTGGAAGGGGAGAGCTTGAAGGACCGGATTCGGAAAGGGCCGATCTCCGGCGACGAGCTCTTGGGTATCGGCATTCAAACATCAGAGGGTTTGGAGGCCGCGCACGCGAAAGGAATCATCCACAGGGATATAAAACCGGGAAACATTTTCGTCGTAGGTGGAAGCCGTGTAAAGATTCTCGATTTTGGATTGGCCAAGGTGGCGCCGGGCGATGTGGCAGAAGACGGATCCGAGGAGGAATCGCTTACCCTGGAAGGCGTCATCCCCGGCACAACCTCCTACCTGTCTCCTGAGCAGATCCGAGGAGAAGAGATTGACGCTCGCAGCGATCTGTTCTCCCTGGGCGTGGTGCTTTATGAAATGGCCACAGGCCAGCGGCCCTTCGCAGGCAAGAATCGCGTGCTGCTGATGCAAGCCATCTTGAACGCAAAGCCGGCAGCGCCCAGTCGCACCAGTCCCGCATTACCCGCGGCGCTGGATTCGATCATTGCAAAGTCGCTGGAGAAAGACCGCGAGCATCGCTACCAGCGTGCCGCCGATCTTTGCTCCGACTTGAAGCGAGTTAAAGCCGGCATGGAATCCGACCCCGCAGTTGCCAGTGCCTTAGCGGCCGCGAAAGGTAAGGCACGGATTGCCAGAAGATGGAAGATCGCGATAGCTGTAAGCGTCGCGGCGATTGCGATCGCGGGCGGGGCACTTTTCTATTCCCATCGCGCGCCTGCCCTTAGTGGGAAAGACACCATCGTTCTGGCCGATTTCGATAACCGAACCGGCGACCCGGTGTTTGACGGGACGCTGCGGCAAGGGGTGGCGGTACAGCTTGAGCAGTCCCCTTTTCTGAGCCTCATCTCGGATGAGCGCATCCAACAGACACTTCGGCTGATGGGTCAGCCAGCCGATGCCCGACTCACCCCAGACATCGCCCGGGAAATCTGTGAGCGAACCGCAAGTGCTGCGGTCCTGGACGGCTCGATTGCCAGTCTCGGCAGTCAGTACGTGTTGGGCTTGCGTGCAAAGGCCTGCCGCACTGGAGAGGTTCTCGCCGAGGAGCAGGTCCAAGCGGCAAGAAAAGAGGACGTGCTGAATGCCCTGGGTCAAATTGCCAGCAAATTCAGAACCCGAGTAGGTGAATCACTCACCACAATCGAAAAGCACAACACTGCCCTCGCCGAGGCAACGACTCCTTCACTCGAAGCGCTCAGAGCCTATAGCGCGGGCTGGAAGGTTCTATCTTCAACTGGTTCGGCCGCTGCTGTTCCCTTCTTCAAGCACGCCATTGAGATCGATCCCAAATTCGCCATGGCCTACGCATCACTCGGGCGCATGTACGACGATCTGGGAGAGTCTGCCCTCTCTGCGGGGAGCACCAGCAAAGCCTACCAACTGCGGGATCGCGCCAGCGACAACGAGAAATTCTTTATTTCCGCTTCCTACGATATGCAAGTTACGGGAAACCTGGAAAAGGCCCAGCAGACCTGCGAGTTGTGGGCGCAAACTTATCCTCGCGCGATGATACCCCACGCCTTCTTGTCGGGAATTATTTACCCCGTCTCCGGCAAATATGAAAAGGCGGTCGAAGAATCCAGGAAGGCAATCGAGTTTGATCCGGACTTTGCTATCGGATACAACATTCTTGCCCTCAGCTATGCATACCTTGACCGCCTAAGCGAAGCCGAGAATACCCTGGAGCGGGCCTCCGAGCGCAAACTGCAAATCCCTGACGTTTTGGTCGAGCACTACGACCTGGCCTTTTTGAGAGGTGACAAAGCGGGCATGGAACGGGAAGCAGCTCTGGGTCAGCGAACCTCCGGAGCGGAAGACTGGATCGCCGACCACCAGGCTTTTGTCCTGGCATACTCCGGTCACTTGCAACAGGCAAGAGGGATGTCGCGGCATGCTGTCGCCTTGGCTGAACAATCGGCCCGGCCGGAAACCGCGGCTCTTTACGAGACCGGCGAAGCATTACGGGAGGCCTTTTTTGGAAATGCGCCAGCCGCAAAGCAGAGCGCGATGGCAGTACTCAAGCTTTCAAAAGGCCGGGAGGTGGAGTTTGGCGTAGCCTTTGCACTGGCACTCGCCGGGGATTCTGCCCGGTCTCAAACCCTCGCCAATGATCTCGAAAGACGTTTCCCGGAGGATACGTCAGTCAGATTCACTTACCTGCCAGCGTTGCGCGCACGTCTCGCCCTGAACCACGGCGAGCCTTCAAAGGCCGTCGAACTGCTACAAATCGCCCTTCCCTATGACCTTGGCGCGCCCCGCAGCAGCTTCTTTGGGTTCTTCGGAACCTTCTACGAGGTCTATGTGCGTGGCCAGAGCTTCCTGGCTGCACACCGGGGTGCCGAAGCCGCTGCGGAATTCCAGAAAATTCTCGATCACCGCGGCATCGTGGTCAGCGATCCGGTCGGTGCAGTGGCTCGTCTCCAACTGGGCCGAGCTTATGCCGTGCAGGGCGACACGGCTAATGCAAAAGCAGCTTACCAAGACTTTCTCACTCTCTGGAAAGACGCCGACACCGACATCCCGATCCTGAAGCGAGCCAAGGCCGAGTACGCGAAGCTGCGATAGTTGGAACTAAGCGAGGCAAGACCGACATCCGCCGTCAGATGGGGCTCGTGGAAAGGAGCGTTCCTGTTCCGATTCGTTCAAAGGAAAAGGCCAATCTGATTTCTCAGACTGGCCTTTATTTATGCCGGCTCCGCGCTGGCCCAGTTTTACCCAGCCTCACCCCCGCAAAAATCCCCAAGCCTCGCGATACTTCTCAAACTTCGACCGCCTCTTCCGGCTCCCAGAAAACAACTTCAAAGTCCGCATCCGCCGAATCACCCGCACCGGAAGCACATACCAAGCACTCTCCGGAACCACGTAAGCCACAAGCACATCGATCTGATCCGCCCGATACGCCTTCGAGTCATGCCCGTGCGCCCGAATACTGTAAGTGCCGTCCTCGCCCACACAATGCGCCGACTTCACCTGCACCTTCGACAGCCTCCCACCCGCCTGCACAATAAAGTCAAACGGATCGCTATCGCCCCACGGCTTGGCCACCCCAAATCCCAGGCTAACCGCCTTAGCCACAAACGCCGCCTCCGCCATCTCCCCCCGCCGCTTCCCAGTAAACTTCGCCATCGTCCCTCTACCTCGACGATCAGCCTCCGCCCACAAACCCCCAACCTTCGCCACAGCCAACAAATCCCCAACCACCACACCCATGCTCATAACGATTCACTCCTCAATTTTTGGACTCCTTCACCCTGCCGAAAAACTGCCACCCCGACAAAACTGTCATCCCGAGCGAAGTCGAGGGACCTTGTGTTCCCCCGCATCGCCCAAGACACAAAAAGCCCCTAGGACGATTCCCGTCCGAAGAGGCTCCATAAAGCCATTAAGGTTATATAAACAAGATACAAAATATCACAAGGCTAAGTCAAGCAAAAACCATGTAGGGCGGACACTCTTGTCCGCCGCCTTTGCGCCGCGATCCTCCTTACGCTGTCATCCTGAGGAAGCGCAGGCCTTCGCAAAGCGAAGGCCTGCCAACGAAGGATCTATGCATTCCCTTCGTGACCGAGCCCACCCGTCCCAATAGCAGCGAACTTTGGACTTCGCGCGCCACGATCTCCGCGAGATACAATCGAGGGTCAGGGATTCGCGTCACCGGTTTCGGGAGGCATGGAATGAGTTTTTCGGCGTCAGCGGCGGATGAGCGCGTGCTAGACGTCCAATCCACCGACAACACAATCAGCGCGAACCTGCGCGACGGCCGCGTCATCACCGTGCCGCTCGTCTGGTATCCCCGCCTGCTCGAAGCCACCCTTTCGCAGCGCAAGAACTGGAAAATCGCCGCCGGAGGCTACGGAATCCATTGGCCCGACCTCGACGAGGATTTGAGCACCGAAGGATTGTTACGCGGCGCACCTGCACCCAAGGTCCACGTTCCCACCAAGAAATAATCGCCCCCGGGTGCCACAACCGTCTCAAGGGTGGCCCGTCCAAGCTTTCGCTTGGGCGGTTTTCCTGGGCATTCTTCTGGTCACCTGTCGTGGAAACGGGGTGGGTTCACTCCGCGGCCAGTTTCAACTGATCCAGCCAGCGCTGATCGGTCTCCTCCAGTTTTTTCGATGAATAGAAGAGGGTGAGCAGGAAACCGTCCATCGATTCCTCGGTCCTTACAAGGGTTTGATCGTCAGACACCCGCTGCAGCTTCCAGACGTGGACCGCCTTAGCCATGTACGCCTTTCCCGTCCATGCGAACTGCTCATAGGGCTGGACGAGGACTATCCGGGAATTTATGCGTGTGCCGCCGGTGGTCCAGGAGAACGCGGTTCCAGCTTCGAGTGGTCCAGCGATTTTGGTCACGGAAATGTCCGGCTGCCACTTCGGCCAGTTGGCCACGTCCGTCAGCAGAAGCCAGACTTTTTCGACCGGGGCGTGAATGGTGATCTCAAGCGAGGCTTTGACCGGGGCGTTCTCCCGAATCTTGCCGCTGCGCGCCAACTCATTGTCCGAGACGCTTGCCTCGAGAAAAAGAAGTGTAAGAATCAGGTTGCGGCAAATGCTCATAGACGATCCTCACCCCAGGTTCAAGGCATGGTACGTTTCCTTCTCGTTGTGGGTTCCGCAGAAAAGTCAGCTAGAGGCGTGACCAAGAGTTGGATTTTTCTGCCACGCAAAAGCCCCAGCCTCCGCAAAGAACGCGGAAGGCTGGGCCACCCGCCATGCCCCCCACCCGCAGGGGTGGTGCCGTACAAGTTGCCATCGGTACCCAGCGTCAGGCCGCTATTAGGAGAAGCACCGTCGCTTTTGTTCTGGAAGCTATACAACTGAGTCATCTTCCCTGCAGGTGTAAGTTGGAAGACAGCGCCGAAACCATTCGCTCCCCCGCTCTGTGTCGTGCTGTACAGGTCGCCATCGCGGCCTTGAGCGAAAAGGCCGATCCAGCCAGGGTTCGCGGGGTCTCCGGTCTTGCTTCCAAGGTTATACAGGTCGGTATATTTTCGTGCGTGGGTGGTTGCGCTCGCGGCGACCATGACGATGACGGCGGCGAGAACTTGTAATCGCGCGACATGTAGTTTCTCCATAAGTTCCTCCACAGCGGTTCGGTGCGGAAATGCCCACTGCGGTTTCGCACGGCATATCGCGAAGCAAAGCGGTGCGCCTCATGACGCACTTCTTGATGAACTTGTGTTTGATAGACCCCTTTGCGGCTTTGAAAGCCAGAGCCTAGGAAAGGAAAGATAGATTGGCTAGGAAGAGGCTCCCCATAAAGTAGCTGCAACGGTGCGCCCAAGAAGAGCCATTGTCAAGCATGAACGTCTGGCAGCTACAAAATCGTCTACAGTCGGAATTTAGTGGCTACGCTGCTCGTCTTTTGCTCACAGCTTGGTCGTGATCCTTGCTCAGACTCCGGGCTGCGCTTGCTATCTGCTCTTCAGTGGCAGTGCGGATTTGCTGAGCCGCGTTCTGGTCCTTCATCAAGTACGACATCGTGTGAATGTGGAGGTTGGCCATGATGTTGTCGATGGCGGGTGGGAGATTTATGGGTCCAGGTCCATGGCCTAGGAGTGGTATATGGAGCCGCCAAAGCAACTGTGGCCACCAAGGGGGGCAAATATCGTCAAACTCTTCGATCTTCATCAGGTTCGCCAAGGTCTCGCGATCTACTTTCTGATCTTTGTCGGACATACATACCTCCTTCAATTTCGAAATTGGGTGTTAGGTTCGTGCGATCGTTGTCGGCCGGGGTCACTCTCAGTTCCTGAAAACATGCAGAGGTGAACCGAATTTAATTCCGGATTGGCACGACTGGGGTCCCTTGCCTCAAAAAGGGGTGGTGCTCTGTCGGCAAAGGCAGGAAACACTCACTCGAGGCAAACCCACTCTACCCTTGGATCCTGCAGATTTCAAGTAGAAACTTGTGTGCCCGCTGGCACCTGGGACAGTATTGGAGCGCACGAGTCACTCTCAAAGAGAACCACAAGATCATCCGCACTGGGCCCTACGCCATTCTCCCAAACGCATTCCTTGGTGATGTGATGAGCCAGTGACGTAAACCGGAGCTTTGGTTCACACCGAGCTTTCGCTGCTATTCGTTCGAGTCCTGTTGCCACGGTTGGCGTTTCATGCTGGCGGTACGAACCCCGGAAGCATCTCTGGACACCTGCCATACCGCGTCCTGAGTTTCTGCCTTCCTCGTTACGGGATAGGGTCGGCTACTTCCACCACGATCGATTTCGGTGTTCCGGCCTGCAACCTCCCGGTCTACGCTTCGCAATGGCCGTTGCCGGACATCACGCAAGACTTGGTACGCGGCTGCGAGCTAGGCTTTGCCGTGGTCTCCATTTCAGGAAACTGAACTCCATGAGCTTTCAAGGCACAACCCGCGCGGACCCGGACGGGCGCTCATTAGCGCATCCGGTTCTTATCGCAGATGTTGGCGGCGAAGCGATCAGCGGGATAAGGATGGAGCGCTCGCGGTTGAGGAAGCCAACGCCTAGCCAGAGCGAGGAAACCGCCTGCCGCGCCTTACAGCAGCCTTCCAAAAACCCTGCAAAATCACCCCTGCAAGTGCCTGATACCACGGGGGCGGGATCGGGCTGCCGGGGTGTAGCTGGAAACAACAGTATTTGAACCTCTATCCTCAGAACGTCTAGCGGGGAGGGTAATGGCCGGCTCAGGCCCCAAACCAGGGCAATGAGTGTAACAGGGATTTTTCGACAGCACCAATTGCTCCGGCGCCGGCTTCTCCTCTTGCCACCACTCCTGCTCCGCCCCCGACGACGGGGTCAGTCCTACCCAGCGGAATCACAGGCGCTTTGACGGCGTACCGTCCTGACGAATCAGAACGCAAACCAAGTAGAACTGGCTCAGTCATCAATTCGTTGGATATCAAGTAGAGATCGCCGCCAATGCACCGAGATTCGGGGAGGCCGGATGTGGGAACCTGGTTCCGCGATTAGGAAAGCCGGAAGAACACTGGCCTTCGAAAATTGCAGTCTTAACATGCATACCGGCACCTTGATCCGCATTGTTCAGTCCACATCCTAAAGCCCGAAGAACTCCAGCGCGGCTGCCCGCTGAATAACTTGTCCCAAGAGATGTCGCCCCTCGATGCGGGATTTCGCAAGCGGACGGCGTTTGAGTTTCCTTGCCCCAGTCCCGACCGGGGGAGATCATATTGACGAGATTCACAAAATACAGGAGGAATGGAACGGAGCGGGAACTTTTGGCCTTCTTGTGACATTAAATAAGCATGAACGGTTTGAAAAATGCCGCAGAAGGGTTGCTCGGATTGAGCTGGCGCACCGACTAATGACTAGCGACGAAGCCTTGATGCTGGAATTCCAGAGTGGATCGCGCGCGGCCTTCGAGGAGCTGTTTGCCCGTTATCACAAGCCACTGTACGGCTTCTTCGGGCGCCGACTGAACAACCCCGAGCGGGCGGAGGATCTCACCCAGGAAACTTTCCTCGCGGTGATCCGCGCAGCCTCCCGATATGAGCCGCGAGCTTTGGTTCGAACGTATCTGTACGGCATTGCGTTGAAGCTGCTGGCTGCGGAACGCCGCAAGTTCTTGACGAGTAGCACACTAGGAAAGTCCGCTCCTGAGCCTAAGACTGACGGAACTCCCGAGTGCGTGCTCTGGGTCCGGCAAGCGATGGAAAAGCTGGATGCGCCGGAGCGCGAAATCTTGATGCTGCGCGAATACGAACAGCTGAGTTACTCCGACATTGCAGAGCTGTTGCGAATTCCCGTAAATACGGTCCGTTCCAGGCTTTTTCGATCGCGTCTCGCATTGAAGAGTTACCTAGAGTCGCAGGCAAAAATCAATCCTGCATCGAGACCTAGCACCGCGCAGCCGCACCCAGGAAGACGAGGCTTGCAATGAACACGAACAGACATCCGATCGGACAGGAAGAACTCATGGCTTATTTCGACGGCGAACTGCCCCCGGACCAAGCCGCCGAAGCCTTGTCGCACCTGGAACTGTGTCCGGAGTGCCAGACCCTTGCTGCCGATTTCCGGGGTGTTTCCCAAGAACTAATGGCCTGGGAAGTTGAGTCACCGGAAGTAGGTATTCCCTCGGAGATCAATGCGGCGCTTGGGGAGCGCCTCCTGAAGCGCGAAGCGGCAATGATCAGCTCGCCGAGATTGAAAAACAGAGTTATGACGAGCCGCTGGGTCTGGGGCGCAGCCTTGGCTGTCGTGTGCGTGGCTTTGGGACTGAAGTTTACCCTCACTAGCCACAATCGGAATGAGGATCGCTCGACCGCGTATCCGAGCATGGCTTCGATAGAGCAATACCTGATGCCGGATCGCGATGCCGAGATTGCCTTAGCGCGAAGCGCTGCCCCGGAAGCTATATCCAGCGACGCAAAGATCCTGGTCCTCGGGTGGCGGGGCTATGAGACCGCAATCGAAGGAAGGAACGGTTTTGTTTGTATGGTGGAACGATCATGGATGTCCCCATTCAACTCCGCTGAGTTCTGGAACCCCAAAGTGCGGGTGCCGCAATGCTTCAATCCGGCAGCCGCGCGATCCATTCTGCCCCTCACGATCAAGCGGACGGAGATGGTATTAGCCGGGCTGTCGAAAGCTCAGATGATCGACAGCATCAAGGCCGGATTCGACAATAAAGAGCTACCAGCGCCGGAGCCGGGCGCGATGTGTTACATGATGTCGCGGGCAGGCTACCTTAATGACGCCCTTGGGCACTACGTACCTCATCTGATGTTCTATTTTCCACTGACAGACAAATCCTCCTGGGGCGCGGATCTGCGCGATTCGCCGGTCACACTGAATCCGCAGTTTCAGGGCGGTCCGGAGCCGATCACCGAGTTCGTAATTGCTGTTGGCAAATGGTCGGATGGAACAGTTGCACCGGTTATGTAGGAATGTCTCAATGAGAAAGAGCGCGACAGCGGTTTCCCTCTAGTCAGCGGAAATGGAAATCAGAGTACCCATTCTAAAGATGTATTGAAAGGGGAAAATCAATGAACCGAAAGATGGTCAGGACAATCACATTAGGGACTTTCGCGTTGGTTGCCGTACTATGCGCAGTGCGGCCAGGACGCGCAGCAGACGCCAAAAATCCGTATCCCACCAGCATGGCCCCGCTCGATCAGTACCTCATGGACCGCAATGACGAGATCGCCTTGGCACGGACCGCGGCTCCGCCATCCGTTGCCAAGGACGCTACAGTCATGGTCCTCGGAAGGCAGGGCTATGAAACTGCCGTCGAAGGCACGAACGGTTTTGTCTGCAACGTAGACCGCTCGTGGATGGACCAATTCGAAAACAGTCCCGAGTTTTGGAACCCTAAGAGGCGCGGTCCGGTTTGCTACAACCCGCCGGCTGGCAGGACGCTGCTGCCGATCACTTTGATTAGGACGAAATTGGCATTGGCTGGAAAATCGAAAGCTGAAATGAACGAGGGTATGAAGGCCGCGATTGAGAAAGGGGAACTGCCGGCCCTCGAGCCTGGCGGGATGGCCTATATGCTGTCGAAGCAAGGGTTCCTTAACAGCAGATGCGGCAACTGCTCTCCCCATCTCATGTTTTATGTTCCCGTGAAAGACGCTCACACCTGGGGTGCAGCCCCGCTTGGCACTGACGCCCCGGTTCTGCTGGCTACACACTTTAATGGTGCTCCGGAGCCAGTGACCGAGTTCATCGTTCCGGTGTCCGAGTGGTCGGACGGAACGTCGGCGGACTCGGGCGATCAGGCTCACTGACGTCCGCTCTTAACGCGAATTCAAGTCATTCCCCATGCGAAGAAGAACGGCGAAATCTTAAGGCTCGGGCGCATGTTGAGCTTTGAGATTGTGGAAGTGAATCCGGTGATCGACGAACACAACCGAACCGCCGATCTGGCCGTGGAACTGGCGCTGTCGGCGTTCGGAAAGAAGATTCTCTAGGGATTTAGATCAAAGGAGGCTCTATGAAGCTCTATCCGTTCCGTTCTGTTCGCTGCGGTGCGGCGACCGAGATGGTAGCTCCAAACAAGTTTGAGACGAAATTCGGCAAGGATGTGCCAATGACACAAACCTTACCTAATTAGATTACGTCAGAGTTGCCCGTTAAACGGCAACAATAGCCTTCGGCCAGCGGTCTCACCGCACGCGTCTATATGATGCTTTTCTCGATAGCCTTGAGCACGGCCCGAGTCCGGTCGCGCACTCCGAGTTTCGACAGAATGTTGGATACATGGTTCTTGACTGTCCCCTCCGAGAGATTTAAAGCAGTCGCAATTTCGCGATTGCTGTAGCCTCCCGTCATGAGTCGCAGGATCTCAGCTTCCCTGCCCGTAAGTGTTTCTTGGTCGTACCCGCTGTCCGCAGGCAAGCGAGCTTGGTGGATGCCGCGAACCAAGCGCTCCGTGATCACCGGGGAGAACATGGTGCCACCACCCGCGACCAGGCGGATGGCATTGGTGAGTCGGTCCAGTGAGACATCTTTTAGAAGATAGCCTTTTGCGCCCAGGCGGATGCCCTCGAGTAAGGCCGAATCGTCGTCGAAAGTTGTGAGAAGAATGACGGGAGGAGAGTCCTTAAGATCGTTCATTCCTCGCAACACGTCAATGCCACTCATCTTCGGCATTCGCACATCGAGTAAAACCACGTCGGGACGATGCTGGCGCATGTGCGCAAGGGCGTCCTCACCATCGGCCGCATGTGCAACGACGCGAATGTCCTTAGCGAGGTTAAGGAGCGTTTCCAGGCCCTCCCGCACGAGAGTCTGATCTTCTACTAGCAAAACTCGAATCACTGCAGTTCCGTGGGGCTCTTGGCGGGAAGCCAGGCTCTGAGTCCGAAACCAGCCTCCCGATTGGAGTTTAGCGCCAATCCGCCGCCTAACTCCTCCAATCTGTGGCGCATCGATGAGATACCCGTCCCTGAATGACCATTCGCTGCACTTTGGCCATCATCATGCACTTCGATTTCTATCGCGTCCTCCTCCACGCGGAGAGCAATCCACAGATTGGAAGCGTCAGAGTGCTTAAGCGTATTCGTCGTAACTTCTTGCACGCAGCGTAAAACGGCATGCGCTCTTGCGCTATCCGTTATGTGCAGTTGGTTCGGCATCGAAAGATGCAGCTTAATGCGCGGGAGATTCTCAGTCAGAGACGTGAGCGCTTGGCGAAGATCAATTTCGTCCGTCTCTCGTAGGGATGAGACAACAGAGCGGAGGTCGGCGAGTAGTTGCTTGGAGGTTGCGAGAGCCTTCCCCATAGCAGTATGTGCTTGCTCGACCGAACTATGCCGAGCAGCCTCCAGATGCAAGCAAAGTGCGGTGAGATGATGTCCCAGAACGTCATGGAGCTCACGGGCGATTCGCAGGCGTTCTCCTGTCTTGCTGCTCTCGCGCAGCAATTCGCGGGTTGACGCCAGCTCCGCATTGATGCGAGCCAGATCTTCGCGTGCGCGCGATTCGCTCTTCGCCATGGCAGCCGTCACCAGGGCAAAAACCTGGAAACCAAGAAATGCTGCTGTGCCGCCCCACCTCCATCCCATGTGGTAGTGCGGTTCCAGGAAATAAATCAGCAGAGACGAGTCAAGCGCAGTCCAAACGCAGGCCGCTAGCAGCGGCAGTACTAACGCGAGTTGCCAGGAAACAATGACCAGCAGAAAACCGACAAAGTAATTCTGAAGCAGGGCGGTCATTCCGAGAGTTGCAATGGTTTCAACTACCAGGGCAACCAATCGCACCCGCGAAGATCGCTTGGCCGGGCTCGAACTGAACCAAAACGCCGGGCCAAAAACAAGGAACAGAACTAGCCATGCAACCCACCGGCCGCCAGTGAGCGATTCGCCACTGCGGGTCGAGCTGTCGAGAATCGGCAGACCAAGGAATACCCACGTTCCAATCCCCGCTGCCCGCAGTACGCGGTGATAACCCGGAGACGAGGGTAACGCCTGCTGCATATTGCACATTATTGCAGATCGCGTTTAACAGCGGATGTGCCGGAAGTCATGGTGTTCGGCAATGACTTCCTGCACTGGTCGGCGGAAGCATCGTGATCTAACTTGTCAGCAGGCTGCACCCATAAATCTAGAGAAGGAGAACACCCGTGAAGCATGTCACACCATCACTGAAAATCGGAATCACAACGCTGTTGATTACCGCGTGCATTGGTCTTGTCCTGTATTCGCGAGAAAAAGCAAACGCGGCGGATGAAAACGTTACCGCCCATGCGGTGACAATAAAGGGCTATCTCAGAGATGCCGAATGCCCCTTGCGCTACAAGGGATCCATGAAACCGCAAGGTTCGTGCGCTATGGACTGCGTGAAAAAGGGGTCGCCCATCGCTCTGCTTACTAAAAGCGGCGAGCTGTACATGCCCGTCGATTCCACCCCGGAGAAAGATGTGCGTCCGTTATTAATGCCACACTTTGGAAGGTACGTTTCCGTCACCGGCAACCTCTTGGAACGTGGTGGGTTGCGCGCCATCACTGTCGAGCAGATTAACGAAGTGCCGGATAACTAATAACAGGGGGCAGGCGTTTGGCCAGTGTCAGCGGATGCCTGCGGGATGGTTTGTGCTTCGTGTCCGGCTGCCTTTGCCGGGTAGGGCCTCCCCAGATTGTCGCCTGCTGAGGACAACGCCCGAATCGTCGGCGAACCGGAAGCTATGAAACCCGCTGGCTGCCTTCATGTATTTGGCGATTCCGTCCTATCGTGCAGGTCAATCAGGTAGTCGGATTTTTCCACGACCTGCTTCTTCATCGCCCACGACCTCGAAACTCCGCGATGCGCTCCCTAGCGGAATGGGCACTCTGACGGCAGAGCCGCCCAGCGAGCGGAGCGAAGTCGGGCGGCTGCCCCATGAAACCATGAAACCCAGGCTAGCGCTCGCCAGCTGCAGCGCCTTGTCAGGCCGCAGAGAGCGCACTGATCGTAACGTAATATCCGTCCGGATCTCGGAGCGAGAACTCCTTGGTTTGAGTGTTCGCATTCACGTGTGGCTCCTCTTCGAGCCGAGTGACGAGAGAGCGTGCCCTTTGAAGCGCCAGGTCGAAATCATCGACACGGAAGAACAACAGGAGGCCATTGCCGGGTGTCCCGTGATCTGGGCTCATCAACGAGGGATGCTCGTGGGAGCCCCACTGGTGGAGGCAGAGCAAGACAGTTCCATCTGAATCGAGGATTTGCCCAAAGTAATCATGGGCAGGAAGGGTAGCCGGCTGACCGAACAGCGCCTGGTACCATTTGAAGCTGTCCGGCACGTCGCCTACCCCTATGATCGTCCACGTGCGCTTCATCGCGTACCCTTCTGCAGACTAATTCTTGTTTAGACCGACCTGGATACAACGAAATCGTCGCCGCCAGCCGGGCCGACAACCCATGTGCTTACACTCGCCTCTAGCATATCCCAGACTTGCCGTACTGTTTCATGCCGACAGGCGGGTCAGGCTAAACCTGCCATCGCCTGAGATAGATCATCTGAGACTGGCGGATCGTTTCGGCAACCGGGAAGTTGGCCACAAACGCTCTTCTGGGAAGCGCCAAGGGCGTGCCGGGCGCATCGGTGGCAATGCTGAAGTAGTCTTCACGTCCGACGGCCGGTCAAACCGCGAAAGTCTGCGAGCGTTGACCCGTTGGGGAATGTTAGCGCGTGAATTCTCCTCGCTGTGTCTTGTTTTTATGCGTCCTTGATGTGTAGTCTTGCCTGGCTCTGACAGCAGATTCGGAAAGCGGGTTCGCCAACTCCCGCGAGAGCCCAAAGACGCAGGTATGAAACCCAAGTGCTTTAACTTAGATTGAGGATTCTTGCTTTGAAGACGCTCTGACCAGCAGTGGCGGCGAATCGCTCGTGGCCATTACGGCAGCGTCGTTGCGTCCTTCAACTTCCTCGACCCAAGAGACAAGTCCAAGAACTTGGACACCGGCGCGACCCGAGGGGTGGCCCCGTACATCGCGCCGGCAAAACAGCCAGCTGAGTGCGGGGAACGCCAATCTATTTCTTGAGTTCTTCCTCGATTTTTTTGCGTTCATTTTCTTGGAGCACGAGGTCCAAGAGTTGCACCGCTCGACCAGTCCCAACGGGGAGCCACGCGTCTACAAAGGTTCACAACCGATACTATCTATGCACGGTGAAACCATCCAGACTGCCCATACGGCACCGCGAGGAAGGGTCTATCGCTACTCGCGTTCATGCTTGTCCGCGGAGGGTCGGTCGATTTCGCGCAGATGATCGCAGACCTTGCGGAACCTACGCTTGTCGTGGCTCACTATGTATAGCTGCCCAAGGAAACCCTAAGTTGAAACGGTTCGGTTCGATCCGCACAGCTTCTTGGAAAGCGGCTTCGGCGTTTGCATATTATTTTAGGCTCTGATTTATTCGATACAATGAACAACGAATCGGAGGTGCCCGCTAAGGCGTCGTCGGATGCTTCAACAGCGGCTAATCCTGCCCCGTCAGGCGCCCCGGTGCCCCGCGTCGCCGTCATCGGAGTGCATGGTGTCGGATATCACCATCCCGGTGTAACCGAAAACGCGATGGCGGACCTGCTACTCTCGCTTCCCGCGGCAGATCATGGCGCGCCTCGCTCTTACGATTCGTTCCGTTCGGTTGGAATTCAAATCGCACTGCAACCGCTAACCTTTTCCTCCACCGAAATTCCTCGGCGCCGAACCTACCTCGCGAGATTTTTTGCCTTCCTCCAGGGCAAGGAAGATAGTGCCGACTTCACTTATTCAAGTACAGAGCACGCCCTCCTAAACCAAGGCCCGAGCGTGTCACGCGGATCGGCAGGACATGAATATATGCGACTGCTGCTGCGGGGCTACCTTGGGGGAGCCGCTGGCAACGCTCATGTGACGACGCGATTGGAAGGAAAACGCGCCCCCAATGCGCCGGGTGGCCCTGCCGAAGTGCACATCTACGAAATGCTCTGGGCTGACTTGGCCCGTCCGACAGACACCTTCTTGAGTTTCCTGTGGTCGCTTTCTCGACTCCTTCTGTCTTTCGGTAGCTTGAGTCGATTGGCGGTCGAGACCGGATTTTCAGAAAACCCGCATTGGAAATGGAAAAGCTACTGTTCTGTTCAACGGTACGCAGTCCTAACATTGCAGAATACCATCCCGTTGTTCAACGTCATTTTGCTGATTGCCTTGTTGTCTTGCGTGCCCTCACTTTCCAAAACAACGCAAGATAAGCTCTGGTTCCCGCTGGCAATGGGCGGAATTGCTGGTTTATCGATGGCCTTTCTTATAAACAGCATTGCTGGCTTAGCGACGGCGCTTCTTATAAAGCTCGGCTTTCCCAAAGAGGGGACCATTTCGCCGCTCTTCTGGACGCTTGGCGCATTATTCCCACCAGCCTTCGGAGTCGCACTTGCCGGGCTGGTTTTGACGGTACCCTCGGTGGCACGCAATGCGATTGGTGCGTGCGAGTGCTGGTTTGTCATAGGACTCGCGCTTCTTTACGGGCTCCGCAAATATTATGAAAATGTCCGGGGAGGACTCACGACCATTGGGTTGTTTCTGTTTGGCGTCTCCTTCGGCGTGTTCTTGGATTCCCTGGTTCTGACTGGAATGAAGGCCATTTCGGTTCCCCAAGCCACGGTTTGGACGGCGGAGTGGATTCTCGCAGCTCTCCGCCTTTCTTGGATTTTCTTATTCGGATCCTCCTTTGCGGCTCTGGTCCTCGGCAGCATCGCCTGGCGATCGATCCCAAAAGGTGCACCAGCAAGACGCGCACGGGCCAGAGCGGCAGTACGCACTAGCAGACTTGCCCTTGCAGTCCCTTCGCTATTGCTTCTCGTGGCGCCTACCTTCTTTTGGACGGGCGTGTTCTCCGTTGTCGGCAGAGTCCACGAACCATTTTTTGACGAACAGTTTCTTTCACTCCCACCCGGTGGCGAATGGCTGGCCAACTACCACCTGGTTCCTGATCCGAGGATAATCAGGGCCAAAGCCGAAGCAACGTGCGGCACATCACCTAATCCCGGCTGTTTAGAAACTAATCTCGCCGGAATCGAGCCGTTACCGAAAGAGGCGTACCGAGAGGCTTCCCTGGCCAAGGGCTCCCAAGGGCAATTGTCACAAGGTCAGCCCCTACCCAGCGGTATGCACCCCACGGCGGACTACCTAACGGATGTGCTCGGGTGGCTTGTTGGCAACGGGTTTCCCTCCACTCTGATCTTATTCGCAACCGCTCTGCTCTTGCTGTTCTGGTGGGTATGGCCGGGGGTACTTACAGAGACATTTCCTCTGCGTGATCTGAGAAAAGCACCGCGGTCCTCTACGAACGCGGCGTCCGTGCGAATGGGCGAATGGACTTCGCGTGGTCTGGACGCAACCTCCATAATCACCTTTCTGTTATGGTGCGCGGTTTTCTCGGTTCCCGCGATATCCCTCTTCTGGTGGAGGCGGGACTCAACATTGCTGGCAGTGGCACTCAGTGGGATCGTTCAATTGTTAGCTACCGGCGCAACAGCAGCGTTAGGGGGCGTAGTTAAATTTGGCGGTGCGGCCTTGGATGCCATTTTGGACGTTGGTACTTACTTGGGCAGTTCTCCGCAAAATGCAACTCAGCGCGCGAAAATCGTCGAACGCTATGTTTCGCTTCTGCGCTATATCGCCCGCTACCGTGGGCCGGATGGTCGTGCCTACGACTCGGTTGTCATAGTCGCTCACAGCCTGGGTATGGTGATTTCTGCGGACCTTCTGCGTTTCTTGAAAGCCGCTGGCGACCCGGACCTGGCATCATTAGGCCTTGCTGGCGAGAAGGTCCCTGATCAGGGGGGCATCTCCATCAAGTTCTTGACCATGGGCAGCCCGATCCGCCAGCTGTTGAACCGCTTCTTCCCCTATCTCTACGACTGGGTGCGTGACGAACCCGATAACGGCTTAAGTCCCCTACCCGAGCCGGTGCTGAATCCGCCCCCGAACATTGCACCGAACGCGCTCCCTGACCCAGCCGAGTTGGGCGTCATCCAATGGGTGAACACTTACCGCAGTGGAGACTACGTGGGCCGCTCAATCTGGTTAGGCGAATGGTATCAGCGGACCGCCGGACCCGCTGCTGAGGGCCGATACCCACAACCGATTTATTCGGCGACAGCGGGCCCACGACGCGAGATGTGCATCGGCGCCGGAGCCCACACGCACTATTGGGATGACACCGCACCCGACGTGGCCGAACAGCTGAATTCTTTGATATAGAAAAAGTGAACGCCACGCTCGACACTTTCATCGACAAAGACGGCAGGTGCGATTCGTTAAACAGCACACTGAGGTCGTCCCCGGAGGTCGCCGATCATCCCCAAATCATGGAAGTGGTGCAATCCGAATTCAAAACTGCACCACTACCAGCTTTTCCGAAGTGTTGGAGATTGAGTCACAGTTTTCCGGCAAGCCTGTTGGACACCAACTCTCTTTCCTTTTTGCCGGTCGCCCGGTGGGAGGAATCTCGGCGTCTGTCGGCCGGATTTCCCCGAAGCCGACTTGAACTAAGTCGCTGGTGCGACGGACGCTATCGCGTGTCACGGGGCCAGCAGTTCTGGAGGTGGTGATCTAGTTTGGTGACAGAGAAAGGAGGTTTCTCTGTGACCCCTCTTCGTAAGATCATGCTAGAAGAGCTGGAGCGTCGCAACTACGCTCAGACCACCATCGATTGTTATCTTCACGCCGTCGAACATTTCTCTCAGTACTTTCACCGCTCCCCCGATCAATTAGGTCGG
>Ga0310039_10000135_pt1 | contig 72794 bp, 51 predicted proteins | sample Sb_taG_4_FD_200460 | JGI IMG/M metagenome (GOLD analysis project Ga0310039, IMG submission 200460) | Peat soil microbial communities from Weissenstadt, Germany - Sb_50d_6_BS metaG (v2) (version 2) | ecosystem: Environmental > Terrestrial > Soil > Wetlands > Peat | place: Germany: Weissenstadt...
AGAACGGTCCGCGTCCCCTTGGTTCGTCACGTCATGGTCCCCAGTTTAAGGATCGTGTTCCAATTGCGGCCGGTGCCGCGCGTGCCGAGCTTTCGCTCGATTAAGGTGTTCGTCAGCTTGGAGTCGCCGATTCCAGCGGGATAGACGGCATAGAGATGGTTCCCGTCGGCGCGGACGACCTCTGGGCCATTGATTGCGGCCTGGAGGGCTTGCACGTCTTTTGCTGCCGGCGTTGCTTTCAAGAAGATGACAAGAAGATGGCTCGGGTCATGCTTGGCTGCGTCGGGAAACGGATTGCGGCTGACGACCGCCTCCCATTCAATCGCGCTGCGGACGAGAAAGTCGATCGACAGGTCAAAGCGCTTTTTGGTTTCAGCCTCGAGCAGTTGCTCGAGCTTCGCGCCTGTCCGTCGATCGCTTCGGAAAACGAGGTTGCCGCTTTGTAGCAACGATTTCGCGTCAGCGAACCCCAACGCCACGAGAAGATCGCGCAGATCGGCCATCGGGATCTTGTTTCGTCCACCGACGTTTATCCCGCGCAAAAGTGCGACATGAGTTGACATGATTGATTGCTATCAAGCCGGCGGGCGCGCGTCAAACATACCTTGCAACTGCTGCAGCTTCAAGTACAGCTGCGCCCGCAACGGCACCACGCGCGTGAGGACATACCTGGTGGCACCATCGGCATCTTTCGACATTCTGCATAGAATCTCCCCCTGGGAAAGGTCACAAGGGCCAGGGCGGCGTCGAAAAGGGGATCGCCATGTGTTTCTCAGCGGAAGCGAGTTTCAGCGCCAGTGCCGTGTTGCTGCCCGCCGGCGCCTACTGCGTCAGCCGGGCGGTCCGAGGAAATTGGCGCTTTCTTCCTCTGGGGATAATACCCATCGCCTTCAGCGTTCAGCAAGCCGCCGAGGGGTTCGTGTGGCTGGGCGTGACCCACGACCACCCCGCCATGGTCGCATCGTCGGCAGTGATTTTTCTGTTCTTCGCCCTGGCCTTCTGGCCGATCTGGATTCCCTTGAGCCTGTTGCTGCCGGAGAACCGCCGGCCTGCGAAACGGGTGCTCCTGGCGCTGGTGGTCCTGAGCCCTGTGTGGTTATGGTTGTATGCCCCCCTGGCCATCGATCCTGACCGTTGGTTGTCCACCACGGTCGTTCACCATTCCATTGCTTATGACATGAGCAACCTGCCGGCACTCCAGGTAGCCCCACGTGGGGTCTGGCGCGCCGGCTACCTGGTATTCATCTGCCTGCCGCTGCTCGTCGCCAGACCCGGCACCGGCGGCAACGCTGTGCGCCTCGGCGCGGGCCTGCTGGTCGCCGCGCTGTTCGCGGTTAGTTACCTTGTGTTCTGGTATGCGTTCACATCCGTCTGGTGTTTTTTCGCCGCCCTGGTGTCGCTCTTGCTCGCGCTGGCATTTTCCCGCTTACCCGGGCGCGAGGGCAATTATGCTGGCGGCAAGGCTGACAGCCGCTCGGTTGAGATCGAGCACTGGACCACGCCAACCGTTTCCTAGCAAACGCAAGAAGTACCTCGGCAAAAAGTACTATAAAAACACTCTATCGAAATCACCGTTGGAGCACGCCAAGCAATCACAAGGACAAGCACCCATGAAGGAATTGACGCACGCCGGCAACCCGGAGTTGGAAGTTGCCCTTTGGCGGTTGTACCGGGATTTTTTCGATATGGCCGAGAGGAAGCGGCGCTGGAACATCCGAGAGGATATCCCCTGGGGCCAGTGCAACCGCGGGCTCGACCCTGCCGTTGCCGACGTGGTGGAATCCTTCTGCGCCGTCGAGCTGTACTTGCCCGACTATGTCTCCCGGATCCTGCCAATGGTCCGCGCCAGCCGCGGGCGGACCTGGTTCTACGCCAACTGGGGCTACGAGGAGTCCAAGCACTCGCTGGCCCTGGGCGATTGGCTGCTAAAGTCAGGCCAGCGCAGCGATGAGCAGATGGCCGACCTGGAAGGCATGGTATATGAGCGGCAATGGAACCTGCCGCACGACAGCGCCCTGGGAATGCTGGTTTACGCCATGGTGCAGGAGCGGGCCACGGCACTGAACTACCGCAACCTGCGGCTGCAAATCCAGCAGCGCGGAGGTGACCCGGCACTGGAGCGGCTGTTGATGCTGGTGGCCGTGGACGAGCAGGCCCACTATGCCTTTTTCCAGGAGTGCGTTGGCCTGTTCTTCAAGCACGATCCGGAAGGGACGCTGGAGCAGCTGCGGCGGGTTATGAACAACTTTGCCATGCCCGCCATTAGCGATCTTGCCTGCGGCCGACAACGAGTCGCCCGGGTCAAGGAACTGGGGATTTTCGACGAGGACCAGTACTACCGTGACGTCTACCTGCCCATCCTGGAGGCCCTGGGGGTAGAGCGCCGCGAGATGCGCAACCGGCAACCAACCCGCAAAGCCGCACCGAGCCGACAGACGCCTTGAGTTCGATCCAGAGACGCCTGCCGAAGTACTTCTCAGCTTGAGCAAAGGGGACGCGGACCGTTTTCGACAAGAACGGTCCGCGTCCCCTTTGTGCGCCGTCCCGTCGACGGCGTTTATCCTGTCACCGGGTCGATTTTGGTGGGACAAATCTCGTTAAACGCGGTTCCTATCATGCCTAGCTGGATCTAGAATCGAGTTATCGGGATGGCGGGCGCCATGATCTGCCGCTCCTCTTGGTGATCCGCGGTTTCGGCCAGCCAACGGCGAAACCAAGCATGACTACCTGCGAGATTGCAGATCCAACCTCAGCTAGGCATTGGGGCGCGCTCCCTGCCTTCTCGCGCCAGTGTAATCCAGGGCAACTTGGTTGCGCGAACGCCATCGGCCCGTCCTGGGAGCAGCGAGAGCTATTGCAGCGTAGCACAAGCTGACAGCTTGTGCCCCAAACCCTGAGATCGGCCCGTCTTGTGTGCGGGGATATCTATTGCAACGTGAGCAATTCTGCTGCCAGAACGAGCGGGCTGAGAACGGTGCGTCGCTGAGCGATTCACGCTGATCGCGCACTGCCGCCAGAACGAAGTGAGGATTCGATGGCACAACCCTGGGATCGATTGCCGGGCGAATCCGCCAAGGCGTTCGCGGCCTTCTTTCAATACCGGAACCTGGGATCGCGACGAAGTCCCAACGGGCCATGGTCGGGCCTTGATGAAGTTGAAGCTTATGACATTGTGAGGATCAAGATAGTATTCGATGACCGAGTCGACAACACCCTGGTGGCAGTCGTGAGCGTGCGGATGCGTCCTATTTGCGTCCTATTTGCGTCCTATTCATGTCCTAATAGGTCGCCCGAGAAGCGGAGAGTAACTTGCTTAAGCGCAGCGCCTTGGTAGAGTGGTAATTTCCACATTGGCTCGATCCACCGACGCATGGCAGAGAATCGTAGGGGAGCCGTTCCATGGGCACATTCTCCTCCGCATTCGAGGACCCGCGGTTTGTAGCGCGCATTGGGCGGTTGAGTCTAGCCTCCGACCTTCTCTGGTACGCTGCCGTGGCGATCGGCGTCGGCGCCGCCGTGATCGCTGCCTTGCTTTACGGCCGCGAAGATCCGGCATCCGGCAAATTCTGGGCTTACGCTGGTCTCATGTTGCGGGTTGGGCTCTATGCTTGGGCTCGGGACGGATTGCGCGGTCGAGGCGGCGAAACATTGTGGCGGCTTCTGATCATGGGTCTCGTTGCCGGCACATTCGAACTACTTATCGATTGGGCGCTAATCCATTGGGTCCACAACGGCAAACTCGTTTACCTAACCGGCAACGATGTCGTCCTCCTGGGCTCGCCAATCTGGATGCCCGTCGCCTGGGCCTGTGTCATCACCGACATGGGCTACATGGCTTTGAGGTTGTATGGAATCCTCCAGCCCCGGCTTGGTATCACGGGCGCGGCCGGTCTCAGCTCACTTGTTGTTGGTATTTCCGGGGCCGTCATGGTTGGCTTCTACGAGGAGTTGGCATTCCGCGCTTATTGGTGGGAGTACCAAAAAGCCTGCGTCATGGTTACGCAGCACTGTGCCCTGTACGTTCCGCTGGGCGAAGCTTTGATGTTCGCCGCGATCTTGCCCATCGGCGTCCGGACACTCGAACTCGACGAAGACCAACCCCTAGCGGGAACTCTCCTCGGCGGTGCCTGCTTTGCCGTGGCTATCGCTGGGGGCTATGCGGTGAGTTATTTTCTGCTGGAATTCGGCAGGACCCCCTCATGACGGCCCCAGGCTCAGTGCCCGACAATCCAACTCCATGCGCCTTGATGGTGCGCGTCTCCTGTGTCCGGTAGGGAACGCCATGGGCTCTTTGTATGTCAAGTTATTGGGGGCGTGCCATCAGGCTTTGTGCGCGGTCTTTGCCGCCCTCGGCAGCGTTGGGCGCGGCCCCACGCGCGCCGGTACCGGCCAAAGAGACTCCTGGAAGGGCTGGGATGCCTTGGAACTCTCGGGTCGCTCGCCTGCCACAACGCGAGAGAGACTGCTGTTCCCGGAACACTCGGTGGATGTCGTGGGCGAGTATTCGGCAGCAGTGGTACCCTGGCCCATGAAAGCGGCAGCAGTGCAGGCCATGTTGCCCAGGGAGCTTGAGCTGGGCCCACAAAGTCTAACTCCCTCAGGTCAGCATCCAGTCCTCTGGGTCTTCGGCCGCCAGAGGTCCGTGCGTCCTAATTTCCTGAAAGTGCGCGGCATGCGCTACTCGGAATTCATCGTTGCCATCCCGTATGTGCAGTGGGTCTCGACAGTGAATGCTTACCGCGGGCCATTCACATTTCTGCCGCGGCTGTACCTCGACCATCCGTTCCCGGTAATACTTGGCATACTCTTCGGACTGGCGAAGCGCTGGTGCCGTTTTCGGCAGGATGATCATTCGGACGACTTGAGCAGCCTCTTCGGCATTTCGTCGATCGTGAGAGGCCGGTTCACGCCGCATGGGCCGGTGTTGACGCCAACACAATTTCCCCTATTTGCAGGAATGCGACCGGCCTTTGAACAACCTCTCATCGACAAACCCGTGTTGGGCCCGCTCCTGGGTGCTTATTTCGACTGGGAATTGGATCGGGCGTGGATGCAAGCTCTGGATGCGGAAGTGGAAATCCAACAGGCATTCCTTCCCGGCCTGGCAAAGGAGGGCTACGAGGTGAAGGGGATCGATCAAGTGCCGCTAGGCGCGTTCTGCTTTCTCGTTCCCTGGACCGTGACGTTGCCTTTCCTGCCTTCGGCCTTGAGGACACAAGTTGTCTGATTGGTCGATAACGCACTGCGGCTCTGATCACAGGTCCGATTCACCCACGATGTCCTTGGGATAGCCTGAGATCGCGCGTGCTGCCTGGAAGCCCGAGATGGTTGCAGCCTCGACGCAGCCGGCGTTGATCCCGTTATATGTCCAGTCCCCGGCAAGATAGACATTGGCGAAGCCAGACTTATCGGATCGGATGCGATATTGCGTGCTCCCCTTCACGGAAAGAACGTAGCGTTCTCCCGGGTCGATGTTCGCCCGGAAGTACTGTGCATCGGCCCGCGCCGCGCCTTTACCGCCGTTGAGGTCCACCAGCCATTCCCAGTCGAGCCCCTCCGGATTTTCCGGCGACGTGGCCAACGGCCAAAGCGGACGAACGTTCGTTTGCAAAAAGTCCAGCCCTTGCTTGTGCACGCGTTCCAGTTGGCTGGCAGGGAATTGCGGATCAGTGAAGGGAGGTGGGATCTTATCGGCATCCTCCAGCGGGCCACACAAGTAGGCGATGTTCGCGACGCTCACCGTCGTTGGCCAGTCCTCGCGTTCCAGGAGTTGGCTCATGTCGGCCCACGTGTCAAAGGGCTCGGCGTAACTGCTGACGAGCGCACGCTCCGGCGCAACCCATCCCAACTGCGCGGCATCCCGGCTGAACCAAAGCTGCATGGCGAGGGTTTGGACTGTCTTCACCTGCGCAACCATTTGCTGCCAGTCACTACGCGCCGCGATGAGTTCCTTGCAGATGAATGGCAGGGCCCCAAGCGGAACGCCCAGTATCACGTTGTCGAAATCGACGCCGCGCTTCAAAGAGAGCTTGGCCACGTCCGGCCAAGGCGTCCACGCAGACTCGAGGCAGATGTTCTGTTTCGCCAGGGCCGCACCCTCGACCAGTTGTTCGTAAAGAGGCTGGTCCGGCCAGCAAGGGAGATTTTTTACGTATCGAAACGGCTGATACTCCTGCTGTTCCAGCAGAATCTCAGGCTTGACGGTAGCTTGTACCCCGATCTGAATTGTGTCGACGCATTGCCCGTCTGCAGAAAGACCGAGGTTGTCCACGCGATGAAAAAAGCGAAACTGCACGCCACGTTTCTTGAGCACGAGATACATTGGCGTGAAGATGGTGTCCGCCATTCCCGATTGCATCTTCCAGAAAATCGCTCCCTTGTAGCCGAAGAACATGCGCAGAGCGCCACGGAGCCCTGCGCCCGCGGCCAGGTTGGGGTGGCTCGTGTTCCCGCCTTCATAAGCAAATACCAGTTCATAAATGCCCCGGACCACGGCGGACCACCAGACCTTGCGGTCCGTGATTCCATGGCCTTGCAGCCACTCCGTCAGATCGTACTGGTCGATCACGTCGAACCCGTGGAAGATCACGCCGTCCCGGATCATCCCGCTAATGATGGCCACGCCAAGTTGAAGCCAGATGCCCAGTCGGCGCAGATCATTGTTAGTAAACAGCTTGTCCCCAACGCGCGCGAGAAAGTCTCTGCGAAAGTCCTCCAGGAGAAGGAGTAGCAATTGATGATGCTCGGCCAGGTGTTCTCTTGGGTCTGGCGGCAGGGCCCGCGCCAGCATGTCAGCTTGGTGGAGTTTCGTTCGGGCGGCCAGGCCCATGACTTCATCGACGAGGTCATCGGCGGATCCGGCCAGATCGTCCAGCGCCCGCGTGCCCACGGTCAGGAGATCCTTCAAGACTCTGTCTACTCTTCTAAAGAGGCTGGATATGTCCGAGGCAATAGATTGTCCCGAGTCCGCTGCCGCAGCCGGGGAGTTGTCATGGGATTTGAGCAGAAACTGCAGCAACATCTTGACATAGTCCCAGGGCGAGAGCAAAACGCCGCCATCGCCAGGCACCAGGTCATTCGTTGGAAAATCAATTGGCCAACGAATCCACTCACTGTCGATCTCCTCCATGAGGGTAACGAGGCTTTGCTTCTTGAAAGCCTGCTGCCACGTTGCCATGGGCTGGTCCGCTGGCCAGCCCAGTTCTTCGTAGCACTTGCGGATTGCACGAAATGCGTTCTCGTAGAACCCAAGCCAGATGTGCAGCCCATGCTCCAGAATTCGCTCGCCGTGGTCCTGGTCGCGACCGCTGGCGCATTTACCACCCAGACGCCAACCCATCTGGTACACGGTGATCTCATATTTTTCCTGCCAACCGGGTTCGTCGGTCAGGGCGAAGGCAGCAGTGATACCGCCGATGCCTCCGCCCAAGATCGCAATCTTTTGCCTGGGGCTCATCGGGACTGTCCTTGTATAAACATTGAAGGGAATTTCTGTTCTCTTGGGTCATTTTCGCGATGCGAGAGAGCCCAATTGTTGATTGTCGCAACTTCCTCCGCAACAAGAATCTCTCAAGAAAGTTTGCCAGGCGCTCGCGAAGCTTCGAAGCCGGCTTCCCCAAGCTGCCGATTTCTCCAGAGAGGCGCGGAAGTCGTGTGGGTGCTGTCAGGGGAGCATGCTAGAATGCACGCTATCCCAAGCTTTCAGTACATCCGGCGGTGTTAGACAGGAGTCATGATGGCCGACGGCGACTCCGAAGTTAGCGATAAGCTCGACCCGGCTTCTCAGCCGCCCGATCCCCTTCCGGACACTTCGATAAGGGCCGGGGGGAATTCAGATACGGTGGATTTTCGCCCTGAGAGTGGCAGTGCAGCTGGCGGGACAGCACGACCACCTATGCCTCTCGCCTTTGGGCGCTACGTCGTGCGAGGCCTCCTAGGCGAGGGTGGCTTCGGAGCCGTCTACCTGGGCTACGATACGCAACTCGAGCGAACCGTCGCCATCAAGGTGCCCCACTTGCAACAGATCGAGTCCGCAAATGCCTGTCAATTATTTCTGAAGGAAGCCCGGCGTCTCGCTAGACTTCGGCATCCCGGCATTGTTACGGTCCATGACGTCGGCGTTCAAGACAACCAGGTCTACATCATTTCCGACTATGTGCAGGGCACCAATCTTGGCCACTGGCTTCGGGAACACCCACCGGGCTGGAAGGAATCGGTTCGCATCGTCGCCGCTGTTGCGGATGCCCTGGCGTCAGCACACAGCCAGCGCCTTATCCACCGCGATGTGAAACCGACCAATATCCTTTTAGGAGAAAAACTAAATCCTGTGCTCGTCGATTTTGGGCTCGCGCTGGGCGATGAGGAAGGTGGCGAGACCCCGCGACAATATGTCCTGGGTACGCCCGCGTACATGTCTCCCGAACAAGCGCGTGGCGAAGCACATCGGATCGACGGTCGCACCGACATTTACAGCCTTGGCGTAGTCCTCTACCGGATGCTGTGCGGCCGCGTGCCTTTTCAGTCCAAAGAAGTCATGGAAATGCTCCGCCAAGTACGCGAGGACGAGCCGCAGCCGCCCCGGCAGCTCGTAGGCTCCATCCCACGGGACATCGAACGCATCTGCCTCAAAGCGATGGCCAAACACATCCGCGACCGCTACACGACCGCGGCCGATTTTGCCGAGGAACTACGAGCGGCTCTCGCTACGGCGGCTGCAACGAACGAGGATAGTCCCCCGAGCCGGACTGTCGCCCAGGAAGATGCGCCAACGCGTGTTTTGGAGGGGACCGAAGGTCGCTTCGCCTGCAACCTTTGCGGGAGAGAAAACCTCAAAGATGTCAAGTTTTGCGGCGGCTGCGGCGCCGCCTTGACGCCAGCGCCGCAGCCCACGGCGCAGGAACCACTTAGCCAACAGGCCGCGAACCAGCATTCCAGTGGTTCTCAGCCAGGCTCCTCTTCGAGTATGCGCCGCGCCGCCGAAGCTGAACGGCGCCAACTTACCGTGTTGTGCTGTAGTGCAGACTCATCCACCTTCAGCGAGAACGTCGACCCGGAAGAGTGGAGCGAAATGTTAAATGAGTTCCAGGAAACCTCCTCGGAAGCGGTGGGCCGGTTAGGAGGTCATATTGCTCTAGCTACCGGGGATTCCTTGGTCGTCTATTTCGGTTATCCCCGAGCCTTCGAAGACTCGGCACGGCGCGCGGTGGAAGCCGGGCTCGATATTGTCGCAGCCGTTGCTCGCCTGGGCACTGCCGCCGGTGTCGCACGCAAGGGAAAGCTCACCGTACGTATCGGCATTCACACGGGCGTCGCCATAACCGGAGAAGCGCGCAAGGGCCCCACGCGCGACATGGCCTTGGTGAGTGAGCCACGCAACGTAGCGGCACGGCTGGAGAGCTTGGCTGACACTGATGCTGTCTGGATTAGCGCCGCCACGCACAAGCTTGTTCACGGCTTCTTCGATTGTCAGCCGCTCGGCGCGCGACCCGTCAAGGGCATCGCCCGACCGATGGAGCTTTTCCGGGTGCTTCACGAAACCAAGCTTCAACATCGCCTGGAGCTTGGCCAGGGGAGCGCGCTGACAGCGCTTGTCGGCCGAGATCGTGAGATCGAGCTTCTTCTCGATCGCTGGGAACAAGCCAAGGAAGGCTTGGGACAGGTGTGCTTCCTTGTCGGCGAGCCTGGCATCGGCAAGTCGCGATTGCTGCATGAGATCAGGGAACGCCTGCTCAAGGAGCATATACCCGGTGACGAGCCAACTATCCTTCATTGGCATTGCGCAGCCCATTGCGAAAACAGCAGCTTTCATCCCTTGATCGATTATTTGGAGCGGCGGCTGAAATTCCGTCGGTACCAACCTGCCTCGGAGAAACTGACCAGCCTGGAAGAGATGCTGGCCCAGATGAACTTGAATCTCAAGGAAGCGGTGCCGCTCTTTGCATGCCTGCTTGCCGTGCCATTGGACAGGCGCTACCAGCCGCTGCCGCTTTCCCCAGAGCGACAGAAGCAGAAAATGATGGCGACTCTAGTCGAGTGGCTGCGCAGACAGGCGGAACACCGGCCTACGCTCTTTTTTGTCGAGGATTTGCACTGGATTGACGCCTCGACCCTGGAATTCCTCAACTTGGTTGTGGAAGAGGTTTCGGGCGAGAGAGTCCTTTGTGTATTCACGGCACGCCCGGAATTCGCGGCGCCTTGGCCGCGACGCATTCACTTCACGCAAGTCGTACTGAATCGCCTGACACGACGTCAGGTCGCCGAGTTGGTGGCACACCAAGCCGGCCCCCAAGCTTTGTCCGCCGGGTTAGTCGACCAAATTCTTGCACGCACCGACGGCGTGCCTCTGTTTGTCGAGGAGCTAACCAAGGCCGTTCTTGAATCGGGAATTCTGCGCGACAATGAAAGCGATAGTGGGCTGATGAGTCTGCTGGCGGCGCGAGCCATCCCGGACACGCTGCACGATCTGCTCCTGGCGCGCCTTGACCGCTTGGGCAGCGCCAAGAATGTAGCTCAGATAGCGGCAGCACTCGGACGAGAGTTTTCGCACGACCTGCTGCAAGCGCTTTGGTCGTTCGAAGGCCCCAAGCTGGAGGTCGAGCTGGCCAAACTGGTGGAAGCAGACGTCCTGATAAAGAGAGGGCGCCCTCAACAAGTCTGTTACCACTTCAAGCATGCGCTCATCCAGGAGGCTGCTTACCAATCGCTGCTCAAGTGCACACGGCAGGATTGCCACCTCCATATTGCCCAAGTGTACGAGCAATCCTTCCCTGAGACGGTGTCGACGCGGCCGGAAGTTGTCGCGCATCACTACACCGAGGCAGGACGACTTCCGCAGGCAATCGCCTATTGGAAGCAGGCAGGCTCCAACGCCCAGGAACGCTCGGCCAATATCGAGGCAGTCGCCCATTTCTCGAGAGGGTTGGATCTCCTTGCCACCTTGGAGGACACCCCCGAACGCGCGCGGCATGAACTTGGCATGCAAATGCCGCTGGGCGTAGCGCTATTGGCAGTGAAGGGCTTTGCCGCTCCGGAGGTCGAAGCTACCTACCAAAAAGCGCGTGCACTTGGTTCGGGGATAGGAGAGGCTGCGCAGCGTTTTCCCGTTCTGTGGGGACTGAATGTCTTTCATCTCGTGCGCGGGGATCTTCAGACTTGTACGGAGCTTGGACATGAGATGCTTGCCCTGGCCACTGCAGAGAGGGATTCAGGGCTAGCCATGGAAGCCCATAATACTCTCGCCTGTTCCCTGTACTATCAGGGCGAGTTCGTTGCTTCTCGAGAGCATTGCGAACGAGGTCTCGCCTTGGAAGATGAGGAGCGCTGCCTGTTCTACGCGCGCCTGACCGGACAGAATTCGCGTGTGGCACTTCGATGCTATCTTGCCTTTAATCTGTGGCACCTGGGCTATCCGGACCAGGCCCTGGAGCTGGCGCGCAACGCGGTGAGCTTGGCCCGCGCCTTGGCGCATCCCTTCAGTTTGGCATACGCGCTGGACCATGCGGCTTGCCTTCACCAGCACTGCCGTTTGGGCATGGAAGTTCAGCGATTTGCCGATGAGGAGTTCGCGCTTGCTACCGAACAAGGATTCGCACTTTGGGCAGCGACCGCGGACATTTACCGCGGCGCAAGTTTGCTGTTGCAGGCTCCGCGGCAGGACGCCTTGCCGCGACTCAAGGCTGCGTTGACCGCCTATCGAGCAACGGGCGCAGGGCTGCCCCTGTCGTATTTCCTCAGTTTCCTGGCGGAAGCATACCATCAGTCTGGACAAACAGACGAGTCGATGCGCGTGCTCGCCGAAGCATTCGCCTCGGCACAGCGATGCGGCGAGGGCTTCTACGAACCGGAACTTCACCGCCTCAAGGGAGAATTCCTATTGCTCCGTTCGCCCGCGCAGATTGCCGATGCGGAGACATGTTTTGATCAGGCCATCCAAGCGGCGCGCCAGAATGGCTCGAAGGCCTGGGAACTTCGCGCGACCATGAGCCTTGCCCGGCTAAGGAAGAGCCAAGGCAAGGGTGCGGAACTCCAAAAGCAACTGTCCGAGATCTACGATCAGTTCACGGAAGGCTTCACTTTACCGGATCTGGCGGATGCCAAATTGCTCCTCTAAGGAATGGGAGACGAGCACCGGAAAGTTTCGAGCCGGATATCGTCATCATTCTCCATCTGGTTCGCGGTCCACCTTCACTTTCAGGTCGCCGAGATTGAGCAGCTCCGCGGGCTTGACTGTCACCAAGTTGTCCGACAAGGGTTTCGGCCGTCGGTTTGGGCCCATCCTGCCGGACTGCTTATACAGCTTCAGTCCTGCGCCGGGGATAAGGCCGCCGATCGCGAATGCGCCTTTTGCATCAGTGACGACCTGGGGCCGGGCGCTTGCGGCAAAGCGGTGCACTGCCTGTGCTGCGCTGTCCGCATAGTAGATGTCGATCACAATGCCGGCGAGAGGTTTGCCGTCCTCAGCGGTGCAACGGCCTTTCAATGCTCCGTGAGGCCCCAGTTTGGCGATGACCGGGCTGCTCTCGTCGCCTTTCAGTTTCAGCATGCCGACCAATTTCCTTGTAGGTTCGTAGAAAACTACGACGCGTGGCTTGCCTGGCATCACGTGATATACCGAGCACGAATCTCGCTCAATTTGCATCGGCTCGTACCAGTTCCAGGGTGCCATACCAGCCGCCCACGCCCCGGTTAGCGGTCGGCCCTCGGTGTCTTGTATCCTCACTGGCACCTCACTAGCGGGCTGCAGAATGATATCCTGCGTCACCAGTTGCGCATCGGGTTCGATCTCCAGCACCTTGCAGAAAATCCCTTGAATGATCGACAGGGAACCTCCCGTGCTGTAATAGACCGGGTCTCCCGGATTCGGGAAATACTGAGGATATCGGGCGTCGGAAAGCACCGGCTTGTACTTCATGCTCTCCAGCGTTCCCATCGGACCGCCCGTCAGCAAGACCGGTCCCGGGATGGTCACGATCCTGAAGGTGCCGTCGGCCGACGTGCTTATCACACGATTCTCCTGGGCGGAGTCGAACTCCGGGCGCCTTCTCACAAAAAGATTGTCCGAGAGGATACCAACATTTACTTTGCCAGGGACAGCTTTGCCGTTGGAGCCATCCAGCATGCGGCCAGTGACGACAACTCCCTTTGCTACGCGAATGTCGGCCGAGATCGGCTCGTATCCGCTCGTATCGGGCAGGTTCACCCGGCGGCCCAGGAACCCCGTTTCCGGATCGCTGTCTATCTGCAAGGTGTACGATTTCTGCTTGCGGCAGCCGTGGATTTCATAGCGGCCCTGCTCATCCGTCGTTGCACGCAGCACTTGGCTTAAAGTGTCCACGTTGGACCACAGTGTAACTTGCACTCCCACCCGCGGTTTATTGCTATCGGCGTCCTTGACCACTCCGTGGATGGTCTTCTCGGTCTCTGCAACAATCGAAATGTCAGGGCCGGAAAGAAGTTGTCTCATCATGCTCGCCGGCAGGCCTTGTGGAGTGTAATTGTGCAGGGCCTCGTTATAGGGCTTGGGGTCAAAGCGATCTCGATTGACTACCCAGACCTCACTTTGGGCGATGCCGGCCCTCTGCAACCGAAGAAAGCTCACTCGCTCAGCTCCAATGCCTGCGATGACGAAGCGCCCATCGGAGTCACTCCTGGCGTCGAGGAATGAAACTCTATGCATCAGGACCTTCGATTTCGCGCGCGACCCGGAATACGGGGGCATTCTCACCCACTCGGCCAGAAACGAAGCAACGGAGTTGTCGGCATAGACACAGATGAGGTCTACGGCCACTTGAACGCCCCTTACGGGCTTCCCCTCCGTGTCGATGATTCGGCCGCGGATCGCGTTATCCTTGACCATCCGGAGTTCAATATCCGTATTGGATTTGATCTGGCCACAATGCATAAAGTCGATTCCTGCACCTGCCGCACCGGCGACAAGAGAACAGCTCTTCTGCTGTTTCGTGATCAGGACCACGAAGCTCCCGTCGGCCGCCGAGGTACCGAGATCGACAGGGTCATCGCGGTCGCCCAGCAGCAGAAGCCTTGCCCCGGAGGCCGGCTTGCCTTGGCTATCGAGCACCCGTCCGCGGACGGTAAGTTGATCTGAGTTTTCCTTTCCACCGCTTGCGTTCCCCAGTTGTTGGTCTTTCGGGATCGGTTCTGCCGGTCGAGCCGGGACAGGTAGCGTAGGCGAACTGGCCGCCACATGACATATCAGAGCGCCTGTGCCAAAGCCGAGCAAGCCGAGGAGAAATACCATCGCGGTCGCACTCTTGAGTTTCATGGTCGCCATCGCTTGCAGTCCTCCTTCCAACAAAGTCGCAGCTCGAGCGGAGACGAGCGCCGTGGGGGCCATGCCCGCCGCATAGCCAAATGCCGCTCGCGCCGTTGCATGGAAGAGCAGAGCGGGCACCGCAGCCGATGCTTCGTTGGCCGCAAGCGCCGCAGCCAGCGCCGTTGCCGACAGACGCACGCCGCGCCGTTCCAGCAGCAGTTTCAAACGCGCGCGCCCGCGTGCCAGCCGGCTGCGGACGGTGCCGAGAGGACAGCCGAGTTGCCGGGCGGCCTCCTCCTGCGTCTTGCCTTCCAGGTAACAGAGCAGCAGCGGCGCCCGGTACGTCTGAGGCACTTGCCGCAGAGCATCGTCCAACGTCACCTGGAGTTCCTGCCACGCCATGTCGGATACGCTGGATGTTTTGCGCATATCTGCCGCCTGCTTCTCACGTGCTTGCCGACGGTTGTCCTGGCCCTTGGCCTCCAGGGCCAGCCGGTACGCCACGGCGTGCAGCCAGCTCGCCACCGATTCAACTTTGCGGATGGAGCGGGCCTTGCGGGCAAGGATCAGGAAGGTCGCCTGGAACGCATCCTCGGCATCGTGCTCGTTGCGGCCGATGCGCCGGCACACGCTATAGACCATCGGCCCATGCCGTATGAGGAGAGCGACGAACGCCGCTTCCTCCTGCCGGCCGACGAATCGCTCCAGGAGTTCGCCATCGCTGGCATTGTCAGTCGCCTTTGCATCCACCATGCCGCGAAGATGCCGCAAAACCGTGCCTAGCTGCGTGTTTGCCATTGGTCGCTCCGCTTCAGGTTCGCCACAAATATAGAGGGAACGGCGGCCCAAACCTATCCCGGATTTTATGGCGGGGGCATTTTTCGATGAGCCTGCGCTGGCGCCGGAGGTAGTGCTAACCACGATGGCTACTGCCGCAAGCCGGCGGCACAGTAATGCTCCCGGCCTTCCTGCCCGAACTCTCTGGCGGGCCCAGCGAATCTGGCACGACGGTACCGGCGAGAGCAGGCCTCGGTCGGAACCACCTAGTGCATGACATGGAGGAGGAGGTGCCGGACGGGGTTCGGGGGCTTTCACGGTGGCGGAAGCCAAGCGCTGCCTGTGTGCGTATTTCGGCAGGCTGGATGCAAGATGGCAATGATTGCGCCTGCGCAAGGAGAGAGTCATCACTCGATGCGCACATGGCCTCAACCCGAACGCAATACCTCCAACATCCCGCTATCCAGCTTGCGTCCGTGAAAATCGGCGTAGGCAACGTCGGACCGGCCGCTGTCGAGCAGGCCGAAATTGCCGCGCAGGTTCCATAGCGCCCAGCCCCAGCCCGCTTCCTTGAACAGTTCCATGCAATCGCGCATCCAGGCCAGGACCACCGCATGAGGCGTGTTCTGATGGGCGCCCCATTCGCCGACATGGATGCCGACCCGTTTGCGTTCCAGAGCCTGCCACGGATCGATGAGTTCTCTGCGCAGCCTTGCCTTGTCCCAAGCTGGCGCCTTGCCTTGTTGCAACGGCCAGGTCGGCTCCGGCCAGCGGTCCGAGCCCTTCACCCAATTCGCTTTGTAATGCGTCAGTTGGAACGGATCGTAGGAGTGCAGACTCTGGGCGATCTTCAGATCAACCAGACCATGCACAGGCTCGCGGCCATACCGGAGTCCGTCGGCGAGAATGAGACGGCCGGCATCTTCCGCACGGATCGCCTCAACCAAGTGCCGCGCGACACGGACATACGCCTCCTCGGAAACATTCGCGGGTTCATTGACAAGGTTAAAGCTGAGCTGACCGCTGGGGATGCCCTTGTAGCGCTTGGCAAAATGCGCCCAATGAAATCGGCAGGCTTCCAGGGCCTTTTCATCTTTCCAGAGATTGAAGGGTTCGGGAGGCGGGTTGACACAGTAGCCGGGAGCGCGATGGAAGCAGAGATTGACGTGAACGCCATAGCGCCGGCCCCACTCCACCGCCTGATCGATCTCCTTCAGCACCGGTTCCCGCATGGTCCGCCAATCGTCGGGGCTCGACCAGTGGTGGTAGGACAGCGGCAAGCGGACGAAGTTGAAGCCCCACGCGGCAATCCAGGCGAAATCCGTCTCCCGGAACGGCTGGCCGCGGCGGCCGTAGAATTTCTCCAGCAGATTGAAGCCGCGCCAGCGCGGAAGCTTGGCGGCAGTTGGCTCGACGTTTGCTCGTGCATTCGGGCCGGCGGCAAAAGAAGACGATGCAGCCGTGGCAGCTAGAGTCTGAAGAAACTGACGGCGATTCATGGATGGTCCCTCGTTGGCTGTCCGCAAGCCGAGCTAGGAATCTGTCCGGTTGCCAGGCCCTCCAAGAGTTTGGCGCACCAAATCATGGACCTGCCGCCATGATAGCCTTCTTGCCACGGGGAGGTACGCTGCTCGCCCCGTGGCGAGCCGTCCGGTTCCAGCGTCGCCCACCAGCTTCCCTGGCGCGCGACCTGGTGTTTGGCAACAAAATCGAGCGTTTGACTGAAAATCTCGTAGTACTCTTGCTTGCCAGTCAACCGGTACATGGTGAGCATCGACACGAGCGCTTCGGCTTGTACCCACCACTCCTTCCGAGTGTCCTCTGCGGGGCGTCCGAGAGGACCGGTGTAGAAGAAACCACCATGCTGCCGGTCGTAGCCGAATTTCAGGCTGTAGCTGCAGAGCGCCTCGGCCCAGCTGCGGAGCAACTGCGGCGACCGGCCCAGCGCGCAGCCCGCATCCAGCGTCAGCCACGCGCATTCCACGTCGTGACCATAGCTGGCGCGCAGATTGGCAGGGGTCTCGACGATGTGCCAGTCCGGTCGCCAGCCGTCGACATTGCAATGAGAATTCGGATGACCCACGGTGTGAGTGACGATGATCATTGTTTCGCCCAGCCGCTGCCGAACTAGCGGGTCGGGCCAAACGCGATAAAGCTCGGCGAGTGCCTCCAGCACGTGCAGATGGGTGTTGTACGTCTTGGTGTCTATCGCCCCGACATAAGCAGGCTCGTTCGGGTCGGTAATCGGGCGCCAGTCCTCGTAAAAGAACTCGGTATAACCCCCATGTTGCCGATCGTGCGCTTTCTCTTCCAGGACGCGAAACAACTCCTTGGCGGCGTCCAGAGCCTGGGAATTGCCGGTTGCGCGATGGTAGGCGACCAGGCCATACAGTGCAAAGACATTGAGGTAGACATGCTTGCGCCGGTCAATAGGTTGCCCGGCATCGTTGACTTTGGAGAAATAGCCGCCGTAGCGTCGGTCGCGCATGCGGCCTTCGAGAAAGTCGAACCCGGACCGAGCGGCCGCGAGTGCCGCATCTTTCTCGATCCCTTCCTGGGCGAGCGTGCTGAAAAACCAGAGTTGCCGTCCCTGCAGGGTTAGGAACTTCTCACCGGTCGGCGCGAACTTGCCGTCGCGCAACGACTCGAAGTAGCCGCCGTGGACCGTATCGACACACGCGGGCAAGTAGAAGCTCACCAGGCTGCTCTGCAGAATCTCCCGGCAGCGCCGCGCCTGTTGGCGGAACGCTTCGGGAGGGGGAGTTCGTTCAGCCTTGGGTATTGGGTCGGCAAGGAGTAGTGCCGGTAGCAGAAGCAAGCACGAGGGCGAAGCGGCCGAGATGAGCGACATTGAATTCAAGCTCCGAATTGGGGGAAAACAAACCGTCCCAGGTGCCAAAGGATATTCCTGAACCCCGCGCGTCAACCGCTGCCGCCACCCTTGAGGGAGTCTGGGCTCGATCCCAGCGGCACGGGTCAGGGAGAACGCCCGGCCAATCGGTCCAGCGCAGCCTTTGCCGCCCGCGCGCGCGCATCGGCCGGGGGTACCTTGGCCAAGCTCTCGAGCAGCGCGCGCGACTCCGGAGTGCCGATTTTCTCGAGCACGGAGACCGCACGCAATTCCCGAATTTGCTCGGGCGCTGGCGCTTCGTCCGCAACAGGTGCAATGCTCGGAAGTCGAGCGGGTCGCAGATGGTCGCGTAACCAGGGAAGCGATCGGGGCGGATCGGCGATGAGCGCCCAGGCCGCGCGATAAGCCTTGATCACATCCTTGTCTTTAAGCTCATCCCAGTTGGCTTCCAGTTCCTGTTGAGAAAGCCGCAGTGCTGCCGCTTCCGGGGCCAAGCGACGGATAGCACTTGCGGCGGCCTGGCGCACCGTCAAACGGTCGTCCTTAAGGGCATGCAGAAGACTGGGCAGGGCAGGCTTCGCCGCGGGACCTATTGCACTTAGCACCTTGATAGCGCTCACAGGTATGGCCACGGATAGAGGAATGTTCGGGGGGACGCCGGCAAATCCCGGTTTATCCATGAAGTACTCGGCACCGGCGAAAAAGAACGAATCCTGTTGCTCACGCGACGCAGAGCTGCCGTCGAAGTGACTCTGTGGCTCATCCAGCAGCATGCGCAATGCGGGAATCGCCTCTTCGGCAGCGGGGCCCATCTTCTCCAGTACCGTCAGGCTGACCATGCACTCATTCTGGTGCCGACTTTCCAAAAGCTTGGCCAGCTCACCTGTCGCCGCTCGCGCGGCAGGTCCATAGCCGCCCAGTTTTTCCGCCAGCAGAGTCCGGGCGACGCGCAGGGGATTGGGGGGTACGTACCTGCCTAGGGGGCCGATTGCTATGGGTGCCTGTCCGGCTCGATCGCGGTAGGGTGGCTCCTTGAGCCGGTCACGCAGTGCGCTAACCGCAATCTCCGCATCCGCGCCCACCTCGACCAGTGCGAGCGTTGCGGCATCGCGCAGCTGCGGGTCTTCGGACTGCGTCAACTCAACTAGTGCTGGAACAGCGCCTTTGGCGGCTGGGCCCATTTCTGACAGGATGGGAATGATACGCCGGGAAAGCCCAGGATTGTTTTCCCCCAACATCCCGATCAGGGTCGGCGCGAACGGCTTAAGCGCCGGGCCAATGCTCCTCATCCTCGAGGCAACATTCTCGACAGGCAGGAGGCCGGCGGGCGCTCGCGGATCCTCTCGGAGTGCCTGAAGGAGCACGTGAATAGCTGCTTCTGTATCAGACTGGACCTTACACAAAGCAAAGGCCGCCTCCACAGCAACCGTGCTCTCGCCATCGCGCAATGCTTGCTGCAAAGCAGGAATCGCTGCTTTGGCCGCCGGACCGAACTCCGCCAGCGTTTTGGCGGCGCCGGCGCGACGTTCCCCATTGGCCGCCGGCCCCAAGGCCTCAATGAGATAGGGTATCGTCTCGGGACCAATTTCGTGCAGAGCCGCCGACGCCGAAGGCCCGGCGCCGGGCAGAGTTCCATCCAGGTCCTGAATAAGATCGGGAATTGCCTGCCGCGCGTCCGGGCCCAAAAGCGCAATCGAGCGAACCGCATTATCGTGCTGTCCGCTGCGGGGTGATCTGAGAGGTGCTCGCAGGGCTTCGAGAAGCACAGGGAGCACCATTTCGGCTGGCCCAATCCGAGCAAGGGGCCCGACGGCTGGATTGCTGCGGCCCATCACTTTGGCTTTATCGTACATGGCCACGAGGTCGGGCACAGCTGCTCGGGCGGCCGGCCCGATTCTGCCGAGCAAGTACGCGGCGAATTCCGCCTCACGATCTTCGCGCACCATGCGGATCAACGTGGGGACTGCCGGCTCTGCGGCAGACCCCATCTCGTTCAGTACGATAAACACCGAGTAGCGGACAGAGCCTTCCGTATCCTCAAGCGCATCTGTCAATGCCAGCGCCACTCCACGATCCTTTGCGCGTACGCGCCCCAGCGCCAGTGCGGCTGCCTGGCGAACACGTGGATCGCGATCGTGCAGCATCTTGAGAAGAGTGGGAGTGGCGGCGGTTAGATCTTTGGACGTGGCGGTCGACGCCAGCGCCTGCCCCGCGACATCTCTCAATTCCTTCCTTTCCAGGGCCCGCAGCAGCGCGGGCGTTGCTTGGCTGGCAGCGGTTCCCATCGCACCTAATGCCTTGGCCGCACGTTTCCTCACTTCCGGTTCGGGATGTTCCAACGCCTCGATGAGATTGGGAATGGGCAACTGAGTATGTGGGAGGAGCGTCGGCAGGATCAGTTTGCCTTGAGGGTCGATTTGCCATAGGGCATAGGCCGCGCTGATGCGCACGCCATCATCGTCGAGCGTCGCTTGCAGCACGGGTATAGCTGTTTGCGCCTCAGGCCCAATGGCTCCTAGAGCACGTGCGGCCAGCGCGCGCACCGTCTCATCACCAGACTTGCTCAGTGCAACCACTAACGCTGGAACGGCGGGCGCACCAATCGAGGTTAGAGCTTCGGCGGCCCGATCGCTGAAGAGTTGCCCGTCAAACGACCCCTTGTCGGCCAATGTCTCGATCAAAATAGGGATGGCAAGTGCTGCTTCCGATCCCTGCATCCGCAGCAGGACCAGGGCCCGGTAGCGCTGCAGCGGATCCGTCGCCTTGAGATCTTTGATCAGCTTCTCGGTCGGCGGCCGCGTGGCTGGCGGTCCAGTATCCTCCCCAGAGGGGTCCGAAGTTGATCCCCGATCCGCGAACTCGGGAGCATCCTGCTTGACCAGGAACAGCAGCAGCGTAACTACAAGCAATACCGCGAGCGCTAGGGCCAGCGGCCGTTTCGCCAATGTTCCAAAGATCGCCCTGAGTCGACGCACGGGAGCGATCACCTCTGGATGTGCAAGATATCAGGTCTCCCGGATCGCTAGTCTGACAGATTTGCGCCCGCTGTCAATGCGCCGATACGCCGAAAAACAGAGGAGTCCCGTCTGACGGAAAGAGCGCAGGATGTGGAATGTACTTCGAAGAGCCCCGCGCGCCCCGGTCTGGAGTCGGTGCAATCTCTCAAACCGCAAAAAACTCTAAATGCTCCGATGTCATGGCATGGACCAAAGCACACCAAAGCGGCTAGACGAGCATTGGCTGTTTCAGTTCCTGCCACCATTTTCACCGTTTCTCCTTCACCGCCGGCTGTTCGCGCGCTCCTTGCTGGCTCGCGGTCAAACGCATGCGGCACGCAGCGACTGGAACCCACGCCAGGCGTAAATCGTTCTGGTTTGCCAATCCACCCCTCAGTAAAATCAATTCGATTGACTGGAGGCAACGGGAGCATTCGATATGACGCCGAAGCAGGCGCTGGCTTTTGTGGCGGCTCAGGGAGTCGTCCTCGAATCGGCACAGGGTTCGCTCCCCAGCCTTGCCGGGGCGGTCGCCGGTGAGCCGATCCGCGGGAGTTACTGGTCGCACCCCAAGGCCCACGAAATCTTCCTGTGCTCGCGCGCCATTCGCAAATCAGCCGACGTGCTCGTGTGTCGCCTCGTCGGGGGCAAGGTGACCTACGTCCATCGCCGGCTTTGGCCGGCGCTAGTGCGGCTTGCCGGGCGCTTCGACCCCGAGCAGCTGGCGGCCATCCAGGAAGTTCATACGCCTTCAGGGAAGCACGAAGTCCACACCACCGCGTATCCGGCTTGGGTGACTGAAGACGTGGGCCGAGCGGCCCTGGACCTTTCAGAGGAGGAAGCGGCTTCGCTGCTCCCGGCAGTTCCTGGGCGAAGTCCGCCCAAGAAGAAGCGAAAGGGTCGCCGAACCGCTCTAGGGTCTCGAAAATCAACCAGGCGCGCCCCCCAAACGGACTGAATGATTCCAGTTTTCGCGAAGTTCGTCGTGCGACCGCCGCCGGTTGGGTCTTTCATTCATCTCTCAAAGAGCAGCAATCACCTCCTCAATGCTTCGATCCAGAATATCAACCATCGCGTCGATCTGCTCGGCGCTGGAAATCAGCGGGGGACCGAAAGCGATCCAGTGCGGGTCAAAACGACAGAGCAAACCGTTGTCCAGCGCCCGCCGGCCAATGCGCACGCCGATGGCCAGCTTCGACGGAAAGGATTTCTTGCTGGTCCGATCCTCCACGAATTCGATGCCCTGAAACAGTCCGCGGCCGCGAACGTCGCCGATGATAGGATGTTTCTTGGCCAGGCGCTCGAAGCCCGCTCGCAGCCGATCCCCTTGCACGCGCGCATTGCCGCATAAATCGCGTTCCAGGATTTCTTGCAACACTGCCAGGCCGGCCGCACACGAGATTGGGTTACCCTCGTTGGTGTGTCCCTCGACAAAGCCCGGGTTCTCGGCGACAGGTCCCCAAAATGCTTCGGCGATGGGACGCCGGCAAATCATGGCCGAGAGCGGCGCGTAACCTCCGCCCAGTCCCTTGCCGACGCAGAGCACGTCCGGCGTCACGCCAAACGTCTCCGCCGCGAACAGTTGGCCGGTTCGGCCGATCCCCGTGATGATTTCGTCAAAGATCAACAGGATATGATGGCGGTCGCAAATATCACGCAAGATTGGCAGGTACTCGTCGGGCGGATCGATGATGCCGCCGGTGTGGCCGATCGGCTCGACCAGGATCGCGGCCACCGTTGCCGGGTCTTCCATTTCGATTACGTCGTTGATGAGAGTGGCGCACGTGATGCCGCAGTCCGGATAGCTCTTGCCGAACGGACAACGATAGCAGGTGGGCGGAAACACGTGCAGGAAGCCGGGAGCGAGCGGCTCGTTTACCGTCTTGCGCGACTTGAGGCCGGATGCCGACAGGGAGGCCATCGTCGAGCCGTGCCAGGACAGGTAACGGCTGATGATCTTGTACTTGCCCGGCGCGCCGGTCAGCTTGTGGTACTGGCGCGCGAGCTTGATGGCTGCTTCCGTGACCTCGGAGCCGCCGCACTGGAACTTGACCGTGGACAGGTCGCCCGGGGCTAAATCGGCCAGCAGGTTGGCCAGTTGAATCGCCGGGGGGTTGGTGCCGTGCATCACCGGCGAAAAATGCAGAAGGTCAAGTTGGCGGCGGACGGCCTCGATGACCCGGCGGTTGTTGTGTCCGACCGCAACGACGTAAATCCCCGAAAGCCCATCGAGGTAGCGCTTGCCGTTCACATCCCAGTAATAAACGCCGTCCGCCTTCGCCATGATCAACGGCTGCCTGGACCATTCGGCCATTTGATCGCGGACAAAAATCTGTCGAAGAAACTGCTCTTCGCTGGTCTGGGCATAGGAAAGGATATCGGGCACGGCTTGGGGAGAAGGCATGGCTAAATCGCTCCAGATTCCCGTATCTCAACGACAATAAGCGACGGCTGTCAGTGCATACAGATGGGCGACACGGACCAGGTCGTCGATGGAGACCCACTCCTGTACCGTGTGCTGGCCTCCCGCGCGCGGTCCGTGCGTTATGGCGGGCACTTGTTTTTTGCCCCAGAAACTGTTGCCGTCATCAACGAACGGCTTGGGCCCAATCGGCAACGGCCGGCCGCTGATTGCGGTGCAGGATTCCTGAAAGGCGGCGACAATCGGGTCCTGCTGGTCCAAGTAAAACGCATCGCGAACGAAGCGAAATTCCATTTCCACCGTCGTGCCGGTTTCTTGTGCGAGGTTAGTCAGAAGCTGCCGAAATTCGGTTTCCACGGCAGCGCGCGCCGTGCCCGGCAGCCAGCGGCGCGTTCCCTCCAGCCAGCACGCGCTTGGATACTGATTGTAAATCTCGCCGCTATGGATCTGTCCGACAAAGACTGTCTCCTGGCCGGCCAGCGCATCCGATTTGCGTGACAGCTTTTCCTGTAACGCATTCAACCTGGCGACCAGGGCGGCACCGGCGGCAATGACGCTGGGTTCATCCGCCGACCGCATGACTTCATGGACCGGCGCGCCTGGCCGGCGAATCGAGGCTTTCCAGGTAGCCGCTCCCCGGCCTACGACCGGCAGCCGATCCGAGAGCGGCTCGGGAAGCAGCACGGCGTCGCCCGCGTAGCCTTGCTCGATGAGACTGTCGAGTTGCTGGCCTAAGCCCCAGGGAGCTTCGTGGAGGTCGTGGGCCGTGAGCAAGACTGCCCCCGCGGTCAGCGCGTCGGTCTCGCGCAGGACGCGCATAGCTTCCACCGCCGCAGCCACGCCCGATTTCATATCGGATGCACCGCTGCCGGTAATCAGATCGCCCTCGACACGCGGCGGTACGAAGGGGAGATGTACGGTATCGAGATGCCCGTCGAACTGGAGAACGCGCCCCGGCTGTTTGGTCTTGAGCCACACGACGACAGCCGGCGCGGTGTCATGGCCCGCTGCAGGCCGTTCAACCACAAATCCATCGCTGGTCAAAATCTGCGCCAGGCAGTCCGACACAGCTCCCGCTGCCCCGGTTGGACTCGGTTCGGCAACGAGTTTCGTGACTGTTTCAACAAGCCGTTGGCGGCTGACCGCGTCGGCCAATCGACGGCTGATGTCCCCGGCGGATTTCATGGTGCGCCGATCTTAGCAGGCGGTTTGCGCTTCGTCACTAGCCTCGTCCTCATCGCGACTGGCGGAGCGCTGCCGTTGCCTTGAGCGCATCTGTTCCACCAAGGCAGCGGTCCTTGCTGCATGGGACGAGGCCACCTGTAACTTGATGAAGCCGCTGGCGTTTCCCAGCAGCTAATCCATGTTCACAGTTTCAGCGTCTCCAAGGTACGAAGCAATCCCTTGGCCTCTCGGGTACATTCGGATCGCTTCTGCTTCCGGCAGGAAACGGAAGGTCGCGATGGTGACGAGCTTATCTGCCATGGGCGACTTCTTTCACAGTCTTCTCATGCCACATTTCGCGAAGGGTATAGTGCACGTCGGCATTGTTTTCTAATCATATGCCATCCCCCAGCGAAGCGCCCTGTGGCTTGTCAGCGTGGTGTCCCGCTGGCGGGCGTGAGCACGGACTGCAGCGCCGCTGTCAATGCCCGCTCGCTGCTGGGCGCGACCCAGCACCAGTCGCGCAGTTTCGTAGCGCCGTCTTGCCAGACCCGTCCTACCGGAATGAAGCCTGGCGCGCACTCGCCGTAGCCGGCCACGATGACGAATTCATCCCTGCGCAGCTGCTGAGCCATGAGTTGATACTCCGCAGACGACCCTCCCGGCAAAAGCACCACTTGCGCCATCCCGAAATCGAGTGCAGACACGTCGAGTTTGTGACCGGCGTCGGCGCGATTGCGCCAGCTTAGCCCCAGCGCGGCCAGGCATTGGTCAAATGGTCTGGTCGACGTGGCTAGCCTTCTTTGCAGATCAGCAACGCTGTATCCGGGGCTGTTCCTTGGCTCCAGGCGCAACGGCACAGTGCGGTAAGCTATCTGCTTGAGGGGATGGCGCCGGGTGGCCTTCCAGGCCTGGGACATCGCCCGGTAGATGCGGTCAGCCAGCTCGTGGCGATCCTCGGATGAGCTTTCGTCGGATTTCTCTGCCGTTGCGCTGGCGCCGCAGCCCGACAGGTAAATCTGCGCGGTTCCGGGTTGTTCGGCGCGTCGACGCTTGCGCGCCATCCCAACGAAATCCGCAGAAACAGCGCCCTTGCCGTATTCCCGCAAGGCATACTTGGGCGCGGCGTAGCAACTTACGACAGCCAGCGGGAACTCGCTGTCCCAGAAGCTGAGCATCTTCAGCCAAGGATCACTCGCTCCCACGGGTCTCGCGTTGGCGCGGGGATCGCGGGTCGTGCGGACCCTGCCAAAGGTGCTCCGGGCATTGTCTTCCCTGAATTGACCATGAGATGCAGCCTGTTCCACATTTGCTTGCCCGAGCCCAATGTGGGAAATTCTGCGCGGATTCTGGAGACTGGCCCGTGCCGCATGGGCGACATTCTGGAGAGCGCGTTCGTGAAATTTTAAGTCGCAGATTCTTCCGGCTGCTTGTCGTTTTTCCAGAATGCGCTGGGCTTCCAGGTCTGCGATCGGGGCATCGTGCTGGTGCACACTCGTCACGAGGACGCGTTCGGGTACGGTACGGGCCGCCTCAGCCAGGGCGGCGCGCCAAGAGTCGTAGGCGTCGTTGCGGATTTCGTACCAATCGACGGCTACTAAGACAATCGGTTTGTCCATGCCAAGAAGCACGAGTCCATTGGCATAAAGCGGGTCGTCGATTTGCCGGACAGAAGCGGTCCCACCGCCCATGAGGGGATGCCCTAGTGGCGGCGTCACATCGGCCGAGAAAGTTGTCAATTGAAAGAGCGGTTCTTGCCGCAGCTGAGCCAGCGAAGTTGTCGTCTCCAGGCCGGCTCCTATCCACGCAGCCGCGGCCGCCAACACTTCGCGCCGCGTGAATTCGATCTTCATGCGTTCCTCCTGCCGCGAATGGGCAATCATCCTTGAGTGGGCTGCAAACGTGGGTAGATGATACCAGATTCGTGAAATCTGTGTCAGCCAGGCCACGCCCTAGGGTGCCTCATGGCTCAAACCGGTTAACACCCGGTAATGGTAGTAGCGGTCCAAGAGGGTAGCTGGCAGAAAACGATAGAATGTTCCACAGGCGGAACGGTGCGGAGTAATTACCCGCAACCGGGCCATCTGATCCGTGACCCGGATCGGCTAGCGTGGGCAAGTACAAGGGCCGCAAAGAGGGCACGGCCTGGGACAGTGTAGACGGCGATCTCTACCATTTTCGCTATTCAGAGGCTAGAGTACCTGTGGGTTGTTCTTCTGGTTCAGCGCGGGAGGCATCGCCCTTGTATCCTTGGCTAGTCAATTTCCTGGAACACGATTCACCGAATTTAATAGTCGTGTTAACTGTGGCTGGAATTCTGGGCCGATATATCATTCAACAGCACAAGACGCACCTAGACTCAAAAGAAAAGGAGATCGAGAGACTTGTCAAAGAGAGAGACAAGCTTCAAGATCACCTTCTCAAGCAGCGTCTCTCTACGACCGACACTGGGAAATCAGACAAGCGGGGGAAGCAGACATGAACGAATTCTTCATCCGCCTCGCCATCAGCGCGGTAGTGTTCGGATTGGCAGCCTTGATTTTCCTATGGCGATACCATGCCGTCCTCGGCCTTCCCGCTAAACGGCGGACTTTTCAATACCGCCTGTTTGCTCTCCGTGATCGTGTGATCGATCTGATTGTGGACGGCGTTATGAAGGAGGACGACCCCAAATGGCAGGCTCTCTATAGCGCGCTCAATGCGTCCGCTAAACCGGTGGTGGTCGATCGAATGCGAAGCGGTCTACCCTTCGTTTTGGAGATTCTTAGGAAGGCAGCGCCGCCAACCCCCGGCGAACTGGCAAGTTTTGATTCCCTGCCGCAGCCGGTCAAGCAGATCTATGCCGATTATGTCAATGCCGTACTCAGCATTTGCTGGGAAGGTAGCTTTCTGCTTCGCTTAGCTGTATGGCTTGCCAAAAAGGCCGTGTTTGTCGCGCGATGGCTTCAGCGGCAGAGGCCGGTAGAGACAGCCACCTATCGTAGTTTTGAGCGGGCCAAGGAGCAGCTATGCCCAGCGTAGCTACTGCGCCACTACCTTATCGGGGGCGGCAACGGCTGGCGCAGCCTGTTCGGGTTCGTTATTGACAACTCCCCGCCTACAATCTATACGTCTGTATAGATAAATTGGCCCGCGCCTCTTCCCAGCTGCGCGCCCTTGTCCGTTGACCTGACCATGCCGCTCACTCTGCCAGACCGCTTCATTCTTCATCTGGACGCCGATGCGTTTTTTGCTTCGGTCGAGCAACGCGACGATCCGAAGTTACGCGGCAGGCCGGTGGCGGTCGGCACTGGGGTCGTCGCAAGCTGCAGCTATGAAGCACGCCGGGACGGGGTCCGCACGGGGATGCGCCTGGCCGAAGCGCGCCACTTGTGCCGGCCGCTGATCGTCATTCCCGGCGAATACCCGCGTTACGAGCAAGCCGCCCGGCACATGCTTGCCGTTTGCGAAGAACAGACGCCGCACATTGAGGTAGCTGCACTCGACGATCTCTACCTCGATCTCACTCACGGAAACCGGCCCGAGCGAGCGGCCGGCGATATCCGCACGCAAATTCGGGATGAGATCCGCCTGAGCGTATCTGTCGGTATGGGAAGCAACAAGCTGATAGCCAACGTGGCTACGAAGGAGGCAAAACCAGGGAGGCAGGTGCGCGTGCCTGCCGGCGACGAGCAACAGTATTTATCTCCCTGGCCGGTGCGGGTGTTGCCCGGCGTGGGACCAAAGATAGAGACTCGACTGGGGCGTCTGAACGTACAACGGATCGGCGAAATGGCCGGTATGCCGGTGCCATTATTACGTGGCCTATTCGGGCCCCAGGGACGCGTCCTGCACGAGCGTGCGCACGGCATCGACCACCGGCCGGTGGAGCCGCGCAAGCCGCCGCAGTCCGTGAGCCGGCGGACCAGTTTCGACCCGCCTGTAGCCGACCGTGCCTTCCTGCGCGCCATGCTCGATTACCTGGTGGAGCGAGCCGTTACCTGGATGCGCTTTCATCACCTAGCTGCCAAAGGTTTCACGGTGGATATCCGTTACGGCGACTACGAGAGCGCACTCGGGCATGGAACGTTTCGGCACGCGACGCACCACGACACGGAACTCAAAGAGGCGGCCCGCGAGCGCCTCGACACGCTCTATCAGCGCCGGCTGCCGTTACGACTTTTGGGTATCGAACTGGCACCGCTGGAAGCGCCGGACCTGCAGCCTGCCCTTTTCCTGGATCCAGAAGAAGAGCGTGCTCGTCGCCTGGTGGAATGCAAGGATGCAATCCACGAGCGCTTTGGGTTCACGGCATTGATGAGCGGCTCCATGCTGCTATTGGCGGAACGCCTGGACCGAGACAGGGAGAATTTTCGACTGCGTACACCCTGTTTGACGCGCTGAAGCTCGCCGAGACGACGCCTCTTGAATCCTGCTCTTTCTCCTGCTCCTACTCTTCATCCTCTTCCCAATCTTAATCTTCATCTTCATTCTTTCTCTTATGCGGGGCCCTGCCAGCAAGAGCAAGATTAGGAGGAAGATTAAGATGAGGAAGAGGATGAAGAGCACGATTCAGATTAAGAGTAAGATGGGCTTTGCTCTTCGGCGACGGAACGCTCACCAAGCTATCCCAAAAACACGGCGATGATAACCCTGCGATGAATTGAAATCACGAAAAGCACCAAAAATATGCTCTTACGATAAAGACGAAAATGCCAACGAGCCCCACCGGCCCTGACATAAGAAGAAGGACAACATCCGTCCCGTCAAGGGGTGAGGATGGCTCCTTTCGGTAGTCATCAGAAATGCCATCAAATCGCGGAAGGGTCGAGAAATCCATCTTGGATATCTTCTTATTTCGTTCGCTTCTCCCCGAGCAACTCATCTAGTGAGACGTTCAGTGTTTCCGCTGAGTCCTGCTCTTTCTCCTGCTCCTACTCTTCATCCTCTTCCCAATCTTAATCTTCATCTTCATTCTTTCTCTTATGCGGGGCCCTGCCAGCAAGAGCAAGATTAGGAGGAAGATTAAGATGAGGAAGAGGATGAAGAGCACGATTCAGATTAAGAGTAGGATGTCATGCCTATGGCACCAGTCAACTAGAAAGCGGCAGTTCCACCTGCTCAGCAGCCAACCCCCGCGCCGCCCGCCCCAGACGGGCCACTGCCTCACGGATTTGCTCCACGGTGGCAACCCCGAAACTGAGCCGCGCTTCCCAGGTGGGAAGCAGCCCATTCTCGCCATTCACATAGCAGAATTGCCCGGGTACATATAACACTCCCTCGCGCAACGCGGCTTGCATGAACGGACTCTCCGGCCCCGTGTCGATGCACCGCGGAAATGATAGCCAGACGTACAACCCGCCCGAGGGAGAAGTCCAGGTCACCTCCGGCCAGGAGCGAAATTCAAGCGCGAGCGCTTCCAGAAGCGCATCGCGCTTGGCTCGGTAAACCGCGCGTAACGCGGCGACGTGGCGGTCGTACATACCAGTCGCCAACAAACGGTCGAGCAAATGCTGCGTCAGGTTGTTCGAACCAAAATCGTGGTTGCCTTTCAGGCGAAGCAGTGGCGTAACGAGTTCGCGCGGCAAGAAGCCGTAACCAGTCTTGAGTCCGGGAGCGCACGGCTTGGAGAAGGTCATCCCTAGAATAACCTGGCTGTTGCTCTGGTCCAAGCTCTTGATACTGGGTAAGTCCGGCCCATCATAGCGCAACTCCCGGTAAGCCGCGTCTTCCAGGATAAAAACTCGCCGCCGCCGGCTAAAACGCTGGGCAAGCTCCAGAAGGTGGGCTCGGCGTGAACCGGAAAGAGTCAACCCGCTCGGGTTCTGAAAATAATCGCAAACATAAAGGAGGCGAAGGCGCTCGAGATCGCCCTTACGATCCAACCGTACCAGCAATTCCTCCAGAGCGTCGGTATTCATGCCGTGCTCGTCCATGGGCACCGCAAGGGTGCGCACGCCCAGGCTGTTCAACGTTCCCTGGTAAACGAAATAGGAGGGGGCCTCGGTGATGACCAGGTCGCCCGGATCCAAAAGCAATTCACCAATCAGATAGAGAAGCTGTTGCGACCCGGTGGTGAGAACGACGTCGTCGGCCGTCAAGGAAAGCTCCCGCGCCGAGACGCCGTCAAGGCCGGCCGTCCGAGCGAGAATCTTCTCCCGCAGCGGCCCATGTCCCTGGGTGGTTCCGTACTGAAGAGCGGCTTGCGCCGTCCGGGCTTCTCCAAGCAAGGCCGTCATGGCTTCTGAAACTTCGCGGGCCGGCAGAGAGACGGGGTCGACGAGTCCGGCAGCCAAACTGATCAAGTTTGGGTTTTCGACTGCTTGTTGCATAAAGTAGCTGATGGGTTGATCAGCTGTCTGTCGTGATCTCTGCGAAAAGTGAACAGGTGCCCGGGGCATAAAGATCCTTTCGCGACAGGTCTGGGCTCGCAGGGATTCGCCTGTCACCATCGATGAGACACTCATCCGGCTATCTTAACTCTTAACAGACGATCACGAGACGAACAAATCTTTTCACCAGGCTCGGCGGGGAAGAATAGGTAAAATTTACGGACCTGGCGGCCTATACAGCATTGGCGATTCCTTAGCCTGTCGAAAGGAGGCAGATCCGGATGGATTAGTGAACGGCCGACCGGCAAACGTTGGGCACGGCCAACAAGATTGGATGCGGGCTAAGAGACGGCGCGACTACAAAGACTCCCCATAAATGGCGGAGAAAGAAAGGCCCCGCGGAGCCGGCGATGTTCTTGAAATCCCTGGCTATTGGCAGGGGCCAAAGGTATGTTGGAAGGTAGAAAGTTCGTTCCTTCCTTTGCCCGTATAAGGCGGAGCTGCGCATGTGGGCCGGAATCCGTTTCACGGCAGTGATTATGGGCCTATTCTTGTTGGTCACGCCGGCAGCGCGGGCTGCAGATGACAAAGCTATCCAGGCGGCGATCGACAAAGGTGTTGCGTATCTGAAGTCCGCTCAAAGCAAGGCCGGAACCTGGAGCTACACTGGGGGAGAGGGCCCCCAGCGCGAAATCGGCGCGACAGCTTTGGTTGGACTTGCTCTCTTGGAGAACGGTGTCGCCGCAGATGATCGTGTCCTCCAACAGACCACGGATGTCCTCCGTGAGGCCTCTTTGGTTCTGGACCAAACCTATTCCATCTCGTTGGTACTGCTGTATCTGGACCGCCTGGGAGATCCCGGCGACGTACCGTTGATCGAATCGTTGACCGTGCGCCTCCTGGCAGGACAAGCAGCGGGAGGGGGTTGGGGGTATAACTGTGCAACGATCGGGGAGCCGGAAGTTCGCCGCTTGCGAAGCACGATCGCAACCGCCAAGAAGAAAGAACGCCAGAACGCAGATGAGAAAGTGAATCGCAGCGCGCGCAAGCTCCCTAAGGAGATCCTGGATCAACTTGACCTTGTGAGGAATCAGCGCGTTCCGCCGCCGCTATCGACCGAAGATAACTCGAACACGCAGTTTGCAACACTGGCTCTGTGGGTAAGCCGCCGGCATGGCTTACCGGTCGCGGACGCATTGAAGCGCGTCGCACTTCGCTTCCGAGATTCCCAGAACGCCGATGGCGGGTGGGACTACAGGCCGACAACTTGGAAAGGACTAGGGAATGGACTTCAGCTAACTTCCAGCCCGAGCAATACCTGTGCCGGCCTCCTCGGTATGGCCGTCGCCTATGCCCTTGCAAAGGAGCGACAGCATGAGTCGGAGAACCGTCCCGGACCCTCAGGAAAGAAAAACTATCAAGCACGTGATCCAAACCGAGATCCCACCATTCGTGCCGGGCTGCTCTTCCTGGGGTTCGCGCTGGAAGCAGTGATCGACCAGGCAGCCTCCACTCTTCCCGCTAATGGGGGTAATGGCGCTAATGGAGGCAATAGGGGCTCAATCGGACCATCAATACCGAGGTTGAAGCCAGTTGCGGTAGGACCTCAGACTCAGACGCAGACGGACAATCCAGCGCCTTTCGATCAACAACCAAGGCCGGCAGTTCCGCGTATAAACAACCTCTCGATTACCTACTTTCTTTGGAGTTTGGAACGCGTCGCCATGGTCTATGGCCTGGAGACCATCGGTAAGAAGGATTGGTTCACTAAAGGCGCGGATTTTTTGCTTTGCCGGCAGGAAAAGGACGGCGCTTGGAAGCTGAGCTACCCTGGACCCGTCGACACAAGCTTCGCTTTGTTATTCCTATCGCGCAGCAACTTGGTTCCGGATCTTACATCGAGCCTGAAAGGGCGATTCCAGGACCCTGCTGAAGTGAGGCTAAGAGCCGGAGGAATTGGCGGCGAGCAATTGACGCGCAAGGATTCAAAAGCTCCGGAGGAAAAACGAGAACTGGAGCCGAAGCTCATTTTGGACGGTGGGCGGGGGAGCGCGGCTGGCTCAGCCCCCGAAGCACACTCGCCGACAGCGGGCGGCAACGATAGCGAATCTGGCCAACTCAGCATGAAACTCGTCAGAGCTTCACCTGAACAGCAACAGCTGCTCCTGGAAAAGCTGCGCGACAGCAAGGGTGCAGCCAACACCGATGCCCTTGCCTTGGCCATCCCCCAACTCGCCGGGAAAGCCAAAGTGAACGCACGCGATGCACTCGCCGAGCGCCTCGCGCGCATGACCGCAGCCACCTTGCGAGCAAAGATGCAAGAGGACGATCCGGAGATTCGCCGTGCCTCGGTCCTGGCTTGCATCATCAAGGATGATCCTCGCTTTGTCGGCGACTTGATCCCTCTGCTCGAAGATCCCGAACCTCTGGTGATCCGAGCCGCGCACGTTGCCTTGAAAAAACTGACCGGCCAGGACTTCGGTCCATCCTCGGATGCTGATCGAACCGAGCGAACAAAGTCTGTCACGAAGTGGAGAGAATGGTTGGCGGCCAAGGATGGGATGGCGCCCGACCTGGGAAAGCCCAAGGTAGAATCGACTCAAGGAGACAAGGCTTTGCTCGAGGGTACCTGGGTCTTGCAATCGCTGGAGTCGGCTGGCAAACCTGCAACCAAGGCTCAAATTGTATCCTTGCGACTAAAGCTCGTTTTTGCAGGCGACAGTCTCACATTCCATAACGCCAATGGCTTGAAGAAAGCCAAAATCGAGTTGGTAGCTGACACGGATCCAAAGACAATCGACTTTATAACGGACAAGGAAATTTCTCGCGGGGTCTACGAGCTAGAGGGGGACAGCCTCAAGATTTGCTGGGCTCCCGATGGTGAAGCACGTCCTTTGGACTTTCTTACCAGTGCTCGCGGAAAGGCGACAATTTACGTGCTGAAACGTCAGCAACCCTGAGGTTCTCCTTTCCTGGCTCGCTTGCGACCCCCCAACCGGGGATTCTCGCATTTCGAGCCGGAACCTCTGCCGCCGCTACGCGTTTAATAACTCGGAAGATCATGCGCGACCTGCATTGCTGGGGAGGTATCCATGTGCCGCTTTCTTCTCGGAGCGCTGGCATTCAGCCTGATGATGGCACTGACCTTGGCGTCTGTTCAGGGGGATGATAACAAAGGCGAACCGAAAAAAGTGCCGCCGGCCCTTGCCCAGGTGCTTAGCGGCAGCGCGGAAAGCTTCATCAAGCGCTTCGACAGGAACAAGGACGGCTACCTTAGCAAGAATGAGCTGCCGCCGCGCCTGGCACCTCTCTTCGACAAGTTCGACCTGAACGGCGATGACAAACTCGACAAGAAGGAGGTCGAGGAAATGCTCCAGACCCTGCGGCAGCGCTTTGGTCTGGCTGGCGATAAGTCTTCCAAAGCGGACCAGGCCGGCGATGCGAAACAAGTTGAACGCATGATCGACAACTTGCTGGAACGCATGGATACGAACAAGGACGGCAAAATCAGTCGAGAGGAAGCAAAAGGCCCCTTGGCCAATAATTTCGATCGCCTGGACAAGAACATGGATGGTTACCTCGACCGATCCGAGTTGCGCCCGGTTGCGCAGCGAATGCTCGCAGCGCAGGCCAACGGCAAAGGCAAAGGGGAGGCCCAGGTCCGAACAGGCGGCGTTCCGCAGCCCGATTTCGACGCGCTTGATAAGGACGCGGACGGACGATTGACTCGCGAAGAGCTTCGCGGAACGCCATTCGCCGACCTTTTCGACGAGATCGACACTAACAAGGATGGTAAGATCGACCGCAAAGAGTTCGAAGCGTATTTGAAGAAGCAAGCGGAAAAGAAATAGACGCAATTCGTAAATTGAACACTCGTCAGCAATCCCACTTGTGCGCCGCCGTATATCAGTGCCAGCGTGATTCTCTAGCGAAAAGTCTTGTAGCCAGTGGACTCTCTGTCAGAATATGGCAAGATTCGCATGAGAACGATCGCGCTCGGCAAAGGTGTGCCTTGCCGGGAAGAACTCTCTCCCGAGTGGGCAGGAACGAATGACGAAATGACGACCGCAATTGCCCAAAAACCTGCTGAACAACTCAAACCTGCACCAAACCAGGAATGGGCGCCCCGGATCTGGGAGGGGTGCGATTTTTTTGCTTGGCTACGCCTACTGGCACGCAATCATTGCGCGGTCCATTGGTCTTATTGGTACATCGCCACGATCATCACGGTCATCAGCTTCGTCCACACGATTCTGCGCTATGTCCAAACCGCAGTCTACGGCCGACGCGTAGCGCGAACCACCTTGCGCCAAGCGCCTCTGTTCATCATTGGCCACTGGCGCACCGGGACGACCTTTCTGCACGAACTCCTCATTCTCGACGAACGGCACACTTATCCCAATACGTACGAATGCTTTGAGCCCAATCACTTCCTTCTCACAGAGCGGTTCTTCACCCGCTGGCTGAGTTTCCTGATGCCGTCTCGCCGGCCGATGGACAACGTGCAGGCGGGATGGGAGCGACCGCAGGAGGATGAGTTCGCTCTCTGCATGATGGGACAACCTTCGCCGTACTTGACTGTCGCCTTTCCCAATCACCCTCCACAGTACTCGCAATACCTGGATCTGGAGGGGCTGCCGCCAGCGGCACTTGCCGGTTGGAAGCGAGCGTTCCTGCATTTCGTCCAACTCCTGACTTTTAAGGATCCGCGCCGGCTCATCCTCAAGTCGCCGCCGCATAGCTGCCGTATCAAGGTCCTCCTCGAATTGTTCCCTGATGCACGTTTCGTGCACATCGTTCGCGACCCCTATGTGCTTTTTCCCTCGACGGTGAATTTGTGGAAATCCCTATACAACACGCACGGCTTGCAGAAGCCAACGTTCGATGGGCTGGACGAGTATGTCTATGAAACATTCAACCGGATCTACGACGGGCTCGAAAAAGGCCGAAAACTCGTTCAGCCCGAACGTTTCTACGAATTGCACTACGAGGATCTGGTCCGAGACCCTGTCGGAAAACTGAAGGCACTCTATGAGCACCTCGAATTGGGCGGCTTCGACGAGCTGCTGCCGCGCCTGGAAAAGCATCTCGCCCAAAATGCCGGATATGAGACCAACCGCTACGATCTCTCTCCCGAAGTGCGCGCGGAGATCACCAGGCGCTGGGGAAAAGTGATTCGGCAATACGGCTATGCCGTACGGACCTAGTGTTCCTCCGATCTTCGGCTGACGGAGCAATCTTTGAAGGAAGAGTAAGATTTAGGAGGAAGATTACGATTACGAAGAGGATGAAGAGCACGATCCAGATTAGGAATAGGATGTCATGACTGCGCCGCCTATCGAGTCTTACTCTTTCTCGTGCTCCTGCTCTTAATCTTCTTCCAAATCTTACTCCTCATCTAAATTCTTTCTCTTATGCATGGGTCGATGATTAACCCGTCAGTCGAGAATTGACGGGGCACTTCGCCCTGTGCCGCAGCGAACACATCACACCCGCTCGAAAATTGTGGCAATGCCCTGTCCGCAGCCAATGCACATGGTTGCCAGGCCCAAGCGGGCATCGCGCTCCTCCATGGCATGGATAAGCGTGGCCGTGATACGGGCACCGCTGGCGCCTAACGGATGTCCGATGGCGATTGCGCCACCCCGAACGTTCACTTTCTCAGGGTCGATCTTTAGTGCTTTCATGACGGCCAGGGTTTGGGCTGCAAAAGCTTCGTTGATTTCAATCAGATCGATGTCTTCGATTTTCAGGCGGGCTCGCTCGAGCGCCTTGAGCGTTGCCGGGACCGGGCCGATCCCCATGACTGCCGGGTCCACGCCGGCGACAGCCATCGACCGAATTCTCACCTTGGCCTTGAGACCCAGCTCCTTGGCCCGTTCTTCCGACATGATGAGCGCAGCCGCAGCGCCGACGCTGATCTGGCTCGAGTTCCCGGCAGTTACGGTTCCTCCTTCGGGCATGAAAGGAGGTTTCAGTGCCGATAGAGCTTCGAGGCTGGTGTCCCGGCGAAAGCCCTGATCCTCGGAGATCGTCTTGCGTCGCCCCTCTTCATCGCGACCCCAACTCGGCACGATCTCCTTGGCGTTGGCGCCGGAGTCAGTTGCCTCGGCAATCTTGCGATGACTGCGCAGGGCGAACTCATCTTGGGCCCGACGACTTATCCGGTACTTGATCGCGAGGTTTTCCGCTGTCAGCCCCATGTTGAGTGTGGCCGGGCTGTGGCGATAGAAGTAACGTGGATTGAGACTAAAGTTAGCTTCCATCGGGACGTGCTGCATGTGTTCGACGCCGCCCGCGATCTGAACATCTTCGCACTCCGCGGCAATACTTTGCGCGGCTTGATTGATTGCCTGCAGGCTCGAGCCGCAATTGCGGTTGACCGTGACGCCCGCAACTTCGACCGGTAAGCCTGCAATAAGTGAAGCGAAGCGGGCGATGTCGTAGCCCTGTTCGTCCTGCTGTTTGACGCAGCCCCATACAATGTCCTCGATCTGGGAGGCAGGGATGCCGGTGCGCCCGATCAAGGCGAGCATCAGTTCTGCGGAGAGGTCGTCGGCACGCACGTCGCGATAGATCCCTTTCTCGGGATGAGCTTTGCCGATGGGCGTGCGAATGGCGTCGATGATAACAGCATGGCGCATGGGATTCCCTTTCGTTGACTAGGACTTCTCCCACCTGAGCCGGCAAAGGAGCCAGGCGGACAAGCGGTATTGTATGAAGGAAATGCTTCCGGTGAGTTATTGAGGACTGTGCAACCAAACCCCTCTCCACAAAGTACGAGGGCGATGGGCATACGAAGCACGAGGCATTGGTTGCGCCATGCAACCTGGAAGACGCTAAAACCCGGGGTGCCATGCTTTCGCGACTACTTGAGACAACAGACGAAACTTGCAAAACCTCGCGAAAGCATGTCCCGACTCATCTCGGCGATCCCAAACGCATCAATAAATTCGGGGGTGCCCGACAACCCTCGACGGGGCGCCTAGGAGGGGCGGGACATGCTTTCGCGAGGTTGCCTGATTGTTCTGGGTCGATGTCGGGAACTCGCGAAAGCATGGCATCTCGGGCGTAGGACAGATTTCCAATCTGTCCGGTCAGGTTGGAAACCTGACCTACAGCCGAATTCCCGCACGCTCGTTGAGGATGACCGGCATTACCGATGCAAGTCGGGACCCAGGTTTTGTGGTCATCCCAGAGCAGCGCGCACGACCGCGCGCATTTTCTCCAGGCCGGTTCGGGCCACTGTGGCGGCGTCCTGCTTCCAGTAGTCGCGGTTGAAGAGTTCCAGGGAAAGCATGCCACGGAATCCGATTTGGCGCAGATCACGCAGCATGTCTGTCAGCGGCGCTATCCCGTCTCCCGGATAGATGCGCTGCGCATCCGTGATGGAATCACGCGGCGGTTGCGCCGGATAGTCGTTGAGATGGATAACGTGCAGGGCCGACCCGGAAATGAGTTTGAGGCTGCCGAAACGTGAGCCGCCCTTATAAAGGTGGTACACGTCGGGAAGGATACATGCTCGAGGATGACCACTCTCCATGGCGACAAGCATCGCCTCGCCCAGCCGGCCCAGGGTCCGTGAGAATCCCCACAGCTCGACCTGGGGGACAATGCCGAACTGGTCTCCCAGTTCCAGCAACGCGCGATAGCGCTCGGCTGCTTTCAGAAGATTCATGTCGGTTTGGCTGGTCGCCCCGGCCGGAGGAGCGGCGATTCTCTTACCGCCAATCTTTTGCACGATCCCCATACTGCGCCGAAAGTCTTCCAGGCCTTTCTTCCGACGTGCGTCGTCATCAACGATCCATTCGGAGAATCCGATGGCGCTCTCGACCGTCAAGCCGCGGTCGCGAATTCTTTGCCCTAGCGCCTTGAGGTCGCCGCCTTGTTTGGCATGCTGATCCAGCTCGTGAATCCATGGTTCGATGCCCTGATAGCCCGCCCTGGCTGCAATTTCCACGACTTCGATAAGATCGCGCTTTTGACCCTGGATGGTGCTGGTGTTCAGGCAGTAGCCGAAGGGTTCATTGGCCCCGCTCGCCTGTGCTACTTCCGGCCGAGCAATGGCTATCCCAGCGCCGAGCACTGCCGACGAATTCCTCAACCACTCACGTCTTGTCCAGGCATTTTCCATGATGCTACTCTAACCCCATTTCAGGAAGCGCGCGGAGAAGTGGTTCGACCATGGCGTATGCTATTAGCGGCGCAGCTCCGGAAGCGCGTCGCGTAGGGCCTCGTCGGGGAGCACGAAGGAATCGGCCACGAATTCGTGCTGGCCGTCACTGAGTAGCTCCGGATAGCGAATGCCGGGCAGTACCTGCACGCCGAAGATCTCCTGCAGTTGATCCTCGAACCGTACAAACGCGATGGTCTGGCCCGAGCGCAGGTCGACCACCCAGACACCACAATTGCGCTCACGCGCTGGTTCGGTGATGGGGATGCCGCTGAATACCGCTGTCTCGCGCACCTGCGAGAGGCCCACGAAGGCCAGCGGTCCATGGAAATCGAGGCCGCGCGTAAAGCCGGGCAGCTGGGCCACCGCCTCGTATTTGCCACTGGGCAAGTCCACAACTCCCAGACCACCCTGGCCCGACTCCAGCAGCCACAGCCGGTTGTCATACCAGCGCGGCGAATGCGGCATCGACAGACCGCGCGTCACGACTTCGCCGGCGGGCAGGCCCAGGAGCAAGCCGCCGTCCTTCTTGTTCTCGCGCCAGCCTCCGGCCGTGTCAGTGAGACCCAGGGCGGTCACATAGCGAGGCTGGCCATCAACAAGGCCCAGGCCGTTGAGGTGGCAGCGATCCTCCGGCGCCAGCGCCGTGATGAACGGTGGCCGCCAGCGGGGCACGAAACTGTGTTCCAAATCACGGGTGCACAGGCACGAGAAGCGGGTATTGACAAACCACAGCTCGTCGCCCACCCACGCCATCTCGTGAATTTGCACATTACCGGTGACATGCAGGAGCCGCGGCAGAAAGCAGGCATCGTGCCGGCCCACGGGTTCAATCTTGCGTGCGACGGCAGGCACATTGTGGAACTCCCAAATTGACCACGGCCCACCTATGGCCAACCGGTTGCCACGCAGGGCAACACCCATGGGAGCCGGCAGATCGCGAAAGTGCGTGTTGAGCAGCCCACCATCGGCCCTGAGCAGCACGACCTTGCCGGCCTGGTAGGTGGTCACCACCAAAGAAATGCCTATCTGGTCGAGCAGTTCGGGGAAGTTGCTGGTATGCACGCTGCGTAGAGGGGCCGGGGCCGCCTGTTCGTTCGAGGTCTTCAATGCGTTCTCGCTCCAACATTTGGGGCCGAGTGGAACGGGCGCCTACAAATCGCCCAACCCACCAGGATTTACGATAAAGCAGGCCCAATGGAAGAGCAATCTCACAGATCTCCCCATTCATTCGTCAATCTCGGTGTAACCGCTTTTTTCGGAAAATTCGTAAAGATTTTTCCAAGTGTTGTCGATATAGGAACCGTGGAGCAGCGAAAGTTCCATAAGGGTGAGTGCGCCTGCAGAAGCAGGTGTCGGCCGTGTAAAATGGGAGGAATCGGCTCCATGAAGCGAAATACATTTTCTTGGTGCGTGGGAGCCGGCTTGTTCGCCTCTGCTCTAGCGGGCGGTTGCAGTTCCGACGACTCGCCAAAGACCGCCCAGGCCAGCACAAGGGAGCCGCGCAGCCTGGTTGCGGAGTATCCGCCCAGGAATGCTGGATATCGAACTTATCAGACACCTCCAGCTGCATCGAGCCCGTCGCCAACGCTCCCTCTGAGCAATCCCTCTTCGCCGGCGGTGCAGACCGTGGCCGAGGCTCCAATGCCGCAGTCCCTGCACATGAAGGCTGACAGTATTCTGGCAGTTCCTGCACTGCCGGCGCTGTCGCCGCAAGCCGGAGCTGATTCGTCCGTGCTCCAGGCAGAGGTACGGGAGTCTGAGCGTGATGGTCCTGCAGGCGCTACGCCGCGACGCCGATCCTATGTCGACACGACAGCCAATCCGTGTTTCAGCCACAACGCCGCCTACACGTGTTTGGTTGGCCAGCTTCAGAATTCGCGAATTAGCAAGAGCTGGCGTTTGCGCTTTGCTTCCGTCGATGAAGCAGATCCCTATGGCGGCAGTGTCACGCTTATCGAGGACGCGCGCTTGAGCGTATTGCAGGACGGTCAGTATGTTCGCGTAACTGGCCACTTCCTCAATCCTGATGAAAAAGCCATCTCCCCGCCTTATCAAATCGATTCCATTCAGGCCATCGATCATCCGCAATAGAGCCGGGGAAGATTTTAGGCTTAAGCAGGTACCAACAATACAGTTAAGGGAAGAGGAGACCTTTGCCTGAAGCGCAAGGGTCTCCTCTCTTCATTTCGACGATAGTCCGCTCACTTCCCTATCACTGCAGCCGGGTCTCTCGCTTCCGGCAGCCTCGTTCACTTTCGCGAGTCACTCGTCTCTGTGGTAAGCTCAGCAGAGTTGTCCGTATCTAGCGAATCTCCGAAACCTACCATTTACTCCGCAAAAGGCGAGATTGCGGGACTTTCGGCAGCCTCCGCGTAACAGGCAAACTTAATAAAGCAGGAACCCTTTCTCGGCCGAAGAAAGTAACGGCCACGAAGAACCGGACGACTCCGGAACGCAGTGGGTGATGAAGTCACCTTGCCATCAACCCTCGCACTTGGAGCGGGAGTCCCGCTTCCAAGGGCGCGAGATTCGTCAGCGTTTACTCTGGTCGGAGGAAAGTGGACGTGTCTTATTCCTTTTGGTTCGTGATGACGACCTGCCTTGCTCCGGGCCTGTCGGACAATGCAACGCCCCCTGGACAAATCGCGATCAGCCCCACGCCTGTCGTAAGCGACTGTTCGAGCTGCGGGTGCGCGGAAGAGCATTGCGGCTTCCTGGCCAGGCTGAAGTGCAGGCTAGGAATGCATTCGTGCGAAGACTGCTGCGGTTCGTGCAGTCCATGTAACACGCCTGCTCCTTGCAATTGCCACTGCGGATTGACGCTGCGCGAACGCCTTGCCAGGCTATTCCACCGCTCATGCTGCTCGAACAATGACTGCGGCTGCTGCGCCCAGGGTTGCACTCAGTGCACTCAGGCCCCCGCGTTAGCACCGACGCCGCCTCCGCCCCCGCGGCCGATGCCGGCCCCACCCAAACCGGTGACTGTTGCACCAGCGCGACCGAGCATGGAGATTTCCAAGGAATATCTCGATCGTGTTGCTAATGCCAGCGACTATAGCTGGGTAACTGGGCAACTCTTCTACATCCACGCGGACAGCGGCCTCTGGGTCGTGCGCTACGCTCCTGTGGATAAAGAGGATCGCTACGGCGGCAGTGTTGTGCTCGCCCCCGCCCTCAACATGGACTCTTTCCATGAGGGAGACCTCGTGACTATTCACGGTGAGGTGCTGAACGAAGGCCGCGCCACGAAGTACCTGGGCGGCCCTCTCTACCGGACCCTTGCGGTAAATCTGGAAGATCGCAAGGCAAGTGAGTAGAAGGGAGTAGACGGTCGTCAGCCAATTCCCGGGATTGCCAAAAAGGACAGCGGCCGGAGGTTACGAGACCCCCGGCCGCTGTCTTTCTACAAGGGATTACGGACCAAGGACTACTTGATCACATCATCACCATAAACCTTTGTACTCTCTTCCTTAAGCACGGGCTCGGTCAGGCCGTCTGCCGTGATCCGTGCCCGGAAACGGAGGTCGCCGGGAGCTATGCCGCGAACATTGACGCGGTAGATGGCATCAGCCCGCGGAGCTAGCCGGGGAAGCGGCTCGAAGACCAACTCCTTGCCCGTCAGCCGGAACCTGCCGTTGGCAGCGGCGACGGCTCCCCGGAACTCCATCTTCTCGGGGATCGTGCAGATCAATTGCAAGTTTGTTTCGGTCTTCGATCCGGTGTTGGTGATGCGGATTTCATAGGCGGTATCCGCGCCGACTTCGACCGGGTCGTCGAGATCGACGAGCTCCATGAGCAAGGCAGGCAAGCCTTCCACACGTGTGGTGACCTCTGCCTCACTCTTGAGGCCGCGGGCGGCAGTCACGTTGGCTTTGTGATGATGCTCGCCGGTGTTGATCGCGAGCACTTCCATGTTGACCTCCCGGCTCTGGCCGGGCGTCAGGTCGCCAACGAACCAGGAGACCGTACGCGTTGCAAAATCGTGCCGGCCGCCATCCGAGGCGGCGAGGAACTTGAACCCGTCCGGAATCTGATCGTTGATCATTACGTTGCTGGCCGGGGCGCTTCCCGGATTCGTGATCTTGAAGACATAGACTGCCTTGCGGTCCAGGTAACGAAGCTTGGGACCAGTGACCGTCAAATCAAGCCGCGGCAGGATCACTTCCATGGCGGCAGTATCCTCGGCCTTTAGGTTGGCCTCTGCCGTGGCCTTAGCTTCGCACGTCTGGGTTCCGCCGCTCTTGGTCGCGCAGACGAGCTGTACGCTGCGGCTCTCATTGGGCCCCAGGTTGCCGAGGTCGAACTCGACTACGTGCCCACGGGTATGCTCCAGGCCTTCAGAAAGACCGGCCTTGATTTTCACGTGATCCGCCGAGCCGTCGCCGGGGTTGTTCACGGTAAGGGTCACGGTTGCCACATCGCCGAGCAGGATCTTATCCGGACCCGACGCCTTGAGGGTAAGCTTCGGCTCGCGCACCTTGATCCGGGCAGTGGAAGTGCCGGTAAAGGTCACCGTCGCCTGGCAAGTCAGATCACCTTTGACTTCAGGCAGGACCTGCAGGTCGAGTCGGCGCTCCTGGCGCGGCTGTAAGGTTCCCAGGTCCCAAGTCAAGACGTTCAAATCGTTGAACGCCTTGGGCTCGGTGGCCTGGACAGTGACACCGGCCGGGATGCGATTGCGGACGACCACTTGCTGCACCGGAATGGGGCTGACATTCTTGATGATGATTTGGAAGGTTACCGGCTGACCAAGCTTGATGGTCGGGGGACCAATCCATTCCAAGCTGACGGCTGGCTCCTGGCGGCCGGTCGGGTTGTCGTTGCTTTGGCCCTGACCGGCATCAAAGGCGAACTCCCTCGCGCCGGCTTCCTTTTCCACGGGATGAGCAGCAGGAGGATCCCCCTGGAACCCTACGGGAAGCACGGGCCCACCCAGAGGCGTCAAACGTGACAAGGGGTTGACGGGAGTCCCAGTTCCGCCATCGTTGGGACCGGTTACTTCCAGCTTGCCTGGAGTCGGCGGCGCCGGTTGCGCTGGCGCGCCGGGAGGCGGCAGAGGCGGCAAGGTCGGCGCTGATGGGCGCTCGCCCTGCTCCCCTTGACCGACTGCATTGTTAGCAACCCAACCGGCCAGGCACGCCAGAAGCGCGACCGCGCCGATCACTGTACCCTTATACTTCATCCTCTTTCCCTCCTTGAAAACCTCCGGCGGCAATTCGCCCCGCCCGCGCGCCGGCTCCTCTCTCGGGCAATGGAGTCTCCCACCAGGCGGGAAGACTATAGCGAATCGGGCTTGCCAATCAAGGTGATTTGGTGCCAGAGATCTGGCGTGAAAGAGAGCAGTCGACGGGCGCCGCGAAGACAGGAAAACTGTGAAGGAGCTGGGCTCCTGCGCATGGGCAGGCGACTGCCCTGCGCAGAGTTTTGCCTGGGATTTGTTCCTTCGGTCATCTGCAAATCTCTGCTTCCCTGGTAAAACCTGTCAAAGGATATGAGACACGAAACCTGCCCTTGGATACCAAGACTCTTCGCCCGGCGTGGCAATCCTAAGAAGATAGGTTGACCAAGAAGAAACGAGGTGTCTGACACAGAGGAGTCTCTACATCAAACACCTCGCTCCGCGGTCTTTGCGATTGAACTAGGGAAACTACACTCACTCCCCGTGTGGGCTCGTTACTGAATAGACTTCCGCGAAGATTCCAGAGATTCGATGAGCTTGTTCATCTTCTGCTCGAGTTTGTCCAGCCGGCGTTCCAGATCGCGCTGGCTCTGGCTCGTGGTGGTGGAGGTCGTGGCGCGGCCGCGCGCTGAGGCAGCACGCGGAGTCTCGGTCGTCCGCGATTCGGTACCGCGCATCGATCGTTCCTGTTGTTCGGCGTTCAGACTTCGGTCCACCGCTCGTTCGATCTGGCGAGCCATAGCCTCGATACGCTGCGTGTTGATGCCGCTGACCGCTGATTGGATCTGTTTCTCCAGTTGCTTCATGCGTTCAGGACTAATGCTTTCGTCGATCGATTTATGGATCTGCTCAGTGAGCATTTTCATGCGCTCCGGGTCCAATGCTTGATGAATGGCCTCATGGATCTGCTTCTCAATCTTCTTCATCTGCTCGGGATCCAGGTTGCCGTCGACGCCAATTCGGACACGCGTCTCCCGCGGTTTGTCCGGCTTCTTCGTGTCGGCGCTCTCCTCGGTCTTGGCAGAGAGAGAACGCCGCTTTTGCTCCGCTACCGCCCGCTCTGCATCGCGTCTGGCCTGCTCCGCCTTTCGCTGCGCATCTCGGACGAGTTCTCTGGCTTTCTTCTCGGCTTCTCTGGCAGCTTGCAAGGCTTTTTTCTCTTCCTCCCTTGCTTGGCTCTTTGCGGCTTCCTCGGGTTGGCTCGGTGGAGTCCTCACTGACGTGTTCCTCCGCCCCTCCAGCGTCCGCAGGAGTCGATCCATGCGTTCTTCGAGTCTCTGCATCCGCTTCTCCAGATCCTGTGCGTTCGCGTCCTGGGCGGCTCCCGCAGCAGGTCCTTCATCGTCGAGCGTGACTCGAGCCGTTAGATCCTTCTCGGGCTTGGCCTGAACCCGCCCCGGAGCAAGTGGAAGGATGAGCAATCCCAGGCAGAGTGCCCCGATGCCGATCGGCCACGGAATTCGCGGACTCAAGGGTTCACGCACAATCATGGTCAGTCTCCTTTTCAACAAGTGCACATGTCCAACCCCGCTGGCCACCGGCGGCAGAGCGGGACGGGAATCCAGAAAGTCAACCGTTTGCAGAAGCGCCTTGGCATACGCCTTGGCTGCTTGGGGAAGCAGATGCACGACCCAGGCGTCGCAGCATTGCTCTTCCACCTGCTGGATCTCATGCCGAGCCCACCAGGCCACCGGATGCCACCAGTACAGGCTGGTCGCCACCAACTCGAGCCAGCGCACCCAGTGATCGCGCCGCCGGGCATGGGCCAATTCGTGCGCGAGCAAGGTCGAGAGTTGGTCCGGCTGAAGACGGCGCAGAAGAGCACCGGGCAAGATCAAGCGCGCCCGCCCGCCCGCCGCCCACAACAGCGGGGATACTTTTCCCGGTACCACCAGGAGTGCCGGGCAACGCGGCAATCCCATCTGATTGGCTAGCTCCCGAGCTTCCTCTTGTATCCAGGCCGGTGCGGGCTTGCCGAACCTGAGGAGTCGGTTGAAGCAATAAATCCGCCAAACGCCCACGACGAACCACAAACCGGAACCGACAATCCAAGTCATGAGGGCGGCATGCTGCCAGTGCTCGCCAGCCCAGCCAGGCACAGGTGTCGCCGGGCGTGATTCAATGGACTGGGCCATAGCGGGAGGGAGCGAGGCTTCCAGCGCTGGAAGCGGCGATTCTTCATCCGACGAGACCACCTCCGCACAACATTCCAGCATGTCTTCAGGCTCGGGCGCTGAATCCGTCGCGGACGTTGGTCTCAGCTCCCGGGAAAGCTCGGGGGCATCCGTTGGCGGCTCTGTCGCCGCCCGCGTCAATGCCTCGGGCCAGGCGAGAGGCACCCACATCGCCGGTGGAGTAATGAGCTTCAAAAGCACGAGCATCCAAAGGAGATGCATCACCGCCGGGCGCCGACAGAGCCGGCCAATGCAGGCCACCAGCAGTGCCAATCCGGCCGCCATGAGGGCGTTCAACACGCCGATCTCCAGGAGAGTTTGCATGTCCATGTCCCTTTACGCCAACTGCGCGGGTCACTCGACGGGAGCTTAGCTATCCAGTTCTTTCATCAGTTTGCGGATCTCGCGGCGCTCCTTGGCGGTAAGCCGCTTAGAGCGGACCAGGTTGGTAAATAACGGCGTCAGAGACCCACCGCATAGCTTTTGGGCAACGGCCTCCAGGCGTCGTCCGATCAGCTCGTCACGCTCGATGGTGGCGCGGAAAACATGTGCCCAGGCGCTGCGGTCCCGGCTCACGCATCCTTTCGCCTCCAGTCGATCGAGCAATTTCTGCACCGTGGCGTAGTGGACGTCGCTGCCACGCGGATAAAGGACGTCGGTTAAATTCCGGATGGTCGCTGGCCCCCGTTCCCATAAGGCCTGTAGTACGGCCAACTCGGCATCCGGCAGGTCTTGCACATCGCGGCTCATGAAAGCCTCCTTGTCAGACTACGTGTCTGGGGTCTATTGTCAGACGGCCGGTCTGACTTGTCAAGTATTTTTCTGAGACTTTTCGATTTTTGCTGATAAGCAGACCCTTGCACAGCTTTGCCAAGGCTGGCCGAGTCAGCAGCGGTTATGGCCTCTTCGCAGAGGTACGCCGAAAGTGCGCCGAGAGTGCGCCTTCCAGGAGCCAATTGTGCCATTGGGACGACATGGCAGACGATCGTTGCCTCTGTCTCGCTGCGCCAAGTCATGCTGGACCTCCTTGATTTGCTGACGGCAGAGCTGCATTTTTCAAGGCGCGCATACGGAATACGAGCCCCAAGCGTAAGTGAGGAAGCCGGCCGAAGATTGCAGGTCAAAACCTCGCTGACGCTTCGGGCTAATATGTAGGGCGGGTCGTGACTCCCGGCGTCCCCACGACTCGATTGTAGATCCAGGAAAGCGCACAAGGAACCGCAGCAGAAGAGATTCGTGCCACCAACGTCGACCAGGCGGCAGGATAAACGCCGGCGAGGGAAATGCCTTCTGCCGACTGGCCTCAGCAAGATCTCGGCTCGCCCCGAGCCGTCTGCTAGAATCTGGGCTGGGGCGCTTGGAGGGAGAACGCCACGGAGATTCCAATGGCTTCCGTTCATCCTCCGCGGCTTGTACCCGAGATGGCATTCCCGCCTTATGCCTTCGTGCCGGGTTTCTTCCCGCATCCGCTGAGTAGTCCGCTGGGGCACAGCTTCGGTTCGCAGCCCGAGCATCCCGCGTGCCCTGATGCAACGAACTGGCAAGCGTGCCGGCCTTTCCTTCGCGGCGTGGACCTATTCAATTACGGTTACTACTGGGAGGCTCACGAGGTGTGGGAAGGGCTTTGGAATGCGTGTGGTCGCCACGGGATGACTGCAGATTTTTTGAAGGGCCTAATTCAACTCGCAGCCGCCGGCGTCAAGTTTCGTCAAGGCGTCACCGAGGGAGTGCAAACGCACGCCCAAAGGGCGGCGGCCCTTTTTTGCGAAACGGCAGTTTCCTTAGGAGAAGGGGCGCCTCGCTACATGGGCCTGCAATTGTCGGAACTCATTTCCTTTGCACAAACACTTGCGGCTTGCCGGGCAATCAAGAACGACCAAGTGTTGCCTCCCGTCGAGGTTATTTTCGATTTTGTTCTCTCCCCCTTCTAGCCGGAGAAAGTGTGCAATCGCACTGGAAGCCAACGCGGGCAGAGATAGCGGCCGCACACGGCAACACGGTGCCCGATGTAATTGCACATGACCTTCGCGTTCTGTTCTGCGGCATCAATCCCGGGCTTTACTCGGCGGCAGTGCGCCACCATTTCGCACGACCGGGAAATCGCTTTTGGCCAACCTTGCATCGCGCGGGGTTCACGGAACGTGTCTTGTCCCCCTTCGAGGAGCGTGAGCTGCTGAGTCTCGGTTATGGGATCACGAACATCGTCAATCGGGCCAGCGCAACGGCAGACCAGCTCACTGCTCAAGAACTTGTGCGGGGCGTGCCCAAATTGAAGAAGAAGCTGGTGCTATTTCGCCCTCGATTCGTCGCATTCCTGGGTGTCACTGCCTATCGGACAGCCTTCAATCGCCCGCAAGCCGTAGTGGGGCGTCAATCAGATCGTCTAGCAAAGTCGGCGGTTTGGATTCTGCCGAATCCCAGCGGCCTAAATGCGCACTATCAAATCGACGATCTTGTGGCGGTGTTCAGCGAACTGCGGATCGCCAGTGAACACAGTTCACGTTCTGGACGAGACGAATGAGGTCCGGCCGGGACGTCATTCTCCCCGAACCGGCTCCAAGGAAAGTGTCGTTTTCTTCGCCAGGCGCAGGATTGGATAATCCTTGCCTTCGGCAATCGAACCATCGAGGAAATTCCAGGTGCACAGACCGTCTTCAGATTCCGGCTCGAGAAGATAAATGGCCAAGCTGCCCAGCGGCTGAGCAGTTCGAACGACCACAGTCCCGGCTTTCGCAGATCGCTTTTCCACTCGAGAGGACACCTTGAGAGATTCAAGGTTGTGCTTTTGAAAGACTTGCAGCCGCGAAATCTTGTCGACTCGATACGCTTCGACGTCGAGATCCTCGTCTTTCATCAGCTTTTCGACGACAATGCCATGTTTGTGCAACACGCCGATCACCTTGCCGAAATCGGCCGGAATGAGGTAAGCGTAGGGTCGGGCTACGGACACCTTGGGCTCGCAGCGGCCGTAGTACTTAAGCTGATATACCTTGGGTTGATCGGTTGCAACGTGCCGGCCGTTCTTTACTTCCTCCACGAATCCCTGGAAATCGACCGTGCGATCGATGGCAGCTTTCCGCTGTTGAACGGCCACCTGGTCAGTCGGTTGTGGGTCACTTCCTGCCTGCACGGTCTCGTCGCGGGCCTCCTTGAGCAATTTTTGCAGTTTGTCTTTGTTGTCGGCGGCATATTCGAAGATGCTCCGTGCGAAATCGCGCGACGCAAGCACCCGGTCGCGATAGGAGGCATAGGAATACGATTCAGACAGAATGCCAATGCGATTGCGGAGCCCGACATAGTGCAAGCCGAAACGTGGGATCGCTTCTACCGTTTCCCAGCCGGTGCGGTCGCGCGAGAAATTGCCGTAGAAGAACGAATGGTAACCGCTCCGCTTTTCTAGGCGCCGTCCCACGTCGGGCAGCATTTCGTCACGTACGGCCGCGATTACTTTGGCGTTCCCGGCAGGATTGCGCGGCCCCTCGTAGGTGATCGTATAGCGGTGATAAGAACCATTCGTTGTGTGCATGTCGATCACAATCGCGGGGTCCCAAACGTTTAAGAAATGTACCAGGGCTCGGCACTCCGGACTTTCCAGCTTGACGTAATCGCGATTGAGGTCGAAGCCTTGCGCATTGGGACGAACGCCCATGCCTTCCTCGGGCCCGACTTGCCCCCGTCGGTTTGTCTTATTCATGCGCTCGTTGCCATCGGCGTTGAAGATGGGGGCTATAACCAGAATGAGGTTCTTGAGCAAGGGCCGCTCGGCAGCCATGCCGATATCACGGGCAAGCATAAGCAGCCCTTCCTTACCGTCCACCTCCCCAGCATGGATATTGCCCATCGCAAAGACAACCAGTTTGTTGGTCTTGGCTGCTTCTTCCGCTGTGGCCACCGGCGGATCGGCCAGAATGATGAGCGGCAGCTTGCGGCCCTCAAAGCTGGTACCTAATTGGCCAAGGCGGACATAGGGACATTGCTTGGCCAGACGCTCGCAGAATTCGACAACCTGCGCATGCCTGGACGTCGCTCGATAGTTGCTCTGCTCCGCCACGGTGAGGAGTTTGTCAGCGTCTGCAGCTGACGACGGATAGCTGGAAGCAATAACCAGAGTAGCGACCAACACCCAAACGAAGGGCCGAATCCACATACAGCATCTCCCGTCAGTGAAAGAGTACGAGCTATAGTCAGCGGGCTGGCCATCCAGCGTAACAAAAAACCATCACCCTTCCCACTCTCCGACAGTCTGTAGATGCGTCAAGCGTACTCGCGCCGACGCACCATTCCGAGGACGGTGCCGTCGCCTCGGTTTCATTCCATGGCGAGAACAAGTCGAGCCTTTTCCGCCAGTCGAAGGTGCGTCGGCGCGAGTACGCTTGACGCTACCCTACTCCTCCCTCACTTTTTGCAGTAAAATCCTGGCAAGATGCGGACATTTGTTCCGATGAAACGGACTTCATCGGCCGCCGGCAATCCTGGCGACCATGGGCCGGAGGACGATGTGGCAGAGCTTGCGGACGGCGCACCAGCTCAAGAGGAGTATACTCGCCGCGAACGTGTCTATCGAGAACTCGCCGAGCGGCAGGCGCGGTTGTATCGAATCCTCGCCAATCTTCGGGTTCTCGTTGTCATCATCGCAGGATTTCTCATCTGGGGGGCGTCCAGCGGCGACCGCCTGGCGGCTTATCTAGTTCTCGTGCCCATCGTCGTGTTTGTGGTCCTCGTTCTCTGGCAAAACGAACGAGTGAGCCGGATATGCCAGCGCGCCGAGCGCGCCGCGGAGTTCTACGCGCGCGGCCGCGCCCGCCTTGAAGACCGCTGGATAGGCACTGGCCAACCCGGGACGCACTACCTAGACGAAAACCATCCCAACGCCCTTGACCTGGATCTCTTTGGCAAAGGATCGCTCTTCGAGCTGCTGTGCACGGCGCGCACGCGTAGCGGAGAGGATGCCTTGGCCGACTGGCTGTGTGCACCTGCCTCTGCGGAGACGATCTGTGCACGCCAGGTTGCACTCAAGGACCTGGCGCCCCGGCTTGATCTGCGCGAGCAAATCGCTCTTCTGGGAACCGACGTGCCTGCCGGAGTCGATCTGCAAGCGCTCACCGATTGGGGCTCAGCCCCCCTCGTGCTGGTATCGCCCTGGGCCCGCTTGGCTGCCGTCATCCTGGCGGGGTTGGCTCTGCTCACCTTGGTAGGCTGGATTACCGAAACAGCTGGGTCGTTGCCGTTTTTGGTGGTACTCCTGGTCGAAGGCGGATTCGCCCTATGGCTGCGCCAGCGCGTCAAGCAAGTGATCGACCCTGTCGAGCGCAGAGCCCAGGACCTGGCCCTGTTCGCCGGTATTCTTGCTCGCCTGGAATCAGAAGATTTTAAGGCACCTCAATTGCGCCAACTTCGCGAGGCCCTCGATACACAGGGATTGCCTCCCTCGAGGCGGATGGCTGAATTAGCCGGCCTGATCGACTGGCTCAATGCCAGGCGTAACCAACTCTTTGTCCCTATCGCTCTCATCACGCTTTGGACCACGCGTTACGCCTTTGCTCTCGAAAGGTGGCGAGCGCTCGCCGGTCCGGCCATCCGTCATTGGTTGGCGGCGGTCGCGGAGTTCGAGGCACTCGGCTCACTGGCAGCTTATTCATACGAAAACCCGCGCGACCCATTTCCCGAGGTGATTTCAGGCAAGGCTTTCTTCGACGGCGAGAGGCTTGGACATCCGCTGATTCCGGACGCCCGCTGCGTGCGCAATGATCTGCGCCTCGGAGATGAATTGAGCGTGCTCGTGGTCAGCGGTTCCAACATGTCCGGCAAGAGCACAATGCTTCGAACCGTGGGAATCAATGCGGTGATGGCCCTCGCCGGCGCGCCGGTTCGCGCCGCTCGGCTGCGCATGTCTCCTCTTGTTATCGGCGCCACACTGCGGATTCAGGACTCCCTTCAAGCCGGCCGCTCGCGGTTTTACGCCGAAATTACACGCGTGCGCCAGCTGATCGAATTGGCCAAGGGCGAGCCGCCGTTGTTGTTTCTCCTCGATGAATTTCTTCAGGGCACAAACTCCAATGACCGGCGGGTCGGCGCAGAAGCGGTAGTGCGCAGCTTGGTGGAACATGGGGCGATCGGGCTGATCACGACGCACGACCTTGCATTGGCCGAAATTGCGGACCTGCTCGCGCCGCGGGCTGCCAATGTCCACTTCGAAGACTCCTTCGAGAACGGGACCATGACGTTTGACTATCACATGCGGCCTGGCGTAGTGCAAAAGAGCAACGCTTTGGCTCTGATGCGTGCCGTGGGGATCAATGTTTAGTCGAGTTGGATGGCACGCTTTCGAAAAATGTCTATAGCGAGGCTTTCCCTCCGACCAACGAGTCATGGGAAATGAAGAGAAAGATTAAGACGAAGATTAGGAAGAGGATTATGAGCAGGAGTAAGAGCATGACGTTAACCGTCTCAAGCGTACCTCTTGATCTTCTTCTTAATCTTGCTCCTACTCCTCTTCCTCATCCTACTCTTCATCTTACTCTCGCCTTGGCCTTTCCCAACAACTTGATTCAGGCGCGATGGCTATCGCAAGCCAACTAACCTAGACCGGGGGGTAGAAATGGCAGACGCCGTTGTCTCGACCACAGCTAAGACGACCGGTTTTGTACGGGGGTTTGGCCTCGTCGATGCCACGATGATCGTGGCGGGTTCGATGATCGGCTCGGGGATTTTTATCGTCTCCGCGGATATCTCGCGTGAAGTCGGCGCGCCGGGCTGGCTGCTGGTCGTCTGGATCGTGACTGGCCTTCTGACAGTGGCTGCTGCTCTCAGTTATGGGGAGTTGGCCGCCATGATGCCCAAGGCCGGCGGCCAGTACGTGTATCTGCGCGAGGCGTTTTCACCGCTTTGGGGCTTCCTTTACGGCTGGACGTTTTTCCTGGTGATCCAGACCGGCACGATCGCGGCTGTGGGCGTCGGTTTTGCGAAGTATGTAGGCGTGCTCTGGGAGCCTGTTTCTGAAAACAATTATCTGATCACCGATGCACCAATACGTTTCGGCCATTCAGGGTATGCGATTTCACTCTCCACGGCACAATTGGTTGGCCTTCTGATGATCGCACTCTTGACCTGGATGAACACGCGCGGGCTGCATTTGGGAAAGATCGTGCAGAATACATTCACAACCGCCAAGACCGGCGCCCTCTTGGCGCTGATCGTGTTGGGCCTGCTCTTTGGTCTGCATTCCGCAGTGGCCAGCGATAATTTTAGCCGGTTCTGGGAGATCCGCGGAAAGCTGCAAGATGTCGGATCCGGCCTGACCGCAGCCACTCTCTTCGGGTTATTCGTGGGTATTTGCGTAGCCCAAACAAACTCTTTGTTTTCCTCCGACGCCTGGAATAACGTCACGTTCATCGCTGGCGAGATTCGCAATCCGAAACGCAACGTCGCATTGGCACTTGCTCTGGGCACCCTGATCGTGACGGTGCTCTATCTGGCGGCCAATTTCGCTTACCTGGCAACATTGCCATTCGAAGGCATTCAAACCGCCAAACAGGATCGCGTCGCCTCCGTAACTGCGGAGGTCATCTTCCCGGCCTACGGGACCAGTTTCATGGCCGCGGCGATCATCATCTCGACGTTCGGTTGCAATAACGGCTTGATTCTCGCCGGGGCAAGAGCTTATTACGCGATGGCTCGCGACGGACTTTTCTTTCGCTCCGCAGGCAATCTAAATCGCAAACACGTGCCAGCGTGGGGCCTTGTGCTTCAGGGAATCCTGGCAGCATTCTACGTCCTGCCGCGCACCATTACCGGGAGCGATGCCGAAACGGGCAAGCTAAAGTACGGCTCTCTCTACAACGATTTACTCACTTACGTGATTTCGGCGGCACTGATTTTCTACATCCTCACCATCGTCGGTATCTTTCGTCTGCGAAAGACTCGGCCAGATGCAGAACGGCCCTACCGAGCGTTCGGCTACCCTGTTGTGCCGATTCTCTACATCCTCGGCGCAGCGATCATTCTGGGCGTGCTCTTTATTTACCAAGCGAAAACGACCTGGCCGGGCTTGGTCATTGTCGCTACCGGCTTTCCCGTGTACTTCATCTGGCGAAAACTGGGGACGCCAATGGCAGAGGACGAAGTAGAAATCCAGAAAACATCGGCGCTCTAATGGGCCGCCGGCGTTCGCCAAACCCTCATTCCGTATCACCGTGCCTGATTTGGCAGTGGCGTAGGACAGATTTCCCAATCTGTCCGGTCAGGTTGGAAACCTGACCTACTGCCGAAGCCCGCACCGCCAGCCACAGATTGCAGGGAGGTCTTTTGGCGTGGACTTGGGTAAAGGTCGGCCCTTATGATGAGGCTTGTGCCTGCCCAATCCGCGTGAGGTCTCATGCATTGCTCCCCACCGCGCAGGATTTGACCAAGATGTTGGAACTCCGCGCGGTCTCCAAGTCCTACGGTGGGCACGTTGCCCTGCAGACCACGAATCTAACCATTCCGGCCGGTCGAACCACCGTACTTATTGGACCCAGCGGCTGCGGCAAGTCGACGCTCTTGCGCCTAATGGTTGGCTTATTGAGGCCAGACACCGGCTTGATCTCCTTTGCTGGCGAGGAGATCGCTCCTGCAAATATACACGCCGTCCGCCGGAGAATTGGCTATGTTGTGCAGGATGGCGGGCTTTTCCCCCACCTCACCGCGTATCGCAATGTCACCCTGATGTCACAATACATCGGATGGAAAAGGGAACGTGCCGAGGCGCGCATTGCGACACTGGCTGAGTTGACCCAATTCCCCCGCGCCGGCTTGGACCGTTATCCCGCCGAACTCTCGGGCGGCCAGAAGCAGCGCGTCAGCCTGATGCGTGCCCTGATGCTTGACCCGGACGTGCTCCTTCTGGACGAGCCGCTGGGCGCACTGGATCCCATGATCCGCTTCGACCTCCAGGCGGATCTGCGCCGCATCTTTCAGAGCTTGCAGAAGACCGTCGTACTCGTAACACACGACATTGGCGAGGCTGCTTATTTTGCCGACTTGATCGTGCTGATGCGCGATGGCGCAATTATTCAACAGGGCACGCTCGACGACCTGACAACGCGACCTGCCGATCCGTTTGTCTCGCGTTTCATCAATGCCCAGCGACGGACCCTGGAGATCCTCGGTCAGAGTTCATCATGAAGTTTTGCTGGCTTATCCTGGCCTTGTTCGCCGTCGGTTGCGCGCAGCCTGCGGAGATCCGCGTGGGCTCCAAGCGGCAGCCTGAATCCGTCATTCTGGGCGAAATGGTCACTCTCCTTGCGCGAGACGCGGGCGTGCGCACGGAACATAGGCCTTCCCTGGGCGGTACCCAGGTCTTATGGAAGGCCCTCCTTAATGATGACATTCAGGTCTACACCGAATACACGGGAACGATCAGCGCCGAAATCCTTGTTGACAAGAGCCTCCGCGATCTCGAGGCATTGCGGAAGGGATTGGCAGCATTCGGGATCGGCATGAGCCAACCGCTCGGATTCAATGACACTTACGCCATTGGCATGAAAAAGGATCTTGCCGGCAAGTTGCATATTTCCAGGATCTCGGATTTGCACAATCATCCATACTTGCGATTTGGATTCAGCAACGAGTTCATGGACCGGGCCGACGGCTGGCCTGGCTTGCAGAAGCGCTATGATTTGCCTCAAAAGGAAGTCCGCGGCCTGGAACATGATCTCGCGTATCGAGGCCTGGTTTCCGGCGCCATCGATGCTACCGACTTGTACTCGACCGACGCGAAAATCCGCAGCCTCGATCTGCAAACCTTGGCCGACGATCTCCATTACTTCCCTGCTTACCAGGCAGTACTTCTCTTTCGCCACGACTTGCAAGCGCACCGGCCTGCGGCGGTAGCGTCGTTCGAACGACTTCAGGGCAAGATTTCAGAAGACGCGATGATTGGCCTGAACGCACGCGTGGAGTTGGACCGTGAGCAGGAGAGCCGGGTCGCAGCGGATTTCTTGGCCAGTGCTCTGGGAGTTCAAGCCACGCCCGATAGTCAAAGCAAAGTAGCAAGGTTGTGGCGCCTCACTCAGGAGCACCTATTTCTCGTAACGGTATCGCTCGCGGCGGCTGTACTGGTTGCGGTGCCGCTCGGGATTCTTGCCGCGCGACGTCCCAAAGCGGGGCAGGGCATCTTGGCGATTGCAGGAATTCTGCAGACCATCCCCTCTATCGTGCTCCTCGTCTTCATGATTCCCCTGCTTGGCATTGGTGCCAAGCCGGCCATCGCCGCCCTCTTCCTGTACAGCTTGCTGCCAATCATCCAGAACACCTACGCAGGGCTGCACTCCATTCCGGAGAATCTCATCGAGTCGGCGCGAGCGTTAGGCTTACCGGCACTCGCGCGACTCCGGCTCATCGAGTTACCCCTGGCCGCCCGAACCATCTTTGCAGGTATCAAGACAGCGGCAGTCATCAACGTCGGCACAGCGACGCTCGGCGGCTTCATCGGCGCGGGAGGTTACGGCGAAGCCATCTTCACGGGCATTTCCAAGAGCGACATCGGACTCATTCTGCTGGGAGCGGTGCCCGCAGCTGCGCTGGCACTCGTCGTGCAATGGCTCTTCGAACTGGCGGAGCGTGCGCTAGTCCCCAAGGGTCTGCGGCTCCAGTCGAGTGGCTGAACGCTCACGGCTCAGAGTAGGTTACCGCTGAGTCGCGGGGTCCATTGCTCGTGGCCGCAGCGTTGCTGAGATGACCCTATCTTGCAAAAATGAACCCAGAGGGATATCCGACCCAGCCAGTGCAGCGATCACCGTGGAATGGGGGTGTCCTGGGACTGGAACAGGATGGTTCCGTAAATCCATACTCAGTCAGAAGGAACACAGTGCCATGGATCTGACCGAAGACCAGAAGCGGCTCCGAGAGTCCTATGTCATCAGCCTGATCGAGGCCACACTCCACTTGCAACGTGCAGCAGCAGACCCAGAGGTAACGCTTGAATTATTGATCCAAGCAGCGGACCTGCTCAAAGACCACTTGCAAAGCAAGCTGGAGGAACTCCGCGAGGAGAGTGATTAACGTCGTCTGCTCCAAGGCCGAGATTCGCAAAGGCCAGCCAGGCGGCCATCGATACCAGCTCATCAGCATGATCCATCCCAGTTCAGCCGCAACTCCGCTGGCATGCGGTGGCTTGCAGATTGTCATGGAGAATTGGCCGATTCCGCAGTAGCATGATCAGTTTGGCGATTTCAATCGAAGCATTCAGGAGCTGAAAACAAGACCATGACCCACACATTCAATCGCCGCGATTTCTTGAAGGCTGGCGGCACGGTACTCGCGGCAGCCGCACTGCAGACGAACAGCTCAGCCGTTGCTGAGGAGCAGACGAAGAAGCGACAAATCAAGAAGGCCATCATGTATGGCACGATCGGCTTTCCAGGAAACGTGATGACCAAATTGCAGGCCGTCAAGGCTGCCGGCTTCGAAGGCGTGGAGCCCATGAGCCATATGCACCAGGATGAAGTGCTCAAAGCACTGGACGCGACCGGACTGAAGGCCGCCAGTGTCTGCTGCGATACTCACTGGGGCAAGCCTCTATCCCATCCCGACGAGAAAGTGCGGCGGGAAGGTGTGGAAGGGCTGCTGCAGGCACTGCGGGACGCCAAGCGCTATGGCGCCAGTTCGGTGCTCCTGGTCCCGGGCGTCGTCAACAAGCAAGTCCCCTACGAGGATTGCTTCAAACGCTCGGTGCTCGAGATCCGCAAGGCGGTGCCGCTGGCTGAAGAACTCGGCGTGAAGATCGCGATTGAAAATGTCTGGAATGATTTCATCACCAAGCCGGAACAGGCAGTAGAATTCATGGACGCAATCAACAGCCCGCAGGTCGGCTGGCACTTCGACATCGGCAACGCGATTCGATACAGCCCATCTGAGACATGGATCTCCGTGCTAGGCAAGCGTATCGTCAAGCTGCACATCAAGGAATACGGTCAATTCAAGAAGTTTTCCGTGCGTTTCTTCGAAGGGGACAATCATTGGCCCGCCATCATGAAGGCACTGGACCAGGTTGGTTACCACGGCTGGGGAATCTCGGAGCAACCCGGTTCACAATCCAAGGATGCCGCGGAGCTGAAAGATTTGTCCGAACGCATGGACCGGGTTTTTGCCAGCTAGTGCATCTTCAAGACTAACTTTTGGGGTCCGAGCCCGAGGCAAGAGAGAAACGCAAAGCGATTGGCAGAAACGCAGAATGTCAGGTTTTGTCATGTTAAATGGGGGTAGGCAGACGACTTGTCTGATGAAGAAGAATTCTGCAAGTGACTATTCCACAAGGAGTTGCGTCACAAATCAGATCTTGGCCCAATGGCAGTTCCACCTGCCATTTGTCGGTAGTGGGCGATCAGTTTGTTGATCGCTGTCTGGTGGTGGCTTATTTCCAGTGTTGACTTTTCCAGACCAAGAAAATAACGGCGAGAGCCAGTACGGCTGTCGCTATCATATGAAACAGATAAGCGAGATTTCCTGGCACCAACCAAGGATTTCGGTATAAGTTAGCCTGCTCTGACCTCTTCTCAAATCTCTTGCGTCGTTCATCGAACTCCTTCTGACGCTCAGCAAAGCCCTCTTGCTGTTCCTTTTGACGGGCTATTTGTTCGGCGTACAGCCGTTCCAAATTGGAAAGCGAGTTCGCAATTTGTCGTAGGGGGTCTTCATCAAGAGCCATATGACCGCCCTTTCAACGCCGTCCTTGATGGCACCGGGTGTAACTGATCGTCCCTGGACGATCCTTGACCTGCTCCAAGCTGCATCAACACATTGATCGCCCACTACCCATTTGTCATGTGTACAGATGTGCACATTTCCAAGGATTTTGAATCGATGCCCTTACCCCAAAATCAAGACTTGAGCACGCACTCGTGGAGTTTAACGTTCTTCCTTTGCTCGAACCGTGACCCGAATAAACCGGGGCCAATACAAGCGCGCATCCGCCGCCACTTGCCAGAAGTCAAGAGAGTTCGCCACGTAAGTGATGACCAATTCATCCTCCTGCTGCGTTAGCTCCGGGTGCGCCTTGGCGGCGTAACAAAAAATCTTCTTGTCCCAGCCCGCCTCGGGGCATTGATAGAGGACTGTTGGCGTCGACCAGGGTCCCCAGGGCTGCGGCGCGGTGCGGGCAAGGATGCGCGGGGACATGCCGCCCTCCGTGTAGACGAGGACGTAGTTCTTGAGCGCTCGGAGGTAGGATACGGAGTATTCGTTTGCTACCCCGTCCGCCAGTCGGTCGGCTTTCCGCCATTCCGTCGTCCATTGGCCGCCCTGGTAGAACCGCCAGGAAGAGAAATCTGCCACGGATGTAAGTGGAGCACGGGCCAAAACCACGTGCTTGCTGCGGAAGAGGCCTTGGCGAACATCGTCGACGCCGTAGATGTAAACGAATTCGCCGTCTTTGTGCAGGGCTGCGCCAAACGTAATCTCGCGCTGGGGTGTGTACAGTGCAAAAGGAAGTTTGAGCTGCTGCACGCGCCAAGAGGTTGGTGGATCATGGGGATTGTTCACGACCCCTAGCCATTGGCCGATGCCGCGGAATCCGAACACGCTGGAATCGTTCGTCCTTTCCAGCTGCGACAGGAAAAGGTAGAGGCGATTCTTATCCAGAGCTGCCGCCTGCAACCAGAACCAACCTCCTCCCATTTTAGGTGTGATCAGGGCCAAAGCCTTCCCGTCGGCGCCTCGCCGAACGAAGAATTGGGCTGCCGCGTCTGGCCTCGGCCATTCCAACACAGCTGCGGAATTGTTAACCATCGTCGCATCGAAGCGCTTGCCGTCCTTGACCTTGCCTACCCAAGTGTCGCTGAAGAGCCATAAAGACCTTCCCGGCACCAGGGGCACAGAATAAGCACCATCGGCGCCGGTCCAACCGTCGCGCCGTTCGAAAAGTGCGTTCAACTCCGGTTCGCGCCGAGCGCTCACGACTGAGAAAGACGGCCCGATTGGCGAGAGAAGCCCAGCCTGCGTGACAAGTCCCGCGAGCCAAAGTGCTGCGATAATAGGCGGTCCCTCCTGTTCAATGTCCTACGCCGTGGCCGTGGGCATGTTCGCCCTGGAACAGCTTGCTCTTGGCATCGCCGCGCGCGGCAATGTACGCCACGAGGTCCAAGATTTCCTCACGGGTCAACTTGTCCAGCAGTCCTTTTGGCATTATCGAAGTAGGCGATTTCTGCCGCGAGAGGATATCAGAGCGTTTCAGCACCACGGGCTGAGATTTCGCCAGCGGGTTCTCAATCACCTTCACGAGCTCGGACGTTTCCTCAAGAACGAGGCCTGTGACAAGTTTGCCCGAGCCGGTCTCGAAGACGTAGGTGTAGTACTTGTCGTTGATCCGGAAAGAGGGCTCGAGAATGTCGCGGAGAATGTCCACCGGCTTCAGCTTGGGATCGAGCTTGGCCAGGTCGGGGCCGGTTTCGAAGCCTGTGCCGTTGAGCCGATGACAGGCAACGCAATTGGCAACCTGGAACATCTGCTTGCCGTTGCCGAACGACCGGCCCTGATCGAGATGCTCGACTGCGGAAGCCAATTCTTCGTACTTCCACTCCTTGCGCGGGCGGTTGAACTTCAACAACTCGTCGACGGCCGGCATGGGATTCTTGACCAGGTAGCCTTCGGGGTCGGCAAGGTACTGATCGAGATCGGCAACGACGTACAGCGCACCGTACATACGCCGCCAGTGACCGGGGTACGTGCAGACATAGGGGTACACCCCAGGCTGATTCGGTGCAGTGAAACTGATCCGTTGCGCCGCTCGCGGCTGGAGAAGCTGGCTCGCCAGCAGGATTTTGTTGGAGGCGGGCACGTAATTGCGTTCCAGGGCCCCGGGCTGTGTCGCTGCGGCCTCGGCTAGCAGGCCGATCTCTTCGAGCGCGCCAGGCTGCGTGATAACGAAGTTATGCGGCATCAGGTCGCCGTTTTCGAAGAAAATCTCCACCGGCTTGCCGGCCCTCACGACGACTCGCTCCGTGTCGTAGAGCATCTGATCGGGCAGGGTGCCGATCCGGATTACACGCACACCAAGCTCTCCCAGCTCCTTGCGCACTTGCTGCGCCTCGGCCAGCGGCAGCAAGGCGGCCAGCGAATCGCCTAGTTGCAGCGCGTCTACCGCAGCCGGGGACGTTCGCTCCTTTGCTGGAAGCTTGGCCACATAAGCTACAATCGTGGCGAGAAGCGGTCGTGCCTCTTCTGGCGGCCAGTATGCGACCGGTATGCGCTGCAAGGCCTGGATCGCAGCAGATCGGTCACGGTCCTCACGAATAAAATGGGCAAGTGCCTTGAAGGTCTGAGTTTCCTGGCCACGCACTGAGGTAAGGGCGTTCATGGCCAATCTTCGGATGATTCCTTCAGGTCCACCGCCGCCGACTGCGATCGTCGACTGCACGCGCGGCGCCGGCAATTTTTGCTTCTCGAAGATGACGTTGCGTGCGCTATCCAGAACCTTCAATGTGAAGCCATTCAGCCGCCTGCCGAAGTTGCCCTCCGTGCGGTTGTAGACCGCAATGGCATCAATGGGATATTCGGCTCCCAGGTCCACCTCCCACCATGGGTCCTGAGTGTTTTCCTCGGTGTGTGTCTGGCCGCCTGCCCCAAAGCTGCCGTCCTTGTTGCCATCGATGGCGCGATGGGCGTCGCCGCCGTAACTGGTATTTTTCTGCGTCGCCTTCCCCTGGAGGGCGATATTTCGGCCTCCGCTGAATACCTCCACCTCCGCGAGGGTCAGCGTCCGGCGTCCCGGAAGCTCGATACGCACGAACCGCCCGTAGCTTCCTTTTGACCCACTGGATGGGCTTGCCAGGTTTTTCGGCAGACCCACAAGAAGGGGCTCGACTTTGGGGTAAAGGCTGGCGCGCAAACCAGGGTCACGGATCAGCGGCATTGCTGTCAGAAGATCGCGGAGTGAAGCAACGGACCTTGTGCCCAATTCCCACGCCTTGTCGACATTGCCGTCGGCGGCAATCAATGCGACGTAGCCGAGCTGTCGCGTAACCGGCGACCTGGCGGCCACGGCCATCTGCTCGAGTTCACCCCGTGCGGTCGCCAGTTCATTGCCACCACGGTCCGTGAGCAACCGCACGAGATCATAGACAGCACCCTCGCTCTGGTCGGAATTCAGCTTATCCTGACTCCGAACGGCGTCCAGAAGCACCTGCAGTTCTGGCGTTTTGCGAAGTTTCGCAAGGCCGGCCAATGCCTCCCGACGATATTCGTCGCGGACTCCCTTGCGGAAGAGCAGTTCGATGTACACGGCCTGGCTACGCTTCATCCTCAACAAATCATCCGTGCCCAGCTTGCCCAGAAAATAGCGGGCGCCCGCTTCGCTCGTCAGGGCGATGTCATGCCCCTCAGCAACCGCCTTCTTCCAGTAGGGCTCCAAGGTGCGCATGGTCTCGCCCCGGACAAAGTCGATGTACTGGTCCGACTGATGCTCCGTTGAAATCAGCGCAACCTCTACGGCTTCGGGTACTGGGAAGAAGCTGGCCGCGCGCACGGCCTCTAGCCGGACGCGCGGATGTGGGTCGCCGGCAAGCTTCTTGAAGATGTCCAGCGCATCCGGCACGCGTTCCCGCCAATAGCAGAGCACGCGAGCGGCCGCAGCCCGAGCCCGGAAATCCGGCGAATGGAGCACGCGCTGGAGAAGCTCCACGTTCACGACATTGTGATACTGATGCACCCAGAGCGCTTCGAGCATGTTGTGCTCGTGATCCGGGTCGTTCTTATCCAGCCCGGCTACCCATTTCTGCGTTGCGCTGACGACGTCATCGCTGTTGCGGGCGCCCAGTTCGATCTTGGCACGGGAACGTAGCCGGCTCTCCGGCTCCTTCAGCAGGTCGAGCAGTTTTTCAATCGGCTCGCCGGCGACCGGCGGCGACTTCAGGAGAGGCCGACCTTCGTAAGTAACGCGGTAAATGCGGCCGTGCTCGCGGTCGCGGTTGGGATCGCGGATGTGGTGCTGAAGGTGGCCGATGATTGGATTTTGCCAATCCAGAAAGTAGATCGCACCATCCGGCCCAATTTTGATATCCGACGGCCGGAAATTGGCGTCAGTCGAAGAGAGGATCGGTTCGACCTCGGTACCGGCAAGGCTAGCTCCCTCGTCTCGGATCTTGTACTGGAGAATGCCCTGAAAGCCGATCACATTGGCGACCAGCAGGTTTCCCTGGTTCGCTTCGGGGAAATGACGGCTAGAGAGTATCTCCATGCCGGGACAGGGCCGGGTGCGTTGCTGGTATACCTGGGGCGGATGCATATGCTTCTGCGGGTAATTCATGTGCCCTGAGAACAGAGCCCCGTGGTAAGGATTGGCCCCAGTGCCGTCGACGATGATGTCCTGGCCCCAACGGTCGAACACGTGGCCGTGCGGGTTCGCAAATCCATAAGAAACGTAAACGTCGAATTTCTGAGCACGCGGCTCATAGCGAAACACGCCGGCGTTGACACAGCGCTGCACCGGACCATAAGGAGTCTCGACCTGGGTGTGGTGGAAAGTCCCTTCTTGAAAATAGATGGCACCGCCTGGATCGAGCGTAAAACTGTTGGCAGTATGGTGCGTGTCGGCCGAGTCGATGCCGTTCACAAGACGGATGCGTACGTCGGCCTTGTCGCCGCCGTGAGAGTCTTTCAGAAAGATCAGGTCCGGCGCCTGGGCCACGATAACGCCGCCGTTGTAGAATTCGAAGCCGGTCGGGCAATTCAGGTGGTCGGCGAAGACCGTGCACTTGTCTGCCTTGCCATCGCCGTCGGTATCCTCGAGGATGAGGAGCTTGTCATTCTGCTCCTCTTTGGGCTTCCAGTGGGGGTAGCTCGGCCAAGCAGCGACCCACAGTCTTCCCTTCGCATCCCACGCCATCTGCACCGGCTTGGCAAGTTCAGGAAAATCCTTCTCGGACGCGAAAAGGTTGACCTTCATCCCCTTGGCGACCGTCATCTTCTTGATCGCCTCCTCGCCATCGAGGAATACGTTAGCGCCATTCGGACCGGATCCTGGCTTGTTGGTTCTGACCGGGATGAAAGGCGGGATGTTGCTATCGTCCACCTTGATGTCTTCACCTTGGGCCAGCGCCCAGATGCGCTTGTCGCGATTGGCGGCCATAACATCGAGCACTTCCATTTCGCGCTGCATGACCGTGCGGTTGGTGATGCCATCGGTATATTTTTCGTACGAACGGCCCCCGTAAATGTTGAACCCATCCACGGTGCGATAGCGATTGAACCAGTAAAAGTTTTTGTCCTGGACGGCCGCGCGTAATTTCTGGAAATGTTCGCGGTCGCGAGAGGGTTCCGCCTCGTTGGGGAAGAGCCCCCGGTCGATGATGCGGGCCACCTGCCAGTTGCCGAATTCATTCAAGTGCACGCCATTGATCGTGGATGACTCGGGCGCCTTCGCGTAGGCTTCGCGGGTCGACTCGAACAGGTCGACAAAGGGAACATGACGAGCCTTGGCGACCTCCGCCATTGCCTTCGTGTACATCTCCAGGCGCTTGTTATTTTCACTACCGTCGGGAAGATTGCGATCGTGCAGATTCTCGTGAGCGATGGGTGAGAAAGCAACGAGACGCGGAGCGCTCTTGCCGTTGTACTTCTGGCTGAGCGTCCGTTGGATGAAGTCGTCGAGATCCTTCTTGAACTTGTCCAGGCCTGCTGCCCCGGCGTAGGACTCGTTGTAACCGAAGAACGCGAAGACCACGTCGGCTTTGTGGAAGGTTAGCCAATCGTCCGGGCTGCCGAACCCCGCCGAACGCAGGCGCAAAGTCACTTCGTCGCCCGAGAAGCCGAGGTTGCGGAAAATTAACTGCAATTGAGGGAAACGATCCTGGAAAAGCGCTTCCAGCCAGCCGTCGTGCTGCATGCGGTCGGCAAGCGTGTTGCCGATGATGCAGACGTGGTCTCCCTTGTGGATCTCAAGCTTCGCGGCCGGGGAAGGATCGTCCGCTGCGCGCTGCAGTTGAGGATTCGCAGGAAAAACGGCCAGGCATATTAGGAAGGCGGTCGGTGTCCCAAGAGAATAACGGGCACGGCGGGGCGGGCAGGATGAGAGTATGGACATCGAACTTTCCCTCGGAGGTTCGTCAGTGGCGTGAGCAGGGCTTATCGCGGCGGGCTGCGGACTCGGGCCATGAGGCCCAATTTTCTTAGTATATAGGCCCATGCCTGCTTGAGAAAGCAAGCTTCGCGCGTTTCAAATTGTTTGGCGAGGAATGTGAGCCGGGGCGTGGATTAGCCAGCCACGCGCGGAGAGGACACAGCCAAGACTGCCTCGATCCGTTCGATGACCATCTCGGCGCTGACCTCGTTCATGCAGGCGTGTTCGTAGGGGCAGCTGCGCAGCTTGCGCAAGTAGCATGGCGAACATGGAATGTGGGTCCGCACGACTGCCTCGGGTCGGCCATAGGGTCCGACGCAAAGCGGATCTGTTGGGCCAAAGATGCTCACGACCGGCCGGCCGAGCGCCACTGCCAGATGCATCGAGCCCGAATCATTGGTGACGCAAATCGCAGCCCTTTGCAGAAGGGCCGCCAACTCGCTTAACGTGGTTTGTCCCGAGAGATCGCACGCGCCGGGACATGCTGCCGCGACGGCCTGGCAGCGTTCGCGCTCTTTCGCCGAACCTGCCAGGACGACACGCTGGCGATTCCGGCTCAGATGGCGCCCTACCTGGGCGAATCCCTCCGGCCGCCAATGCTTGGTTTCCCACATCGTCCCGGGAGCCAGTACAGCGTACGAACTTCCTAGCAGGCCGTGATCTTGAAGCAACCCGTCGATGCGTGCCATCGCCTCTGAAGGCACCGGCAACGAAAAATCGGGGGGTGCTGTATCCAGGCCCAGGAGCGGGCCCAGCCACAAATAGCGATTGGCTGCATGAACATCGAGGGTGGGGATGGGAATGCGGTGTGAATAGGTGACCCAGGCCCCTTCGCGCGTCCCACGCCAACCATGCCGATAGGCCTCCTTGGCCAGATGCAAATCTCGTCCCTTGCGCGGATCGATCTTGGGACGATCGAAACCGATGCGGGTGCCGGCACCGCTCGCCAGGGTGAATAAGGCCGAACGAAACTGGCCGTGCAAATCGATGACGAGATCGTAGCGAGTCTGCCGAATCGTCTTGAAGAGGCGAAACAGCGACGCCGACGCCGAGCGGCTCCGCCAGACGCGAGTGAATTCATTCCGGGCGAAAAGTACGACATTGGACAGAGCAGGGTGGTGCCCAACCAAATCCGCGATGGACGGCGTCAGCAGCCAATCGATGCGTGCCGCAGGATAACGCGCGCGGAGTTTAACGAGAACGGGAAGCGTGTGGATCACGTCTCCCACCGCAGAAGGCTTGATCAGCAAGATGCGCTCAAATTCTTTGGACGAGAGCGCGGACAGAAGACTGTTGTCGGATGGCATCGCTTCCGAGGACTCACCTTGAGCAATACGAAAAACGAGAAGGCTCTAGTCATTTCCTCAGCCGAGCATTAGCACACTGCTCGCAGCCATACTGTAATCAGATTGGCTCGCGATGCCTGCGCGAATTGCTGCCTTATTCCTCACGGGCTTTTGGAATGTTTCGACGTTCCGCGCTCCTGAATGATGAGCCACAGAGGAAGTCAGAAAGACTAGGAAGAATGGGAAAGACCGTATTGCACGTTTAATCCTTGATAGCTACTTGGCTCCCGGGCAGCGCTGTGCCGAATGTAGCGAGGGCTAAGGGGGCAAAGCGACCTCTTCAAGAGCCAGCGGTGGGAGTCGAACCCACACCCGTCGCTTTACGAAAGCGCTGCTCATCCAATTGAGCTTCGCCGGCCATGATCATCCTGTTCAGTGCCCCGGCCAGGATTCGAACCCGGAACGCGACGTTCGAGGCGTCGCATGATATCCGTTTCAACACCAGGGCTCCTAAGTGGCCGGGGGTCATTAGGGCGTATGGGTTTCGATCCCATCTGGCCGGCTTGAAAGACCGGCGACCTCGCCAGAAGTCGAACGCCCCAGGGAGTGTGTCGGGCAGGAGTTGAACCTGCACAGCGTTGCGGGTGGGTTACGGCCACCTGGGCTCGCCAATGCCCAGCCGACACGTCGAGATCGGGGAGTTGGACTCGAACCAACATTGCCTGGTTCAAAGCCAGGGAGCCTACCGTTAGCCGATCCCCGAGAATGCTGAAAAAGGGGTCTGACCCCCTACGAAGCTTCACTGATTTCTTGCTTTCTTGGGAATCTATCGCCCTTCGTGGTGGGGGTCTGACCCCTTTTTCAGCAGGCTCAATAGGGTCGGAGGGATTCGAACCCTCACCTCCTCGATTAAAAGTCGAGTACGCTGCCGTTACGCCACGACCCCAGAAGCATCCGTGGCGTGCGTTTAAGCCGGCTTCGCCCTTGCATGCAGCGCCTCCCTATCCAATGAGAAAGGCCAGATGTCTTGCTGACACCCGGCCTCAAGAAGGTCTTCTGAAAGGTACCCGGTGTCATCCGGTCGCATAAACTGCGCACAAATACTTTGAGCGTTGCCCGAAACAACGTTCGGTAACTCCGTGCAGATACTCGGCCCAACCTGAGTTCGACGTTGCTACCTCAATCGCTTGGGTCATCGTGCGCCCTGATTTTCGAGAACTACTTGTTCGCCTGGCCGTACTCTAAATAGACGCGGCTCTTCGCAAATGGTTCAGTGCAATCTTCAATTCCACGACCGCGTAGAGAACGGTAGCATTCTGGTTGGCCTGCGGCAGCGCGGGCTATCCGATCGGGGAGTCGGTTCGCTGAGGAGCATCTCCATGACACCGAGTCGCAACCGGGCAAGTATTAGCTTTCGTTTGCTGGGGTTTCTGACGTTAGTTGTCCTCTCGTTAGCGCTGGTTGTCCAGACCGGAGTTTGGAGGCGCGCACGCTTCTGGGCCAACGCCAACATTAGCGCTTCGCCGCCTTCCCGCCCGCCAGGCAGCGGTCGAAATGGCGCTGAGCCATTGCCGGAGACCGCGGGCGGCCAAGAATCTACTCCTTTCTGGCCCCAATGGCGCGGGCCCAATCGGGATGATGTTTCGCCGGAAAAAGGCCTACTGCGCACTTGGCCCTCCGGTGGTCCGAAACTCTTGTGGACCTTTGACAACGCCGGCCTCGGATACTCCGGACCTGCGATTGTAGGCAACAGGCTGTTTACGCTGGGTGCGTACGCCGGAAAGGAGTACGTCTACGCCATCGACGCATCAACGGGCGGAGAACTGTGGTCCGCCGAGATCGGGCCCGTTCTTACCAACGGCTGGGGCGATGGGCCACGAAGCACGCCAACAGTCGATGGCACTCGGCTCTACGCCCTGGGCGCCCAGGGCATTCTAACTTGCGCGGAAGTAGCCAATGGCAAAAAAGTCTGGAGTGTCGACTTCCAAAACGAATTGGGTGGGACGCTGCCTGGCTGGGGATATACCGAATCGCCGCTCGTTGACGGCGACAAGGTTGTGTGTACACCGGGAGGCGCGCAAGGATCGCTGGCGGCGCTGGACAAGCAAACCGGCAAGGTAATCTGGCGAAGCACGTCGTTGAAGGATTCGGCCGCCTACTCTTCCATCATCGTGGCCGAGGTTGGCGGCTTGCGCCAATATGTCCAGATGACCAGCCAAGGAGTCGACGGCGTTGCGGCGAACGACGGACGCCTACTTTGGCACAGCGACCTCGCGCACAATGGCACTGCCGTGATTCCCACGCCCATATTCCACGACGGCTTCGTCTACGTGACTTCCGGGTACGGAGCGGGTTGCGGGCTCCTTAAATTGACACCCGAGGGACAGGGAACGCGGGCCGAAACGGTTTACACAAACAAGATCATGAAAAACCAGCATGGCGGTGTGGTGCTGGTCGGCGACCATATCTACGGTTACTCCGACGATCGCGGTTGGATGTGCCAGATTCTCCAAAGCGGCGAGATGGCCTCGCAGTCCAGGGCGATCAGTAGAGGTTCCGTCACCTTCGCTGATGGCCAGCTCTATTGCTATGGCGAAGATGAAGGCGCCGTGGTTCTGGTGGAGGCCGGACCCGGTGGCTGGAAAGAGCATGGCCGATTTGAGCTTCCTCGCAAAACCGGACAGCAACGAAAGTCCGGCAAGATCTGGACCCACCCGGTAATCGCAAATGGCCGGCTTTATCTACGCGACCAAGACTTGATCTTTTGCTACGACGTTCGTGCGCCTAAATGACGGACGTAAAGAATCCTTCACGATGCGTGCTTTGTCAGACATCGGGAGAGATGCCATTCTGTGCAAGAAGTGCACGTAGTCGTTGGACCTCGGCCAATAGCCGGCGTACATCCTGGTTCGCCGACGCGGCAAAGCTCGCATTAGCCAGGCCATCGGTTCCATAGTACTTCGCAACCACGACGACCTCATTCTCCGTGTCATCGTTCTGGCAGAGCACCACACGCCCGCGTTTTTGGCTGATGATCGCCAGCGGTTCCGCACATGCCATGCTGCAGCGATCTTGAATCCTTTGCAACTCCTGATCGCTGATCGGTTCCTTTGTCATGGACGAGTCTCTTTGGGCACTAGCCATCCGATAGCTCCCTTACCTCCGAATGCCGGCCGGGGGACGCAACTTTGACACTTGAGGCGCGTCTGCAGGAAGAGACCTTCAAGCGTAGAAGCAGGTTTTCCGAATGCACTTCATGGAACTCCTGGAAATACCCACTATTCGGTCTAGTCCAGTGCCATCAGTCTCAGCACGTCCGGACAGTACCGAAAACAGTCAAGGACACGGTTGCGCAAGGGTGAACCAACAGAAAAAGCACACGGCGGAGCAGACGGTCAACGCGAGGCGGTCGCTGAGTTTTGCCCCTTTTGCAAACGAACGAATTGCAAACCGTATTAAGCAGTGATTTTGCAGCAAACCATCTGCGCTGTCAAGAATTCTCCGCTCCAGGGTTCGAGCGTCCGCCGAAACTCCGCGGACTGACGCACATGGCATCGCAAGAGGGAGAGGTACTCTACTAATGCTGGGCACGGTGCACAACGAGGCGTTGGCCGCTTCGGAAAGTCTCGATTACCAGACCCGAAACATGACTCCGGACCGTGATGGCGCCGTGCGGCCAAGTGGCCAAGAATTGCGCTCCTGTCATCGTGTAAGGCTCTGCCGGGCGCGCGGAGCCGCGGGGAGGCCCTTCACAAGAAATGACCACTTTGGGCCGCGCCCACGAAGCCAGCTCCGCCTTGTTCGCGACCCGACTACCATGGTGAGGGGCCATCAACACGTCGACGTGTACCGGCGGCAGGGCGAGCACGCGCTCCAAACCCGAGCCTTCCAGATCGCCCGTGAGAAGAAGAGAATGCCCCGCATGGCGGACGAGCAGAACGAGGCTACGAGCGTTTTCATTCCCGTCCGGTCCTTCAGGAGGAGGATGAAGAACCTGAATGTCGACGTCTCCGGCTGCGAGCTGGTCGCCGGCACGGATGATCCGGATCGGGATGCCCTGGCGCTTAAGCGCAGCCAGCGTCAATCGAACGCCGGCAGTGGCCTTGTCCGCGAATGTGGGTGTGCAGGTAACTTGACCGACGGCAAAACGCTCGATTAGCTCCGGTAGGCCGTTGAAGTGATCGAGGTCCGCATGAGAAAGAAAAACCTCGTCGATCCTGCGGATGCCTCGGCTCCAGAGAAACGGTGCGATTTGGCGTCGTGTCACATCGGGGCCGCCCAAAGCGCCGGCATCGTAGAGCAGCGTTCGGCCATCGGGAGTCTCGAGTACCGAGCAGCCTCCGTGACCGACAGCAAGGAAGGTGCAACGCAGCTCATCAGGCGGTAGCCGGGCGGCGCCAGCCAACAAACCGAGTGTTAGCCAAGCCAGTCCACCTAGCGCGGCCCAGCGCCAATGGCGTTGCAATTCCTTGGTAATCAGCACCAGCAAGAGCAGGGCGTAGAATCCCCAAAGCCACCATGCGGGGACGTCTCCCAAGTACCAGTGGCTTCCAGGCAATCCATCGCAAAGGCTAACCACAAAATCGCAGAGTGCGAGACACGAGCCTGTTACCCAGGCAAACAACGGTGCGATTGGAGCAAGGATAGCAGCCACCAAGAGAAGTAGAAAACCCCCGATCATGGCAATCGAGGCCAACCAGACCAGAGGGGCGCAAATGAGGATACCAATCGGTGAAATCAGGTGGTAGCGCGAGGCCACGAGAGGAGCAACAGCCAGCCATATGGTCAGGGAAATCGCATAGTTAACTCCAACGAAGCGCGCGAGCCAGAGCAACCGGCGTTGCCAGCGCGACCGGCTCTGTTCGACCAAGCGATCCAGAGGATCCTGTTCCCGCCGGAACCAACTAGCCGCTCCCCAATAGAGCACCGCCACCGAAAGGAAGGAGAGCTGGCAGCCGGGATTGAAAAGGTCTGTTGGGTTAAGGATGGCCACGGTCAGCCAAGCCAGTGCCAAGGAATTGGCGAGCATGGTCGGCCTGCGCAAGATAAGGCTGCCGCAGAAGACACTCACCATGACAGCGGCGCGCATGGCCGGAGGACGTCCGCCCGTGAGAAGAGCATAAGCCACCAGGAACGATGCCACGACCCACGCTCCTCGCCTGCGTCGCACACCCAGCAAGCGTAGCGTCCACCAAAGGAATACCGCCAGCACCATCAGGTGCTGCCCAGAGATGGCCAAGACATGGATGACGCCGGTGCGAATATACTTCTCCCAGTCGGCGTTGGTCATCGTGGAGCCCTCGCCGAGAAGCAGCGCCGAGGCGACTCCGGCCTGTTCAGGATGAAGATTGTCTTGCAGTTTACGTTGGCCCCAGCCCCGAACAACCGCAAGCCAGCCGCTGACGGATTTCGGCCAGCCTTGTGCCAGGCGCGTGACTCCCTCCGTGGTTTTGACAACCGTGATCTGGGCTCGAATGTGCTGATCGAGGAGGGTCGAACGGTAATCCGATTCGCCAGGATTGCTCGGCCCCTGGGGCGCCACCAAGCGACCGACGACCTCGACCTCATCGCCCACATGCAGGCCTTGCAAATGCCCCGTGACAATCAGTCGAGCCAGGCCAGATGCACGCTGCCAGTCGTTGAGAAGTTTGATGGATGTGACACGCAGATTAGCGACGGTCGGTTCCGAGCGTGAGATCGATTGAAGCGGGCTGTACGGCGGTTGGTAGATAACCGTCGGTTCCTCTGCGAGCATGCCGCGTACTTCGGCAGGCCGAGCGTCAGGAGACGCAAATTCGCCGATATCATCCGGCGCATAAACCTCACGCTGCCAGTGGTGGTACGCTGAACCGACGCCCACAGCTGCAACACCGAGATAGACAAGGGCGACTCCGGATTGCCGGCCCAGCCCGGTGACGACCCAGGCTATGATCCCGGCCAGCGCAGCCAAAAGGCTGACCCCCAGTGGAATAGTATCTTTCGGCTGACCTTCTCCGCAAGATGCGGAGAAGGTCAGCCGTTGAAACCCATTTTATTCACGCCACTTGCGACTGATAACGGCGATACGTCTGCAACGCGTCGCTCATGATGCGGCGG